>JAABUQ010012441.1_pt1 | contig 10573 bp, 10 predicted proteins | sample 5560001 | NCBI WGS metagenome assembly JAABUQ01 (sample SAMN10711888, study PRJNA513371) | rock metagenome | isolation source: Antarctica rocks | place: Antarctica: Victoria Land, Finger Mt nord | collected 2015-12-18 | reverse complement strand
CTTCTTCGCCAAGCTCAAGCAGTTCCGGGCCATTGCCACCCGTTACGACAAGACCGCACGGAACTTCCTCGCCGGGGTTCATCTGGCCGCAACTGCCATTTGGCTCAATTGACGACACGCCCTAGCCTAAATAGGCGTTTGATGCGTGCGACGGGGTTCGTGGTGCCGTGCCACTTATAGTCGTGGGTCATGGTGCCGCAGCGCCCCGCGCTTATAGGTTTCGCGCCGCGTCAGCCGTGCGCTTCCAATCCAGGCATTGCGTCCATCAGTTGCTCGGCCGGTTGTGCTTCCGGTAACGCGGCGTCGTTCTCCTCCAGCAGCACGAGATCGGTGTCCGTCAGCGAGGCGCGGCGCACCGCGTCATCCGCCGGCAGCTTGTCGAACTTGCCGCCGGCGTAGCGGAACCGGAGATGGTCCCAGTAGAACCAGTAGGTGATGTCGGGCGGGCAGGCGAGCTTCTCCAGGATCACGTTGACGCCCATGAGGAAGCTGCCGCCCACTTCGGTGATCCGGGTCGGCTTGCACCCGCCCGCCGGCGCGTTGGAGTGGAAGGCGACTTCAGGTGCCGGGTATCGCGCGTCGGGGTGCGGCAGGTTCATGATGTCAAGCAGGTCCCGGTCCGCGCCAGTGGCGGTCTGGCGCATCGTCCAGGTGAAGGTGAACGGCGTGAGCGGCGGGGCGACGTGCCGCGCGTCGGCGGCCGCGACGACTTGCTGCGTGCCGAGCGCCGCCGCCAGCGTATTCCAGTGCGTCCCACCACGCGGGAACATGTCGATGCCGTAGTGCTCCCGCGCGGCTAGCAGCGGCGACGCGGCGTCCACGAAATGCACGCCGTGCGCGGTCAGCGTCGCGGTATAGACGCCGAGCTTGGCCGCGCGATCCGCGGCCGAGCCTGGACAGCGATAGCCCGGGGGTATGATCTCGGGTTGCTCGGCGACCTTGGACGGCGTGATCAGGTACAGGAACGGCGTCCCGCGTGCCTCAAACGTGTCCTGCAAGGTGTGGAGGCGGGTTGCCCAAGCCTCGGCTTTCGGGCGAAGCACGGCGAGATTCCGGCTGCAATACTCCTCCAGGTAGCCGGATTCCATCAGCTGGTTGTTGCGCCCGACGACGACGCGATCGGTTCCGGCCGTTTCGAGCAGCGTGTAATAGACCTGGTTCTTCCAGCGGATCGCCGGCTTGAACACCGGCGAGAGGACGCCGACCGCGCGGGAGATGGAACTTTGATAGCTGCCGGTCAGCAGGGCATGAAGCGAGAGTTCCGGCGCCGCGTCCGACACCGCGCCGGCGATCGTCTGCTTGGTCCTGAAACGCAGGCGGGGGGTGAGCTCGCCCACCGTGGTGTTCCAGGTCAGGTAGACCCACGGCACGATCAGCATCAGCGCGCCGATGGCGACCGGCAGTCGTGACAGGGCGAACCAGCGTCGCATCTCAGAACCGGAAGTAGATGAAGGGCTGGAACGGGTCGGCCACCGCCTTGCCGACAGCGAGCACGAACAGCAGTGCGATGACGGTCTGCACGGCGGCAGTGCGGCCCGGCGTGGAGAAGACGGCGCGTCGCGCCCGGTCGAAGCCGGGGAGGCGCGGGCAGGCGCAGATCACCGTCGCCGTGATCGCGGCGAGGGTGATGTCGGGCGTTATGAACACGCCGACCGCGTGGCCCTGCCGCCAAGGCTGGCTCATCGTGACGAGAAGCGCGCCGGCCTGGTCCAGTGATTTGGCCCGGAAGATCGTCCAGCCGACCACCACGATCGCGAACGTCGCCAGGTTGGCGAGGACTCGTGGTATTCGATCCAGGGCGCGCAGCAGGAACAGCTTGTCGAGCACCAGGAACAGGCCGTTATACGCGCCCCAGACGACGTAGGGCCACGCCGCGCCGTGCCAGAGGCCCGAAGTAAGAAAGCAGACCCAGAGGTTCAGATACCGGCGCGCGACCGGAACGCGGTTGCCGCCGAGCGGAATGTAGAGGTATTCGCGAATCCAGGTCGCCAGCGAGATGTGCCATCGGCGCCAGAACTCGGTGATGCTGCACGACAGGTACGGCATATTGAAGTTCTCGCGCAGCCGGAAGCCGAGCATCCGCGCGATGCCGATCGCCATGTCGGAGTAGGCGGAGAAATCGAAGTAGATCTGCAAGGTGAACAGGATCACCCCGAGCCAGGCGTCGTGGAACCCGACGGCGTGCGGGTCGGCGGCGAAGATGCGGTCGGCGCCCGTGGCCAGCGTGTCGGCGAGCAGCGTCTTCTTGACGACGCCCATCATGAAGCGGACGAAGCCGGTGGCGATGTCGTCCCAGCGCGCCGGCGGGAGCGTCACTAGCTGCGCCTCCAGCTCGTGATACTTGATGATCGGTCCGGCAAGCAGCTTGGGGAAGAAGAAGACGTAGAGCAGGTACGTCGCGAAGCCGGGCGCGGGACGGCTGACGCGCCGGTGGATGTCGACGAGGTAGGTGATCTTCTCGAACACGATGAACGAGACGCCGACCGGCAGGATGATCTCCGGCAGCGAAGGAGGCATGGCGACGGCCCCATGCAGCGCGTAGTAGAAATTCTCGATCAGGAAGCGCGTGTACTTGAAATGCGCGAGGATCGCGACATTGGCAATCACGCCGCAGGCGAGCAGCGTGCGGGCTTGGGTGGAACGCTGCGGCAGGACGGCGATGCGCCGGCCGATCAGGTGGTCGGCTAGTGCGGACGCGAGCACGAGGGGCACGAACAGCGGTTCGACCCAAAGATAGAACAGCACGCTGCCGCATAGCACGACGCCCAGGCGCGTCCGCGCGCGCCGCTCCGCCAGGAGATAGAGCAGGTAGAAGGTCGGGAAGAAGATGAACAGGAACAGCGGCTCGTAGAACAGCATACGGCTGTCTAGCGTTCGCCGCCGGGGGGCGGCAAGGCGGCGTCACGCGGCCTGGAGCGCCGCCAACTCCCTGATCTTGCGCGCCATCGCGGCGACGCCGTTGCCCCGGTTGGTGGACAGCGCCTCCAGCAAGCCGAGGTCCTTGAGGAACACGGGGTCGGTGGCGACGATCTCGGCCGGCGGTCGGCCGGAATAGACCCGCAGCAGGAGGGCGATCAGGCCGGAAACGATGGCGGCGTCCGACGCGCCCGCGAGCAGCAGCTTGCCGTCCTGCAGCGCGCCTTCCATCCAAACGCGGCTCTGGCAGCCGGGCACCCGATGCGCGTCGTCGGTCCAGGCTTCGGGGAAGGGCGGCAGCTTGCGGCCGAGCTCGATGATGTGCTGGTAGCGGTCCATCCAGTCGTCGAACACGCCCAACTCCTCGCCGATCGCCGCGATCGCGTCGGCGGCGGTGGGCTCCTCGGGCGTGACGAACGGGGGCATCGATCGGATGTGCGGGGCCGCAGCCGCCGGGTCAACCCTGGGACGACTCTTCAATCCTTCAACTGCCGGAGCACCTCGGCGTGCTTGTCCATCAGCGTCCGAGCCACTGCCGTCTGTTGCTCCAACATCGCATCCGGTTTCCTCAGGCGCAGCCCGTCGGTGCTCTCCTCCGCGAAGAGATAGCCGTTCGATCGCAGGCCGAGCCGTTCGACAACTTCCGCAGGAAACGGAACGCCGAGCGAGTCACAGATCGACACGATTTCGAGCGGGCGCATGGCACAAGCCGCTTGGGAGAAGCTTGTGCCACAAACCGAGACAACTCTCTACAAGATGAACCGGCTGAGGTCGCCCTTTTGCGCCAGGGGAGCGACGCGTTCGTTCACGTACGCGGCGTCCACTGTCACCGCTTCCCCGGCCCGATCGGTGGCCGAGAAGCTGATTTCTTCCAGCAGCCGCTCGAGCACGGTGTGCAACCGACGCGCGCCGATGTTCTCGATGCGGTCGTTGATGTCGGCCGCGAGGTCGGCCAGCGCGTCGACCGCGTCGTCGCTGAACGTGAGGTCGACCTTCTCCGTCCCCAGCAGCGAGGAGTACTGCTTGAGCAGGGAGTGCTCGGGCTCGGTCAGGATGCGGCGCAGGTCCTCGCGCGAAAGAGGGGCGAGCTCGACGCGGATCGGCAGGCGGCCTTGCAGCTCGGGCAGCAGGTCGGCGGGTTTGGCGAGATGGAAGGCGCCGGAGGCGACGAACAGCACGTGGTCGGTCTTCACCGGCCCGTATTTCGTGTTGACCGTGGTGCCCTCGATCAGCGGCAACAGGTCGCGCTGCACGCCCTCGCGCGAGACGTCGGCGCCGCGGAAGCCGCCCTCGGTGGTGCGCGCGCAGATCTTGTCGATCTCGTCGATGAACACGATGCCGTTGTTCTCGGCGTGCGCCACCGCGTCCTTGGCGAGCTGGTCGCTGTCGAGCAGCTTGTCGGCCTCCTCGCGCTCGGCCGCGCGCCGGGCGGCGTCCACCCGCATCCGCTTCTTCTGCGGCGGGCGGCCCATCATGTTCTTCATCATCTCGCCGAGATTGATGACCTGGCCGGGCGGCATCCCGGGGATGTCGAGCTGGCCGATCGGCGAGCCGCTGCCCGAATCGGAGACCGCGATCTCGATCTCCTTGTCCTCGAGGTCGCCTGAGCGGAGCATCCGGCGGAATTTCGAACGCGTGTCGGCCGCGGCACCCTCGCCGACGAGGGCCGTGACCAGCCGCTCCTCGGCGGCGAGCTCGGCCTTCGCTTGGACCTCCTTGCGGGAGGCCTCGCGCAGCATGACAAGGCTCGCCTCCACCAGGTCGCGCACGATGCTCTCCACGTCGCGACCGACGTAGCCGACCTCGGTGAACTTGGTGGCCTCGACCTTGAGGAACGGCGCCTGCGCCAGCTTGGCGAGCCGACGGGCGATTTCGGTCTTGCCGCAGCCGGTGGGCCCGATCATGAGGATGTTCTTGGGCACCACCTCCTCGCGCATCGCTTCAGGCAGCTGCTGGCGGCGCCAGCGGTTGCGCAGCGCGATCGCGACCGCCCGCTTGGCATCACCCTGTCCGACGATGAAGCGGTCGAGTTCGGAGACGATCTCCCGGGGGGTGTAGGTGGGGACGTCCATTAGATGGTCTCTACGATGACGTTGTTGTTGGTGTAGACGCAGATGTCGGCGGCGATCCGCATGGAGCGGCGCGCGACCTCCTCGGCCGAGATGTCGGGCACCGTGACCAGCGCCCGCGCCGCAGCCAAAGCATAATTGCCGCCGGAGCCGATGGCGATCACGCCGTCCTCCGGCTCCAGCACGTCGCCGTTGCCGGTGAGGGTGAAGGAGCGGTCGCGGTCGGCGACGGCCATCATCGCCTCCAGCCGGCGGAGGTAGCGGTCGGTGCGCCAGTCCTTCGCCAGCTCGACGCAGGCGCGTTCGAGCTGGTTTGGGAACCGCTCCAGCTTGGACTCCAGGCGTTCAAGAAGTGTGAAGGCGTCGGCGGTGGCCCCGGCGAAGCCGGCGAGCACCGTCCCGCCCGCGCCGATGCGGCGCACCTTGCGGGCGTTGCCCTTCACCACGGTCTGCCCGAGGCTGACCTGGCCGTCGCCGGCCATCGCCACATGCCCGTCGCGGCGGACGCAGAGGATGGTGGTGCCGTGCCAGCCCACGGGGTCGTTGATGGTTTGCATGGGGTCGCAAATGGCGCGGGCTGTCGCGTTGCACAAGGCGTGCCAATTATGAGATGGCGGGCATGGGGCGGGTGCATGGCCGCCTTCGATTCTACGGGCTGCAGCATCGCACGAGCCCGAGAGGCGCGACGATTGCGGGAACTCGCGATGGCCGCGTGCTCTCCCAAAGCACCGACAGGAGATAGGCCGTGACGCTACAGGGCAGGATCGCGATCGTGACCGGTGCCGATAGCGGCATCGGTGAGGCTACCGCAGAGGCGTTCGCACAGGCGGGGGCCGACGTCGCCATCAGCTATCACAGCGATGCAGCGGGTGCCGACGATACGAAGCGCCGGGTCGAGGCCGCTGGCCGCCGCGCGTTCGTCAGGCAGGCTGACGTGGGCGACCCGGCCTCGGTGCAGCGATTGTTCGACGGCGCGGCGCAGGCGCTCGGCGCTCCCGATCTGCTGGTCGCCAACGCGGGCACGGGCATGAACGACATGCCGGTCGCCAACATGCAGGATGACGAACTGATGCAGGTGCTGCGCACGGACCTGATCGGTCCGCTGTATAGCGCCCGCGCCTTCGTGCGGGCGCGCGTGGCGGCGGGCGGCAACGGGCGCCTGATCTGATCGCGCCGGCGGCGGCAGGGGAAACGTGAAGAAGCTCATCAACGACCCGGCGCGCGTGGTCCCGGAGATGCTCGAGGGGCTGGTGGCGCTCGACCCGGAGCTTGCCTTGCTGGCGGGCGAGAACGTGGTTGTCCGCCGAGACCGGGCCGGCGGCAAGGTGGCGCTGATCTCGGGCGGGGGCGCCGGGCACGAGCCGGCCCATGCGGGCTATGTCGGTTTCGGCCTCCTGAGCGCCGCCGTAACCGGCGACGTGTTCACCTCGCCCAGCACGGAGGCGGTGCTCGCCGCCATCCGCGCCGTGGGCGGCCCGGCCGGCGTGCTGCTGATCGTCAAGAACTATACCGGCGACCGGCTCAACTTCGGCCTCGCCGCCGAGATGGCGCGGGCCGAGGGCATCCCGGCCGAGATGGTGGTCGTCGCCGATGATGTGGCGCTGGCGGCCGGCGACGCGACGGCCGGGCGGCGGGGCCTGGCGGGGACCGTGCTGATCCACAAGGTCGCCGGCGCGGCGGCGGCGGCCGGATTGCCGCTGGAAGCGGTGAAGCGGGAGGCGGAGGGGGCGATCGCCGCACTCGGCACGATGGGCGTGGCGCTGACGCCCTGCACCGTGCCCGCCGCCGGGGAACCCGGCTTTGCGCTCGGGCCGGACGAGATCGAGCTCGGCCTCGGCATCCACGGCGAGCCCGGCGTCCGTCGCATCCGCATCGAACCGGCGGACGCGCTGACGGACGAGATCGTCGGCCGGATCGTCGCCGACCGAGGCATCGGCGCGGGCGAGCGGGTGGCCCTGCTGGTCAACAACCTCGGCGGCACGCCGTCGATGGAACTCGCCATCGTGGCCCGCCGGGCGGTCGCACTGCTGGCCGGGCGCGGGATCGTGGTGGAGCGCGCGTGGTGCGGCGCGTTCCTGACCGCGCTCGAGATGGCCGGGTGTTCCATTTCGCTCATGGGTCTCGACGACGGCCGGCTCGCGCGCCTGGACGCGCCGGCGCGCTCACCCGCCTGGGTGATCGGCCGTGGCCCGGCGCGCATGGACCGGCCTCGCGTCGAGGCGCCCGCCGAACCGGCGCGCACGCCGAGCGGGACAGGGCCGGCGGAGCCGTTCGCGCGCGCGATCCGCGCGGTCGCGGCGGCGCTGACGGAAGCGGAGCCGCGCCTGACCGCGATGGACCGCGCCGTGGGCGACGGCGACCTCGGAATCAGCCTCGCGCGGGGCGCGTCTGCGATGCTGCGAGAGCTGCCGACGCTCGACGCCGAGCCTGCCGCCGCGCTGCGAACCCTGTCGACCGTGCTGCGCCGCGCCATGGGCGGCACCTCGGGGGCGCTCTACGCGGTGTTCCTGCTGCGCGGGGCGAGCGTGTTGGCGGAGAGCGGCCGCGCGCCGGACGCACGCGGCTGGGCGCAGGCGTCCGGCGCCGGGTGCGAGGGCATCATGGCGCTGGGCGGGGCGCGTCCGGGCGACCGGACCATGCTGGACGCGCTGGCGCCGGCGAGCGACGCGCTGCGAGCCGCGCTGGCCGAAGGTCGTCCGCCGAGGGATGCGCTCTCCGCTGCGGTCGAGGCGGCGCGCGACGGGGCCGCCCGGACCGCCGGCATGGCGCCGCGCCGCGGCCGCTCGAGGTATCTCGGTGATCGCGCCCTCGGCCATGCCGATCCCGGCGCCGAAGCCGTCGTGGTCTGGCTGGAAGCCGTGGCCGGGCAGCTGGGGGGTTAGCGACGATCTTCACGGTCGCCGCGCGCCGTGCGACACCCGGCGGCGTTGCGCAAGGGCCTGGCTTCGGCGCGGCCGAGGGAGGAATGAATGATCCGGTTGACCGCACTCGCGGCGTTCTGTCTGGCCGCCGTCGCCGCTCGGGCCCAGCCGGCGGGTTCGACGCCGGACGCTCCCATCAAGCTCGGCGCCATCCTCGACATGGGCGGCGTCTACGCCGACGTGACCGGCCCGGGGAGCGAAACGGCGGCGCGCATGGCGATCGAGGATTTTGGCGGCAAGCTCCTTGGCCACCCGATCCAGTTCCTCGTTGCCGATCACCAGAACAAGCCGGACATCGCCGCGGGCATCGCCACCCGTTGGTACGACGAGCAGGGCGTCACCGCCATCATGGACGTCGCCTCCTCCTCGCCCGCGCTCGCGGTGATGAACATCGCCGACCAGCGGCACAAGATCGTCATGCTGAGCGGCCCGGGCGCGCTCGCGATCACCAACCGCAACTGCATCGCCACGGCGGTTCATTACAGCTACAGCACGTACGGCAACGCCCAGACGGTCGGTCGGGCGATCCTGCAGCAAGGCGGCAAGACCTGGTTCTTCATCACCGCCGACTACACGTTCGGCCACGCGCTTGAGAGCGATGCCTCCGCCGTGGTCAAGGCCGGTGGCGGTCAGGTGTTGGGCGACGCCAAGGCGCCGCTCGACAACGCGGACTTCTCCTCGATGCTGTTGAGCGCCCAGCAGTCCGGCGCCGAGGTGATCGGCCTCGCCAACGGGGGCAACGATCTGGTCAATACCGTGAAGCAGGCGTCCGAGTTCGGCCTCACGCGCGGCAAGCAGAAATTCGCCGTTCTCGGGGCGAACATCAACGACATCCACGGCATGGGCCTCGGCATCGCCGAGAACCTCGAAGTGGCGGACGCCTTCTACTGGGACACCGACGACGCCACCCGTGCCTGGTCCAAGCGCTTCTTCGACAAGCTGCACAAGATGCCGAACATGCTGCAGGCTGGTCTCTACTCGGCCACCATGCACTATCTCCAGGCCGTGACGGACGCCGGCACGACCGACGCCGCCCCGGTCATGCAGAAGATGCGCGACACGCCGGTGAACGACTTCTTCGCCCATGACGGGCATATCCGCATCGACGGGCTGATGGTGCACGACATGCACCTCTACCAGGTGAAGACGCCCGCCGAATCGAAGTACCCGTGGGACTACTACAAGCTGGTGGCGACGATCCCGGGCGACCGCGCGTTCCTGCCGCTATCGGAGTCGCAGTGCCCGCTGGTGAAACACTGATGGCCGCGGCGACCATTGCCGTAGCCGGCGAAGGGGTTGGGGTCTACAGTCGTTGCTATGACCGCTACCCGTTGCCGATCAAGACACCAGCGGCCAGCACGAGCGCGCCGCCGAGCATGACCTTGGCGACCGCCGAGAATATCGGGGTCTCCATGTAGCGGAACTGGATGTAGGCGATCGCCGCTAGTTCCAGCACCACCACCCCGCACGCCACCGCCGTCGCGGTCCAGAAGTCCGGGATCAGGTACGGCAAGGTATGGCCGATGCCGCCGGCCGTGGTCATCAGGCCGCAGACCAGGCCGCGCAGCAGCGGCGCGCCGCGTCCGGATAGCTTCCCGTCATCGGCCAGCGCCTCGGCGAACCCCATCGAGATGCCGGCGCCGATGGAGGCGGCGAGGCCGACGAGGAAGGTGCTCCAGGTATTATGCGTCGCGAAAGCGGCGGCGAAGACGGGCGCCAGCGTGCTGACCGAGCCGTCCATCAGCCCGACCAGGCCGGGCTGGATGATCTGCAGGATGAACCGCTTGCGGGCGTCGTCGGATTCGCGCGTTTTGACGCTGCCCGGCAGCCGCTTGTCCTCGATGCGGCCCGCCACCTGCAGGTGCTCCGCTTCCGCCGCCGCCAGGTCGCCAAGCAGCCGCCGTATGGCGGGATCGGCGGTCCGCGCCGCCGCCTCCATGTAGAACCGGCTGGCATCCGCCTCCATCTGCCGCGCGACCCGGCGCACCGCCTCGATCCCCCTTGGCAGGATCTGCCAGGCGGATCGCGGCGCCGGCGCGCCCTTCACATCCTGGCGGCGCAGCAGCGGGATGTGATCGCCGAAGCGGCTTGCGTAAAGGCCGATGAGCGCGCGGCGATGCTCGTTCTCCTCGGCCGCCATGTCCCGGAACACTTTCGCCGTATCGGGATAGGTCTCGTGCAGGCCCTGGGCGTAATCGGCGTAGGCCCGGCCGTCTTCCTCCTCATTGTTGATCGCCAGGGCCAGGACTTCTTGTTCGCTAAGGTCGGTGAAGCTTCGCATGTTCGCCGATTTGGACGCGGATCTCGGGTATTCAAGACGTCTCCGAAATGATGAAATCGCTTCGCATTCTCAGATGGCGTTGAGTGTCTTCTATTCTTGGCAAGGGCTTATATTATACCAACCGCCCTACGCTTTGACCGCTGCCGCCCATTCACGTGTGGAGATGCTGCGAATGGTTTCGGGTGCTGCGGTCAGCGCGTTCCGGCATCGCAGCACGCGGTGACTATGGCGCCGCAGATTTCGAATACGCGGTTGGCGAGTTAGGGCGTGTCGTCATTTAAGGGATTCCGGCGCGGCGGAAACTTCGATTCATAGCGTGTCAGCCAAGATGGAGCTGACCAGTGCGACGCTACGGCCTTCGGGACGATCAATGGGAGCGTATCAAG
>JAABUQ010012440.1_pt1 | contig 10574 bp, 11 predicted proteins | sample 5560001 | NCBI WGS metagenome assembly JAABUQ01 (sample SAMN10711888, study PRJNA513371) | rock metagenome | isolation source: Antarctica rocks | place: Antarctica: Victoria Land, Finger Mt nord | collected 2015-12-18 | reverse complement strand
CCGCTGTGGGCGACGAGCGGCGTCACCACCCGGCTGCTGGCCCGGGCAGCCGAGCGTGAACACCGGCGTCGCCTGCGCACCGTGTCCGCCGTGGCCGGGCGCCCGGCGACGACGACGTCGCGGTAGTCGACCTCGTGGTGCCGGACCGAGAGCAGTACTACGACGGCTGGTCCGCCCTGCACGGCGGCTACGACCCGCGCTCGTCGACCCTCACCCGGCTCTGGCTCGGCTGGGCATACGACGTCGCGCGCCCTCTCGCGCTGCGCGGGGTGACCCCGAATGCGGTGACCGCGGGCGGTCTGGTCGTCACCGCTGCGGCGTTGCCGCTGGCGGCTGGGGGTGGGCGATGGCCGCTGGGCGCAGCGCTGGTGGTCGTGGCGAGTGGGCTGGCGGACAACCTCGACGGCGCTGTCGCCGTGCTGACCGCCGGGGTCACGCCATGGGGCTACCTGCTCGACTCCCTCGCCGACCGGGCGAGCGACGCCCTCTACCTGGTGGCCCTGCGGCTGGCCGGCGCGGCGACCCCCTGGTGCGTTGGCGCGGCCGGTGCGGTCGTGCTCCTGGAGTACAGCCGGGCCCGGGCGGGCAACGCCGGCTTCGGGGAGATCGGCGTCGTTACGGTGGGGGAGCGCCCGACGCGCATCATCGTCACCGCCGCCGCGCTTGGATGTGCTGCGCTCGCACCGCCCCGCGCTGCCTGGTCGGCGGGGGGCGGAGCCGCGGCCACGGCCGGGGTGAGCCTCGTCGGTGCTGCCCAGTTCCTGCGGACCGCTCGCCGGACCTTGCGCGGGTAGACCCGCACAAGCCGCTCAGGCGGGGCCGACCAGCCCGGCGACGGCCCGGGCCGACAGCGCAACGAGCGGTAGCCCCCCGCCGGGATGCGCCGACCCGCCGACGAGGAACAGCCCCGGCACGGGGGAGCGGTTGGCGGGCCGCAGGAACGCCGCGCGGGCGCCGTTGCTCGACGTGCCGTAGATCGCGCCGCCGTCGGCCCGGGTGGTGCGCGCGAGGTCAGCCGGCGTGCGGACCTCGCGCAGCACGATGCGGTCGCGGACGTCGACGCCGCGCTCAGCCATCCGGCGAAGCACGAGGTCGGCGTAGCTGTCCGCGGCGCCCGGCGCATCCCAGTCGTAGGGGCCCTGCCGGGGGGCGTTGACAAGCACGAACCAGGCCTCGTGCCCGGCTGGCGCCAGCGCCGGGTCCGGCGGCACCGAGATGTAGACGGTGGGGTCGTCGGCAGGCCGACCGGAGAAGACGGCGTCGAACTCGGCGTCGTACGCGGCCGGGAACAGCACGGTGTGGTGTGCCGGAGGCATCACGCCGGGGATCGCGCGCACGCCGAGCAGCAGGACGAACCCAGACAGCGACGGCTCGCCCCTGGGGCGCAGTCGCGGCCGGGGGAGCAGGTCGCGATAGAGGTGGGCGGCGTCGACGTTGGCGACGACGGCGTCGGCCTCGATCAGGCGCCCGTCGCCGAGCTCGACGCCGTCCGCCCTGCCGCGGGTGGTGTGGATGGCGGTGACGTCGCACCCGAGCCGGATGTCGCCGCCCGTCTCGATGACCCGTTCGGCGAGGGCGATGGCGAGCCGGTGCAGCCCACCCTTGACGTACCAGGCGCCGAAGCTCTGCTCGGCGTAGGGCACGGTCGCGAGCGCCGCGGGGGCGCGCCGCGGGTCCGAACCGGAGTAGGTCGCGTACCGGTCGAGGAACATGCGCAGCCGCGGGTCACGCAGCTGGCGCTCGCCGAGGCCCCGCAGCGTCTGCCAGGGCCGGACGACGCCCAGCTCCAGTGGGCGGTGCAGGGCCAGCCGGGGGAGCGACGGCGGACCGGGTGACTCCAGGAAGTCGTGCGCGGTGGCCCGCCACATCCGTCGTGCCTGCTCGAACAGCCGGGCCCAGTCCGCACCGCTGCCGGGCGCGAGGGTCGCGTCGAGGGCGCTGCGGAACGTCTCCTGGTCGCGGGAAGAGTCGAGCCGGGTCCCGTCGGCGAACCGGTACGACGCGATCGGCTCCACCGGTACGAGTTCGAGCCTGCTGCCGATCGGGGCACCGGTGGCGGCAAACAGCTCGCTGAACACGTGCGGCATCGTGAGCAGCGAGGGACCGGTGTCGAAGCCGAAGCCGTCGCGCTCGAACCAGCCGAGCTTGCCCCCCACTGCGTCGGACTGCTCGACGAGAATGAGCCGGTGTCCGAGCGTGGCGAGCCGGGCCGCGGCCGCCAGCCCCCCGACCCCGGCGCCGACGACGACGATGCGGGCCACGCCTTCACCGTAGGTCCGCGCCGACCGTTCGCGAGCCTGCCGACCACGCGGGCCGTGCCGCTCAGCCGACCGGCCGTCCCTTCCAGGTCAGCGTCCCCCGCCGATGCCGCGACCAGGAAAGCGCGGTGAGGGCAGCCCAGAGCGCGACGGACGCCGGGTGCGCCAGCGCGTCGGGCAGCACCCGTGAGCCGGTACGCCGGGCCGCGACCGCACGCGAGACGACGCCCGCGGCCAGCGTCACCGGATCGGGACGAAGCCAGAGCGCGCCGAGCAGCGCGGCCTGCGCCAGACTGCCGGCTGGTGAGCCGCCGGCCGCTGCCCAGAGCGACTTCGTGTAGCCGTCGCGGAGCTCGCCCCACCCGCGGTACATCCGGCAGGTGGCGAGTGCGGTCCCGTCAGCCATGCCCCCGCGCCCGCCGGCGGCGCGCAGCGTCCGGGCGAGCGCCACGTCCTCGAGCACGGCTAAGGGAGCGGCAGCGTGCCCGCCGCTGACGCGGTAGGCGGTGGCGTCGACGACGAGCAGCTGGCCGTTGGCGACAGCCATCGACAGCCGCGGCGTGCGCTCTGCGACCCGCAGGGGCAGCAGGCAGAGCCACGACCACTGCAGCAGCGGCTGTACCAGGCGCTCCGCGGCGCTCTTCGCGACCTGCCGGGGATAGGGCGAGACGAATGCCAGCCCGGCGCCGCGGAGCAGGCCGACAGCTCGCGCGACGGCGTCCGGGGCGAGGACGACGTCGGCGTCGACGAACGCGAGCACGGTGGATCCCCCACCAGTCCTCGTTGTCGCAGTCAACCTTGTCAACCCACGGGGGTCGGCTGACGCCGGCCCTGTTGCCTGGTCCGCCAGCTGCTGGCACGCCCACGGCTTGCCGAGCCAACCCGCGGGCGGGACGGCACCGGTCAACAGCCGCACCCGCTCGTCGCCGCCGGCGACCTGTCGGACCAGGTCGGCCGTGCCGTCGGTCGACGCGTCGTCGAGCACGAGCACCGACAGCATCGGCACGTGCGTCTGGGCCAGCAGCGCCCGCAGGCAGGGCTCGACCCGGTCGCGCTCGTCGCGTACCGGCAGCAGCACCGCAACCGGCTCAGCCACGGTTCGTGCGGGCGGGGGCGTCCGCAGCAGCCCCGCGTTGAGTGCGGTGTGCCCGGCCAGGCCCCACGCGGCGCAGCGCAGGCTGGTTCGTAGCAGGTGCTTCACGCGGCGCGGACGCCAGCGGGTCCCAGCTGTCGGCGCCCGCCGCGGCCTAGCCGAGCAACCCGACGCGAGCCGACGACCAGCAGAACCACCGGCACCCCCATCGCCACACCGCCGGCGAGCGCGACCGCAGGCCGGCCGAAGAAGGCCAGGTTGGCCAGCAGCGACGAGGCGTACGTCCAGCCGTAGAGCGCGAGCGGCACGGCGTCGGCCGCCGGCGACTCGACCGGCGACCCCACCTGCGACAGGACCCGCGGTACCACCCGGCCGAGCAGGGCGAGCAGCACCACTGCGACAGCGAACCAGCCGAGGTGGTTGACGACGGGGATGCCGTTGAGCCGCGGGCCGTTGCCGCCGCTGAAGTGCCAGTGCCCGGCACGGACCATCTGAGGGTCGAGGAACACGTCCCACGTCGCCAAGGCCAGCGCGCCGGACAGCACGGGCGCCCCGATCCGCCGGCCGACGACGAGGGCCGGGTAGGCCATCATCGTCCAGGCCAGCGGGATGACGAGCGGCACGCCGGCCAGGCGCGGCCCCAGCGTCGTGGTGTAGGCGTACGAGCCGAACGGCACGCCCGTCGCAACCCCGACCGCCTCGGCCCCGAAGCCGACGGCGCAGCAGGTGACCAACAGGCGCAGCGCAACCGCCCGTCCGTGCGCGAGGGCAGCCGCGGCCACGACGGCACCGGCGAACAGCACGACCGTCGCCACGGTGAGCGCGTCGCGCAGCCGGCCGCTGACCAGGGGGTAGGTGATCTGCGCGAGGACCGTGGCGGCGGCCAGGGCCCAGGCAGCATCCGGATGCCGCCCCGCTGGCCGCATCACGCGGCCCCGACCCCCGGCATGGCGCTGACCACCCGCCGCGCCGCGCCGGCGAGCCGTCCCCGTCGTCCCGCGAGGTCGCGCAGCAGCACGCGCGCGGACGACCGCCCGCTTGCCCCGAACACGCCCCCGCCCGGATGCGTCGACGCCCCGCACAGGTAGAGGCCTTCCACCGGCCCGCGGTAGCCGGCCAGCTCCGGCAGCGGGCGCCAGGCGAACATCGCGTCGAGCGTCATCTCGACGTGCATGACGTTGCCGTGCAGCAGCCCGAGCTCGCGCTCCAGGTCGAGCGGCGTCTGGACGTGCAGGTGCTCGATGCTGCTGGTGAAGCCGGGCGCCACCCGCTCGACCTCACCGAGGATCGTGTCGGCGACGCGCTCCCGCTCGTCGTCCCAGGAGCGCCCGCCGGCCAGGGCGTAGGGATACCACTGCGCCCACACGCTGACCGTGTGCCGGCCGGCTGGGGCGAGCGTGGTGTCGAGCAGCGAGGGCGTCATCACCAGCACCGGCGGCCGGCTGGGGGCACGCCCGGCGCCGAACTCGCCGTGGGCCAGCCGCAGCGCCGCGCGGTCGGGAACGGCGAGCACCATCCCGTGCCCGGCCCCGACAGCCGCATCCGGGTAGGCGGGCGGCGCGTTCGTCCCCAGCCGAAGGATCATGCCGAGCCCGGCGCCGAGCCGGATGTCGCGGGTGCGGGCAGCCGCCGCGGCGGGCAGGGAGCCGCCGAGCAGCTGGTGCGTGGTCAGCACGTGGCAGCCCGCCAGCACGGCCCGCGCCCGGATGCGGCGTCCTGACGCAGTGACCACACTGGCTGCGCGGCCGCCCCGGAGCTCGATGGCGGTGGCCGCATCCCCCAGGCTCACTGTCCCGCCCCAGCTCTGCAGGCGGGTGCGCAGCGCTTCGGCCAGCGCACCGGAGCCGCCGACGGCCCGGCCGGGTGCCTGCCGGTGCAGCATGGCGTTCCAGCCGACCAGGTCGGCGGTCGCCGAGTCGGTCATCGGCGGACCGGACTGGGCGCCGAGCCACGACAGCGCCGTCTTCAGCCGCTCGTCGTCGAACAGGGCGTCGAGCAGGGCGTCGCCGGGCATGAGGAACTGGCGGGCCAGCTCGAGCCCCGGCAGCCCGGTCCCGCGGCCGGTGCCCCACAGCGCCCGCCCCAGTGAGCGGCCGGTCGGCGGCTCGCCGAAAGCGGCGAAGACCCGCTCGTTGCGCGCGCCCCAGTCGATGACGAACGCGCGGTAGGCGGCAGCGTCGCGGCTGCCGCAGACCGCCTCGATGGAGGCGCAGGTGCGCTCGAGGTCGACCGAGAAGGTGATGCCGCCGCCAGGTGCGCCGGCGATCGGGAAGAAGCCCCAGGGGTCGCAGTCGAGGTAGCGCAGTCCGCACTCGGCCAGCCCCAGCTCCTCCACGATGCCGGTCAGCCTGATCATGATGTGCAGGCTCGACCCGCGGTCGATGCGGTAGCCGGGGAAGCGCTCGACGGTGGAGACCGCCCCGCCGAGCACGGTGTCGCGCTCCACGACCTCGACCGCGAGGCCCTCGCGGGCCAGGTAGCACGCGGCGACGAGCGCGTTGTGCCCGGCGCCGACGACGACGACGTCCGCCTGCGCGCCGGCCTGCGACTGCCGCACCGGTGCCGCCATCAGGCCGCGGGAGCGGGGCGGAGCCGCTTGCCGAGAATGGCGTACCGGGTCGGGGTGCCGGGGAAGGCGAAGTCCGACAGCAGCGTCTCGAACTGTTCCGACGCGTAGAGCCGGCGGGCCCGGCTCTCGGGCTCCTCGAGCGCCGACAGGGCGGCGGTGCGCTGCGTGGCCCCGTCGAGCAGTGCCCGCAGCACCGTACGGCCGAGCCCCGAGCCCTGGTGCTCGGGCAGGACGTGCAGCTCGACGACCTCGAAGCAGTCGCCGAGCCAGTCGTCGGCGCGGTCGGCGAGCCCGCGGGCGACGGTGTCGTGCCACCACTGGCCCCCCGCGCCGGGCTGCCCGTAGCCGATGCCGACAAGCGTGCCCTGGGCGGCGAGCGCGGCGACGGCGGTCAGGCCGGGGCGCACCAGGTGGCTGCGGGCGTACGCCTTGCGCTCCTGCTCGGCACGGCGGGGGTCGCGCTCGTGCTGGTCGAGGAAGGCGCGCCGGTAGACGTGCATCACGTCGTCGAGCCGCTGCTCCATGGCCTCCGGCCCCCAACGCTGCAGCTCGACCATGTCCGCCAGCCTGCCAGGCCCGGTGCGCGTCCCAGGTGGTGTCTGCGTGGGTGTCATGCCGCGAGGGGATCGCGGCCGCGGTAGGTCCCGGCGGCAGACGCGACCCGGAAGCGGGCGAACAGCTCCTCGGCGTACCAGCCGCAGCGCGCCGTGTCGTCGATCGCCCGCTGGTGCTCCTGGCTTCGGTAGGCGAAGCTCCGCAGGCTGGCCGCGTTGTCCCACACGCTGAACGTGCCCTGCAGGCCGATCGGCGCCTCTCCGACGCCGAGGGCGAACCGCAGTCCGGCAGCTGCATGCAGCGCGGCCGACACCGGCGGCACGGAGCTCCAGAACGATACGGCCCGCGAGGGGACGAGGCGCGCGCGGGTCAGCGCTGCCACCGGGGCACCGTCGTCGACTGGGCGGCCGGCAGCCACCGGACCGAACGGCTCGCGCCCTGACCACTGCCCACGCGAGGAGAGGGGGACGAGCCGGGCGGCCCATCGCTCGTCGGCCAGCTGGTCCCAGCGCCGCACCACGCCGGTCTGCTCGAAGTGCGCGGCAGCGGCGGGGGTGTCCCAGGTGGCGAGCAGCGCCCAGTGGCGCGCGTCCGCGTCACGCAGGCCGAACGTCTCGCCGCTGCCGGTCCCGAGCAGCTTGGCGAAGCGCACACCCGGGATGCGACGGACTCCGGAGCGGTCGGTCGCCATCCGCAGCACGGCTCGCGGCACCGCTGCCCGTGGCACCCCCCAGACGTGCAGTGTCACGAGTGCCGGGACGTCCATACCTGCCAGTGTCTCCCGCGGGGGAGCCGGGCGATCATCGCCGAGCAACCCACTTCGGCCAGGCAGTCGCCGCGCGCCTAGTGGCTGTCGCCGAGCCGGGCCGCCGGTCGCTTGAAGGGGTCGCGCGCCGGCGGCGGCTGCAGCGCGGCCCGGGGGCAGCTGGCCAGCGTCAGCCCGGCGTGGGCAAAGGCCTCGTCGCACAGGGCATCGATGGTCCAGCCCTTGGCGAGGGCCTCGTTGGTCACCGATGCCCGGTAGACCGTGATGCTCCCGCGGGTCGGTGTGCCGTAGACGACGTTGAGCGAGCCGATCAGCTGGCTGGTCCCGCGGGTGCCCAGCGGGCCGTTCCAAGGGGTGCCGTAGCGCTGCCACAGCGTGGGAGTCGTGAGCCAGACACCGCCTTCGGTGACGCAGTCGCGGACCAGTGCGGCGAGGATCACCCGCGCTGCCTGCTCGGGAACGACCGCCGCGGGTCGGATGACCACCTGAACACCTGCCACGCATACCAGTGTCGGCAGGGGGCGCCCGGTTCTGGAGCAGCAGACTGGCACCCCGGGTGCTCTTCTTGGCCGCCGGTCGGGCGTGCCGCGGGCTGGGCCTCGCTCAGCGTCGTGCGGCCCCCGCTGCGGCGCGGGTGCGGTAGCGGTCGGCCGCGAGCTCGACCAGTTGAGGATGGTCACCGAGGGGCGCCGTCACGGCGCGGCTGGCTGTCGGCAGGCGGCCGGGGGCGAGAAAGTAGCTCACGACCGCGACCCGCCCGTGCTCGGCCTCGACCTGCGTGCGTGCCTGCCGGACGGTTGGCACTGCGGCGGTCACGAAGCCGGCAACGACCGGGGCGCCCCACGCCGCGTGCAGCAGCTGCGCCTGCTCCCGGACGTCGTCGCGGCCCTCGGGGTCGAGCGTCCCTGCTGCTGCCAGGACGAGCGGTGTCTCGGGCGCGATCCCGGCCTCGCTGACCCGGTCGAGCAGCACCTCGGTCAGCCGGGGGTCTGGACCGAGCGTCGGGGCGGCCTCGGGGGGCAGGTCGCGCCTGCTGTGCGTCCCGCGGGACAGCAACAGCGGGACGATGACAGCTTCCGGCAGCGAGGCACGAGCCTCCGGGAACGACGGGGACCCGAAGTCGAGGTACGCGACGCGGACGCTGACTGTCGGCAACCGGTGCTGCAGCGCCTCGACCAGCGCGGTCGTGGCACGCGCGGCCTCGGGCTCGCGGCTGCCGTGCGCGACGGCGAGCAGCGCCGGCGGGTCGGTCACGCTGGCTGTCGGCCGCGAGCGGGAGCGTCGCTAGGCCGACCGGCCAGCTGCTCGCGCAACCGAACGACCTCGCCGACCACGACCAGCGCGGGCGTGCCGATTCCGGCCTCGCTCGCCCGGGCGGCGATGTCGTCGAGCACGCCGACGACGACGTGCTCGTCGGGGGTCGTCCCAGCGGCGATGACGGCGACTGGGGTCGAGGCGGGACGGCCACCCGCGACCAGCTCCGCCGCGATCGGTCCGAGCCGTGCGAGGCCCATCAGCAGGACGAGCGTCTCAGCGCCCACGCCCGCGAGCGCCGACCAGTCGACGCCCGAGCCGGGGGATGCGGTGAGTACGGCGAACCCGCGGGACACCCCACGGTGGGTGACCGGGATCCCGGCACACGCGGGCACCGCCACGGCGCTCGTCACCCCGGGCACGACCTCTACGCTGATCCCCGCTTCGACGCACGCCAGGGCTTCCTCGCCGCCTCGACCGAACACGAACGGGTCGCCGCCCTTGAGCCGGACGACCCGGTGGCCCGCCCGAGCGCGCTCGACCAGCACCTCGTTGATCGTCTGTTGGTCCATCCCGCCGCGGTAGCCGGTCTTGCCGGCGTCGATGACCTCGACGCTGGGCGCAAGGGCGTCGAGGAGCTCCCGCGGGCCGAGCCGGTCGGTGACGACGACGTCGGCCTCGGCCAGCAGCCGACGCCCGCGCACGGTCAGCAGGCCGGGGCTCCCCGGGCCGCCGCCGACCAGGGCGACGCTGCCGCCCGTGGCAGGCGGCCGGTGGTGCCGCAGGGCCGCAGCCGGCAGGATGCCGGTGTCGAGGGCACTGAGGACCGCGTCGCGCAACGCGGCCGCGCGCCGTGGGTCGCCGCCGGTGGTCACGGCCACGGTCACGTCGTCGCTGCGCCCGACCGCGGGCACGCGGGCGGCGCTGCGGGTGGCGTCGTCGGCGCGTACGCACCACACGCCTGCGGCCTCGGCATCGGCTGCGACCTGCGCGTTGACCTCGGCATCGTCGGTGCAGGCGTGGACGAGCCAGGCGCCGGCCAGGTCGTCGGGCCCGGCGTAGCTTCGGCGGTGGATGGTGAGCGCGGCGGCTACCCCTGCGGGCAGGGCGGCCGTGTCCGGGGCGACGACGAGCACGTGCGCGCCGGCATCAACCAGGGGTGGTACCCGGCGGGCGGCGACCCGTCCTGCTCCGACGACGACGACGAGTCGGCCGTCGAGACAGAGCTGAAGCGGGTAACCGCCAGAACTCACGTGTGGATTCCGCACTCGACCTTGCTCGAGCCCGACCAGCGCCCGGCGCGGCCCGCACCCGGGCGGGTGCAGGGAGCGCAGCCGACGCTGCCGTAGCCCTCGCTGAGCAGCGGGTTGACGAGCACGCCGTTGGTCCGGATGTAGTCGTCGATCTGCTCCTGCGACCAGGCCACCAACGGGTTGATCTTGATCTTGCGGCGCTTGTCGTCCCACTCCACGAGCTTCGCGGTGCGCCGGCTGTCGGTCTCGTCGCGGCGCAGGCCGGTGGCCCAGGCGTCGAGGTCGGCCATTGCGGCCGACAGGGGAGCGACCTTGCGCAGGGCGCAGCAGCGGTCGGGGTCGCGCTCGAACAGCCGGGGGCCGAAGGCCTCGTCCTGCTGCAGCACCGTGAGGCTGGGACGCGCCCGGCGCAGCTCGATGTCGTACACGGCCTCGGCCGCGTCGGCCGTGCCCATCGTCTCGGCGAAGTGGTAGCCGGTGTCGAGGAAGATCACCGGAACCTGCGAGGAGATCTGGCTGGCCATGTGGGCGAGCACGAGGTCGCCCATCGACGACGCAATCGCGAACCGGGGGGAGAACCTGTCGATCGCCCAGCTCAGCACCTCGATCGGAGGGGCTCCCTCGAGCTCCTCGCCTGCTCGCGCAGCAAGCTCGTCCGGGGGCAGCATGGTCACATCGAGCATGGTCGCGGTCATTGTCGTGTCCTCACAGCAGCGTCGGGGAGCCGATCCGGCGCGCAGGGCCTGTGGAGGCGGGCGCGCCGGTTGTGCTAGAGGGCTCGACAGACTGCGCTGGAGACGCGCTGCAGATCGACGTGCAGTCGAGC
>JAABUQ010012439.1_pt1 | contig 10577 bp, 12 predicted proteins | sample 5560001 | NCBI WGS metagenome assembly JAABUQ01 (sample SAMN10711888, study PRJNA513371) | rock metagenome | isolation source: Antarctica rocks | place: Antarctica: Victoria Land, Finger Mt nord | collected 2015-12-18 | reverse complement strand
TCTTATACCTCCAGCCCCTCCATGGCGCGCTGTAACGCCAGCGCGTACTGTTTGCATGTGTGGAGGGCTTCCTCCGTTAAGCCGGATAGACGCGCCGCGTGCTGGCTCAGGTCGCGGAACACCAGGACGCCATCGGCCCAATCGAGCGGACGCATCCGCTGCGCCGCGTCCTCACCGTCCTTGAGCGGACTCACTAAATGGCGCCACTCGGCATCGAGGTCCACGACCTGCGCGCGAATCTCCGCCCACCGCTGTTCCAACGACCAGCATTCGGCGATCAGGAGCCGGCGCTGCTCGTCCCTCCCCGTCTCCGTCCCCTCCCAATCGCCCGCGGACGCCGCCGCTGTCTCGCCCGCGGACGCCGCCGCTGCCACGCCAGCCACGCCCCGGTGCGCCATCTCGTCTAGACTCATGTGTCTCCCCTCTTCACTACTCGATGGCGGTACGGTTTCCGCCACGGGCGCCTGCGGCCCCTCGCCGAAGCCGGGCGCAGCCGCTACGTCCTCCGCGCGCGCTACCGTCGCTACCGTTTCCTCCTTGATGTGCGACAGAGGCGGCGTCTCCGCACTGTCTGACGATACTCCGACAGCGTCGCGCCCGGCATCTTCGCCTGTTCTCGCGTCCACCGCGTCCACCGCGCCCACCGTACCCACCGTACCCACCGTACCCACCGTACCCACCGTACCCACCACACCCACCAGGTCCTGTCGGGCGGCGCGCCGTCCTGCCGCATGGGCCAATTGGAGGACGCGCGAGTGGTAGTGGTCGCGCGTCGCCTTGGCCGCGTAGACCCGCAGCCACACCCAGTCTACCTGGCGCCGCGCCGCTATCCCCGCCAGTTGTTCCCACAGGTCGCCGTCTTCGATCGGCTGGCCTCTCCGCACAGGCGGACTTCCCCGGCGCGTCGCCATGGCATGTTGCACGGCCTGGGAATTGGTAATCAACTGGACGGCGCTCTCCGGTGAACTGATGGTCAAGCCTCTGATCGAGGCCAGGAGTTCGACGCGCAGCGGGGTCGTCCACGCCTCCTCACCGCTCTCTTCCCGCATAACGCCATCGATCAAGGCCACGTAAGCCCACCCCCCCGGCCCGCGCGCACGGTCGCATTGGCCGGCGGTGTAGATCGTGCATAGCGCCAGCGGAGACGGCTTCACGTCGTCGGGCTCCATACGGTCCTTGTGGAAGGGGGACCGCCGGCGGAAGAGACTCGGCGCCCACTGTTTCACGTCGTCATCCATCTCTCGCTCCTCAAACTCAACGAAGCTTGACGGCTGTGGCGGTAGTCCTCCATCAACGGGGATGATCTGCGCGCGCCCTCCGACCACTAGATGCGTGGCCTCAATAGTAGGATAGTACAGCGAGCCGTGGGCGTAAACCCGCCCCAATGTTGTACTTCTCACATGGGACATGAATCGTCTTTTCCTTTCGTCCACAAGCGATACACTATGAGTAGTTAGTAGTCAGTAGTCAGAGGACGTGACGACTAACCGGCTACTGGTTACTGAACTACTACTGGTTACTGAACTACTACTGGTTACTGAACTACTACTGGTTACTGAACTACTACTGGTTACTGAACTACTAAGGGGGACGGATTGATCAAGCGTCTGCGCGAGGAATGGCTGTACTGGCGCTACCGCAATATTACGCGGCGGCGGCAGTTGTTGCAGGCGCGTCTGCGCACGCGCTTCCGGCGCCAGCCGTCCATGAGCAGCGCCTTCCGCCCCCGTGCCCGCGGCACCGCTATGTACACGCCGACGCGCAGCGGCAACGGGCGCGGGCTATTATTCGTCGCCGCCGCCGCCGCCGTGCTCGCGCTCGTCGATTATTTCTTTGGATTCGGGCTGCGTCCCCCGCTGGGGCTTAATTTGCTGCTACTTGCCGGCATGGCCTACGCGTACATACGGACGGGCAACGTCTAACCTATGTCCGACCCCCCAAAAAATCCAGACGGCGCACGCAAGGCCGCGCCGCCGGGCGAGCGCCCCGTCCGCCATGTCGCCTTCTACACCAAGGGTGGCTGCCACCTCTGCGAGCATGCCGAGGAGTTGCTTGAAGACGCGCAGGCCGACTACGACCTGCGGATCACCGCCGTCGACATCACGACCGACCTGACGACCTTCGCGCGCTACCGCTATGAGATCCCCGTCATCGTCGTCGAGGGCGGCGCCATCGTCTCCGGCCGCATCGACCGCGACGGCTTGCGACACGCGCTGGAGAGCACGGCATAGCGAGCTGTTAGCCGTTGGCGATTAGCGATTAGCCTACGTGAGAGGGGACGGCGCTGACGGTGCTGACGGCGGTTTCCCGCATCATCCAAGATGGGACAGGCTCTCACAGCTAACGGCCAATCGCTAATGGCTAACGGCCAATCGCTAATGGCTAACGGCCAATCGCTAATGGCTAACGGCTTAACTGAAGGACACCGATATCATGGACGAGGCCATGCAGGCCTTTATCACGGACACGGCCCGTCAGGCGGGCGCGCTGCTGGTGCGCTACTTCCGCTCCGCGACGCTGCGGCGCGACGACAAGGGCTTCCGGGACCTCGTCACCGACGCGGACCGCGCCGCCGAAGCGCATATCATCGCGGCGGTGCGCGGCCGCTTCCCCGCGCATGACGTCTTTGGCGAAGAAACGGGGCGCTCCGGTCGCGCGAGCCGGTACCTATGGCTGATCGATCCGCTCGACGGCACGCTCAACTTCTCGCGCGGGCTGCCAACATGGGGGGTGAGCATCGGTCTTGCCGAGGACGGCGAGGTGAGCCACGGCGCTTTCTACGACCCCCTGCACGACGAGTTGTTCTACGCCGAGCGAGGTCAAGGCGCGACGCTCAACGGAGCGGCGTTGCGCACGAGCGGCCTCGCCGATCCGCACGACGCCATCGTCTATTGCGCGATCGCGCATGGCGAGAAGGAGGACGTGGCGCGGCGCAACGTGGAGCGCCTATGGAGCCCCGTGATGCGTCTGCGCATGACCGGCTCGGTCGGCAGCGCGCTGGCCGCCGTCGCCGCCGGGCGCATGGACGCGGCGATCGAGCTACGCGGCGGGCCGTGGGACTACGCCGCCGGCGGCCTGCTCGTGCGCGAGGCGGGCGGACACACCACCACCTTCGACGGCGCCCCGCTCCGCGCCGAAGCCGCGACCGTCCTCGCCGCCGCCCGCGCTGCACCGCGCGCTGTACGATATCCTCAACGGCTAGTAGAGTGTCGCGCCTACTGGGAGCGCCGCCGGTCACCCTCACAATCGAGAGGTACGCCCACAACTGGACGGCCGGCAACTGATGGATCGGGCCGTCTATGTCCTGTGGTAGCATGATGCTATGCCAGACATCATCGATCTACGTAGCGATACCGTGACCCTCCCGCCGCCGGGGATGCGGCGCGCCATGTACGAGGCCGAGCTCGGCGACGACGTGTACGGCGAGGATCCCACCGTCAACCTCTTGCAAGAGCGTGTCGCCGCCTTGCTGGGCACGGAAGCCGCCCTGTTTGTGCCAAGCGGCACGATGGCCAACCTGCTGGCCGTGCTGACGCACTGCGGGCGCGGCGACGAGGTCATCATGGGCGACCAGGCGCACATGTTCTACTATGAGGCCGGCGGAAGCTCCGTGCTCGGCGCGACGACGACCCGCACCGTCCCCAACCAGCTCGACGGCACGCTGCCGCCCGAAGAGATCCAGGCGGCGGTACGTGACGCGGGCAATCCGCACTACCCGCGCACCGGGCTAATCTGCCTGGAGAACACGCACAACCGTCGCGGAGGCGCCGTGCTCGACCCCGCGTACATGACAAGGGTGCGCGCCGTCGCCGCCGCGGCGGGTGCCGCGAGCAACGCGGGAGGGGAGCCGATCCCCGTGCATCTGGACGGGGCGCGCCTCTTTAACGCCGCGGTGGCGCTGGGCGTCCCCGTCCGCGCGCTGGCGCGCGACGTCGACTCGGTCTACGTGTGCTTCTCCAAGGGGCTGGCCGCCCCGGTCGGCTCGGCCCTCTGTGGCCCGCGCGCCTTTATCGCCGAGGCCGTGCGCTGGCGCAAGACCGTGGGCGGAGGCATGCGCCAGGCGGGGATCATCGCGGCCGGCGCATTGTACGCCCTGGACTACATGGTCGACCGGCTGGCGGAGGACCACGCCCACGCGCGGCTACTGGCCGAGGGGCTGTGTGAGGAGCCCGGCCTGCGCCTGGCCCAGCCGCGCGTGGACACCAATATCGTGTGCATCGACACGGCAGCCACGGGACTCGCTCCCCAAGAGGCGCTGGGCCGGCTCAAGGAGGCCGGCGTGCTGGCGGCGCCCTTTGGCGGCGCCGTGATCCGCTTCGTCACGCACTACGGCATCGAGCGAACGCACGTCGAAGAGGCCGTGGCGCGGGTGCGCCAAGCGCTCGACTAAAACGCGCGTTAGACAGAATAATAGTAGAAAGGAGCATCCCATGACCCTCTCTATTGTAGAAACTCCGGTACCCTTGCGCACGGATGCCGATGGAAACGTGCGCGTCGGTGGGACGCGCGTCACGCTGGATACGGTGGTCCACGCGTTTCTGTCAGGCGCCACCGCCGAAGATATCGTCGACGGATTCCCCACGCTTGAACTGGCCGACGTATACGCGGTACTCTCCTACTACTTGAAGCGGCGTGCCGAAGTCGACACCTACTTACGCGAGCAGGAGCGGGACGCCGCGGTCATTCGCCAGCGGATCGAAGCGCACTCTAACCCCGGTGACATCCGCGCCCGCTTGTTGGCGCGCAAGAAGAATCGATAACCTTGCTGTGTTACGCCTTGTCGCCGATGAGAACTTTGACGGTCGTATACTCCGCGGTTTGTTGCAACTCAACCAGGACATTGATGTCGTTCGCGTCCAAGACATCGGCTTACTAGGGGCGGCCGATCCCGAGATACTCGCCTAGGCGGGGCGTGAGGGGCGGCTGCTACTCACCCATGATGTCAAGACTATTCCGAGAGACGCCTTTGAGCGAGTGCGCGCCGGACAGGCGATGCCCGGTGTCATCGCCGTCGTCCGTATAGTGTCAATGAGCAGAGTGATCGAGGATATCCTGCTGCTGGCCGAGGGTAGTGGCGAGGGCGAGTGGGAAGGCCAAGTCCTTTATCTGCCCCTGTAGCTCATCCCAACGGTCGCTGCCTGTAATAGAATATTCGGGAGGAACGATGGACGCCGACACCCCAAACCAACCGCAATCCGTCCTGTACCAAACCATCCAGAGCCAGCCCGCGGTCGTGCGCGCCGTCCTGGAGGGCGCGGGGGACGCGGCCGGGCGGGCCGCCGAACTACTGGCGGGGGCGCGCCGCGTCTTCCTGGCCGGGACCGGCACGAGCAGCCATGCCGCCGTCGTGGGTGAGTATCTCCTGCGCCTGGCCGGCGTCGACGCCTACGCCACCACCAACTTCGAGTTCGCCACGTACCCGCGCCCGGTGGGCCCCGACGACGCCCTGGTCACGATCAGCCACCGCGGCAGCAAGCGCTACGGCGGGCAGGCCATCGCGCGGGCACACACGGCCGGCATGCGCGTCGTCGGCGTGACCGGGCAGAACTCACCCATGAGCGGCCCAGACGTCATCATCGCCACCGCTCCACAGGAGCGCTCGGCCACGCACACCGCCAGCTATACCGGCAACCTCGCCGCGCTGGCGCTCATTGCCGTCCATGTGGGCGAGCGCACAGGGGCGGACGTCGGGGCGCTGCGCGACGCGCTGGGCCGCTTGCCCGACGATATCGCGGCGATGCTCGCGCGCGCGAGCCTGGTCATCCCGGTGGCCGAGGCGCTGGCCGCGCGCGGACGGCTGACGCTGGTGGGCGCGGGACCCAACGCCGTGACCGCCCGCGAGGGCGCGCTCAAGATCAAGGAGTCCTCGTACTTGACGGCGGAGGGGTTCGAGGTGGAAACGGCGCTGCACGGCGGCCTGCAGGCAATCGAGGCGGGCGACGTGGCCGCAGTCATCGCCGCGCAGGGGCCGGCGCTGGAGCGCACCGGCGACCTGGTGCGGGCGCTGGAGCTGCTGGGGGCGCGCGTCATGGTCATCGCCGACGAGCGCGCCGTCACCGCCCTCCCCGCGCCGCCCGACACGGTAGCCGCGGGCGCTACCCCAATCACCATCATCCCCTACCCGGCCGTCCCCGAGGCGCTCAGCCCGGTGCTGGCGGTGCTGCCTTTGCAACTGCTTGCGGCCTACACGGCAGCATACCGCGGCGCCGACGCCGACAGCTTCCGCGCCGACGACCCGGTCTACAAGCGGGTCAACGAGAGTTATGGACTTTAACCAGCACGTACCGATGCTTCCCCACATGCGCGGTATCGGCAAGAACGGACAACATGCGTCGCCAATCGCCCCGTACTCAAGGCCGTCGTCCAGAAGGGTTAGGAAGGCGTCGCCACCGATGTAGATAATGTCTTCATGGGCGTGCCGGCCGTCTCCCCTGCGCGGCGGGTAGTGGCGCGTGTTCTCCGAAACGACGTATCCCGCCCTGCTCACCTTGGCTGCGGCCCATACCGGATGGTCCCACACAGCGGTCAGCCCCTCCCATGGCGGCGGGTAGGGCGGCTTCGGATCGACCGTCGCGAACGAGGCAATCAGGTAGTCCATCATGCGCTTGGCGCTCGCGGCACAGGCTCGCTCATTGGCGTCCGAGATATCGTGACCGGTCCGCTCAATCCAACGCCACACGAGCACGCGGTTCAACTCAGCGACGATCCATGGCGACCACACGGCCTCGAATGTGCCCAACTGCGCCTGCTGTTGCAGCGCGCGGCGCAGGTGTGGGTGTACCAGGGCGCTCGTGTCGACGACGGCCCGGATCACCGGTGTCCCCTCCTCGTCCACCGTGGTCACGAAGCTGCCGGCGTGGTCAGTCGCTCCCAGGGCGCGATTCCGGGGCGCGCGCGCTCCAGATCCTCCAGTTGCTCTGGGGTCAGGCCGTCGCCGCCCCAGTCCGCGGCGTCGTGCGCGCGATCCGATTCCTGGATGCCGCGCACCATGGCGCTCCCCTGGATACGCTCCAACTCGCGCAGTGGGATCATCATGCGGTTGCCGTGCCGCTCGTAGGCCAGCCCTTCGCGCCGCACCAGCGCCTTCACCGTGTTGACGGAGCGGATGCCCAGGAGCGCGGCCGCCTCCGTCGTGGTCAGAATCCGGTCGGGCTGTACGTCCTCCAGGGCGCGGTCGAGCGCGTCGAGCGCCTTGTCTCGCTCGCCGTCGACAACGTACGCGCGCGCCTGCCGCAGTTCGTCACGCAAGGTCGTCATGGTCATAGTTGTTTTCCTTCCATTCGCGTGGGCCTCAGCTACGATCGTACGCCTATGTGTCACGTTTGTCAATTTTCCAGGTAGGGGCCGGGAATGGAGGGGCTCTACTCAAGGACCGGGTGTGGAGGTGTTCACCGACGGCGTGAGCGTCACGATGGCCGTTGCGGCGGACGTGAGCGTCACGGTAATCGTGGCGGTGGGCGTGAGCGTCGTGGTGGGCGTGAGCGGCGCTGTCGCCGGCGGGGTCGGCGCGGCGGTGGGGCAATCGGAGTCGGCGCAGGCCAGCGTCGTCGCGCCCGGCGCGGGGGTCGAGAGCGGGAAGCCGGATGGCGGCGGCGCGCCGAGCGACTCCAGCACGACGGCGCCGGACATGTCACGGCTGGCGACCAACACGTTCCCTTGCGGGTCGAGCGCGAGGGCGCCGCGCGCGTCGCGCCCGGTGTTGTAGCGCCAGCGCTCACCCCCATAGCGCCAGATGTCGAAGACGTACCCGCGGTCCGTCGCCACGTAGACCGTGTCGCGCACGTCAGTTATCGGCGCGCCCGGATTGCCGTAGCCGAAGGGCGCGCCCCTGTGCGGACGCGTGTCGAAGAACAGCCACGAGTGGCGACGACCCCGGTCGAGGGCATAGATCCCGACCGCGCTGGAGACATACGCGATGGCGTTGTGCATGCGCGCGGACATGTGCGCGGACGGCTCGGCCGACAGCGCGATGCCCCCGTCGGTCGTGTCGAGCGGGTGGCCGGTCGACCAGCGCCAGAGCGTCCCGCCGCGGCTGTCGACGACGACGACCCAGGAGCGCGTCGCGCCGGTCACGACGACCCAGGCGACCCACCTCCGGGCGGTCCCTTCGACCGTCGCATAGGAGGGGTGGCCCGGCGGGAGGACCACGCGCCAGCGCGCGCCGCCGGCGCCGCCGAGCGCATAGAGCGTGGCCGCCCCGCCAGGAGTGGGGGCGCCCGCGGCCACGAGCGGCGTGCCGTCCGGAGCGACCGACACGGGGCTCAAGCGCGACGCATGGATGAACAGGGGGTGCCAGCCCGGCGCGCTGTCCCAGCCGGCGGCAGGTGGGCGCCGCGGGCGCAGCGCCGCGACCGCGTAGAGAGCGCGCGCGGGACCGGCCACCACGCCATACAGCGTGCCGCCGTCGGGGCCGAGGACGACACCCTCGCCAGGTATCAGCCCCAGCGGCGCGCGCCACAGCGGGGCTGGCGAGGACGGGTCGAAGCGGGAAAGCCCGCCCTGACCGTCGACGACGTAGAGGCCGTTGCCGGAACCGATCGCCGCGTTGGGCCCGACCGGGGGCGGCAGCGATTGCCCCGGCGATGGCTGCGGCCCCGCGCACGCGGTATCGGTGATCGGCTGCGCGGCAGCGCACCAGCGGGTGTCGCCGCTAGCGGCGTTGAGAGAGAGCAGGGCGCCGTCGGAGCGGGGCAGATACAGGTTGCCGTAGCCGTCGAAGACGGGCGCGCGCGCGGGCAGCGGCGGCGCGGTGAACGCGCGCCGCCAGCGCAGGGTCAGGTCGCGCTGCCCGGCGACGACGGGGTCCGAGAGCGAGTGCGCGCTGCGCGCGGCGTCGTGGCCGGCGAGCGGCCAGGCGGGCGGCGGCGGCGGCGGCGGCGGGACGATGGGGCGCTGGCGCGCCAACTCGAGCGCGCCGATCCCGGCGGCCAGCAGCACGATGATAAGCGCCAGGCTCGACGGCCCCGGCCACGACCCGCCCCGCGCCGCGTTTCCCCTCTCCACGTCTGTAGCGTACACGCTCGCGCGAGACACATCTAGCAGCTGACAGCTGTCAGCTATCGCCCATCGCCCATCGCCCATCGCCCGTCGCCCATCGCCCATCGCCCATCGCCCATCGCCCATCGCCCGAGATATTGACATCCTGCCCAATGTGGCTCATCATGTATCTACGCTGCACGGGCTGCATAGTGGACGTTCCTCGTGGGAGTGATGAGGGGCGAGGGGGTAGCTAAGATGGCTGGAGAAAACAGTGTCGTTATCGCGGTAGAGGACATGGCCACGGCCACGATCGTGGCCGTCGAGGGCGCGCGGGTCGCCATGGACAAGGACAACACCGCGACACAGGTGGTCCTGCTGCATGTGCTCGATCACCACCCCATCATGGGCGCGGTCCTCGGTATGAGCGGTCAGTGCATGCCCCTGACGGCCACGTCCGAGGAGGTAGAGGCGCTCTTCGGAGCGACCGAGGGGGCGTTGCGCGCGGAATTCGAAGCTCTGGGCCGTCCGACGCCAGTGATCAGGCGCGAGGTGGCCGACGGCGACCCCGCCGCGGCCATCGAGCAGGTCGCGGCCGAGTATGACGCCGCCGTCATCGTCCTAGGCGCGCGCCGACCGCATGCCTTCGGGCGGCTGGTCCATCCGGACATACGGGCGCATGTGGCGACCCATGCCCCCTGTCGCGTCCATGTCGCGGCCTTGCAGGAAACCGAAACGCGCGCGCCAATCCGTGGTTGAATAAATAGCTGACGGCTGACGGCTGGGCGTTTCTACTAGGTGAGGTGAGCGTCCGGCGCCAGGCTGGCCGCGCCGGAGGTCATGGCGTCCCGCAGCATCTGATAGGTCGCGGTGCGGCGCGTGGTGACGACCTGACGTGTGTCGCGCGCGAGCGACAGGTGGATGCGCGCCTCTTCCGGGTAACAGAGGCGGCACGGCGGGGGCGGCAACGTACGGTCGACATGCTCCTCGAAGCCGGTCCCACCACACGCGCTACATGGCCGATACATCGTCGTTCCCTCCCTATCATCACATGTATCCGCTGCTACCTGACACGACAGCCGCGCGCGGTTATCCCAAGCCTGTTTGTAGGGGCGGATAACTGTATGGTATGGGGCGAACACGGCGTGAGCCAACGGACAGAGGATACGGAAGATCGTGGTCGGGGCTGGATACGGGGACTGTTGTACCGGGACCTGATAGCATTAAACCTTGTGATGACTATACGAGGAGGACAAAGGCTGATATGACCAACGGTGGATCGATAGAGACAGAGGAGGAGATAAGCCCGCTGCTCTCGATATTGATGCCGGTCTACAATGAGGAGCGCACGCTGCGCCAGGTAGTAGCTGTGGTGTGCGCGGTCGACATCGACAAGGAGATCATCCTGGTCGACGACGGCTCGCGCGACGCCTCGCCCGCCATCATCGACGATCTGGCCGATGGCGAGCGAATCCGCGCCTACCACCACCCGCGCAACCAGGGTAAGGGCGCCGCGGTGCGCACCGCCGTGTCGCACGCCCGCGGTCAGATCGTACTCATCCAGGACGCCGACCTCGAATACGACCCCCACGACTACCCCG
>JAABUQ010012438.1_pt1 | contig 10578 bp, 10 predicted proteins | sample 5560001 | NCBI WGS metagenome assembly JAABUQ01 (sample SAMN10711888, study PRJNA513371) | rock metagenome | isolation source: Antarctica rocks | place: Antarctica: Victoria Land, Finger Mt nord | collected 2015-12-18 | reverse complement strand
TACCCTAAGTATAGCCCTTGTTATTCGGCATACAGCCTGGCTGACAGTGATCCTAGGATTGCGATACGCTAGACCTGATTTGGCTTAGTGCTGCTGGAGAGACTGCCCCAGCCATTCTCCAACATCTCCTGGCCTCACTTCTCTCTTGTCGCTTCCCACACCCACGATGATACTATGCGCAGCCGGCGACACCCGTGTCTGGTTCTGCTGCTAACTCTACGTACTATTCTGTCGCCTAGTCGCATTCGTGGCACGGACCGGATGAGCGAGCTGGGCGACTATGCCGAAATTCGCAATCACTTGACCTAACGCACCGCAAGCGTGAAACGAGTCAATTACTGCTGAAAAGTGCGGTCTCGCTTGTCCATTTTACTGAACGGCGATAGCTCGAAGATCTCGAGGCTGACATATCATAAGCATGCGGTCAATTAACATGACTCAATCCTCAGCATCAATCCACCGTGCTAGTAAGCATCAAGACTCTAGTGTCCGTTGGCCGATTAGAAGGAAGCACTCACTGACAAGTTTCCTTGCAGGTTATATAGCGGTATGTCAATGTTCACGGCGTGAATACATACAAAGAGATACTTACATGATCCCTGCTATTATCGAACAGGGTCCCTGTAGTCGATCTCGGTTGATGGCGATCGAGACTAGTGCGCGCTTCGCGGTTCGTTACTAGAGACTGGAGGATAGGTACCGATGGAGGGTTATTTGTCAGGTCACAGTGAGCCGAACTTCTCTCGGGCCGTCTTGAGTCCACATGAGAGCGACAGCCATGAGCCATTGTGCATGTCTGATACTAAGAGCCTGAGAGGTTCTCCAGAAGAGCTCAATCAAAGCAGATACTTGACCCGTGGGACCACCACAAGCAAAACATCAGCCTCTTACCGTTCTCAGGATATCTCGCCTCTCTCACTGCTGAGATCTTAATCTCCCTGCGCGCAGAGAAGAGTGAAAAAGAAGAAACTTCCATCGGCAAGACCGACCTAAGTGCGTAAAGCCTGCACGGTCAACAGAACGCAAGTTAAAGACATGTTGCTGGAATCGCTCCAATTCATACTGAACCCACAATTCCTCGCCTTCTCTGCCATTTCTTTGCCAAGCGTTTTGGCTATCGTTGCGGTAGCCAAGCCCGCGTATTTGCCTCTACAAGTCAATAATTTGATCTCGGTGGTTATACATGTAAGCCTTTCGCTAAAATGCCGTTTCATCTCCTATCAGACATCGAACGAGACCTTGAAGCGCAAGACTTATCAATGTACAGCATTATCTCTGCTGGAAATATCCGATTACAGACCTCAGCAGACGCCATACAATACCAAACTGCCCATATATTTGGCCCCATGGACAAGGAGACGTTGGCAAATTCCTCCAAGGCATCGAGAATAGCGTATCTGGGAGTAAAGAACATGGCAATATCTACCGCATCTGGTCTGAGATGAAGCCAGAGATGTAAGTACATTCAATCTCTTGAAGAAGTGGAATATGGCAATGGCATTGACAAGAACCTTCGACAGCGTTCTTACTTCCCCGGAGCACCTCCAGGCGGCCTTCAAAGACTCTGACCATCATGCGAAAGCCACCAACAGAAACTCGGGCTACATAATGAGTTAACTTCTCGGCCAATGCGTCGGCCTGATCAGCGGATCCAGATGGCGTAACGTATGCGAAGTGACGGAAGTGCCCTTCGTTCACGGCAAGACAGCAGACTATATCCCAACGATCGAGTCCCACATCGCACATCACTTTGAGGATCTCCTCCGCCTCCTCTATCTTACCCTAGGTCGCGGAGAGGTTACTGAGATTGTTAACCGGGTCCAGCGTTGACGTGTGATTGACTCCCCACGCCTTCTTGTATCCTCGCAGCGCGCACACATATATCTCCTCTGCCTCTGCGTACATGTCATTTTGCTGGTATAGACCTGCAAATTGATACAGATCTCCAGGCTCAATCTCGCTGAAGTCAATCGTTGCCATTAATCAAAAGTGCTTGAAGCGGCGCGCATGTAGCAACACTCGCTGGTTCTTTACCCAATACTCCGCGTCTGACTCCTAGCTGACACTCGCCGCCACACAATGAATCGCGATCCCGCATTTCTCATGATCAATTTCGTGATTGAGATATTCTAGCGTCTTATCATCACGCATGTATGGAGGCTACACCGCCCTCCGCTCACATCGAGGAGAAAGAAGTTGTGCAGTGTCGCGAGCGCTTGATTGAACCTGGCTCGGCTCTTCAGCACGTCAGCTGCCTAGTTTCCTGCGCTCATAGCTCTTTTCTGACGACCTTGCTCTGCAGTTGCCGCAACGAGAACGGGATGAATTGATAATGAGATATCTTCCTCATATTTTCTTGATCCATTTTCGATCCATCCTGAATCTGGCGACCAGTACACACGCGCGTGCTGCAAACGTCACTCCGCCAGCGTAGAAAATGGCTGCTCGATAAGGCGCAATAGAGGATGACTTCTGCGCCCCAGTCATGGATATTAGAATTCCTGCAATTGGACTTCCCATCAAATATCCTCCCGTCCACACGGTGATTGCCATACCCATAGCTACAGCAGCAAGTCCAGGGCCGATCAGAGTGGCTATAGCGGTAGGCATGACCACGAAAAATGCACCGTTGGCAATGCCATTGATTGCAGCAAAGACAACCAAGGGCGCGAGTGTGCTTGAAACCGGCCATATTGCTAACATGCTGAAAGAATTGAGTAGCATGGTCAAGAGCAGACAGTTCATGGAGCCAAATCGATCGCAGGCAGCTCCGGCTCCCAGACGACCAATTGCCGTGCAAAGGCTGAACCCAGCAACAAGACCCGCTCCGGTAGATGCCGAAAGCCCAATTGAATGAGCAAACAGTGGTATGAAAAACGGCGTAACGAAAAGAGCGAATGCCCCGATAGCTCCAGCCAGGAAGAGAAACACAAAAGGCATGTTCTTGAACAGAGACCAATCAACGAACGGCGCACTTCCTCCGGTTGCTCTCTCTTTAACGAGCCAGGCTGCGGGTAATCCTGTTGCGAATATCAGGATCCCAAAAACGCGAAACGTCCAGGGGATGCCAATACGGTCAATAAGAGCTTGTATGGAAACAGAGAGGACTGTTCCGCCGATACCACCTCCTACCTTGACGAGGCCATTTGCAGTCCCGAGCTTACTACCGAACCACTGCACAGGCACAGCGTTGCTCGTAGCATACAGTAGACACGATCCCAACCCAGTAAGAGCCCCGGCCGTGCAGAAGAGCCCGCCAACGTTGTTGATGGAGAAACTAGATAGCAGAACTCCCAGGCTCAGTAAGGTGATGCCCATCATCGCAGTCACTCTTGCTCCGACCACACGCATGAATCGCACGGACAAGAGACCAAATGCGACTTCGCAGGCAAGCGCAAGTGAACCAATGAAAGAGATCGTGCTAGCAGAGACTGCAAGTTGAGGTGAATGCAGTAAGTTTGCTTGCACCACACCCCATGCACCGATCCAGCCGGCAAACCAAAATGTGACAACTGAACAGGCAAAAACCACAGTCCATCCATATCCGACATCTGGTATGGCCTCTGCAGCATTTGCAGGTACTTGGTAATCACTCGTGTTGTCGAGTCTAGATTCTGCATCGGAAGGGTGGATTGAACCAACAGCGCTTACAGGAGCAGAATATCTTGTCAATTCGGTTCCGGTTTCGCTAGTAGCAGTTGTGACTGCCATCGTGAAGAGCGGGCTCAAATCTTTTGGAGGAACAGTGCGTAAGCACTTGCGGAAATCTCTGCTTTTTTAAACCCGCAGACGGTGATCTCCGTAGTCAGTCACAGGGCGTCCAATTTTCTCAGTCTGAATAAGCGACGTAGCAATCAGCCCACTCTGGACCAAAATGAATGTGTGGTCCAGGACTCCTTCTTGGAGGAAAGCACCATCACATTACCAGTCGAGGAGCCCAACTACTTCGATGAGGTCCCATCAGTGGACGAACCCACAGCTGTACATGAAGGGAGTGATGATGTGCCTTGCGTTGATGTACGGAAGTGGGAGGGCAAGCAGACAGCGCAACGGAAATAATTCAAGGATGCAAGTGATGTAACACACCTCGCCTTGTCGTGGGGAGTTGTGATGCTTGAAGTCCCTGGCCAAATTTCATTACGCAGGGTATTTCATGGCGCTGTGGTGGGGTTTTTACCCGAAAAAGAAATTTTTGTTCTAGAAAGGCGATCCCTTTGGAACGATACGTTACTGCCAAGGTATTCGGTACGGTACTCGGGCTTACCAATAATCTCGCCGAAGTACAGAGGATGACACCAATACCTACCTTAGCAGAAGGCTATGAAAGCTCAGTACAGTGCTGGTACGGTTCTTCAAATTAGAAACTTTTATAGACTGTGAATTAGGTTTTTCCCCTATTATTCAATTAATACCGTATATTTTTATATATGTTTATTCAATTATACTGTTCTTTTAAATAAAATAATAGTATAAAAATACTATTTTTAAATAAATTACGTTATTTATAAATAACGGTTTTAATATTATTTAAAAAAAAATCGTATAAATATTATTTTTTTAAAATAAAAGTTATATTATTATTATTTATATATATAATTAAATAATTAATAATAAATCTTAATATTTAAATAGTTTAATATAATTTATAATATAATTTTAATTTATAAGCCGCAGATTAACTGGAAAAAAAAAAGGTTAGTAACAACAATTTAAATAAATAAATAAATAAATATAAATAAATAAATAAATAAATATAAATAAATAAAAAAGTAAATATTGAATTTTAACAAATAAACAAAAAAACGTCTAATAAAGGAAATAATTAAAAAATAAATAAATTATAAATAAAAAAGTAAATATTGAAAACGACAAGTAAACAAAAAAATATCCAAAAAGGGAAAATAGTTAAATATTTAGACTTTGAAAAAAAGTTAAAATTTTTTTAATTTCAATCTTTCCGTAATAATATACGAAAGAACCGTTTTTTAAATATTACCGTATTATAAATGATACGTTATTTAGAAAATTCTAGTCAATTTATATATACGTTTATTATATAACACCAGCTCCAGACTATATGCGTTTTTTATACCTTTATCTTTTAGAACGGTGTCAGTACGGTGTCAGTACAGTTCCAAGCCCCCACTAAAAACCCCTAAGGTACTACTAGTCTTGATTTGCGTTAGTAAGACTTAGGGCTAGAGTTGGATAGGCAGCCTACTGTATGGTTTCTTGATCATAATACAGATCCTAACGCTGGAATTAAGATAATTATAATTACACTTTCTCAGACCCTACTTCATACGCCCTTTCGTATTATCGTGTCAGCTGTCATTGCCACTATTTTCCCTTTTCAGCCCGTTTTTTCCCATTTTGCTTTCTCTAAGGTCATTTGGACCCTTAATCATACCACTAAATCACCACCATCACACCACCTATTCTCCACTTTATCAGGCGAAGCAATTGGTATGAAACAGGACTAGGAACATTCATTTGCCCCTATCTAGGGTCTCACAATCATGTTTATTAAAGTGCTATGCACCACTATTTATCAATCAGACGATTTAGCCCTGAGTGCATCTTACATATCGTATTACTCTTTGATCGCGGTGGACCTCATTCCATCAAACATGGCCAGCTCCTTCATTATACGGTGTACCCAGAGACCTCTGACCGTTTAGAAGTTCTCGAATATCTTTTTAACAAAGGAGCCCAGAGCAATATAAATAAGCTTAAATACTAAGATTATTCCGGCCCTTACGAGGAAGAGAATTTAATCATTGGCTGTGGAACCCCTTTGCATAGGGCCGCCGACAGTGGAAGGCTAGATGTAGTGAAATTACTCGTGGCCTGCGGGGCTGGCTGAGGGAATTGAGGAGGGCAAAGAGGGGTTATAGACTCCGACACGGCGTTGGCACCATCACGCTATCTCCCGGCTCGCAGATACTGTAGAACAAGCTGTCGAGACAGCTAGTAGCCCCCGGGGTCGCAATGATATGTTCATGGAGAATGGGTATCGAGGGATGCAGGTACGTGTTTGCGAAGTCGGCCAACGCGGCGAGGAGGCTGGGCTCGCCTCCGAAGCCTTGAGGGTAGGAGGGGGACTGTGCTGGCGGTTTAGCTTGCTTGTTCTCGCGTCTGTTTTGGGGGAGATATGCGAGGAGGAGAAGGCGGAAGAGGAGGAAGAGAAGGAAAAAAAAAAAGCAACAAGATTCACAAAGGAACCCAAACGACTCCCGTATCTCCCCGTCACACAAACACAACCCCCAAGCAAACTCTCCGACCTACCTCAGCATCCAAATCTCGCGCCATCGCCTCCTTGCACAGCGTCACCAGCTCCGGCCGCACGACCCAGTTCTCCGCCGTCGCGAGATCGATCTTGTTGCTCGTCTTCGGGGTTTGCGCCGTGCGTTGGGCGATGGTAGCGGAGATCTGGGGGAGGACGGCGGCGGTTGGGCGAGCGATGCGGGAGGAGAGGGGGTGGGTGGACATTGTTGGGGTTGGTTGGGTGGCATTGTGCTGGGAGGGGTGGATGAGTGGATTAGAGGGTGTAGGGAGGTCGAGGGGTGGGAAGTGGATGGTTGATGTTTGAGTGGATCTTCGGGTTGGGCTTGGGGGTGGATGAGCGGCGTGGATAAGGTAATGTGAGTACGAAATTTGCATGTTTGGAGATCGGGATACGAGACTGACGCGGACCGGTTGAGGGACCGCTGTACCGAATGCTCCGAGTATTCATGACTGTATCGCGTGTTTTCATTCGGATAAGAAATGTGTGCGTTGCCAACTTGCATTCAAGGATATAGCTGGCATTTTGCGAAAGCGCTCTGCCCAATTGCCCACCTCTCTCCCTCCTCAAGCCTTGGTGCACTCAGACCTTGGTGCATCTGGCGAAGAAGAGCTGCATCTCTCCACCCCGTGCCATAGGCACCGACCATTTCTTCGGATGCAGCACGAAGTCCACCTGCTCACAGCCAGCGTCCTTGAAGATTTCCTCAATTTCTTCCTTTGGAAAGCTATCACGAGTTACTGTGTGCGCGGCTGGGTATCGTTGAACCCCGTGATCGTGCCCGTGCCCACGCTGATGCTCATGATGGTGATGATGGTGTTGCTCTGTGCTACCATTATCATCCAGCTCACCTCCTTGCTGGGCTCGCTTCAGCTCCTCTTGATCCTGCCCCGCACCGGTCGCCCAATCAATGACTAGGAACGTTCCGCCCTTCTTCAATCGAGCAACCAACTTCTTGGCAGCATCTGCGGGGTCTTCGAGATGGTGTAAGGCCATGCAAATGGTCACCAGGTCGAATTCAGACGTCTCTGGCCCGAGCAGAGCGGGGTTAACTTTTGGGCTCATCAAGTCGCCGTGGATGGCGTGCATTTGGTTTTCGGAGAGACCCTGCTCAAGTGCTGCTGCGTTGTATTTCCCTACCATGCCCTCGGAGACGTCCATGCCAATGCACATATCAAAGTAGGGTACGAGAGCCTAAGGATCGTCGATCATCGTCAACACAGGAACACAAGCTACGGGGAACTCAGCTAGGCTGCACAGGGAAATGGCTTACTTGGGAAGGGAGGCCGTTTCCACAAGCATAGTCCAGCATCTTCTTCGGGGTTCCACCCGGAGCCTTATCTGGGACGCCGATCCAGCTGACATTGGAGCGCAGATAGTCGAATATTTGTGCCTGGAGATCTTGGATCCATTTTTCTTTGAAGACGGACTGAGAGGCAGTACTAAGACGGTATTAGGCAATGTTAGCCATAAATGGTCCGAAAAGGCTCAAATCCCGAGCAGATCAGTAGAATTGGAAGCCGCAAAGTACAAGATGGAGGATGTGGCTGCAGAATGTAAGCTCGGTGGCACCTACTTCCAGTATTTCTGATTCTTTTCTGCCATGGTGGCCTGCTGATCATGATTGGATACCATCTTTGCGAACGCACCGATGTTCTGACTGTGCTCCGAGATGATAGTGGAGAAAGCGTTGCAGGTGCTCGCTTCTCCCGTTGAGAAGATGTGGTTGACGACGTTACAGCGTGCAAGTGAGGCTAATAAGGGAATAACAATGATGAGCATTACTCTACAGTGTATTGGGGGCAGCAACACAACTGACTACTCAGTCCACAACATATCTACTCTAGGAGATGATCAATCAAATGCACGTGAAATATGTCGCTGACTGCGTATTTATCCAAAGTCGCTATCGCCCATAGATCTCTCTGGTACTTCTACTAAGCTTGTCGACTTCGCTGTTTATCTCAAGCCAGAGAACCCTATATAGCAACGTTTCCTCCGTATAATCGTGAAATTGCCTGCAATAGCTTGGTCTATCAACTAGACTATAATACCTCCTCTCCGCCAGTATCCCGTCGCTATTAATATTAAGACCAAGAAGCCCTTTACTGGTAATAATACTGCTAAAGTACAGCTCTCGATCCAGGCCAGGGTAGGGCTACTGAAGCTGTCGCAGCTACTGGAGCAGCATTGAAAAGGAGAAGATATACCCGTACTGCCAGTCCTAGCCTTCTAGAGCCTCGATCTATATATATCTGCTATTATAGCTGAGGAAAACAGCAATATTCGTTATTATCAATATCGTTTCATTGGCTTTGACTAACCTGGTATAATAGATCTTCTGTTGGAGAATGGCTGGGGCAGTCTCTCCAGCGGTACTAAGCCAAATCAGGTCTAGCGTATAGCAATCCTGGATCACTGTCAGCCAGGCTATATACCAAATAATAAGGGCTATGCTCAGGGTATATCAGCTCTATTAAATACTTTATTATTTATAAGGCCTAAATTGATCAGCTAAATATATAAATAAGCTTATATTCTTAAATAAATAAGGTAATTAAAATCTTTTAAGTCAATAAATTATAAGCTTAGTTAATATTTATATATTTATATAAGGAGAAAAATATTCAAGTTTTTAATTTATAAATATTATTATTTTATTTACTCTTATATTAAGCTATAAAAGTAATATATAAGAAGATAATTATCCTAAAAGGGATCTTTAACTATTATAATTAAGTCTTTCAAATATAAATTACCTTTATTAAAAAAGGATTTTGATTAATTATTAACAAAAATAAAAATAATATTAATAATAATTTACCCTTAATAAATAAAAAAGCTTAAGTTATTATTATTTTAATATATAAATTATATATTAAAGACCTTTTTAATAGCGAAAAAGATATTATAAAAATATAAAAGTTTCTAAAAAATAAATTCCAAAAGAAGAATAATTATATTATATATATAATTATTTAATATTTAATTAATATAAATTTTATTACTTTTAAAAGTATTAATAAATATACTAATTATTTATATTATTAGAATAATCGCCTAATAATAATAATATAAGCTATAAATAAAATAATATTAACTTATTTATTCTTAAAAGGTCTTTTGAATAAAATAAAATAATATTAAATTTAAATTATTTAAATTATAAATAATATTAATAGGAATATTATTTTTAAAGAAATTATTAAAATAATATTTATTTATTATAAACGATAAAGTTAAAAAGGCTCTTTAAAAGCCCTAAAAATAAAAAACTTTAAAAAATAAAGGAAAATAAAAAGTAATAATAATAATAATAATAAAAAGGGAAATAATAAAAATATTAAACCGAAATATTCTTATTATAAAAGATTTTATATAAAAGAAAAATATTATTATTTAAATAGTAACTTCTATCCTAATTAATAAAAATTAAAAGATAAAAAATTCCTCTTTAAAGATAATAAGGAGAAAACAAAATAGGTCTTAAAGGTATATAACTTTAAAATAATTATTAATTTTAAAAAAATATTAAAAAAATAAAATATTAATTTAAACTTAGGAGCTAAGATCTATATTTATTTTAAATATTAATATTTTATTTCTTATTATATATATAATTATCCTATTAATAAAATTAATAATATTATTATAATAGCAAAAAGAAAAAGCTTTATTATTATAATAATTAATAATAATAAAAAAATTAAATTAATAAATATATATTATATTTTAGAGAGTTAATATAATATTATTTTAATAATAAAGTTAATTAAAAAGGGATATATAATATTAATTAAAAGAAAATTTTTTAATATTAAAACTAAAATAAGAAAAACGTTATTTTTAAACCAAAAAACGGATAAAAATTATTTTATTCTTTAATCTCCTTTAAAATATTAAAAATATATTAAGAATATTAAAATAAAGGATATTCTAGCCTTATAGAAGCTTTAATATATATATTTTAAATATATTAAAATAACTTTAATAAAAAATATAATAAAAAAAATTATTAAAATAAATATTAAGTAAAATAATAAATTTAAAAATATAATATTATTAGAATAATAATACAAAGTTTATATTATAAGAAAATAATCTTATATTTTTAATTACGAGTTAATAAGGAATAAATAAATAATACTTTTAAACAAATAATAATTTATAAATATTATTAAAAATAAAAAAATTACTTTTATAAAAAATAATATAAAATATATTTTAATATTTATAAATAAATATATTAATATAATAATTATTTATTTTCTTTTTTTATAAAAAGCAAGCCT
>JAABUQ010012437.1_pt1 | contig 10579 bp, 10 predicted proteins | sample 5560001 | NCBI WGS metagenome assembly JAABUQ01 (sample SAMN10711888, study PRJNA513371) | rock metagenome | isolation source: Antarctica rocks | place: Antarctica: Victoria Land, Finger Mt nord | collected 2015-12-18 | reverse complement strand
GAATTGTAGCACACATAAAAACTCTATATAACTTCAGAGTTTAGCGCTGTAAAATGGGCAGGTTCATCCCTTCGTCGCGAGTACGATGGGTACCGGCGACCTCTTTGATGCCGCCTTCAGGATAGACCACCTTCGCCTCCTGCTCGGGGAGCAGGCTCGCCACTTCTTTAAGCACCGCGTCAAGAAACTGGTCCTCGGGGACGGTCTTGATCACCTCACCCTTGCGGAAGATGACCCCTTTCCCTTTGCCACCGGCCAGGCCAACATCCGCGTCACGTGACTCACCAGGACCATTCACCACGCAGCCCATAACAGCGACGTGAATGGGTGTCTGCACTTTAGCCAGGCGCTTCTCAACCTCATTCGCCACGCTGACAACATCGATCTCGACGCGGCCACAGGAGGGGCAGGAGACAAAGGTGACGCCACGGTTGCGCAGTTCCAGCGAGCGCAGGATCTCGAACGCGACGGGGATCTCTTCTTCCGGCTCAGCGCTCAGGCTGACACGGACCGTATCACCAATCCCCTCCGCCAGCAAAATGCCAAGGCCAACTGAAGATTTTACCGAGCCTGAGACCAGCGTCCCGGCCTCGGTAATACCCAGGTGAATAGGATAATCCGAACGCTGTGAGAAACCGCGATAGGCTTCAATAGCCGTCAGCACGGAAGAGGATTTCAGCGAGACATCAATCGCGTGATAGTCCAGCTCTTCGCACCAGCTAATATATTCCAGTGCCTTACTGACCATGCGCTCCACCAGGTGCTCGCGCTCTTTGCGGCGTGCTTCGGCTGGATCGGAACGTTCTAGCGTGCCATCGCTGCGCAGGCGCACCTGAACGCGCTGCATCTGCGCCATTTTGTCGAGTGCGTCGATCGAGCCAGAGTTTACACCAATGCGCAGCGCGATATCGCGCTCTTTGGCCGCCCTGACGATCTGTTCCAGCGACTCGCGTCCCTTTCTCAGGTTACCGGGATTGATACGCACTTTATCAACACCCTGTTTAATAGCTTCCAGGGCCAGCAGATGTTCATAATGAATATCGGCGACGAGCGGGATACGGATGCGCTTTTTTATCTCACCAAGCACAACCGCATCTTCCATCTCTGGCACTGCGACGCGCGCGATTTCGCAGCCGACTTCCTGTAGACGCTCGATCTGCGCGACCGTGCTCTCCACGTCGCGTGTATAAGTTGTCGTCATTGACTGTACTGAAATGGGTGCATCGCCGCCGATCGCCACATCCCCAACATGGATCTGTCGTGTTTTTCTTCGCATAGCGTATATTCCTCATAATCTCCATAAAAAATGTGCTATAGCACATTTTTTATGGAGGCGTCCGTAGGTAGTAAAACCCACTTCGTTTAACTCCCCCAATGGAGGACGTCGCTAACCGTGACGACAACCATGAGGAGAAGCAAGATTGCAAAACCAATAAAATTAATCAGCCCTTCGCGCTCAGGTTTGAGACGCTTCCCACCGCGCAAAATCTCTATCAGTATTAATAGGATGCGCCCACCATCTAAAGCGGGGAACGGCAGAATATTAATTATCGCGAGGTTCAGGCTTAAAAAGGCGGTAAAGCTTAGAATAGGAAACCAGCCGTAGCTAGGAACTGCCTGGGCCACCGTCCCGGTCATACGTGCGATCCCAACGGGTCCAGCGAATTGTGGCTGCACTGCACCAATGATCATTTGCCTGATGGCATCAAAGAACAGGCCCAGCGTCGTAAAGGTTTGCGCGATCCCCTTAAAAGGCGCCTGCCAGACCGGAGAACTCACCAGCACGATCTTGCCGCTCACACCCATCGCGCCCTGCTCAGGGGTGGCATGTGTACGAGCATAAACGGTTTTAGTTATGGGTGCTGGTTCGCCCGCGCGCTTGATCTTAAGCACGACCTCCACTGTGTTATGCTTCCCTTTATCATTAGCGATCTCTTTATTGACCACGGCCCGCATATCATCAAAGGTCTTCACAGGAGTGCCATTTACCGCGAGGATGGTATCGTTAGAGTGCACACCAGCGGTGTGTGCTGGCGAAGCGGGTTGTACGGTATCGATAACCGAAGGATAGGTAGGCTCGCCCAGGCCATAGGCAATGCTAAAGAGCACCATCGCCAGCAGAAAGTTCATTATAACACCGGCGCACAGCACAATAATGCGTTTCCCGGCAGGTTTAGCCGCGAAGCTCTTTGGATCGTAGTTGCCATCGGGGTCCAGCACGTCCCCGTTCTCGCCCGGCATACGCACAAAGCCACCAATGGGCAGCAGGTTGAGCGAGTAAATGGTACGGTCGGGAGCGGAAGGATCAAAAGTCCGCACCGCGCGCTGATCCTCGGGAACAAGCTCCGCACCAGAAGTCTGTGGAGAGGCCGTACGAGCGCCCTCTGTGAAGTTCGTCATGCCACCACTTGAGCCGCTAAAGGGGTTCTGGGTAGCGCTGCTGTCCGTCTCCCGGCCGCGGCCGAACCAGATGAACTCCCAGCCGCCGCGCTCGCGTTTCCGTATCCCCACCAGGGCAGGGGGCAGGCCAAGACCAAATTCTTCCACGCGAATCCCCGCCCACTTCGCGGTAATAAAGTGGCCGAACTCATGCACAATGACCAGCAATCCGAAGACCGGAAAGACGGCGAGTATATACCAGTTCATCCCCTTTTTTTTCCTTTACTCATCTCTGAGAGAGCTACCATAAGCTGTCTGTTATTGATAACACACAGACTACAGCCGCTTCTTCCACAACTCTCGTACGGCACGCCGCGCCCAGGCACACGCTTCCAGTGTCGTCGCCACATCGGGCTGTTCGGTAGATTGATGGCGCTCCAGCACCGCCTCGATCAATTCAGCGATCTCCAGGAAGCGGATCTTGCCGGTTAAGAAAAGCTCAACGGCCTCTTCATCAGCCCCGACAAGTACACCTGGATAGGAGCCACCCCGCTTCCCCGCCTCAATCGCCAGGCGGAAGCAAGGAAAGAGATCAGTATTCAGCGCCTCAAAATGGAGGGCCGCCAGTTCGTGCCAGCGCAGCTCACGTATCAGTTCAGTCCCCGCTGTAGCCAGCCGTTGTGGATAGGCGAGCGCATGCATAATTGGCAGATGCATGCTGGGCAGACTTGCCTGCATCTTTGTAGAGCCATCGACGAACTCAACCATCGAGTGAATGATGCTTTCCGGGTGAATGATCACGTCGATGCGTTCATAGGGCACCCCAAAGAGCCAGCGCGACTCGATCACTTCCAGCCCTTTATTCATCAACGTAGCGCTATCAATCGTAATCTTTGGTCCCATACGCCAGGTGGGATGGGCGAGCGCCTCTTTGACGGTGACCGCGTACAACTGCTCACGGGTCGCGGAGCGGAAAGGGCCGCCAGAAGCAGTCAGCCGCAGGCGCTGTACTTCGTTTGTCTCTTCGCCGCGCAGACACTGCCAGATCGCGCTATGTTCGCTATCAATGGGCAGAATGGAGACGCCGCTGCGCTGCGCGGCCTGCATCACCAGGTGACCGGCCATTACCAGCGTCTCTTTATTTGCCAGCGCGATCGTTTTCCCCGCGCCAATTGCCGCCAGCGTTGGCTTGAGCCCAACCAGGCCAGAGGTGGCGGCAACGACCATATCCACATCGCCGTGCGTCGCCACCTCTAACAGACCCTGCTCGCCTAAAATGGCCTCGGGGAGCATGGCCAGCGCCCGTGCCTCAACCTCGGGCGTATCAGCAAAACATGTTACCAGTTTTGGTCCAAACTCCTGCACCTGCTGTGCAAGGAGCGAAACATTACTACGTGCCGCGAGAGCAACTATCTTAAAATGATCAGGAAAGCGTCGAACGACATCCAACGTTTGCTGACCAATTGATCCTGTACTACCCAGTAGTGCTATACGTTTGGGAAAAGTGGTCATAAAATTCAACCTACAGCATGCTATGAAAAAGCAATTGCTAACGCTGCTAGCTTCGCTCACCTGGCTGCAAGGAAGCGGCTAGTGCAAGCGCCGCCATTCATTACTGAAGCTAAGCAGCTTCTTGCGTCCAAGAACAGCCTCTCAGGCGCTTGCACTCACGCAATTGAAAGGCAGCTATTTTGTCACGATATTATGAGCGAAACAACGACCGCTATGTATCCTTCCAACCAGATTATAGCATGTAGAGACCAGAAGCTTCGCAAAAAAGTACATATAGACGCCCTTCAGGGTTCAGCATAAGAAAAAAATGGCTATTTTGCAATAAGAGAAGAAAACATATAGACTACAATAACCACAAAAAGAACGCTATCGATGCGGTCCAGCATCCCGCCATGACCGGGCATGATCTGGCCGCTATCTTTTACATGCGTCTGCCGCTTAATCAGCGACTCGCCCAGATCGCCAACGACTGCGGCAGCGCTGATGAGCAGCGCCAGCACAATAGCGAGAAACCAGGGGACGCCGAGGGGGACAACGGTAATCAGAAGACAGGAGATGACACACAACACAAAACCGCCGAGCACCCCTTCCCACGTTTTCCCCGGACTGATATTGGGTGCAAGTTTGTGCCGGCCAAAGTAGCGGCCAGCGAAAAAGGCTGCCCCATCGAACGCCCAGACGCCCAGGAACGTTGCCAGCAGCCACCAGCCGCCGCGTGGGAGATAGAGCCACGCTCCCGTCGCGGGACGCAGTATGCCGGGTTCGGCACCACGGAGCAGGAGATAGAAGCTCATCGACCACCCCAGATAGATGGAGATTGCCAGGGTCAGTGCCCAGTCAACCAGAGCGCCTTCAAGCTTCTGCCGGAAGAACAGCCAGGGGAACGAAACGAGTAGAGCCCCCCCCAGGCTGATTTCAAGGATCAAAAGGCGCTGCTGAGGCAGCATAGCGGCAACGAGAAAGAGGAGGCTCAGGCCCAGGCTAATCCAGATTAATGGGCGATAGCCAGCATGGAGCAGCATTTGATAGAGTTCAAGCGTCCCCAGTACTACAACCAGTACAGTCGCAGCAAAAGCTACCCAACCGCCGAACCAGACAAACAGGAGGACAACAGGCATCAGGACCAGCGCGGTCAGCCAGCGCAGGCCAACAGACGATCCAGATTGCTTGTTTTCAGGGGATTCAGCAGAACCCACAGCTACATGCTGTTCACTTGCGCCTCGCAAACGCTTCACTTCCTCAAAACCAGACAGTAACAACATTCAAAAATCAGCCTGCCATTCAATGGGCTGACCAGAGCCAGCAGGCAGGCCGCCTGAGAGAAAGCACCCAACCGGCAGAAAACAGTGCCTTCTGAACATTGCTTGCCTGCTGGCTCTGGTAGCCGCGCTCAAGCGGCGTTGCCCATTGCTTTTTACGGCCAGCCAGAAAGATAGGTGGCAGATAGAAAATATGTAGAACGAAGGGAATCGTTCTACATATTCTACACCCAAATTCAGGATGTGGGAACAGTCACGCGTCCAAAACGTCGCTGTCGTTGACGATAGCTATCCAGGGCCGCGAGCAGGTCTTCGCGCCCGAAATCCGGCCACAGAGTGGGGGTCGCGTAGTATTCGCTATAAGCAGACTGCCACAACAAAAAGTTGCTCACACGCATCTCCCCGGCGGTACGAATTACCAGATCGGGATCGGGTAGATCGCGCGTATACAGATAGGAGCTGATGAGCTCTTCGTTAATCGCCTCGGGACAGCGTCCATCGGCGATAATCTGCCGCACAGCATCCACAAGCTCCGCACGTCCACCGTAGTTGAAGCAGATGTTTAAGTCGATACGCCTATTGTCTTTCGTCAACTGGATAGAATCTTGCACGGCCTTTTGAATATCGGGAGAGAGGTCCTGTAAACGGCCAAGATGGCGCAGACGCACTCCATCGCGATGAAGTTTCTCCAGATCCGAGCGGATCGTCTCCCAGAAGAGACGCATCAAGCCATCAACTTCACTACGGGGTCGCCCCCAATTCTCGGTTGAAAAGGCATATACGCTGAGCATCTGAATATGTTCGTCGGACGCGCACTCCACCACGCGGCGTAACGCGCTCACGCCTGCTTTATGACCGGCGAGACGAGGCAGGTGGCGTTTTGTCGCCCAGCGCCCATTGCCATCCATAATAATCGCAATGTGACGAACAGGATGCTCCGTGTGCTCAGATGCGCCAGGGTGTGGCTGCGCGGCATTGTTCTCTTTTGCTTTTGCCGAAGAAAAGAGATTCGACATCTTGGTCAAAACTAGACCTCCATGATCTCCAGTTCCTTAGTTTTGCCGACCTTGTCCATCTCATCGATGTAGCGGTCGGTGAGCTTTTGTAGTCTTTCGGTACTACGTTTCAGCTCGTCTTCAGAAACTTCTTTCTTTTTTTCACGATCGCGAAGTTTATCGTGAATATCACGACGTATATTGCGCACGGCAACCTTATGTTCATCCAGCTTTTTGTGCAGCGACTTGACCAGGTCACGACGGCGCTCCTCGCTCATAGGCGGAATGTTCAGGCGGATAACCTGGCCATCGTTTGATGGATTGATGTTGAGATCAGACTTCTGTATGGCCTTCTCAATGTCGGGCAACAGCTTGCGATCCCAGGGCTGGATCACCAGGAGACGTGCTTCTGGAACAGAGATTGAGGCAACCTGGTTGATAGGAGTTGGCGCTCCGTAGTAGTCAACATTGATGCGCTCGACCAGGGCAGAGCTGGCGCGCCCGGCGCGAATAGCTCCTAGATCCTGTTTCAGCGCATCAATCGCCTTCTGCATACGTCGTTCCGCATCCTCAAATAAATCTGCTGTCATGACAGACTCCCTTTTTCTCTAGGTACATAGTGCACCTTAAAAACGGGACGTCAAGTTCATCCCCTTTCAGGGATCGGGTTCCTGACGTCGGCTGAGACGAGTGTACCACACTTTTCTCCACGAAGCACGGCCTCCAGGGCACCATACTGGCGCAGATTGAAGACCACGATCGGCATCGCATTGTCTTTACAGAGCGAGAGTGCGGTACTATCCATGACTTTCACCCCCATGTTCAGAGCCTGCATATAACTGAGCTCTTCGAACTTGCGGGCCAAGGGATTACGCATGGGATCGTCGTCGTAGATGCCGTCCACTTTCGTCGCCTTGAGCAACACCTGGGCATTCAACTCCACAGCGCGCAGCGCGGCGGCGGTATCGGTCGTGAAAAAAGGATTTCCACTCCCGGCCGCCAGGATGACTACGCGCCCTTTCTCCAGGTGACGCACAGCGCGACGACGAATAAAGGGTTCCGCCACGGGGGGCATTTCGATGGCAGTCTGTACGCGTGTGACCATACCAAGCTTTTCCATCGCATCCTGCATGACCAGCGAGTTCATCACAGTTGCCAGCATGCCGACATAGTCCGCGGTAGCGCGATCAATGCCGGTGGCAGCGGCATCCGCGCCGCGCCACATGTTCCCGCCACCAATCACCATCGCGACCTCAACGCCCAGATCCTTGATGATCTTGACCTCGCCCGCGATCCGTTTGACTGTCTCGGCATCGATACCAGACCCCTGCGGGCCCAGGGCCTCTCCACTCATTTTCAGCAGGATACGACGATATTTTAATTCGACTGACATCTCAACCATTCTCCCTTGTGCGCGACCGTAAGGGACGCCACTACGCACACGAACGCAACAACTTCCACACAAGACATCCTTGTGGGGAGATCCAATAGCTGGCGCGGGATAGTAAGCCCGCTGGCTACTCGCCCAACGCGAAGCGACTGAACCGCCGTACCACAACGTTCTCACCGGTCTCGGCGATTACCTTACGCACAAGGTCACTGATCAGGATGGACTCATCCTTCACCCATGGCTGCAGCAACAGAACCTGTTCACTCAGCAGTTTCTTGAGTTTGTTCTCCAGGACTTCTTCGCGGCGAGCATCTGGCACGCGCTCCAGCAAAGGATCTTCGGCGAGCCGCTTGCGCTCTGTCTCAAGCACATCAGCGGGCACATCTTCGTAGTTCACATACTTTGGAGTAGCACCTACGATCTGAAGTGCAAGCTCAACAGCGAGGTTACGGAACGTTTCGCTGCGGGACACAAAATCGGTGGTGCAGTTCAGCTCAAGCAGTACTCCAATGCGATGGTTATGATGGACATACGAGAAGATGCCACCTTCCTTCGTTTCACGGCCGGCCGCAATCATCTTTTCGGCCTTGCGATCACTACGCGCCTCTAAGATTTTTACGGCATCGTTCCAGGCGTTCGCCTCAGCCAACGCATTTTTGCAATCCACAAATGTCGCGCCTGTCTCCTCACGCAACTTCTTTACATCGGCAGCAGTATAGTCCATGACTCGGGTTTCTCCTCAATCTTTATGTATAATACTCAGATCGTGACGGCAGTACAATAACCTCTGTCCATCTCTGGTGGTCTCTGAGTGCTTGACACATGTGCATAATGCTGATTACTTGCTGTTACAGCCTGAGAGCATAAGGGACGATTCTACACAAAAAGGCGGGAGTCAGGAGGCGATGCGCCCCTTATCTCCCACCAGAAAGTCTGGGTTTTCCTGTTAGAGGACATCCTTTGCCACAAGCTCGGGCTCCGCCTGGGCAGGAGCATTCTCGGCCTCTGTTGTCGTCTCTATGGGAGCGACAGGCGAGGCAGGAGCAGCTTCAGAAGCAGGGGCGGGCAGGGCAGGAGCAGCTTCAGAAGCGGGAGCGGGCAGCGCGGCAACAGCTTCGGGAGCAGGAAGCAGCTCAAGCTCAGGAATGCTGGGCATCTCGACCGGCTCTTCACCCTCGCCTGGCTCAACGTCCTTCTGCTGCGCCTCCAGCTCACGACGGCCCTCAACAGCGGCATCGGCGATCTTGGCGCACAACAGGCGAACCGCACGGATAGCATCGTCGTTCGCCGGGATAGGATAATCCATCTCGTCGGGATCACAGTTCGTATCCGCCAGAGCGATAATCGGAATCTCCAGGCGACGAGCCTCCAGGACAGCGGTACGCTCCTTGCGTGTATCGATAATGAAAACAGCGCTCGGCAGACGGCGCATATCCTTGATACCACCCAGGATACGTTCGAGACGCGCGATATCGTCTTGCAGCTGCTGCACCTCTTTTTTGGGCAGCCGCTCGAAATCGCCCCGATCACGCCGTGCTTCTAATTCACGCAGGTAGGTAATACGCAATTGAATGGTTTTGTAGTTGGTCAACATGCCACCAAGCCAGCGCTGATTGACATAGTACATGCCACAACGTTTGGCCTCTTCCGCGACGGCCTCCTGAGCCTGTTTCTTGGTACCGACAAAAAGTATAGTCCCACCATCGGCCACAAGCTGCTCAACAAACTTATAGGCTTCGTTGAGCCGGGTCACTGTCTGCTGGAGATCGATAATATGGATGCCGTTACGGTCCATAAAGATGAACTGCTGCATCTTGGGGTTCCAGCGCCGAGTCTGGTGCCCAAAGTGGACACCGGCTTCTAACAATTGTTTCATCGAGATAATGTTTGCCAAAAACGGACCTCCCTTGATCCTCCGCTCTCCTTAATATGAAGCGTCAGGGTCCCTCAGGTGAAAGCAGTTCTCTCACACATGCACACATTACATGGACCCCAGGGTTGGCGCTAAGTAGAGAGCGTGTGTACTTATTAAGTCTTTCTTGTAATAACACTGGTGCAAACAGGAAACTTCCCGCACCGAGAGTGAAGTATAGCACAGTGCCACTCAGGACGCAACAAAAAATGACTACCCACTTCCCCGTCCCGCTTCCCTTCGCGCGCATGCATGTAAGCCTCATTCAGACGAGGTGCGAATGGCGAACACAGATGATTACCGTTCGCTTCTTGAATACAGGCGTATAGTATACAGTGTACACATTTTTAGCTAACCGGCTCATACTATTTTCAGGGGTTGATGTAGAAAGGGATTGAACACGTATGGTAAATATTCTTGTTGTTGATGACCATTCATTAATGCGGCGCGCGGTACGTGAAGTTGTAGAAAAGGAAAACGACCTGACCGTGATAGCGGAGGCTTGCAATGGCTACGAAGCTGAAATGCAGGCGGCACAGACACAGCCAGATGTCGTCCTGATGGATGTTGATATGCCTGATTGCAACGGGTTTGAGGCGACAGAGCGCGTATTAGCCTGTTCGCCGCACTCACGTGTTGTCATCTTTACTGCTTCGCACCAGGAGCACCTGGTCTTCCACGCCATCCAGAAAGGCGCGATGGGCTATATTACCAAAGATATTGAGCCGGACGCGCTGGTCCACGCAATTCGCTGCGCGGCCCGCAACGATCTCTGTATCCCCGGCGCTTTCGCGGCCCAGGTACGCGCGCACCTGCGCACGATCTGGAAGGCGTCAGGCTCATTCTCCGGCGCATCGGCGGTCATCTCCTATAGAACACCACGCCGCGCGGCAGTTCAGCCCGCCGGGGGAGAACAGGCAAACGAAGGGGAGAACAGCCCGGCCACGCCACAGCCACGCACACTCACCGAGCGCGAACGCCAGATCCTTGATCTGATGCGCAAAGGGCACAAAAACCGTGAGATCGCCGGGGCACTGTGTATTGCGGAATCCACGGTCCATAAGCATGTCCAGAATATCTTTGAAAAATTGCATGCCCGCAATCGCACGGAAGCGATCTACCTCACGAGCCA
>JAABUQ010012436.1_pt1 | contig 10580 bp, 11 predicted proteins | sample 5560001 | NCBI WGS metagenome assembly JAABUQ01 (sample SAMN10711888, study PRJNA513371) | rock metagenome | isolation source: Antarctica rocks | place: Antarctica: Victoria Land, Finger Mt nord | collected 2015-12-18 | reverse complement strand
GTGTCTTTTCCCAGTCCGCTTGGCTGACCTCTTCTATTGAGCTGGGTGAGTTCTCTTCCATCTCGTTAGCCTAACAGCACTCCGCTATTTGCTCAACTCCTCAATTCAACCCCGTGAACGGTTACAACCAGAGTTTGTTTAGAATCCAGCGCCTGACAGGGTTTTGCTAGTCGCTGAGATAATGTTGGGACATTCCCCTAGTGCTAGATATTGACATCCTAGAGGGGAAATCTAAGGATTTTTTGAGGAAATTATGACGCGTAGCGAATTCGCCAAAGAGTCTAACCTTTGCAACTCATTTACTCGCTTCAGGAAGTGTTCGCGTCGCTCAGACTTTTATTGAAACAACAGGCGAGCCAGAGCTAAGGAGGACACTTAGTATCTCCTCAAATTTTCCTTAGATTTACCAACTTATAAGGTGTAAAGCTTGCGAAGTTCTCCCAATGCGCCTAGCAAGTTTTCGATATCAGCCCCAGTTGTATCCGCCACTCGCTTGAAGGACTGTGCAGCGTTGCGCGTCCACAAACCGATGAGCAACAGTAATACCCCTTGAATCAGGGAACTGAAGTCAAATAGACCTCGGGAACTGCCCGCGAACAAAGTTCATCTTCTTTGCCAGGTCCCCAGTTAATTCATTCTGGCTCCCGCTGAATTCGTATCCTTGCATCGTCACGCACTCCTTCAGAAGTCATTCAATATTTATATCGTTTTCTAATTTTCGTTACTCGTAAAATTACTTGATTAAATCGTCTTTAAGCTGTGTCGGGGAATGTGCAGGTTCTCAAACGGCGTTTGGAAAGTAGCAAACGAAACATGCGCTAGCGTAGATACATGACACGAAAAGCCTACAATACTGATCTGACTGATGCAGAGTGGACGTTGCTAAAACCCCTTGTTCCAGACGCCCGACGCGACGGACGGCCACGCTGTGTAAACATGCGCTTCTATTGTCAACGCCATCTTTTATATCTAGCGTAGTGGCTGTGCTTGGCGGCTGCTACCGCACGACAAGTTTTTGCAACACAACAGGTTTTTCTGGCACTTCCATGAGATCATTGAAGTCAGCTAAGTCACATCTTAGACTTACGTCCAAGACTTGGTCTGACCTCCCCTCCGACAGCAGGAGCGCTGGCTCCCAACGGACGTAACAACCTGATAACTTCCGCTCTAATGTTTCTCGCTCATGTGAGGTTCAACGAGAGTAAGCGGTGATATATCACAAAAAACTTAGTTCACTACTTTGAAAGAGCCGATTCTATGTTCAATAAAATTCCAAAAAAAATCCCCAAAAAACTACTTTCTTCAATTCTAATTCTAGGAATTTCTACTGCTATCTATATTTTGCCAACTCCATTGCTAGCACAGTTTGCAGATGTTAGGCAACATCTGAACTCCCTTCCTACTTCTCGTGTGAATTTTGCACCAGGAACAGTAGGTACCACAATTGTAAATGCAACCGATCATATTTATATGTTGAAGGCTCACTCCGGACAAAGACTGAGCTTAAAAGCCAATAGCTTGGGCGGTGGTGCAAGTATTACCCTTTATGGTGTTAATGGTAGGACTCTAGGGCAATTAATTGGGGGTTCTGATGAAGGCAAAGAGCTCAGTATTGAGCTTCCCTCAACACGCGATTACTACATTGTAGGAGGATCTGGTAAAGCTAATGATAGGTACGATTTTACCGTCTCCATTCGATCGGAGGGACAATAAGTATATTTAAGACGTATAACAGCTAATCCATTAAGTAACATAACAGCTATTTTCAAAACCACCACCATTGTTATTTTGCGGTTCATCTGCCCATCTGACAGGTTTGGCAGAGTAATTGCTTAGAGGTATGAATAAATTTGCTATTGGCCCCACACTTAGCTGAAGCAAAACTCAGTAGAGAGCTGACAAAAATTATGTCAACTCTGCAAAAGCTAGAACAAGGTCGGAAAAGTGTTTGCTACGAACGGATCGTGGTTGTCTGTCAAAAAATGTTGCATAATTGGATTAAGGAATAGAGATTAATCCATCCACAAGAATTGGATGATGAATCATTCAAAATCTCTTATGCGGGCATTATTTTTACTATTTTGAGTTTATTTTATTTAGCTCCGCTGACTTCAACCGTTTTGGGGATGGATACCAGCTATGTTTGAACGCTTTACAGAGACAGCTATTAAGGTGATTATGCTGGCCCAAGAAGAAGCCCGCCGCTTGGGGCACAACTTTGTAGGCACAGAGCAGATCCTCCTAGGTCTACTAGGAGAAGGGACGGGCGTAGCAGCTAAAGTGCTGCAATCTATGGGTGTCAACCTCAAAGACGCCCGGACTGAAGTCGAAAAAATTATCAGCCGAGGTTCCGGCTTCGTAGGCAGTGAAATTCCTTTTACCCCACGGGCGAAGCGAGTACTGGAGTTATCCCTAGAAGAAGCACGGCAGATGGGGCATAACTACATTGGCACCGAACACCTGCTGTTAAGCCTGATCCGGGAAGGAGAAGGTGTGGCATCCAGGGTGCTAGAGAACCTGGGCGTAAATCTCTCGAAAGTCCGGATCCAAGTGATTCGGACGCTGGGAGAAACGGTTGAGGTGCCATCTGGTTCACCATTGCGTCGTACCAAGACACCGACCCTAGATGAATTTGGCTCAAATCTGACTCAAATGGCAACGGCAGGTAAGCTGGACCCAGTGGTCGGTCGGGCTCAGGAAATTGAGCGGGTGATCCAGATCTTATGTCGCCGGACCAAGAATAACCCGGTATTACTTGGGGAACCAGGGGTCGGTAAAACGGCGCTCGCCGAAGGGTTAGCCACTCGGATTGCCAATCAAGATGTGCCAGATCTACTCGAAGACAAACGCGTAGTCATCCTGGATATTGCCTTGTTAGTGGCTGGCACGAAATACCGGGGGGAATTCGAGGAGCGACTGAAGAATGTCCTGAATGAAATCCGTGCGGCCGGGAATGTGATTTTGGTGATTGACGAGGTGCATACTCTGGTTGGTGCTGGGGCTGCTGAAGGCGCGATTGATGCGGCGAATCTCCTCAAGCCAGCGTTGGCCAGAGGAGAACTACAGTGTATTGGTGCTACCACGCTAGATGAATACCGCAAGTACATTGAGCGGGATGCTGCGCTCGAACGCCGGTTCCAACCAGTGATGGTGGGTGAACCTACGGTAGCCGAGACGATTGAGATTTTATATGGCCTACGCGAGCGCTACGAGCAGCACCACAAACTCAAGATCTCCGATGCTGCCCTAGTCGCTGCCGCCAAACTCTCTGACCGCTACATCAGCGATCGCTATTTGCCAGACAAGGCGATTGACTTGATGGATGAAGCTGGTTCGAGAGTGCGGCTGATTAATTCAGCTGTACCAGCGCAAGCGAAGGAATTGGCTCAGGAACTGCGTCAAGTCCAGCGGCAAAAAGACGATGCTGTCCGCTCCCAGGACTTTAACCAAGCCAGGGAACAGCACAATCGCGAACTGGGCATCAAGGCAAAGATTCGCGCCACCATCCAAGGCCAAAACGCTAGCGAATGTGACCATGACGAATCACCCGTGGTGACCGAGTCAGACATTGCCCAGATTGTGGCTTCCTGGACCGGGGTGCCGGTGAACAAACTGACCGAATCCGAGTCGGAAAAGCTACTGCACATGGAAGATACCCTCCACCAGCGGCTGATTGGTCAAGAACAAGCCGTCACGGCAATTTCCCGTGCCATTCGTCGCGCTCGAGTTGGCATCAGTGACCCGAATCGCCCGATCGCTAGTTTTATCTTCTCTGGTCCTACTGGGGTGGGTAAGACGGAACTCGCCAAGTCACTGGCTTTTTACTTCTTCGGGTCGGAAGCGGCGATGCTGCGGTTGGATATGTCCGAATATATGGAGCGTCACACTGTCTCTAAGCTCATCGGTTCCCCTCCCGGCTATGTGGGTTACAACGAAGGGGGACAGTTGAGCGACGCCGTCCGCCGTCAGCCCTATACAGTGGTGCTGTTTGACGAAATCGAAAAAGCCCACCCCGACGTATTTAACCTGTTACTGCAAATCCTAGAAGACGGTCGGTTGACTGATGCCAAGGGCCGCACCGTGAGCTTTAAGAACACGTTGTTGATTATGACCTCCAACATTGGTTCAAAAGTGATTGAGAAGGGGGGCGGTGGCCTGGGCTTCTCGTCTGCAGAAAATCAAGCTGATGCCCAGTACACCAACATTTGTGCGCTGGTGAATGAAGAACTCAAGCAGTACTTCCGTCCAGAGTTTCTCAACCGGCTCGATGAAATCATTGTCTTCCGACAACTAACCAAGCATGAAGTCAAACAAATTGCCTCAATCCTGCTGGACGAAGTCTGCCGTCGTTTAACGGAGAAAGGCATTACCCTGGAAGTGACTGAAAGGTTTAATGACCGCTTAGTAGAAGAAGGCTACAACCCAAGTTATGGAGCGCGTCCCCTGCGGCGGGCAATTACGCGCCTATTGGAAGACTGCCTAGCAGAGGAAATTCTCTCTGGTCGCGTCAAAGCTGGAGACGTAGTCGTCATTGATGTAGATGATGCAGGTCAAGTTCAAGTCCGGCAGGGCGAACAGCGAGAACTACTACCCCCAGCTTTGGCTTAGGTAAATCCAAAACCCCGTGACCCTACCGCTCCGCTTGGTCGGACAACACAACTACCATAGTTGTGTTAGGCTATATATTATAGATTACATTCGGTTGTGCAGTTTGTTTTTATTTACTTACAAGCCTCTCTCCGGATCTAACTCTCTACACCCTTTGATTCTGGAGATTTTTTATGTCACTGTATGTCGGCAATCTATCCTTTGAAGTCACGCAAGATGACCTCAAACAGGTCTTCGTGGAATACGGAACTGTGAATCGCGTTCAAATGCCCACAGACCGAGAAACTGGTCAGCCACGAGGCTTTGCCTTTGTAGAAATGGGAACAGAAGCCGAAGAAACTGCTGCGATTGAGGCCCTAGACGGTGCTGAGTGGATGGGGCGTAACCTGAAGGTCAATAAGGCTAAGCCACGTGAAGATAGAGGCTCATCTGGCGGTAGAGGGGGAAATAATAGTGGGGGATACTCTCGCCGCTACTAAGCTTTGAGCCACAGAATTTAACTCTAAGGTCTTAAGGGCAGACAAAGAGTCTGCCATTTTGTGCTGAGTGTTGACGAGATGGTTCGCTACTATCTGGCCACTAATCAGGAGGAGAGAGGATGACCCAAGTAATTCTTGGTGAAAATGAAGGAATTGAGTCAGCCCTGCGTCGATTTAAGCGAGAAGTTTCCAAGGCGGGGATTTTTCCAGATATGAGGAAGCACCGTCACTTTGAAACGCCACTGCAAAAACGCAAGCGCAAAGCCGTTGCCAAGCACAAGCAGCTTAAGAGACGTTTCCGCTCCTGAGGACTACTGACTTGATGAAGCTAGGCCGGACTCAAAGAACAATTTCTGACTCATAGAACTTTTGCTGGTTATTGACCAAATAGTGAGAGAACAAATTCCTGAAGGATGAAAAACAAAAAACCAATGGATACTAAGGAACTCTTAAGCCGATATGCAGCCGGGCAAAGAGACTTTAGGGAGCTGAAATTGCTTGCAGTGAATCTGAGGAGTGTCAACTTGAGTGGAGCCAATCTGAGTGGAGCCGACCTCACGAAGGCCAATCTCACGAAGGCAAATTTGAGTCGAGCGAATCTCACTGGTGCCACCTTGACGGGGGCAAACTTAACTGAAACAAACTTGGCTAAAGCCAACCTGACAAATGCCGACCTGAGTGGTGTAGACCTAAGTGATGTAAATCTAAGTCAGACCTACCTACAGGGGGCAATTATGCCCGGTGGAGTTAGCCTTAATTCTGTCGCTAATCACCTCAAGCCCTCTCTAAATCAAGAGCAAATAGCGGATTAAATAGACTTTTTATATGCTCAAGAATCCTCTACATGAAGAACCTCGTTCTCAACGAACCCCTGTAATTCGTTTAAGGAGTGAGTCTTCACTGCTAGACTGGCTGACAGCAAGCGGTCGCATGGTAGCACGTGAATCTCAAGCACCTGTGGAACGGGAAGATGAAGTGCTAGAAATCTCAGAGCTGATTGACGTTGAGTCTGTCATTTACGATATCGAAGATGAGGAAGACCTGAATTTAGACGAGTAGCTGACACAGTAACAAGCCAAACCACTGATTTAAATCTGTCCAGACTTGGAGTGGCACTAGGCCACGGCTTGAAAGTTCCTGTTGTATGGCTTTGAGGTCAAATTTACGAGAAATTTCCGTCAGGATTGTCTCATCAGGCTCAAAATTAACGGTTAGATCCAGAGCATGTAGCTGAACAGTCTGCGATCGCAAACTTCGCAAGTGCATTTCGATTTGATGCTGCGATTCGTTATAAAACGCCCAGTGTTCAAATTGGGTTGTATCAAAATTGCCCTCAAAGCGCCGGTTCAAGTGATCCAGCAGGTTGAGATTAAATGCCGCTGTCACCCCCTGGCTATCGTTATATGCTGCTACCAACAGATGTTTCGGCTTTTGCAAGTCTACCCCCAACAAGAAATACTCGCCCATCTGCAAAGTCGTTGTGATTTGGGATAAGAACCGTTGGCATTCCTGAGGACTCAGATTTCCCAATGTGCTACCGATAAAACAAATCATTCGGCTGGGAAGTTGAGTCGGTGCTAATTGTTCTAACGCTAGTTCGTAGGTACTGACTAAACCGTTAACCTGGAGCGAGGGATAATCTGCTAGCAACTGCCTAGCACTGCTTTCCAAAATACCCGCACTAACGTCAATCGGGAGATAGCGCAGTGGATAGCCTTGGCGATCATAGGCATCTAGTAGAATGCGAGTTTTTGTTGAGCTGCCGCTGCCCAGTTCCACCAATTCACACGCACTAGTTAGACGAACGACTTCATCGGCGCACTGTTGCAAGATTGCCGTTTCTGTCCTCGTTGGATAGTACTCTGGTAACTCACAAATTTGCTCAAACAGCTCAGAGCCATGGTCATCGTACAAGTAATGAGCGGGTAGAGATTTGCGAGTCTGAGTCAACCCCTTAACTACATCAGTACCAGCAGTAGAGGTAACTATGTGAGTTGCCTCTACCAAACGCTTCACCTGCAAGCGTCCCTCAACCGTGGACTGTCTAGGATCACCGCTTGCAGCCTTAAAAATGGACATTTAACCTCCTTTTGATCGCACGATATGTAGCGATCGCACATCGCACACAATACATGAACGCAAACCTCAAAGGGCTTGCTGAACCGTCAACCAGTAAAACACAAAGCGATCGCGCACAAAATCATGCCTGAGCCAGATTGTTTATTTAGCACAGCGGAACCCTGCTAGAATCTGACGCACGCCGGGATGATACCAATTGCGAAAGCTACAGCGCAAAGACCAAGGACGAGTTGCCCAGCTGCCCCCTTTTAGTACCCGGTGCTGCCCATCAAAATAAACCTTGGAATAACCCGTGTAAGGGTAGCTGACAAAACCTTCATAGCCGTGGAACATAGAAGCCGTCCACTCCCAGACATTGCCCAGCAGATCGTAGCAACCATAGGTGCTCTGCCCAGGTGGATAGGCATCCACTGGTGTTGTTTGTAGAGGCGGATAGCTATCTATCCCCAAATGGGCGTGGTTGCATATTTGGGCAGTTGGTGCTGCTTCTCCCCAAGGATAGGTGCGGCGAATACCAGCAGTGGCATTCCAGCTAGCTGCTTTTTCCCATTCCGCTTCTGTGGGCAGTCGCTTACCAACAAACTGGGCATAAGCTTCTGCTTCATACCAACTGACGCCATAGACGGGGTGAGTATTCCAATCGGGGTTGCTTGTCCAGTAGAGTGGTTGTGTAACCTGCTGGCTCTTTTGCCATTCCCACCCAGCCGCTGACCACCAGTTGGAATTTTGGTAGCCCCCTGCTTTTATGAACTCTTGGTACTGCCCACAAGTGACGGGGCAGCGGTCAATTGAGTAAGTCTCTAAATGCACCCGATGGCAGGGACGTTCATTATCCAGGGCGTCAATCGAGTCGTTGCCCTGCTCAAACTCACCCGCTGGGATTTCAACCATTTCGTATCCGGGCGGATGATGCGATTCAGGTAAATGCGCCAGGGCTTTTGCCTCTACCAGAGATTGGGTGTCCCAGAGTTGTAATTGCAATATGAAAGCAATGGTTTCGCTGTGCTGACTTTCGTGCTGAATTAGCCAGCGCCAGAGGCGTTCTTGCTGGTCTATATCAGCTCTAGTCAGGTAATAATCTAGGACTTTTTCTCTGATCGTGTCTAGGTAGTGGCGGACTTCTCTCAAGGAGGGTAACTTGACGCGCTCTGACTTAGGCAAACCATCAGCAACAAACAACTGGCGGTATTCCGGGAACAGAGAGCGCATCCCCGCGCTGCGCTCCAGCAGCCATAGAGATTCGGTATAAGCAATATGACCCAAGTGCCATCCAACTGGGCTGAAGTCTAAATGGGCTTGGTGGCAGAAGGTGGCATCATCCACCCCTTCGAACAGGGCGAGAGTGCCGATGCGGCAATGTTGCATAGCTCTAGCAATTGCCAAGGCGCGATCGCTCGCGTTTTTAGAAAGGTACTTGATGGAGCTGGATCTCAAGGTCTTTTCCTACACTAATAATGCTCTGTTCAGGGAAACGGTTCCAATTACCGTGAAACAAAGGTTCGGAAGCAACAATGACCGCCTCTGAGAAGGCTGGATCGTCCCTGAGCCAGTAGAGAGAAGGAGCCGATGTGCCGCCGGTTGCAAAGCGAGAGGCAACTAGGCGATGCCCATCACTCACAATCATGTTGGCAGAGGCTACTGCTTGATGAACCTGGGCTAGTTCATCCAAGTTCAGCAATACAGTTTGCAAAGCCTTCTCTAGCGTAGCAGTTGGGTTTGCTTGCAATTCGTCGATCAGTAGGGCAAAAAAGTGTTCTGAATCGGTATTACCCTTAATCGATTGGTAAGCAACATCACCAAGGCGATCGCGGATTGGCCGATAGAGTGTCTGCCGGAACTTGGCAACCCGACCGTTGTGGACGCATAAAAGGCGCTGGTACTCAAAGGGCTGACAGTTACTGATATCCACACCCTGACCAAGGGTGGCGCTGCGGACGTAGCCTAGCACACACTCCGACTCAACATACCGCCCTAAGTTAGGAAGGTTGATGTCATTCCAGATTGGTATCGTGTTTTTGTATGTGAAAGGGTCAGTATCCCGTTGTGAGTGATACCAGCCTACGCCAAAGCCATCAGCGTTAGCTACTCCAGAACTCATCTCACGGGGCTGGTAACTCTGGACAATCAGAGAGTGTTCTGGTTTGGACAATAAGTAGTCTAGAGGAATCGATGGACCAATGTAGCCCAATAAACGGCACATGCTAAGGTATTTACTCCTTTTAGTGGAAATGCAGCTCAACCGTTGAGGCAACCCGAACTGTCTAAACAGAATTGCTATCTTCCAGCAGCGGCACTCACTTACTCTACTTCAGAACCTCAACGATCAGGGCGGCATACGCACAGTGCAACAGGGCGCAACTGCTCTAGTGCGCTTGACAATGCTGCCAGCCAAAGGTGCGAGTGGTGGTTTTTTCGACGAAAATGGATCGTGCCGTGGTAAAGCTAGGTGAAAAATTAACAAGCATGATGCCATTTGATTACACTTTGGACTTTAAGACTATCGATTTTCGTCAGCATCCTGAGCTGTATCGAATTGGCAAAGGTGAGCAAGGAGTCCTTTTGGTAGAGCCCTACAAGTCCGCAATTCTACCTCATTGGCGGTTTAAAACTCCGGATATTGCCAGGCAGTCTAGCCAAAAAATCTACGACATGTTTCTTGATTATCTTCAGCAAGATGATTTTGTCGGTGCTGATATGGCACGCAAGTTTTTACAGATGGGTTATACCCGCTCCCGCCGATACGCCAATCATCAGAGTGGCAGAAAATATCAGCAAAATCCCCAAAAATTAAGCTCTAGGTCTGCACAAACTGAAGCTAGAACAAAGATTTTACCGAATCAACTAGACTCGGTCAAAGCTGAGTCGGCTGCAATATTTAAAGAAAAATGGCTACAAGCAAAAGCGAATGGAAAATATCTAAAGCTTTTAGAAAAGCATCGACAGACGTATGAGCAAAATTAACATCCCATTCAGACAAGCAAGTCCTGATTAATTTTTAATAGAAGGTGATGCTCCCAAATGTACTGAGGACCTAGCGGTAATTGGTTTCAGTGAAGCTGATATTACCCGGATGATTTAGCACTGACCACCAAGCGATAAATTCTTTACCCTTTTCTTCTCCATACCGATAAACTGCTGATAAACCCTCTTCAGTAGCATCAGTAAAATTTACTCCCGATTCTTTAGGGTCTATATCTGGTCTAATAACGTGGATATTAACCACTTTGTAGTTTTCTGGGATTGCCTCTAGTTGGAACATGTCCCGATAAAGCGTCCCAGGTTCGTTAGAAATAGACATCTCCGAAAAATGGTAATACCGCTCGCTGACTAAACTTCAAGCTTGCAATCGCCTAGACAAGCATCAGTCAGTCTCAACACCAAAATCAGGCTTTGAGACAATTACTGTTGATAACA
>JAABUQ010012435.1_pt1 | contig 10581 bp, 9 predicted proteins | sample 5560001 | NCBI WGS metagenome assembly JAABUQ01 (sample SAMN10711888, study PRJNA513371) | rock metagenome | isolation source: Antarctica rocks | place: Antarctica: Victoria Land, Finger Mt nord | collected 2015-12-18 | reverse complement strand
CCCGCACCAGTTCGCCGACCCGGCCCGCCTGCTGGACATGGTGAGCAGGTCGTTGGCGCACGCCGGGTTGCCAGGGCGGCGGTTGGAGATCGAGATCACCGAAAGCGTGCTGCTGCGCAACGAGGCCGTGGTGTTGCAGGCGCTGCACCGCCTGCGCGCGATGGAGGTGCGGGTGGCGATGGACGACTTCGGCACCGGCTATTCCTCGCTCAGCCAGTTACACAGCTTCCCGTTCGACAAGATCAAGATCGACCGCTCCTTCGTGACGGACCGCGGCGACACCGCCGGGCAGAACGCGATCATCCGCGCCATCACGGCGCTGGGGGTCAGCCTCGGCATGGCCACCATCGCCGAGGGCGTCGAGACCGCGGACCAGCTCGACCGTATCCGCACCGAGGGCTGCACGTCGGTGCAGGGCTACTTGTTCAGCCGGCCGGTGCCCGCCGACCAAGTGGCCGGGTTGATCGAGACGTGCAGCAACCGGACGGCGCCCACCTCCACCTTCACCGCATGAAACGGGAATACCAGTAATGACCAAGCTCTACCGCGTGCTCTATTGCAGCCGGAACCGGATCGCGGGCGATGTTGCCGCGGTGGCTGCCCAAATTACGACCATCCTTGCGGCGTCCCGCGAGAACAATGCTCGGGCAGGCATCACAGGCGGGTTGCTGTTCAGCATGGGCTGCTTCGCCCAGGTGCTTGAGGGGCTGCCCGAGGCGGTCGAGGCGACGTTCGAACGCATCCAGTGCGACGACCGCCACGATGATGTGATCCTGCTTGAAGCCGGGCCGATCACCGAGCGGGCGTTTCCGGACTGGTCGATGGCCTTCACTGGCGGGGATGCCGAAGCCAGCCTGCTAGGGTCTGCTACCCTGGCCGGCGCCTTCTCCGGTCAGTCCGGCGCCGGCTCCAAGGTGCTCGATGTGCTCAAGGCGGTGGTGGTGCGGGAAACCCGGTGATTGGCAGTCAGTCCGGAGCAGATGGGGTGCTTCCACTAGTCGCTGCAGGCTGCATGGTCGCCGCGGTCCTCGCTCGACCGGCCAAGCTTGCCGAGGCTGGCCTACCCCATGAACCCATGCGATCCTGCCCGCCCCATCGCCTGACCCCGTTCAGCCTGTAGCCGGGGCAGCGCGAACGGCGGACCGCAGCGCCCAGGCCCCGCGCAGCAGGCGCGCGCCGCCAGGCATGGTCATCAGCGCCGCGCCGAATGCGGCATAGGCCGCCGCGGCGCCGAGCAGGAGTTGCGCCCAAGCCGGGATGCCGTGCAGCTGCATCTCCTGCTCCGCGAAGCGCACTGCCAGCGCGGCAACAGCGGCGGCGACGGCCAGCGGCGCGCATGCCGCCGCCGCATCGGCCAGCGCGACCGGCCCGCGCCGGGTCGCGCCCCACAGCGGCACGCCATGCACGACTAGGCCGAACGCCGCGTAGGCTTGGGCGACGCCCACCACGCCCCACGGCAGGCCGCACAGCAGGGCCGTGATCGACAGCGCGGTTCGGGCAACGGCGTACCCGGTCTGCTCGCCGCCGCGGCCCTGGCTGACGAACAGCCATGAGGCGGAAATGCTGAACGGCGCGAACCCGGTCGCCACTGCCAGCCAGGCGACGATGGGCGCGGCCTCTGCCCAGGCAGGGCCGAGCAGGAACGGCACCACTGTCCCGGCCGCGACCGCCGTGAACGCCACCGCCGGCAGCGTGACCAGCAGCAGCACCTGCAGCATCTGCAAGTAAGCATGGCGGTAGCGGTCCGGCGTGCCCTGCAGGCGGGACAGCAGCGACACCGCGACCCGGGCAATCGGGATGCTGAGCGTCCAGATCGGCGCGGCCACCAGCTTGAACGCCCGGTCGTACAGGCCAAGCGAAACGTTGCCGCGCAGCCGCCCGATCAGGATGCTGTCCAGGTTGGACCCGGCGAAGCTGACGAGGTTGAACGCCGTCATGTGCCCGCCGAACCGCAGCAGCGCCGCCACGCCAGGGTCCCAGCGCGGTGCGGAGGGCCGCCAGCCGGACAGCGTCCAGGCGAACACCAGGATGGCGACCCCGTTTGCCGCCTGCATCAGCACCAGGGACCAGTAGCCCATGCCGGCCCAGGCCGCACCGATCCCCACCACGGCCGACGCCACGCTGCAGCCGATGTCCAGCACCGCCAGCGGCACGAACCGCATGTTGCGGTTCATCACGGCAATGGGCTGCGACGCCATCCCTGCCAGCACCAGCAGCCCGGCCAGCGACATCGCGACCGGGGTCAGCCGCGGCTCGTGGTAGAACGCCGCCGCCAACGGCGCCATCGCGCACATCACCCCGGCCAGCACGGCGCCGATGGTGGTGCTGATCCAAAACAGTCCTGACAGCTCGGACTGGGTGATGCGCTCCCGCTGCACCGTCGCCTGGGTCAGCCCCAGCTCGGTGAAGATCGCCACGAAGCCGAGCAGCGGGCCGACCAGCGCCACCAGCCCGACCTCGCCGGGCAGCAGCAGACGGGCCAGCGCGATCTGCGACCCGAATTGCAGCACGATCCGGATGCCCTGCGACACCATCGTCGCCGCAGCACCACGGACGGAACGCTGCTTCAGCGTCGCGGCGTCTGGTGCAGCTTCCTGCTCAAGCCCGTTGTCCGGCGTGTGTTCAGCCACCTCTTGCTCAATCACCCGCATGGCCAAGGCGCGCGAGGCTAGCGAGGCGGATGTGGCTGCGGGCGGCAGCGGCCCCGCCCCGGTTGGCGACCCCGACCCGGCTGACCTTGGCTGCACCAGCAGGGGACGCACCTGTGGGAACCAGGCCCATTCGCACCCAAGCCGCGTGGTCCGAGGCATTCTCGGCCAGTTGGGCGCGGAACGCCGGGGTGTAATGGCCTTGCGGGTCGATGGCGGGCTTGGCGGTGACCATGGCGAGGACGCCGCCGTAACGGGCGCCGCCGGCCCAGCCCAGCAGGACCCGGCGCTGGTAGTCCTCTCGCAGGCCCGGCGTCGCCGAGTGGTAGGACGCGGCAGCCTCCGGCCACGACCCCGCTTGCTGGAACAGCCGGGTCAGGAAACCCGCCGCATAGGCCGCATTGGCCTTCGGGTCGAACGCCTGGTCGAGGGTGGCGAAGGCGTCGGGATGGTGCATCAGGTTGACCTGCATGCACCCGACATCGATGGAGCGGACCCCCGTGGCGCGGGCAGCCTCGACAGCGGCGATCGCTTCCGGCTTGGATTGAAAGAAGAAGCCGGCGCCGGCGACGTTGATGGTCCACGGCCAAGGAGCCGGGCGGCCGGTGCGCGGGTCAATCCGCCCACTCTCGACCATAGCGATGGAGCCGAGCAGGCCCGACGGCACATGGCTGGCGCCCTCGGCGGCCTGGATGGCGGCAAGGCAGCCATCCGGGTCCGGCGGCGCAACGGAGGATGCCCAGGCCGGCGTGGCGCACAACAGGAGCGCAGCAGCCAGCAGCATGCGGGGGGACGCGATCATGGCCGGGCCTCCAACCGTTGCCAGGGAGCCGTGGCGTAGTGGGGGGAGTTCACCCCAACGGTCATCACACGCCAGGCGAAGCTGGTGTCCCCGGCGGGGAGCCGGACCTGCACGGCGGACTGGTCCACGTACTCGGCCAGCACCTCCTGCGGACCATTCGGTTGCAGGGCCGCCAATTCGACGAAGAAGCGTGTCCGGCTTGGCTGCGCCGGGGCGGTCCAGACCAGCACTGCAGGGCCGCCCGCAATGGGAGGAACGCCGTCCGCGGCAACTGGCGTGACCGGGAGCAGCGGCCGGTTGGAAGAGGCCCTTGACCGCGGCAGGTCGCGGCCTTCCGCGGCGGTGATGCCGTTGGCTGCGGCGGCACGGAACCAGGCCGCGGCCACATCGGGATTGCGGGGCACGCCATCCCCGGTGCTGTAGAGTTGAGCGATGTTGAACTGTGCGCGGGGATGCCCGGCCGCCGCCGCCTTGGCATACCACAGCGCGGCCAAATCGGCCCGGCGTGGGCCGCCGCATCGTCCGCTGTCATACATGATAGCCGTATTGAAGGCTGCCAGCACATGCCCGCCGCTCCCGGCACGGCTGTACCAGGCACAAGCCGCGATGGAGCTTGGCGGCACGCCCTGGCCGAGGTCGTAGGCAATGCCCAGGCCGAACTGCGCCGTTAGGTCCCCGGCCTCCGCCTCCGGCTGCCAAAGCCGGACGGCGTCGGCGTAGTGCTCGGCGTCGTAGGCCGCCCAGCCATCCTCGCCGCCAGCCAGGGCCGGGCGGATACCGAGTAGCCCCGTCAGCGCCACAACGCCGAGCCATGCCCAGGAAGGCACCTGGCCGCGCGCCGCCCCACGCCTCGACGACGCCACCAGCCCTACCGCCACCGGATCTCCACCCGGCGGTTCTGCGCCTCCGCCACGCCGGGCGGTGCAGGGATGGCCGGCTCGGACTCGCCCTTGGCCAGCAGTTGGAACCGCTCGGCCGGGATGCCACGGGACACCAGGCCATGCAGCACGGAAGCCGTGCGTGCCTGCGACATGCGAAGGTTCGCCTCCGGCGAGCCGACCGCATCGGTGCCGCCAGTCAGCACCATGATGATCGGGTGCCCGTCCCGATAAAGGCGGGCGGCCTGATCGAGCAGGGCGACATCGTTGGACCGGATAGCCGCGCTGCCGGGGCCGAAGTAGAGCACGAGCGACTTCGGCGCCTCGGCCTGGGCTTCTTGCCCCAGGGTCGTCTGCGCCGCTAAAGGAGTGGCTGTGGCGAGCAGGGCGAGCAGCCCTGCAGCCGGGGATGAAAGGCGACGGATCATCTTCTACTTCCCGTTGGTTGGAGGTTGATGACGGTGCGTCCTGCCGTGGCGGGAGTGACCGCAACGCGGATGGTACCGGGCCGTGGGTCGGCGGCGACGCGCACTTGGGTGGCCTCGACGCCGATGGCATGCGCCAGCGCGGTTGCAGCAGGCGCATCCTCGGCGAAGGCGTAGGATACGGCAGGCTCGCCGCGGACCGCGCCCGGCTCAGGCGGCGGCACCGCGTAGCCCTGCCGGCCCAGCTCCTCTACCAGGCTGTCCGCACGCCCGCCGGCGTCCGCGGTGCCGGCATCGTAGAGAACGATGACATGGAGCGTCGCTGCCGGAGGGAGCGGCAGCATCTGGATTGCGGCCGGCCGGACCAGTTGCGGAGGCGACGCGGGGCTTGCCAGCGATGCGGGGCTTGCCGGCGTCTGGCCAAGTTGCGGCGCAGCCTCTGCCGGCGATGCAGGCGGCTGCGATTCGGGCAGGGCTGGCGGCGTTGCGGCCGGCACGGGCGTGGCAAGGGATTGCTGCGGCGGGGCTTGCTTCGGCGGGGCAGGCAGCGGTTCCGGGGCGGCGGGCGGCTCGGGCTGCGGCGCGGCGGCCACCAGGGCCGGGTGCTGATTTGGCACACCAGGGTCAGGCGGCAGGACGGACGCCGCAACGGCTGGCGGCGGGGCGGGCTGCCCTGGTGCGGGCTGGGAAGGACGCTGTGCCTGCAGGGGCGGTGCTGCAGGGGCCTCAGCAATCACCGGCGGGGCGGCCACCGGCGGGACGGCCAGTCGTGGCGAAGCAGGCGGCAGGGCGCCCAGAGAAGCCACGGCTGCCCTGGAGGGGGGCGCTGCGGGGCCAGGTTGGACGCGCGGCGTGGCCGGCTGCGGGTTGCCTGCCACCCGGGAGGGGGCCGTCCCCTTTGCAGGCCCAGGCGCACCGCGGACCAGCAGCCATGGTGACGCATAGGGGACCAACAGCCAGCCGACCCCTGCGCCAGCGGCCAGCGCGCCCAATGCGAGGGCTGCCAACGTCCAACCGGCGATGCCGCGGCCGGCGTTGGCTGACGCCGCTTGCAGCTCTGCCGGCAGCATCTGAGCGAGGGTGGGCTGGGCGGCCAACGGCTTCGCCACGGGGGGCTTTGCAGCCGGGGACTTGGCGGCCGAGGATTTGGCGGATTGCGGCTGGGCGGGCACGGGGAGGGCAGGGCCATCCTCCTCGCCATCCGGGTCATCATCGCCGGGTTCGGTTCCGGTCTGGATCAGTGCCGCTTGCTCGACATGCGCCGGCGTCACCTGGGGGGCATCGGCCAGCCGCGCCACGAAGACGGACAACCCGGCCAGCATCTGCAAGTCGCGCGGCACGCCCTGCGACCGCTGGACGAGCTGCATCAGGGCGGCAGGCTGGATCAAGTCCACGGGCCGCTCCGCCGCTGCGAGCTGGGCCTTGAGGAACGCCACCGCGTCATCCGGCGCAAGCAGCCCGAGCGTGACGACGGTCGCCGGGACTCCCGCGCCGCGCAGCCGCACCGCCAGGTCCGGACCGCCAGCCACCACCACGGGCCGTCCCTGCTGCGCCAGCGCCTTGAGCATGGAAGCGGTCAGCCGGCCCGCGTCGTCGATCAGCACGACGTCCGGCCTGCGGCTGCCCGCCACTGGCGCCGGCTGGAACAGCGCCGCCACCCCACCCGACGCGAGCACCCGTTCCGCCACGGCATGCAGGAGCAGCGTCTTGCCGGTTCCTGGCGCCCCGATGATGGCAACCAGGCCAGGCTTGCTGAGGCTGCCCTTGATCCCGGCCAACGCAGCCTGCCACGCCGGGTGCGCCACGGCTTGGTCGGGGCGAGGCGACGCTGGAAACAGCGAATGGCTTGCGTTGTCCGGCATCTCGGCGGAGGTGGACGCCGGCAAGGGCGGGATGGAAGACCAGGGCACGCTAGGAGTATGGCATATTTTTGAGAAGATACCCTGCTACGACTTCGATCCGGTAAGACAATTTCAGTTGACCTTGTACGGATTGGGACATCATTGAGGCTGGAAAGTATTCGACACCGCATCGATTGCACGGTTGCGCTGAAGGTTCGGCCAACCGCCTCCTTCCCCGGCTGGGGTGAGAGAGGCCGCAACAGCCAGTCCTCGCCGTGTCGGGAACCTGGTTCCGCTCCCTTCCCAGCCAAGTCAGGCTCCCTTGGCTTACCTCGTCCCAGCCCTTTTCCGCATCAGGAGGGCGCGGTCGTTGCGCCATTCCACTGCATTGCAGGTCCACTTCCGCACCAAGTCCAAACTGCCTTGTGATGCGACTCCCGCCCGCGGCATCAAGTATTAGCTCCGCAATGATCCAGACGCCCCCCACGCCCATGCGCCTGGCCCCCCTACGGCTGGCTATCGGCATTGCCACCCGCGGACGGGCCGCCGTGCTGGCCGAGATGCTGACGGAGGTCCGGGCGCAGACGCTGGCGCCCGACCGCATCCTGATCTGCGGCACCGAGCCGGCGGACATCCAGGGATTGCCGGACGGGCCGCCGGATAACCTGGAGATGTTCCTGGCCCCCGCCGGCCTGCCCCGGCAACGCAATGCGATCCTGCAACGCGCCGGGGATTGCGACCTGCTGCTGTTCCTGGATGACGACTTCCTGATGGCTCCCGGCTACGTCGCTGCGACGGTCGCGGCCTTCGCGGGCCATGCGGACCTGGTGGGCACCACCGGCATCGCCATCGCCGATGACGCGCGTGGCCCCGGGCTGTCCGTCGCCGCCGGCCGCGCCCTGATCGCCGAGGACCCGGACGCCGCCGCCGCCGGGCTGGAACGGGCGCCGCACGGCTACGGCTGCAACATGGCCGTCCGCCTCGACACGGTGCGCCAGAACGGGCTGCGGTTCGACGAGCGGCTGCCGCTGTATGCCTGGTCCGAGGACATCGACTTCACCCACCGGCTGGCCCGGCATGGCTGGCTGGCGAAGCTGCACGGCGCGCGCGGGGTCCACCTGGGCGTGAAGGAGGGGCGCACACCGGGGCGCCGGCTTGGCTACTCGCAGGTGGCGAACCCGATCTACTTGTTCGGCAAGGGCAGCTACTCGTTCGGCCGCGCCGCCCGCAGCGTCGGCCGCAACATGGCGATGAATGCCTTGCGCTCGTTCCAGCCAGAGGGCTACATCGACCGGCGGGGACGCCTGCGCGGCAACGCCCTGGCCTTGCTGGACCTGGTGCGCGGACGGCTGGCCCCGGAACGGATTTTGGACCTTTGAGCATAGACCTCACGAGCATGGACCTATGAGCCGGGACCTTTGAGCGGCATCCGGCCGGACGAGGCTGCTCCTTCGCCGCGCGTCACGGTGGCGATCCCGGTCTACAACAGCGCGACGACGCTGGCCCGCTGCATCCAGTCCGCCTCCGCGCAGACCCTGCGCGACATCGAGATCCTGGTCGCCGACGATGCCAGCACCGACGGCAGCGCCGCCATCGCCGAGGCCATGGCCCTGGACGACCGCCGCATCCGGGTCATCCGCCTGCACCCGAACGGTGGCAAGCCGCGCGCGATGAACCGCATGATCGCCGAGGCGCGGGGCGAGTGGATCGCCGTGCTGGACGCCGACGACACCTACCTGCCCGAGCGGCTGGACCACCTGGTGCGGGCCGCCGAGCGAAGCGGAGTGGACATGGCGGCGGACAACCTGCTGTACTGGGATGCAGGGGTGGATCGCGTGCTCCGCACCGGGTTCGACCCGGCGCTGGGCGTGCGTGTGCTCGGCACCGACGACCTGGTGCGCACGGCGAGCAGCTTCGCCGACTTTGACCTGGGCATCCTGAAGCCGGTCGTGCGGCGGCGCTTCGTGCAGGACCACGGGCTGCAGTACTACGAGGGCACGCGGCTGGCCGAGGACTTCTACTACCTGCTGATGTTCTTCGTCGCCGGCGGCCGGGCCTGCGTGGTCGGGGAGGCGCTGTACCGGTGGACGATGCCGTTCGGCACGGTGTCCCGGCGCTGGACCGGCACGGGTGGCGGGGCCTGGCGCTACGACTACCGCCCGGCGCTGCAGGCCAACCAGCACTTCATTGGCGTCATGCAGCAGCGCGGCGAGGCGGCGGCCGAGGCCATGCTGCACCGGCGGTCCCGTCAGTACCGGGCGATGATCCCTTACCTCGACGCGCAGCGGCAGGCATCGGAGGGCCGCTGGCTGCGGTGCGCCGCCACGATCGCCACGAACCCGCAGACCTTTCCCTTGCTGGCCGGCCGCATCGTCGGCCGGGTCCGCCGTGCGCTGCGCCGGTCCCCCCCTGTCCCGGCGACGCCCGACGCCGTCCGGAGCGCGCCATGACCCAGCCCCCCCGCACGATCACCCCTCGCGCGATCCCCCCCCGCACCATCATCGTCACCGCTTGCAACAGCCGGTTCTCCGGGCTGCTGCGTGGGCTGCTGGCGACCTTGCAGCCCCTGCTGGCGGACCCGTCGGTGCAGCTTGCGTGCTTCGACATCGGGCTGGACACGGAAGACCGGGCGTGGCTGCTGCGGCAGGGCGCGCTGGTCCGCACGCCCGAGGCGCATTTCGGCCTGGATGCCGCCGACCATGCGGTTCCGCTGCTGTCGTTCCTCGCCCGGCCGTTCCTGCGCGAGTACTTCCCGGGCTACGACTTCTACGTCTGGATCGACTCCGACATCTGGCTGCAGGACGTCGGCGTGGTGGCGAAGTACCTCGAAGGCGCCGCCCAGTATGGCCTGGCCGTGACGCATGAGGAGGAGCGCGCCTACCGCTTCCAGGCATGGCTGTTCGGCTGGACCGCGAAGCACTTCCTGCTGGGCTATGGTCCGCTGACCGGCGCCTACCTGCTGGCCCGGCCGCACGTGAACGCCGGGTTCTTTGCCCTGACCGCGGATGCGCCGCAATGGGCGGCCTGGGCGCGGCGGTACGAGGCGGCGCTGCGGCGCACCGGCAAGCTGGTGCCGCACGACCAGTTCGCCCTCAACCATGCGCTGCACGTGCGGGGGCGGGACCGCGTGCCCGCGGCCATGCTCGACCCCGGCTGCAACTGGATCTGCGAGCGCGGCACGCCGATGTGGAACGACGACGAGGGGGCGTTCTGCAAGCCCTACCCGCCCTATGAGGTAATCGGCGCGATCCATCTGGCAGGGCCGGCCAAGCAGAAGCGGTTCCTGGTGCGCCGCACCGGCGGCGGCACGTTCACCACGTTCCTGGTGCATGGTGCCTCTCCCGACCATCCGGCCGATATTTGGCCAGGACAGCCCCAGGGCATCGCAGCGGAGGCAGCCTAACCCGCCTGTTGGGACTACCGCGCCGAGTCTCTTGGCGTACCGAATCCGAAGTACCTCCGGTGATGTTCAACCGGAGATGGAGTCCTTTGCAAATATGTGACACTGTCCACCTGCGGACGCGGGCTCGGCGTCCCTTGTGCGGTGGACCCCCATGCCCCGACGTGCCGAGAAGCTGGCTGACCGGCGTTTGCTGGAACGCCTCGACGCACGCCACGGTCAAGGCAGGGCGGCACCGGACGAAGGCCACAACGATGGTCCGGAGACGGGCCCGCCTGGTCGTCAGCGGATTGGCCCGGCGCGGGGCATCATGTTAGGCGTGGCGATTGGCGCCGCTGCATGGGTTCTGATCGGACTGGCCGTCTTGACCTGGGGCGTTTGAGGTCGCTGCCGCCGCCGATCCCAAATGCCGGCCCCGAGGCCGGCCTGACGCGACGGCCCGCAGCGCGGGACTGCCAGGCGCATGCACCCGTTCGTAACAAGATTTCGCCCCAACTGCCTGCTACAAGACCGGTGCCGCTGAACCTGCGCCATGCTTTCCCCTCTTGGTGCTGCGGGCAAAGGGAGTAGACGACATCGAGACCCAT
>JAABUQ010012433.1_pt1 | contig 10581 bp, 9 predicted proteins | sample 5560001 | NCBI WGS metagenome assembly JAABUQ01 (sample SAMN10711888, study PRJNA513371) | rock metagenome | isolation source: Antarctica rocks | place: Antarctica: Victoria Land, Finger Mt nord | collected 2015-12-18 | reverse complement strand
AAGTTGCGCGGCAACCTCGGCAAGCGGTGACTCTTCGACATAACGTTTGACAAGCACAGTGCGCGTTTCTGCTGGTAGCAATGCCATCGCTCGGTCTAGCAGTTCAACCAGTTCTTTGCGCTCAAGTTCAAGCTCAATATCGTAATCATCAACCAGCGTCTCTTCCAACATAAAGGTGTTTTGCTCTGCATACGTCTCAACATTGGTAAGGTGCGCTAATTCTTGTCCCCTTTTACGAAACCAACGTAGACAGATGTTACGAGCGATACCGGAAAGCCATTGCATTCGCTTTTCGGGTTCACGCAACTCCTGCCTGTGACGCCACGCCTCTAGCACCGTCTCTTGTGCCAAGTCTTCGGCGACCGTGTTATTGCGCGTGATAGCAGCACAAAGATGTACAAGGTGTGTCCAATCTTGCGCTGAGATGAAGCTATCAGAAATGTCTCTTGTTTGTTTCTCCATGTGCTCTCCCTTAAAGCGAGAAGGATACGTTCAATGCTTCTGATAGTATGTCGCGTATATGAACCAAAACATAACGCAATTTTTGCGCCCTCTAAAAAATCCCACGGCTAACGTATATCTAGCGAGCAAAGAAATTTCTGCTTGCTTACTTCTCTATTAATAGTGTTCTATAAAAAAGACCGTATGTAAAGGGCAAAAGACCATGAACCGACTCTCAAAAATCTATGGACAGTTTTTCAAAAAGAGTACCTACTTAGGAGTAGGCATCTTCTTCTCGCTTCTGATGCTCACTCTGACTGGCGTGGCACCAGTGGCGTATGCATCAACAAAACACGTCAATCAACCGTTATCGGGTTCGGGTGCTATCATCTACACGCACGTTGCTACCAGCGCGAATAGTGCATCCGACTGGACTGATCTCAACAATAGCGTCACAAACAACAATCCTCACGCTGTCGTCTATGTGACACCGAATTGGGCACCGTATCACGTGTACAACCACCACAATACCGGAGTGTGATATCACAATGGCAAGTGGTCCATCTTCAACCAGGACTTGAAAGCTATTCCCAACCACGCTGCTTTTAGTGTGCTCGCCTTCCAGGAGCGCTACCCGTAGCTCTCAAGATGTTCTCACGAAGAGGTACAACCTGTGGTTGTGCCTCTTCGTGACAGAAAACGACGGATGCCCCTTGTGGGCATCCGTCGTTTTTGTACTAAAACTCGTGTTGCATGTTCGATACTTTTCGTTGCAGTTGTCGCCATGCCTGTTGAATGTGGGCAACCTCGGCCTCACTCGCCACAATACGTCCATAGCGGATGGCGGTGTATGCCTCGGTGACGATGCTTAACTCTGATTCGGTAAGAGAAAGGCGAACCCCTAGACGTATGCGAAATTCATAGGGCGTCTCATCCCTTTTGCGCGGATAGCCACAAGCAGCCGCCCAGCGCAACATTGCACGATACACTTCACGAATACTACGCGCCGTTGGTTCGCTTGCTCCATCGCGGCAAATACATAGGGTAACAGACGTTCGCCCCAACTGAGCGTCCTTAAACGTGGAGGTAGAGCACCAAGAATATCAGTCTCTTGTTGCTTTTCCAGGCTGTCGTTGTTTGCTGGGGTATCCATAGAGTGCAAGCCTTTCGTAGCACATCAACACACAGAATTGTATGTTGCATTCCAAAGCTTGTCAACAAAACACGTTCTCTTTACATGTCCCCTCTGGTATGCTATGCTCAAAATGCTCCATTGCCAAGTCGCGCAATGGAACCGTTTCCATGAAGAACAGTATAACCACCATGACAAATGAAAAGGTGGACTATATGACAGTACAACCAACTATCCATGATGTTGCGCGAATAGCGGGCGTCGGTATTGGGACCGTTTCACGCGTACTCAATGACCATCCCAGTGTACGCCCTGTAACGCGTGAGAAAGTTCTTGCCGCTATAGCGCAATTACGCTTCAAGCCTAACCCAATTGCTCGTAGCATGATTTCTAAGCGCACAGGCTCAATTGGTGTTATTGTTCCCTTCTTCACGCGCCCCTTTCATACCGAGGTATTGCGCGGTGTCCAGAACGCGCTCTCACGCGAACAAAAAGAGTTGATTATTTACAATGTCGAAAACGACATGCAGCGCGATCACTACTTCTCCGAGTTGCCTATGCATCGTAAGGTTGATGGACTACTCATCATTTCGTTGCCGCCCAATGATACCTTCGTGCAAGGTTTCCACGCAATCGGACTCCCTACCGTACTCGTAGACACGTACAGTCCTCACCTTATCTCGTTGGTTGTTAACAACGTAGAGGGTGCGTATCAAGCGGTGAGAAGCCTCATTGACAGGGGACATACGCGTATCGGGTTCATCAACGGCATTATTGAAGGAAACTTCAAGTTCAATCAGGCCAATGATCGTCTAATCGGTTTTCATCGTGCGTTGGGGGAGGCTGGTCTGCTCTTCGAGCCTACATTAGTGGTGGAAAGTGAGTGGAACCGTCATGCTGGTCGTGCCGCTGCCTTACGTCTGCTAGCACAAACGCCGCGTCCAACAGCTATTTTTGCCTCTTCCGATATGCAAGCTATCGGCGTCCTGGAAGCCGCGAGAAGTCTACACCTTGCGGTCCCAGCAGAACTTTCGGTGATTGGATTTGATGGCATCGAAGTGTCGGAGTTACTGGATTTGAGCACAGTGCAACAACCGATGCAGCAAATGGGCGAGATGGGCATCGCCAAGCTTATCGAGCTACTAGCAAACCCACATATGCCACCAGAGCTTATTCGCTTGCCCACAACGTTGATCGAACGCAGTACAACAACGAGTGTAGGGGCCTAATTCATTACGCCCTCGTTCCCATATCACAAGCAAACGAGGGCGTAACGATACCCCTATTATAATGCTTTATTGAATCGACAAAAGCTAAAGAGATGGAGCGTACTCGTGGAATATTCTGACGTTCTCGCAATTGGTGAAACACTTGTTGACGCGATAGCACAGGAAAAAGGGAAACCACTAGCACAGGTACAACACTTTCAGACGCACCTGGGTGGCTCTATCGCGAATATCGCATGTGCGGTTGCGCTGCTGGGAGGACATGCAAGTATTGTATCGCAGGTTGGCAACGATGCAGCGGGACAGATGTGTTGTGAACAGTTGCGACAAGCAGGTGTAAATATTACAGAGTTACATATTGCTCCTCATCTTAGCACTAGCCATGCCTATATCTCACGTACAGAAGGCACACCAGAATTTCGTATCGAGCGCGGCGCGGACGCCCATTTAGCATCAAACGACCTAAACATACAACGCGTAACACATGCTCGTATTGTACATGCTTCTACCTTCGCACTCTCCGTTGACCCGTTGCGTAGTACAGTGATTGAGGCAATTACGCGAGGATATCATGCAGGAAACACTATCTCGCTCGACCCGAACTATCATCCGCGCATCTGGCCCAACCGCCAGGAAGCTCTCGCCATTCTCAAACACCTGTATCCCATGGTTGCCATGACAAAACCATCACTTGACGATGCAGCGCGTCTCTTTGGGCCTGGACGAAGCAACGAGGCGTACATACAGTGTTTCCTGGACATGGGAGCAAAACTTGTTATTTTGACGACTGGTCCCGGCGATGTGTTTTTGGCAGATCAACATGGCTACCGCGCACACATTCCAGTTTCGCCAGCACCTGTCGTGGATGTGACAGGAGCAGGCGACTGGTTTTGGGCCGCCTTTATGATGGCACATCTCGACGGTCTGACACCACTTGAAGCAGTCCAATTCGCCATAAAAATCGCGCGTTACAAAATCGGCTTTGTGGGGCCTCTCATCACACCACTGAATCGCGAGAAATTGTATCACGAAGTATTTACTTTGTGAAAATTTTATGGTATTGTTTTATTACATTATAGAAACGTTTCCAAAACGCTTGCATATATAATTTTCTCTCCACTGTGAGGTTTGCGTATTTGACAACGTACCTTTTAGGGTAAAGACAAGAACGCGGAGACGGTTCCTGCTACTGCACCCAGAAAGGAGTGATGCTCACCTGAAACTTTCTTGTGAGTGTGTTCCGTGATACAATGTATTCTACTTAGTAAGCACACTGTACGTGCTTTGGTCTCGCGCTCACATCCACGAGATAGGTTGAAGTTGTAGCACACTTTCAAACATTTGGAAGTGTGGGGGCATGGAAGCTCAAGCACGACACGCATGTGTGACGTGTGTTTGATCTCTGTCGGCTAATCAACTATAGCCAGTCCAAAGGAGGACCATACATGTTTTCTCACCCTGACGAGCAACGAGAAGTTCTCGACGAAATTATTGTCAAAATGAAATCCGGTCGTATGAAACGTCGCACCTTTCTGGAGCGTGCAGTCGCTGTTGGTTTAAGTAGTACCGCAGCAGTATCTCTACTTGAAGCTTGTGGTGGCAGTACTGGCGGTAGCAGTAGTGGACCAACAACCATTACCTGGCAGACTGAGAATGATACATCAGGCACCTATCCAGCAATTGTGGATGGCTATAACAAGACCAACAAGGATAATGTCCATGTTGTCTGGCACAATGGTCCATCCGACACCTCTACCCTCATCACCCTGTATGACAACACGCTGCGTGCGCGAAGTGCGTCATTTGATGTGTTTAACATAGATGTTGTCTGGCCTGCCCAATTCTCTACTCAGGGCTGGACTTTGGACCTTTCAAGCAGGTGGCCCGCGAGCGACCGCGCAAACTATCTTCCAGGTCCAATTAAGTCCTGTACTTACAATGGCGCGGTCGTGGCTGCGCCGATGCGTACAGACCTAGGTGTCCTCTACTACCGCAAAGATATCATCTCCACTCCTCCCACTACCTATGAAGAACTAACGAGCATGGCAAAGAGTAGCCTATCTAAGGCCAAGATCGGCTATGCATGGCAGGGTATACAGGGTGAGGCCCTGGTATGCGACTTTGTGGAAGTATTGGCTGGTTATGGTGGTTCCGTGCTTGATCCCAGCGATTCAAAAAAGGTGGTCGTCAACAGCCCAGAGGGGGTTGCGGCACTCACCGAGATGGTCGGTTGGGTTGGTACAGTCTCGCCTGTTTCGATCACCACGTATGGTGAGGAAGCTTGCCGCCAAGCCTTCCAGAACGGTGATGCCGCCCTCATGCGCAACTGGCCGTATGCGTACTCTCTGGGCAACGACGCGACCAAGTCAAAGGTTGCAGGCAAGTTTGATATCCAGTCCCTCCCCCATGGAGGCTCCGGTACCGTCGGGCATTCCTGTGTTGGTGGTTGGAATATGGCAATCAATGCCTACTCTAAGAATCCAGATGCAGCGTGGAGTTTTATGAAGTATGTGCTCGGCGCAACCGCGCAGAAGACATTAGCGATTACAGGTTCGTATACACCTGCCCTCAATAGTGTCTACAGCGATTCTGAGGTGCAGACCAAGCAACCGCTCTTCACAAAGCTGGCCCCGATCCTGCAAAATTCACTACCGCGCCCAGTTTCACCAGTCTATACCGATCTTTCAAACCTCATTCAGGTCAACATTCACCAGGCACTCACGAAGCAGGTTAGCCCTGCTACCGCGCTCAGTGCTCTACAGACGCAGTTACAGGCTCTTGTCTCGAAATAATGTTTTCGTATCTTTGACATGATAGTGGTACAATGCATTGTGCCACTATCATGTCAAACGAAATGATACCTCATTTTTGAAGGGGAAAAGCTTTATGGCAACTACTAGACAAGCAACTACACTGTCTGCTGCGCACAGACCTACGTTGCGCGAACGCTTAGATTTGGGCAATGGCATCTTTCCATATTTCCTCGTGGCTCCCACCATCATCATTATTGCACTTGTGGCCGTTTATCCTATCATCGACTCGATCCGTCTCAGTTTCCTGAATAATCCACTTCTGCCGAATGGCTCGACCTTTGTTGGCCTCAAAAATTATATCCAGGTCCTCGGCGATCCAGCATTCCGCAACTCGTTTGGCTTGACAGTCGTCTTCAGCGTGGTGAGCGTGGCACTAGAAACGCTTGTGGGTTTTGCTGTCGCGCTCCTGATGAATCAAGTATTTCCGGGTCGTGGTCTGGTGCGCACCGCCATTCTCATTCCTTTTGCCTTTCCAACCATTGTCTCCGGGCAAATCTGGTTATTGATGTTGAACGCTCAAAACGGTGTCTTGACCTACCTGTTCCAATCAGCCCATATCCTGGCGCAAGGGGATTCCTTGTTGCGAACGCCGACTGGAGTGATAATTGCCGCAGTCATGATTGATGTCTGGAAAACAACGCCCTTTATGGCACTGCTGATACTCGCTGGTCTGCAAGGCATTCCTAACGAACTTTACGAGGCGGCGGGCGTCGATGGCAGCACTCGCTGGCAGCAATTCTGGACAATTACTCTTCCATTACTCAGGAGTGCGCTGTTGATTGCGCTGCTGTTCCGTCTCCTGGATGCTCTGCGTGCATTTGACCTGTTCTACGTACTTACAGGTGGAGGTCGCGAGATACAGACATTAGCACTTTACTCATACGCGAATATGTTTGTGGGGACGACCTTCGACTTTGCGCCGGGAGTTGCTGCCGCTGTCATTCTCTTCATCATCTGTGCCGTTGTTGGTATCGTGGTCGTCTCGTTCAGTCGTATCAGCCAGAACTAGGAAAGGAGAGTATATCATGGCAAAACAAGCACTTGTAGTCCCTTCAGTACCAACAAGGACGGAGACAACAACACCAACTGGCGAGTGATTGGTCTCTATATTGCCCTCGTAGTTGTGTTAATCGTAGCCCTGGGTCCATTCTACTGGACAGCCATTACTTCAATAAAGGTTGATGGGGAGATTAATGCATCGCCACCCACACTCTTCCCCCAATCGTTCACCACGAATAACTATACTCAAGCTTTTGTGAGCGTCCAGCCTGCTTTTGCGAAAGACCTGTTGAACAGCACAGTTGTCGCTGTCTTGACAACCATCTTGGCCCTGGTTTTTGGATCGATCTGTGCGTATGCGATTGCACGCACAAAATTTGTGGGAAAATCAGCCGTCCTGGCAATTGTGCTCTCGGTGCAGATGTTCCCACTTATTGCGCTCGTCGGGCCACTCTTTGTTCTTTTCACCAATACGCTCAATGTCTACAACACGTATGTAGCACTGATTATCCCCTATCTCGTGATTTCATTGCCCGTCACAGTGTACTTCTTGACATCGTTTTTTCGTGATTTGCCGCCAGACCTTGAGGAAGCGGCGATGGTAGATGGCACCTCGCGGCTTGGAGCATTGTGGCGCATCGTCTTGCCACTAACAGCCCCTGGCGTCTTCACAACAGCGATCCTGTCCTTCATCACCGTCTGGAACGACTTCCTGTTCGGTTTAACTCTGACGACAGATTCGAGCGCACAGACAGTAACCGTGGCGATTCCCCTCTTTAACGGAGAGCATCAGATTGCCTTTGGTGAGGTCAGCGCGGCTGCGATTATCGTCACCATTCCTCTGGTGATTATGGTGCTGTTCTTGCAACGGCGCATCGTGTCCGGGTTGACTGCTGGAGCGGTAAAAGGCTAAAGCCGAGACACTTCAGACAATAAGTGTAACCAGTCACCCATTTGATTTCTCAAATGGGTGACTGGTTACGCTTATATTGATGAGATGATATACTACAGAAACACTCTGTGCGAGGAGAGAGACAACTCATGATGCGACTCCATTCCTGGTGGCAAACGGGAGTTATTTATCAGGTCTACCCACGCAGTTTCCTCGATAGCAATGGTGATGGAGTAGGAGACCTTCGCGGCGTCGTTAGCAAGCTGGATTACTTGCAGTGGCTCGGCGTTGACGCGATCTGGCTGTCGCCCATCTATCCATCACCAATGGCCGACTTTGGCTATGACATTACGAATTATACCGATGTTCATCCACTCTTCGGGACTCTTGAGGACCTGGACAACTTGCTACACGAAGCCCATCGGCGTGACCTCAAGCTTATCCTGGACTTTGTACCTAACCACACCTCCGATGAACACCCCTGGTTCCAGGATTCGCGTTCCAGCCAAATGAGCGAAAAGCGCGATTGGTATATATGGAGAGACCCCGCTCCTGACGGGGGTCCTCCTAATAACTGGTTAAGTAGATTTAGTGGTTCAGCCTGGCAATTTGATAGCCAGACAAGGCAGTATTACCTACACCTGTATGATGTGAAACAGCCTGATCTGAATTGGCGGAATCCTCATGTACGACAAGCGATGTTTGATGCGATGAGCTTCTGGCTCGACAGAGGTGTCGATGGCTTTCGTGTAGACGCGCTTGAAGTCCTTCTCAAGGATGAGCAATTTCTTGATAATCCAGTCAATCCTTTATGGAAATTTAGTGATCCCTACTTTTCCAGCTTGTTAGAAAAGTATGTTGTAGATCAACCGGGGATGCACGAGATTATGCAGGAGATGCGTAAGCTAACCGAAAGCTATAGTCAGCGCGTACTTATTGGCGAACTTTATCTGCCGTTGGAGCGTTTGATGCCGTACTACGGTGAGCAACTTGACGAAATTCACCTCCCCTTCAATTTCCATTTTGTAACCATGCCGACGTGGGAAGCAAGCACGGTTCGAGAGGCTGTCGAGAATTATGAAGCGGCTCTACCTCAAGAAGCCTGGCCGAATTGGGTCTTGGGCAATCACGATCAACCGCGTATAGCGACCCGTGTGGGTCGAGAGCAGGCCCGCCTGACTCAGATGTTGTTGCTCACACTGCGCGGAACTCCGACATGCTATTATGGCGACGAATTGGGTATGCAGGACGTTCAACTATCAAAAGAATTTATACATGATCCACGCGGAAAAGAGCAGCCTGAATATGGTCGTGACCCGGTTCGTAGCCCCATGCAGTGGAATAGCAATACTAATGCAGGCTTCTGTGCTGCAAAGGTGACACCGTGGCTACCCATCGCGAACGACTACCAGACCTTTAACGTAGAGGCTGAGCAAAAAGACCCTCGCTCCTTCCTGATGTTGACGCAGACCTTACTTGATGTTCGACGTTCTCATCCTGCCTTAACGCTTGGTTCATACCAGACTGTGAAGCAAGAGAATACCGCCTGTTTCGTCTATCTGCGTCAGCAAGCTAGTCAGCGGTGCCTGGTGGCTCTCAACTTCTCTACGCAAGATCAGGTGGTGATGCTGTCGGAACAGGGTCAAGGTCGTATCCTGCTCTCTACGTATGTAGACCGTGAGGGACCTATCTCATTAGCAGGGATACACCTTCGAGGAAATGAGGGCTTACTGATCGAGTTGGAAGTTTCATCTTTGCAAGGATAAGAAGGGCAAAGAATGAGGGATGGACGGTGCAACCGCTAGCGGTTGCACCGTCCATCCCTCATTCTTTGCCCTTCTTATCCACATTTATTGCTAGTTCTCCCCAAAAAATGTGGATAAAAGACCTATTTCGCGCCCTTCGCCTGTGAGTAGCGCTTGTTGATCTCGTCCCAGTTCACGACGTTCCACCAATTACTGAGGTATTCGGGACGGCGGTTCTGGTACTTGAGATAGTAAGCATGCTCCCATACGTCGTTGCCGAGGATAGGATAAACACCGTTCAGCAGGGGACTATCCTGATTGGGAGATGAGCTGATTTGGAGTTTGCCATCCTGACCAAGTGTAACCCACGCCCAGCCAGAGCCGAACTGCTTCACGCCAGCATCGTTAAATGCTGTCTTGAAGGCATCGAACGAGCCAAATGAAGACTGAATCGCGTTGGCGATTTCACCTGTAGGTGCGCCGCCACCATTGGGCTTCATGATCTGCCAGAACATGGTGTGGTTAACATGACCACCACCATTGTTGCGTACAGCTGTGCGTACAGCATCGGGAACTTCGTTGATACGACGCAGAATCTCTTCCGGTTGTAGTGAATCAAACGGATGATCCTTCAATGCATTGTTCAAGTTTGTTACATAGGTTTGATGGTGCTTATCATGGTGCAGTTGCATGGTCTGAGTGTCGATGTATGGCTCCAACGCGTTGTACTCGTAGGGCAGTGGTGGTAGTTCAAAGGCCATAATACGTCTCCTTCAATCGGCTAAACGACGAGGATACCTTCTTCGGAATCCTCTCGCTCTGTAAGCAACACACTATGCACAAATCGTCTTACAGCATAGTGTGTGAGTGCTTCACACCCACGCTAGTAGTTGTATGCGATAGCGAGGGTGTATGTCAAGTCGAAGCATAAAAAACTGAACAAAAGGACAGTTTGATGCACCATTACTCTCCTATTATAATTATTTGTAGGGGCCTAATTCATTACGCCCTCGTCCCAATGGTCAAACGCGACGAGGGCGTAATGATGTGATTTAACCAAATAATCGGGATACTGTAGGGGCACGATTTATCGCGCCCGTTTCAGAGGCGAATCGGCACAACGGGCGCGATAAATCGTGTCCCTACAGTATCCATATTCAATTGTTAAACACGATAATTAGGCCCCTACGAACGGTTTCATCTCCGTCCTCTTTTGCAAACTACATCATCGGTCCCTACAAATTCTCCTCAAGCATCTCAAGCAGTGCATCTATCTCTGCTGCGGTATTATAAAAATGTGGCGAGATACGCGCAACGTCACCACGAGCAGCGA
>JAABUQ010012432.1_pt1 | contig 10582 bp, 7 predicted proteins | sample 5560001 | NCBI WGS metagenome assembly JAABUQ01 (sample SAMN10711888, study PRJNA513371) | rock metagenome | isolation source: Antarctica rocks | place: Antarctica: Victoria Land, Finger Mt nord | collected 2015-12-18 | reverse complement strand
CATTCCCACACGCCGCTGTGGTCTCCCTGATCAGCACCAAACTCGCTGGCCTGTTTCCAGTTCTTGAGATCGGGTGAGCGATAGATGCGCACGTGATCGCGTGCGACTATAAGCATCACCCACGCTTCTGTCCCCGCGTGCCAGAAGACAGAGGGGTCACGGAAATCCCTCTCGTCCGGGTTTGGGAGCACCGGGTTCTGGTCGTACATAGTCCATGTGCGTCCCCGATCACTGCTATACGCGATACTCTGGATCTGGGGACCAAGCGGAGGTGTTTGCAGCTCGTTCTGGTGCGTAAAAATAGCCACCAGGCCGGAGCCAGCAGGAAAAAAGCCGCTACTATTGTTATGATCTACAACGGCGCTCCCCGACCAGATATCGCCGAGTGTGTCAGGCGACAGCGCGATGGGCAGATGCTGCCAGTGGACCAGGTCCCGGCTCACCGCGTGCCCCCAGTTCCTGGGCCAGAGATGTTGATAGAACAGGTGATATTCCTCTTCGTAATAGACCAGACCATTGGGATCGTTCATAAACCCATCGTGAGGGGAAAAGTGATAGGTCGGTCGATATGGCGATGGTGTAGTTGATCTCTGCTCCATAGCGTTTTTCCTTTGTACGAGTTTACAATTCGCGTATCACAGGCCGTGCCATGAGAAGGTAAAGCGAGTACAGTCCAATGACAGAACCGCAGACCAGCACCGTCAGAGGACCACCGATAAGCGCAATCAATCCGCTGGCGGGGAAGTCGCCGAGCGGGCGCACGCCCATAATCATCAGCGTATTCAAGCTCATCACGCGTCCGCGCATCTGAGGTGGTACCCGTGTTTGCAGCAGTGTAATCGTCGTTGCCCCCACACCGTTTTGCGCAATACCAAAGACGAGCAGCGCCAGGATTGATAGCAGCAGGGTGCGGCTGAGCGCAAACAGCAAAAGCGCGCCTGTCCAGACGAGAAAAGAAGTCAGCAGCAGCCAACCCTTGTGGCGGAAGTCCCCCAGCGAGGCAACCAGCAGAGCACCGGTAATCGTACCCAGCCCGGAGGCGGAGAAGAGGAGGCCAAGCTGGAACGGTTGTAAATGCAAAATCTGTGTCGCGAATATTGGTAAGATTAAAGAATTGGAGGGTCCGAAGAACAGCAGAGCCGCGTACCCGGAGAGGACCCAGGGCAGCGCCGGGTCCTGTCGTACTGTGCGCAAGCTTGCCTTGATAGAATCCAGCATGGGGCCCCGCCGTGCCGTACTCTGTTCCGCCGCGTCTCTGGGAACGCGTAGCGCGTAGAGCACAAAAAGGACCCCCAGGAAACTGATGCCATTGAGAAAGAAGTTTCCCGCATACCCGACGAGGTCGTTATGGATACCGCTCTGTTTGCCCGCAGCGTCCAGCACCTGTAACAGAATACCTGCGAGCGCGGGACCAATAAAGGCCGAGCCGTTAAAGACGATAGATTGCAGCGATATCGCGTTCATCAGATCCTCGCGCGGGACCAGGAGCGGGACCAGTGAGGAACGCGCAGGTTGATCAAAGCTCAATACTGTACCCGAGCAGAAGGCCAGGAGCACAATCATCCATACTTGAATGATGCTTGTAATCGTCAGTACGCCCAGGAGAAAGGCGAGGCACATCGAGAGACTCTGCGTAATCAGCAAGAAGCGTCGTTTATCGCTCTGATCGGCGATACTGCCGCCGATAAAGGCAAACAGGAAGAAAGAGGCCGCCTGCGCCAGGGAGACAATCCCCAGTGCGACCGGCGAATTATGTGTGATTTTGAGCACAAGCAGGCTTTGTGAAACGATTTGCAGCCACGTTCCCACAGAGGAAACGATCAAGCTAATCCACAGGAGCCGATAATTGCGATGGCGTAAGGCGCGGAAGGTCTGTAAACGCTTTTTCGGTAGCGTTGTCTCAGAGGATTGTTCTGATATTGGAGTCATGGACATGTGCCGAGTTATCCTATCTTTGTCAAGAGATCTGCTCTGTTTCTTACTATTATGACAGAAGATGTCTGGGTAGAGCAAGGTGGGTAATGGAAAAGCATGCGTATGCAGCGCTTCATGCGGCCCCAGGCCGCATGAAGCGCTGCATACGCATGCTTTTTAGGTACCTGAGAAAGAGACTACTGCTTTATAGTAGAGTGTGGCCGTAGGCGCGATATGTACGCGATCGCCTTCAGAGAGCACCACGCGCTCAACGCGATTGCCCTTGTACACCAGTCCATTGACGCTATCAGCATCCTCAATCACCCATGCGTTGTTCTCGAAATGGATCTTGGCGTGCAGCCGCGAGACACGCTGATTGGGAACCTGCACATCGTTGCTTGCCAGGCGGCCGACGGTCAGTACTGGTTTGCTTAATGGGTATTCGCCAACGATCTTCCCATCGCACTCGACCAGTACACGCGCGTTTTGCGGCGAGGCTGCCGGTCCTGGCTGTATAGCCCTTGCCGGTTCCGCCGCTCTACCGTTGCCCTGGTACTCCCCTGCTGGGGCGAAAGAGGGCTGACGCGCTGGTGCTGCGGGTGGTACCGGCGACACAGGTGGTGCCAGTGGCACTGGTGGGCCTGGTGGAACCTGGCGCTGTTCGATGACAGGAGGGATATTTACAAAAGCCGAGCGGATGATTGATTTGTCACCGGCCTTCTCAACATTGTAGCGATTCTGCTCTTCCAGCAGTCCCGCGAAAATGCCTCCCCGGCGTTTCAATTCCCTGAAGCTTCCTTGCTCAACAATACGGCCACTTTTCAGCACAATGATCTCATCAACGTTGCCCAGCGTGCTGAGGCGGTGAGAGATCATCAGCACGGTACGGCCGACGACCAGTTTGTCCAGGGCGTGCATCACCTCGGCCTCTGATTCAACGTCCAGCGACGCCGTCGGCTCATCCAGGATGAGAATGGGGCCGTCGCGCAGAATAGCGCGTGCGATCGCCATACGCTGGCGCTGTCCCCCTGACAGATCTTTGCCCTGCTCGCGCACCATACGGTCATAGCCACCCAGCGTAGTGAGAATCGCATCGTGGATATTCGCCTTTTTTGCCGCGTCAATGATCTCCTCCATACTGGCACCAGGGCGGCCAATCTCGATATTGTCCTTGATCGAGCCTTCGAAGAGCACCGAGTCCTGTAACACCATACTCACATTCTGGCGCAGCACGCGCAGGGGATAGAGCCGGTTATCCACGCCATCGACCTTGACGATACCGCTCTGGATCTCATAGAAGCGAGGGATAAGTTTTACCAGCGTCGTTTTCCCGCCCCCCGAAAGGCCCACCAGCGCCACCTTGCGTCCCGCCGGTATGTGCAGGTTGATGCCCTGCAGAATCATGCGTTCTTTCGTATAGCCGAACTGGACATTCTCGAAGGTGATCTCGCCGCGCAGTCGTTGTGGCCCATAGTATGGTGTCTCGTTGTCGATGACTTCCGGTGCCTAGTCGAGCACCTCTTGAATACGCTCCGCTCCTGAGCCTGCGCTGCTCGCCAGGTTGGTGAGCTTGGAGAGATCGCGCATCGGCTGGTAGAGCATCTTGAGGTAGGTGAGAAAGAGGATTAACGTTCCGATGTCTACGCCGCTGGCCGGGCTGATGGTGAAAAAGCTGCCGATGTGGAAGGTGTTGCCGGCCGCGACATAGCCTCCTACCCCGGCGATAATGGCCGTACCCAGCGCGACAAGGATACCAACAATCGGGGTAAATTGCGCCTGGAGACCGCCGGCGCGTAACGCGGCCACACGGTTCTTATCAACATAGCCGCCAAAGCGCATCCCTTCGCGCTCTTCGCGCGTAAACACCTTGATGACCGTTAAGGCATTAATATCCTCTGTAGCGACATCAGCGACCTGGCCCGCCGCCTTGGATGCTTTTTTTGCAGCCGTCTTGATGGTTCGTGTATACATCAACACGATCGTAAAGAGAGCAGGGGCGATAGCGATCGAAAGAATGGTATATTGTGGGCTGATTGTCCACATGATCGCTGCGACCCCGACTAGCGTCATAACCCCGGCCAGCAGGTCTACCAGGCCATCGGTCACAAGTTTCTCAATATCGGCGATATTGCCTGTAATGCGCTGGACAAGGTCACCTTTCTTCTGTTTGCCATGCCAGTCCAGCGAGAGGCGCTGCAGGTGCTCAAAAAGCTGATTGCGCAGGCGTGCCGTCAGATTTTGCGCGATGCGCGACGCCAGAAACGCTGATAGATAGGTCAGCAGCGCGCTCAACGAACCAAGCACGATGAGCAAGATAACCGAAAAGATGATGACACCGACAACGCTGTGCTGTGTTGACTGAAGGGTAACGGCAGGAAAGAATAAAAAGCCTGACGATTTCGCGGTGGCCGGACATGGTGATATAGGCGGCGGCGTTGGATTGAACCGTGGTGTATCGAAAGCGCTGAGAGGGCCATTGAGAAAGGGAAAGGTACAGGCCGGGTCCACTGCCTTATTGGCGACTTTACTGGTAATAAACTTGATGGGCATCGCGGCCAGAATATCGGCACCGACCTGTGTCACCGTTAACAGGATGGCGATGACTACCAGCAGGCGATATCCTTTAAGATTGCGGTAAAGAAATCGGGGTAACATCAAACTCTCCTCGCATCTTGCGTCAGGCATGTCGCAATCTCGTCCAGCATAGCTGTCAACTCTTGTGGCCGTGGGCTATTCAGCCGATTGACGCGACGTGTCGCGATTTTAAAAATGAGCGCTGCTTCATACAACTGTGAGCGATCAAGGATACTGGCAATACCTGTCTCTGTCAGGCCATAGGTACTCATCGCCTGGCGATACGCAGAGCGAAAGACCGCTGCTGCCTGCTCAAACCATTGGCGCATGCCCTGCCTATGATACCACAATCCACTGGGACGCAAATAAGCCAGGAAATAGCCCACGTCCAGGGCCGGGTCCGCCTGGCAAAAACCGTCAAAGTCTACGACAAAGACGTGGTGACTATGGAAAAGGAGCTGGCTGGCCTTAAACCCACCATGCGCGGGCCGGTAATCCTCCGGCTGCGCTGTCTCAAGGCGCGTCGCCAGGTCTTGCGCCAGGCGTTGAACCTCTTCCGCCTGCGCGGGGTTGCGGCCCGCGACCAGGTCCGCGCGTTCCCTGGCACGTTTCGCCTCTTTTGCTCCCGTGCGTGGCTTATCTGTCGCTAGTCGTATGGTACTGCTATGTAAACGAGCCAGCGCCTGAGCGGTGAGGCGCAGTTCTTCATCCGGTATGATGACGCCTGTAACCTCTCCGCCTCGCCCGTGTGCGAAGCGCGGCTGCAATACGCGTGTCCCGGTGCGTAGCGTGTTCCAGGGATTATCCCTGTCAGACGTCGCCTCTATAGCTGGCTGTACCGCCTCGTTGAGGGTCAAGCCAGGGCTATCAATACTACCCAGCGGGCGCGGGAGCAGGGGGAGCTCTCCAGTTTGTGCCTGCTCGTCATAAAGCCGTTGTTGCAGTGCTTGTACCGCACGTGCCTGGTTGGCATCGCCATACACTTTGCCAAAGAGCGTCAATGGCCGCTCCACGGCAGTGTTAGCATACTCCAGCGAGAGGTGATAGCGGATAACACAGCGATTGCCCGGTTTATAGCGCACAGGTTCCGCGACGGCGGAGCGTAAGCTCCACTGCTCATCCGCCAGCTCTACGCGAGCCGCTGCTTGCAGTGCCGCGAACAGGGGGCTACCGGGCTGCGTATCACAACTGGCCGTCAGCGCCGGCAGCGTGGCGTCAGCGGGAAATTGCTGGACCGCCAGTCCCAGCCCCTGTGCCTGCACGACACCTGAGGGCAGGATCTCCACTGGGGCCTGCTGTGCCTGTGCCGCGTTGAAACGAATATGCGCCCCGTCCAGTGCCTCTTCAGCGAGCGTCAGGCTGACCGAGCGCTGTGGGTCATTGGTCCGTGTTCTATGCGACGAGTTGACACTATCAACGCTATAGATGACCGCGAGCCCGCGCCCCGGCTTACGGCGCAGGTAACGCACAAATAGCCCCGGCGGTCCCTGAACTTCCGGGAGCAGGGGACGCTGTGCTCGTGCGAAGATGTGTGTGAGCACTGTGGGGAGATCAAGGATCGACAGATCAGTATTCTGCGCGCTGTTTATCTTGCTCATACATGCCCCCCTTTTCGTTCCAATAGACCTTCTACCAGCGCGACCAGGGCGTCATCCGCGCCCGGCACACCCCGGAAACCTGGAAATGAATTGACATCCACAATCATGGGTCCGCGCTCCGTCAGCAACAGATCAACACCGTAGAGCCGTAGATCAAAGACGCGCCCGATCTCGTGGGTAATATGCGTCCAGTCGGCTGGCAGGTCTTCAGGTTTAATAGGAAAATCTTCCTTCGGGGCAGCGGGCTCCAGGGGGGTGCGGCGGCGAGCCGCGAAGATCCGCTCATTGATAACCCACAGCTTAATATCCCAACCATCGCCAGGGACGAACTCCTGGAGAACGACGGGCTCCTGGCTCCACCGGGGGGCGAGGGCCTGTAACTTCGTGATATCATCTATCTTCCCTACCAGGTCGCCGCGATGGCTGTAGTGGCTCTTGATGATAAGTGGGAAAGTGAGCTCTGCCAGCCACTCCTGCCGCAAGAGATTTTCCAGGCTGGGGTAATAGTCGGTGCGAGGCCAGGGCAGCTTTGCCTCGCTCATACGCTGTGCCATGAGCACGCGATCCTGGCAGGCAACCGAAGCGGCCCAGTTGTTTACCACGAGCGCCCCTCGGTCTTCCAGATAGTGCGCGAGCGCGAGCGCCTGTGGCGCGTGTGATTTCAGCAGGTAGAGATCCGCGCGGGGATGCTGTTCCTCCTGCGCGATCGCCTGCTCTCCTGTTAGTGTACGCACATCCACTACACGTACATTATGCCGCGCGCCCAATTTCTGGAGCGCGACCGCGATAACGGGGTGACGAGGAGTTTCTGGATTATCCATGATAAGGGATATATACATCTTGCTACTCGCTCTCTCATGAATAGTAGGCCCCCACGGACTGTAGAGGCATATTGATCTTTCCTGGTTCTGCCGCCTGTATCAATTTTTTCGCAGTCACCTGCCGTCTGCGTTCGTTGCGTGCCCGCTGCGCCTCAACGCGCGTTGCCGCGTGCAAGATATACTCTGCCACGCGTATAACCGCGCGTGGAACGCCGCCAAAGCTGGGAAAATCGTTGATATCCAGCACGGCCAGTCCCTGTGGCGTTTCTACAACGTCAATACCATAAATGTCCAGCCCGAAGATCCTCCCTGTGTCCAGGGCAAGTTTCCGTAACTCGCGTGTTAAAGGGATAAATTCTTCTTTCACTTCCCGGTGCAGCGGTGACTTCTTCGCGATCGCAGCGTAGACCTCGCGGCCGGTCACATAGATTTTGATATCGAAGCCAGGATTCTCCATGTAACGTTGTGCCAGAAAGAAACTGTTTGTCTCCCCCGTTATCTTTAAGGCCGCCAGATCGTCGGGACTGGTCAGGCGGTAGATATCGCGACAGGAACTGCCATTCGTCGGCTTCACAACCAGAGGGTAATCCCCCGGCGGAATTTGTTCGAGCAGGCGTGGGTGGGTGACGAAATAGGTCGGTGGAATGGGCAGCCCCGCTGCGCGCGCGACAGCGGCTGCCACCGCTTTGTCTCGTACCATACGAATAGCGCGCGAGTTATTGATAGTGGGAATCCCTACCGCCTCGGCCGCCTCTAAAATGCTCAGACCCGGACCATCCGCTACCGTCTTCAACACATAGGCATTATAGCTCTGTTCGTGCATATTTGTTAAACAAGTCACCGTTTCTTTGGGCTCTAATAGATCGACAGTATGACCCCATTGCTGGAGCTGGTATGCCACAATAGTAGGCATGGGATCATGCCGATATTCCTCTTCGATGATGAAGCAGAAGCGCATAAGCTTCTCCCCTTATCCCTTTTGTATTTGAAGTGCCGCTCACCCGAAAATCAAGTATAGCAGAAGAGGGTCGCGTGTGCAGTCTACCAGTTCACGAATACTCTATGCGAGCGTACATATTAAGCCAGTATTAAAACCGGTAAACGATGTGTGCACTATAGCATACCCGCAGCAAAGAGAAAAGGGATTGTTTTAACATCCTTTTAACGTTTGCTGCGCTCTTTTTTTGCGTATGGGTTCGCGACGTTGCGCTTTTCTGTTACTGCCAGCGTAAGAGACGGGCCAGCCAGTTGAATATTGTTGCCGGCGTCTTCAGATTTGGGCGAAGCGGTTCGAGCACAATGGATGTGTGCGTATGTTCGAGAGGAGTATGCATGGTGTGAGAAGAGAGAAGCGTTGGTGTATCGTTTCGCAATGGATGTGTTACCTCTTTGTCTTCCCTGGTCCCGCCATCGACGCTATATGAGGATTGCCGGGGGGTCCAGGCATCGAGCGTACCGTCTCCGGTCTCGTCGCTGCGCACCGGTTCAAATGGATTTGGCAGGTCGGCCGGTTGGAGATTGCCTGAGAGGATCGGCTCGGGTGGCCGCAGCTGGTCGCGGCGCATCGGCTGCGTCTCCTGCTTTTCCAGTGCCAACCGGTTATCCACCTCTGTCAACAAGCGCGCGATCTCCGGGCGCAGGATGCGGTTGCGTTCAGGTATACGCGTCCATTGAGCGAGCGCGGCGGGATAGTAGCCGGCTCGGTAGCAGTAGAGACCGAGCATGGAACGAGCATCAAAGATCGACATGCGCTGCCACAACGCGATATCTTCCGCGGGGGTCTCGATCACATCCTCGCTCGCCTCAATAATCTCGACCAGATGGTAGAGCCGCAGTCCCATGATCTTGTAGGGGTAGCCATAGTACAGGGCCAGCCGGCGCCGGCGTGCTCGCTCGGCGGGGTGTTTGCCAACAAAATAGCATTTGGACCAGGAGCCACTGAACCAGACGATGACGGCAAGCAGGATGACCAGAAAGCGGCCTACGTAGCGCTGCCAGGTGAATGGTGCCAGGCTCACCATGATGCCAAGTGCCGCGAAGCAGGCCCCTAGCGCCCAGGCTCCATAGACAAGCCGGCGGCGATCCCAGCCAAGCAAATCAAAATGATGATGCAGCGGTACCGCCAGGAACGGGAGCGGAAACTCGGTGTGTGGGACGAAGTCGTTGCTACTGGCGAAACGCAGCACCTGGAGCCGGCGGCGGAAAAAGCGTGTCAGGAGTCGTGCTGAGATCAAGACGGAGAGCCCCTCCAGCACAAACGCGCCCCCGATCATCAGCAGAAGCCATTCGTTGCGGGAAAAGACAGCGGTCATCGCCAGGATGCCGCCCAGCCCCAGGGAGCCACAATCCCCCATAATGATCTTCGCACGGCGTGGCGCCTTCCCACGGCGCGCCGCCCATGACGAGGGCCAGTTCCAGGGTAAATAGCCGAGCACCGCCCCCGCGCCCAGCAGCGTGAGCACCTCTAATACAACGCCGTTTGGCTCTACACCCACCAGGCCCGCGACCACAACCCCCATCGCCAGTGAAGCGCTAAAGACCAGTCCACCGGCCAGTCCATCCAGTCCATCGCTAAAGTCAACGGAAAGGGAGGTGAGACTACCGACGCACCCGGTCATAAGCATCAGGAAGATCAGCCAGCTATAGTGAACGATCGGGTTGGCCATCGCTAAACTGACATCGCAGACATCGGAGCGCGTTGGCTTCGCGCACAGCAGATTGTTCAGTATAGGCAAGTCTTTATAAAAACTGTACGACACCTGTCCACTCTTGGGCAGGAGGAAGAAATACAGAGCTGCTGCACTGATTGAGACGAGGAAGACACCGGAGAACTTGGCCATCTCCGATAATCCTTCGTTCTTATAGACTTTTTTCCAGTCATCTATAAAACCCACGATCGCGTAGCCAAGTGTCGCGCCCAGGCTGATCAGGAGCAGCGTCCACTGGTCATGGGTCAGATTCAACAGGTAGCCAGCCCCTATACCGGTGCAGAGGATAGCGATAATAAAGGCAGGGCCACCGACAAGCGGGAGTTCCACCGTTTTAATCTCGCGCCCACCGGCTGGTAGATCGGGACGGAACGTGCCGGGCTTATGTTCACCACTGCGAAACTTGGGAAAGAATGTCTGGGTAACTTTACAGAAGAGAAAACTTGCGGCCGCGCAGGCAACGAAAAGTACTAATAACCACACGGGCTCCGCTTGAGCTGCTAGCTGCCCCGACTGCATTGGCTGTATCATATATACTAAATTCATATTCACTCCCAAGACGAAATGATGACCTGATGCTCCACTCAATAGGAACGCGATAATTGTATTGGCAGTAACGGATTATTGTATAGAGTGGGATATATATCTTACGCCCACTGCATTGTTCTTAACTGTCGCCGTGCCTCCTGGCGATCATCCCAGGGCAGCTTCTCTCTGCCAATGATAATACTCTGTTCGTGCCCTTTTCCAGCTAAAAGAACGGTATCGCCCGCTTGCGCGTGCGCGAAAGCGGCGGCGATCGCTTGAGCGCGGTCGGCGATACAGAAGAAGTCGCTCCCCTGCTGCTTCCCGACTGCCAACGCGCCAGCGGCAATCTCGCGCAGGATAGCCTCGCGATCCTCTTCGCGCGGGTCCTCATCTGTAATAACGAAAAAATCGGCCTTCTGTGCGGCAATTCTTCCCATAA
>JAABUQ010012429.1_pt1 | contig 10582 bp, 13 predicted proteins | sample 5560001 | NCBI WGS metagenome assembly JAABUQ01 (sample SAMN10711888, study PRJNA513371) | rock metagenome | isolation source: Antarctica rocks | place: Antarctica: Victoria Land, Finger Mt nord | collected 2015-12-18 | reverse complement strand
CCTCAGGCCAGAACTTCCACATGCACCCCTCCGGCCTCTCCACCCACAGCGGCGACACCTCCCCCACATTCGGAAACAGCGTTGGCGCCGGGAGAGGCGGGCGGGAAGTCGAGATCTACTGCGCTGGGTGTAGGAGGGTGGGGTTGCTGAGGGAGTGTTGGGCTTGCACGGAGTGTATTAGTGGGTTCTGCAGCGATTGTGTTTATAAGCTTAGTAGTTCGAGTGGAGAGATGGGTGGGGTAGGGGGCCGGATGGCGGGGCGACCGTGTCCGAGGTGTGGGAGGGTGGGGACGAGGTTCAAGCCTTTTCAGCTGGATTTCAGGTGAGGCCGTGGTGGGTAAGCGAGGGGTTTGGCTGTCGATACTTGGGGCTGATGTAGCGATGATGGGTATGACGGCATGACGTGACACAAGCTCTGGCAGTAGTATTGAGGATTGGGCGGACCTTAACTGCGAAGCGAAGCGTGTGGGATGATGCATTGAGTGGGTAGCGTTTCGGACGCATGAGGTATGGATTGGATGAGTGTGCATAGATTCCTGATGAAAGGGTAGATCAAGAAGCGACGCCGGATTGCCGAGGAGTGAGGGAAATTACAGACTCGCGACGCTCATAGATCAAACATCGCTCGAATGATCCGAACCACATGTTTTCAGTATCTAGGTGCTGTATATCAGACGAGTGTCTCTGCATGCTACCCACAGCCGCTCCGTCTAAATCCTGCGACTCTCAAAGACGTCAATCCGCATCCCACAAGCCACGCATCTCCACAGTCCGCCGTCCATATCCATCCACCCTGCCAGCCCCGCTCGCGACCCTCATTCCCCATGCCCATAACTGCCCACCCGACTCCAGAAGAACGCCCGATCATTCCTCAGCCCAAACTCCGCCCAATCATCCGTCAGCTTGTTATAGCTCCAGAAACCCCTCCACGCCAGCTTATTACTCCTCGCCCCGCTCGCTCTGCCCGCGCTCTTCAACGCCAGCGATAGCACATACGTGTACTTCTCCGGGTCAATGCCCAGTGTCTCAATCGTCAGACTGCCTTCCGGCTCCTCGCTGTTGGTCGATGTCGATGGGTCAGAAGAAGGGGGTGACAGTTTCCAGCGCCCGCGTAGCGCATGCTGCATGATCGACATCGGCGGCAGGAGGCTGGGAGCACCGGAGCTTCCGTTTTTGGCGGCCAGGTTGGTTTTGGAGAGGTGGTGCACGACGTCGATGGGCTCAGTGGTGGTGAGCAGCGAGGCGCAGGTGCCGTCGCGGAAGAAGCGCAGGTAGCGGTAGTAGGTCACGATGTGGACGGGGGTGTTCCAGGAGACTTGGGAGGGGGTCGAGGAGCCGGGGCGGATGTAGTTGACGGTGCTGATGTAGCAGCCATTGAAGCGGAGGCGCGGGCGGGAGCGGAACATGGCTTTGTGGGTTGGGTAGGTGGGGGTTAGGGGGAAGGTTGGCGGGGTGAGCGGTGGCGGCGGAGGGAGCTGGAGGGTGAGGGTGGAGAGGGCGGGATAGTCGGCGAGGGAGGTGGGAAGCGCGGCGCCGGTGATGGAGCAGGCCCAGGAGTAGTGCATCGCTGCGTAGCCATATTCGGGGCCGAGGCAGATGCGCTCCCAGATGCGATCTTCGGTTGCGACAAGGTGGGCGAGGTGTTTGCAGACGAGGGAGAGGCGGGCAAAGGAGGCGATGTCGGCGATGGCGAGGCGGTAGAGGATGTCGATTAGGAGCTCGGAGGGGATGATGGAGATGGGGCAGGGTGTGTGGGGAGAGGGATCGGTTTCGGGTGGTATAGGGGGTATGGCTAGGCCCGCGAAGGAGGCTATGAGTTCCGAGATTGTTGGTATTGAGGCGGGGGGCCCGTCTAGGGAGTGGTGGGCGGGGTTGGGGACCGTAACAGGTGCATTGGAGGGATTTGGGTTGGTGGGTTTCGACTTAGTGGACGAAGGGGGGAAGTGTTTATTGCGGTAAATGATATCCACGCCTGCATCGAGCTTGTATGCTTTTCGATACAAGCTCACACTGTCTCCTAGGTTTCCTTGCTCTTCTCGCTCCACGGCTTTTTCATAGTGGTCTAGAGCTGTGCTGAGCTTCTTCGCGGTAGCAGTGCTCGGATGAATCCCTTCTCCTTCTGTCCCTAATTTGCGGACCTCGTCCCTATCCTCAAAGTCATGGTATTCCTGCGTCCCAACTTCTCCAGGAGCTTCAAAATTATCCTTTGCCGCTTTGATATCCTCCGATCTAGAATATTGGGGAGGTTTCCTTGCTGACGTAGATTTCGCTGTGCTGGTGATACCCTTTACAGGACCTGCTTCTGTTTTTGATCGGTTGTCATGAACTGGAGCACTACTAGTCGACCGGGCAGTGACTTCCTCTTTCCACTGCCTGCGGAAATTCTCAAGCTCTACGTTGGGGTCATTGGACATGACGTACTGGTAGCTCCTGCAGCATAGGGTGGGCGGGCTGTATGGAGACAGGTGAACAGCGTCTAGTAAATCTTTGAACGAATTTGAGATCTATTGCTACAATGTGTGCTGTTTCTTAGGACATAACGGTTGCACTCAGTGCTTTCCTCGAATGAATACAGGAAGACGGCCCATCGACTAATGAGTCGACAGGTCCCGGGCCGGACTTCCGGTCGTGGAGATAGCGGACTTTAGATCTGCATCAGTAGAATCTTATTCTCATTCCTTACTTTCTTCAACCACATGTTGATGACAGGACTTGCTGCAAACGTCGAGGTGACTCTCTAGCCACTCAAATTTGTGTCAAGATATTCAATACCCAGATGAAGCTGCACTCTTGGAAAGTCCGCTATAATCGTTGCCAAACACGAAATGCGCCGTACGAATACTCTACTTATGCATACACCAAGTCGAGTTATTACATGGTCCCGACGCCTGTTCTCAGCTCTTAGGCCAAACAAAGCAGTGCAACAAATACCAGCTATCACATTAGGTGCGAACCTAATTCTGACTTTCGCAGGGTATCTGGGAACTTGTTTCGAGGTAAACACGATGGGCGATACCAAAGCGGCGCAATGAACACTTCGGATCCAGAGAGCGGCTTTCATAGCACGTTTGTAGCTGATCCTAGGATTCATTGCTCTTCGGTGGTATACGCAGGCACTTCTTGAATTCTTTGATTTTGGCAGTCGCAAGATTCGATCGGTCCATGAATGAGACTAGGAATAGCAAGAACAGGATTGGCAATACTACAAGATCGATTTTCAGGAGTGGTCTCTTCGATCGAAGACGATTCGTCCTGCTGAATCTGACAATTATGCTTTTCCTTTGTTGTTTTTGAGGCTCGACGGTGTTTGATATTTCGACGTCTCTAGCGGCTTGATATCGTATATTGGAACGTCCATTGTTCATGTTATCAAATTTGTGGTGGTTGAACTCCAGAAACCAGTACACGCTCTTGAGGGCTCAAATTTGGGGACGTTGAATCCAGAGAGCGATGAAATAGGAATGGATTGTCTTGCGTATGTATCGCGGAACAGACTATTGACGAGGTGGCTTCCACTGCGAACCACAGTCCATACGCCAACTACCGTTGGTTTTTAAGCGAGCTTCTGGGAGCATGGTCAGGTTATCATGAACGAAAATAGGACGGTATGGCACAGAATTTATTACGCCTTCTGAAAGCATGTTCCGAATTGCTGTTCCCATGCCGTAGCAATTCCCATCCGTTCTTGACGGCCGGATGTTTCCAAGAATTGGATGTCCTGTACTCCCTTTCAGCCTTTTGATAGAGCTGACCTTAAACGTGCGCAAAGCCAAAGAGACAAGGAATAATGAAAAGCGGCTCTTCAGCCTCAAACAGTCTGTAACCCTCATGACCGGTGCTGTCAGGATGAAGATCCTACGTCAGCATAGGACCGCTCCCGACCATGGACCTCGGGTCAAGATCATATCTCTTGTTCCTGTATGCTTGAGCATTTCCTTCGTTGCGGCTGCAACCTCTGTCGACCGGTCATGAGTGATAGCGGTATTGGTGCTAACGATATACTCATTTATTCTCCTTTTGGTATTGATAATCTTCGAATATGAATACCCACTCAAGATCTGATACGCGAATTGATTTTTATTAAGTCAAATAGAAACAACAAAATAACAGAGAAAAAAGTCTTACAGACCTGCAAACACATGTAGCAAGACGCTCGCAGACATCGACTTATACCTTGCACAGGCGTCGAGTCGTTTGATTATAGAAAACATGTAGCAGACCTCCCCGCAGCACTGCGAGGCTCCCATAAAGCAGATATCATGCTTATCCTCAGCGATCAAGGGTGCGAGAGAGAATGGATTCGACGTGACCAACAGCTTTTCTGGATCGCTCAAATCATCCAAGAACTACAAGTCTTGCCACCAAAGAACCAATCAGCTTCATTTGCCTCCGCTCTTCCAATGCCGGCCACCCCCGCTTCAATATCGCTGCCCTTAATTTGATGATTACCATAGCCCTCTCCTACACCATATCCATTCTGATCACCTTTCTTGAATGCACATCCGTCAGGAATTCCTGGAACAAAAAGGAAATAGACCATTGAATCACCACCGCAAAATCTTTCTCCGCGAACGCGGCCTTCAACATTTGGAAGGACCTGATGCTCATGGCATTAAACATTCCCATACATGCGACATTGCAAATGACGAGGAAGCAAAGAATAAGTAGGCCTAAAGGTCAATGTTCTTCGTTGGTACGATGTACTTCTTCCTCTCACCCATTCAGTGATACCTCCTCCCACAACACACAAATGAATGAGACGGATCTAAAGAGAGGCGAAGACTTTTGATAATGGTTGTCTGCCTCAAGGGGCTTCTCCTCCGCTTGGGATTCGCGCCGGGGATATGAATAGCAGCGGAACGTATCATGGAACGAATGCGTGTTGATAATCTCATGGGTTCAATTGAATACTACAATGACGCTTACGTTCATGAGATGATTCAGACATTAGAGATACGCTGCACTGACAGACACAAGTCAAGGTTAAATGGTTGACATATCATTATCATTGGGAAGAATGCTCATGCTGGCCATATGAGCCGTGGATAAGGTAAACGCATTATGGTCTGAACATAGCATTCATACACATGACTCAGGATACAGGAACGCTATGCACCGATTTATCCCAGAAGTAGAACCCTATGAACGTTCGACGTGGTGGAGATATCAGCCCTGCCTTACTCTGCAAATGCCCTGCGTGCTTTAACCCGTTGGTTCAGTGATTAGCTTTGTAATCTTGCCAATGGCTATCGTGTTTCCCTGCTCCAGTGTTAGTGGGATCTCTGCATCAAGGGATATCGGAGCTATGGACCTTATCTCGTAATGTAAATCTACCCATCTGCGGATAGTCTGCATAGGTTTCTGCGTCCGTGTCAGTGGATCCGGCGCGAATAAGGTGTCTTTAATAGGTTAGAGCTTACCAACGCAAACAGATCCGGCCCCGGAGGTCACTTCTAGCCTTGCAATGACACTCATTCCTTGTTTAGCGTACGGGGGCGCCGTTCTCGATCTTCTGAGGGGTGTCAGTTTCGCATTGCCCAATCTGCTGGCATGGCTAGAGTTGCAGAATGTATACCTTCCTGTTTTTTTGTCTAAGTAGTGCAGCAAGGCTACGAAAGTCACTTCTTCGATGACCGAGTGAACGCTGCGCAGCTGTCAGTATCTTACTGCTACAGAGATACATTGACGGGACTCACTGGAGCACGCAATTGAAGCCAGCACTCAGTATGCTTTGAAGTTCCAGCAGCATGATTTGGGCTTCAAATGTCTTCACACAGTGTACCGGACGCTTGAGGGAGCACATGACAAAGCCTGTATTCTGTCACCAATGTGATCTTGGTTTCGGGTCTTTTGAACGTCTTACCTGGCAGGATGTCCTCTTCTTCAATACCGCGCAATCTCATTCGGACCTGATCACCACATATTGCTTGAGGCACCTGTAGACATTAGTTGCGGCTCTCCCTATTTCATGTTGGGTAGACACACCTCGTCTTCTGTTTCGCCATAGAGAGCAGAGATTGAAACCTCGTCCCTGTTTGGCATCATAATGTATTTGTTGTCCTTGTTCACAACTCCAGCTTCGATCTTGCCCTCGATCATCGTTCCCATATCCCTGTATTTGCCGCTGACCGGCATCATGAAGGGAGCATTTACCTTACGTTCAAGCGACTTCAAATTGTCAAGGTACTCAAGTAATGAAGGGCCGTTATACCAGGGAGCAAGGTCTTTCGGAACGCGGTCCTTGATTCCAACGGTTGTTTGAGCGGAAATGGGCATAAAGACTACATCGCTCTTGCCGTATCCCACACCTTTGAGGAATGTCGTGAGCTTTTCGGAGCACTCCTTGTAGCGCGCTTCGCTCCATTGCACGGTTGGATCGTCCATTTTATTGATTACAATCACAAGCTTGTTAACACCTTGAGTCTTGGCCAGGATCGCGTGCTCCCTAGTTTGCCCTCCTTTCTCGAAACCGGTCTCGTATTCACCTTTCCGGGCCGATATGACAAGAACACCAACGTCTGCCTGGGAGGCTCCGCCTATCATGTTCGGAACGAAGGTCTTGTGGCCGGGTGCGTCAAGTATACTATACCGTCGTTTTTCCGTTTCGAAGAATCCCCGCCCAACTTCGACGGTCTTTCCTTTCGATCGTTCCTCTTTTGTAAGATCAAGAGCCCATGACAGGTACCATGTCTCACGCCCGGCCTCCTTCGCTTCTCTTTTATATTTCTCCATTGTTCTTTCGTCAACCATGCCAGTAGCGTAAAGAATGCTGCCTCCCAGTGTGGATTTGCCAGCATCGACGTGCCCAATAAAGATAACATTCACATGCTCTTTGCCATACACCTCCTCAAGCACCTCGTTATCTACCGCTGCCGCTTGTTCTTTGGCAACGGCATCAGCCTCTCGCTGCGCCGCTCTGCTGTCAGCCGGCGTTGGACTTGATTTTCCTGATGACCGTGATGGAGATGCCTTGCCGCTCGGCGACGCCGCTGACTTATCAGACTTCTCGAGCGCTTTCGCAGCGGTGACCTTTGCTCCATCCTCCGCTGAAGGGGCTTCCTTTGGTGGAGTTTCCGTCGGAGCTGATGTAGCTCCAGCAACATCGCCTCCAATGGACAGGACCTTCGTTTTTGGTGCTGCCGATTCCATTCCTACCGAAAGCGTCTTCACCACTGGAGGCCCTGAAGTTGTTGCTGTTTCTGCAAGTTTCGGAACGGGATTTGAGTTGGTAGGTGTTGCCGCGTCACCCCCTGTAGGTCTTTTCAGAATGCCTTGGGTTCGGACTGGTGGTTTTGACTGAGGTGAGGGCTGTTGGTATGCTTGCTGATGCTGAAATTGGTTCTGCTGCAGGCCGTAGCCATTCTGCTGACCGTAGCCTTGTTGGTATTGCCCGTAGTTTTGCTGCCCGTACTGAGGATACCCGCCCCCGTACTGCTGCTGCTGCTGCTGCTGCTGACTATAATGTTGGTTATATTGCTGCGTTTGATCATACTGACCATATTGCGGGTATTGCTGCTGGGCCGGGAAGGACTGGGCATTGGGTTGGAATGAGTTGGCGGTAGGCGTGAAGTTATTTGCCCGGCCATTCTGAGCGCTGATATTCAGATTCTGCTGCGTATGACGGGAGAGATTCTCGTCTTGGGCGGCGGGATCATCCTCCCACGAGTCGAGACCCGACATTTCTAGTGAGTGGACGCTGGTAGTCAGCCGATGGTTGCTCTCTCTGGGGTACTGTTGAGGTGATTCGGCGATATCTCCTTCCTAATGCCAGGCCAGAACCTTTTTCTGCCCTATAGTAAAGACTTCTTTTGCGGAGACTTTTTCGCGAAGTCTAGTGTTGGGGGTTTTATGTAAAATCTCCCGCAGTCAATTCTCGAGACGATTGAATGAAGGTAGAAAGGCACTAGCGCCAATCCGGATTAGTGCTCGCTTGTTGACTCTATGGCGAGTCACCGTGACCTCACCTTCTGTTTGTTTGCACATTCAACATGGATTTTGTGACGCGAAGATGACAAATCTGTTATCACAAGGCAAGCTAATATGTTGTAATCAGCGTGTCCAACTTGAGAGTATTGTCGAAGACCTTATGTCATGGTCACAGAAGCCTTCGTCTTCATGGTTCAGGCTTCGGTGCTGACAGACAGGTTGCACAACGCATCATGGATATCTTTCTAGGAAAGGTAACGCAACAGGCTATGAACTATGCCATAAGGTTGGGTCCATCAGGCTTCACGTTATTTTGGCTCACGGGTATTGAAGATCTGGCATTACAATAACTGCAGGCTACGCCATCCGGCAATCATCCAGGCTGCTGAAGGTATCGCACCTCCACGCGAGCCAGTGATCTCGAAGTCTAACGATGGACGCCAGGCTGTCGAAGGCAATGAGAAAGAAGAGCTGCAGGACCTGCAGGATCGCCTGAATAACAAGATAAGGGTTCGTTGGCCTACATCAGTAGCAATTGCCTTTAGATCCTTTGTCTCCATCCTTCCTCGACATCCATAACATGTATCCTACTAGACTGCCTCTGGGAGCCTCTCGTTACACCCTCTCCTTGAATCATATTTCCTTCTGACTTCTTGGCGATAGATTATATCTCCTGCAATTGATATGATAGAATTGATGTACGTAACAACATAGATATCTTCTGTTTCCAGGAAACTATTTCTGATGCTGCAGTCAGCTCTGCTCGTGGGAATACCTCGCTGGAATCTGCAGTCTCCTTGACCAAATCCCTGCGTTGGGAGATCCAATCCTTGGGGCAGCGTCTCGGTGCAGCCGCAAATGCGGAAGAGCTGATACAACGGAAGAGCTCACGGGCGAAGGACAACCATCATTTCCAGTCAGAGCTCAAGCAGATCATATCCGCCATCCGAAAGCTGCTGAGCCGCATCGAGGATGCGGTTCCGCTTATTAACCTCGCAATCACAGCCTCTGGCGCCAGTCTCTCTTCGACTCTACCATCCACGGTGTCCCCGTCAAGGCTGTTGCAGTCCAGCACATTCTTGACAGCTGGGGACGCACAGTATGCCGCAATGCCACTCCACCCGGTCCAGATCGGTCCCACGTTTACGCTGTCAATGTACATGCTCTTTCTCGGGCATGTCCGACCCCAGACTGAAGCAGACGTTCGCGCGAGCACTTGGAAAGAGATCATACACAAGGCTAATGTCAAGCTGATGCGCGTACCTGTGAACGCGATCTATCACCTGCCAGGCACACTCACGAACGCAGCGAGTGACAATGGACATACCCCAGGTGCCTCCAACCCAGGCGCAACACATGATGACTATTTTGCCTTTCAGATTGAAGGCGAGGGGAAAGCCGACGAGTATGCATATCAATTAGCCATCATCGAGGACCTGGAAGACGATAGAGTACATTCATTCGACGACGAAGAAGCGCAACCTGGACCCTGTGACGATGTCGAGCTGGCTGGCATACGGGAGACAGTACCAATCCACGAGCTATCGAAGATCTTCTACGCAGATACCGGAAAGATCTTGAACATTGGCAACGAAGGAGAGACCAACAGCCCTGTACTTCTACTTAAACGAGATGTCAATGCAGCTCCACCGCGACGCATGATGGACCGATACACCGAAGGAGAGGCCCCAGATGACGGCATAGTCAACGGAAGCCCGTCTTTACCAAATGGCCACGAGGAAGGCTCCTCCCAACTCTCCATAGTCTCGCAAGACGACGGCCCCTCTCAACTCTCCCGTACGCAAGACAGCCGCTCCACCACGCCCACCTCTCCACCACCCCAAAACAATGCCTTAATCCCAGCACCCAATCCTTGGCGTCTCCCTCCCAACCTGGACCCCGAATGGCTAGCCTTCGAAGTCTACACCGAAACCCCCGACTCCGACACCGAAGCCTCACCTCCCAGCACCCCGACCCGCAAACCGCTCTCCCGCACCCCTTCCCTCTCCACCCAAGCCACCCACGCCCTCTCCCGCCTCAACCTCTCCGCCCCTCCTCCCTCCTCTCCCAACCACCCACAGTCCCCTTCCACGCACATCCACACATCCCCCCAACCCACCCTCCCCCCCCTCAAAACCTCCCTCTCCCTCCTCGAAACCCTCCTCCGTCTGCTCTCCCTCCAGCAATTCCAACAAGCCCCCCACCTCTCCATCCCCGACGAGCTCCTCACCTTCTTCCTCTCCGAAAGCGCCTCCACCGGCGCCGACGGCGAAGAGCGCAAACGTCTCCGGACCGAAGCGCGGAGGCGCGTGGGGTTCGATCCGTACGACGAGAGCCCCGTCAAGCGAAGAGGCGAGGAATACCAATACCAGCACCAGTACCAGGATGAGTCAAGAAGTGAATATGCTGTTAATGCGGAGTATGAGACCTATTCCTCGACCGACAGTCCGAAAGGCGGGAGTGGTGGGAGGGGAGGGGAGAGGTATGCCAGCCCGCTGCGGTATGACGAAGGGTATGAGACGCATGCGTGGGAGCGGCCGTCGCCGGTATCGAGAGCGGGTTCGTCGCCGCTGTTGCTGAAGGGCAGGGCGCAGAGTGAGAGGGGTGGGACGCCGTTGAGGTGGCAGCGGGGTGGGGCGCGAGAGGGGGAGATGAG
>JAABUQ010012426.1_pt1 | contig 10582 bp, 9 predicted proteins | sample 5560001 | NCBI WGS metagenome assembly JAABUQ01 (sample SAMN10711888, study PRJNA513371) | rock metagenome | isolation source: Antarctica rocks | place: Antarctica: Victoria Land, Finger Mt nord | collected 2015-12-18 | reverse complement strand
CCTTTAGCCGAAAAATGTGCACCTCCATCTTTAAAAAAGGGGTCGGCCGCCTCTGGCGGCCAGGAGAGGTGAAGAGTTACAAGAATAGTTGCACCAGTCACTGATTGGCCAACCACTCCAGAAGGGCCTTCTGGGCATGGATACGATTTTCAGCCTGGTCAAAGACTAAAGAACGTGGGCTCCTGAGTATATCCGCTGTGACTTCCTGACCTGGATGAGCGGGCAAGCAATGCATAAACAGGACCCGCGCGGGTGCGGCGGCCAGCAGTTGGGCATTGATCTGAAAGGGCTTAAAAGCAGCCTGGCGTTCTTGCGTCTCAGCCTCATCACCTATGGACACCCACGTGTCCGTATAAATAACATCCGCGTCGCGTACAGCGTCAGCAGGATGGGCAACGCGCTGAATAAGTCCTCCCCCTGCCGCAACCGTTTGGTCATCCAGCGTGTAGCGTTCCGGTGAACATACATTGACCTGCACGCCCATGTGAATAGCCCCGTGCACCAATGAGCGACAGACGTTATTGCCATCGCCTATATACGCAATGCGCAACCCATCCAGGTTATCACCAAAATATTCAGCGATGGTTAAAAAATCGGATAGTGCCTGACATGGATGTTCACGATCACACATGCCATTCACAATAGGAACTTCGCCTTCTTGCGCCATAGTGACGAGCGTTTCGTGTTTAAGCACGCGGGCAACAATCAAATCATAATACCGTGACAGCACTTTTACCTCGTCACCCAGGTCTGCCAGCACAAAGTTGGAGCTCTTCCAGTCGATGTAAGTGGGGAAAGCGCCCAGTTCCACCGCCGCATTCTCAAAAGAGCAGCGCGTTCGCGTTGAGGTCTTTTGAAACAGCAGCGCGACCGACATGCTGTGCAAAGCCGTAGCAAAATCACCAGGTCTGTTTTTCATGGCAATGCCACGACGGATACTCCTCATTTCCGTGGGGCTTACATCCTTTAAGGAAAGAAAGGAGCGTGGGTTCCGCTTCAAGCGTTCACTGAATCTCTGTTCCGCGAGCTCAAAAGCCTCGTTCTTTTTGGCCTCGTCTATCATCAAATATCTCCATGCTGTTCATTAATACATAGCACATCATGACATTCATGCTGGGAAACGCACGTTCAGAGAGAATTACTGCCGCTCATCACTACTTTATCTGCTGGGCGGTAACCCATGTCATGATGATATGGTGCGCAAGGCTGTGTGGCGGGGGAAGTTCGGGCAGCGCGTCGGGGCGGAACCAGGCCGCGCCGTCCAGTTCCCGCTCGTCGAGCCGGATGGCACCACTTACATAGCGGGCAGTGTAGCCGACCATGACCTGGTGGGGAAACGGCCAGGGCTGGCTGCCAACATACGCAATGTCGGTTATCGCAACGCCCACTTCTTCGTAGACTTCACGCATCACGCAGCCTTCCAACGACTCTCCCGGCTCGACGAAACCAGCGATAAGGCTATAGCGCTTGCCCCAGCCTGGCTTGTGGGCCAGCAGCATCCGCTCACCATCATGCACTAGCACCAGAATAGCCGGCGTGACTGTGGGGTAGCGCTGGTAGCCACAGTTGGGACAGTGCTTGCCCCAGGTATCGGCGATCGGCTCGGTGCTATGCGCGCATACAGGACAATAGCGACTGGTACGCTGCCAGAGCAGGAGTTGTGACGCGTAACCAACAAGCGTGCTGACCTGGTCGTCGAGCTGTCCCAGTCCGGCACGCGGCGTCAGCTCTTGCCAGCCAGGCGGCAAGGGAAACTCCTGATCCACCTCACAGGTCACATATGGGCGGTCATCCAATGTACCGAGATAGAGCAGGGTCTCCGGGTGCAGCACCTCCCGTATCTCCTCTCCCCCCTGGATAAGCGCGACTCCCTGCTCATGAGCAGCGACCAGGATGTTCCCATTGTGAAAGGGGAGCCAGCAGACAGAACCAGGGCCAGGAAGGGCTGGTGGATACGCGCGCAAGAAGAATGATGTCATTGTCCGCATCGTTTCTAGTAAAACAAAAAAGCTCTATCCTCATCGTATCATGTTATACAGATGCCTGACAATATAAGCGGGCGAACACAAGTAAAACTTGTTCCGCGCCGCATGAAAACAACAACACCTCTGCTCGTCAATCTGTGACACCAGGGGTCATGATGCTCATTAACAAATTAATGCGGGCAGCAGACAAGAGCGAGCGAAGCGCCGAAGCGAGCAAGCGGGCGCCGTGAACGTGGCCCGTACCTCCAGTTCGTTGGGTGGGGGCTCTCTCCCCGACAGAAAATCTGTTCGAGAGAGGTCGAGCACGTGCCAGGTGGCGTCAGCCACCTGGCCCATTGATGGGCCGGTCATGTAGGGGCCGCATTCATGCCGCCCGCTGCTCGCCCAGCGCCCACATTCCCCTTTATAATGCCCTGGAACAAAGGTTCTGTCGGGGAGAGAGTGGGTGGCGGTGGGAGCGCAGCCGGGTGCATGATGGGCGGCGGAGCGAGCAAGCGGGCGCCGTACCGCTCAGCTCGCACTCACGCTTCCCTCGAACAGAGTTTCTGTCGGGGAGAGAGGGGGACAAAGTCCAGCGCCTACTGAGCTACACGACGTTTGCGATAGCGCTGGATGAGCGTGTTGGTTGAACTATCGTGCGTGAGATGCGGCTCCTCAGCACTTTGCAGCTCGGGAATGATGCGATTGGCCAGCATCTTGCCTAGCTCAACACCCCACTGGTCGAACGAATTGATGCGCCAGATCGTGCCCTGTACAAAGACCTTGTGTTCGTAGAGCGCGATGAGCCGGCCCAGCGCCTCGGGGGTCAGGCGATCCAGCAGGATCGTGTTCGTGGGATGGTTCCCTTCAAAGGTGCGATGTGGCACCTGGAAGGCGGCAACACCGTCGGCGGCGACCTCTTCAGCCGTCTTGCCAAAGGCCAGGGCCTCGGTCTGCGCGAAGAAATTGGCCATCAGCAGATCGTGATGCGGCTTGAGCGGGTTGAGCGTCTGGCAGAAGCCGATGAAATCACAGGGGATCAGTTTGGTCCCCTGGTGGATAAGCTGGTAGAACGCGTGCTGGCCATTGGTGCCGGGCTGCCCCCAGATAATCGGACCCGTCTGGTAGTTCACGGTCTTGCCATCCAGATCTACGTGCTTGCCGTCGCTCTCCATATCAAGCTGTTGCAGATACGCGCTCAGGCGTTCGAGATACTGGTCATAGGGCAGGATCGCGACGGTCTCGGCCCCGAAGAAGTTGTTGTACCAGATACCGATCAGCCCCAGCAGGACCGGCAGGTTGCGCTCAAAGGGAGTGGTGCGGAAGTGCTCATCCATCGTGTGAAAACCGGCCAGCATCTCGCGAAACTGCTCAGGCCCGATGGCAATCATCAATGAGAGGCCAATCGCCGAGTCGTAGGAGTAACGGCCGCCGACCCAGTCCCAGAAACCGAACATGTTCGCCGTATCGATACCAAACTTCGCGACCTCTTTCTCGTTGGTCGAGACGGCGACGAAGTGTTTGGCGACCGCCTTCTCATCGCCCAGCGCTTTTACACACCAGTCGCGGGCCGAGCGTGCGTTGGTGAGGGTCTCCAGCGTCGTGAAGGTCTTGGAGGAGACGATGAAGAGCGTCTCGGCAGGATCGAGGTCGCGCACCGCTTCAGCAAAATCGGTCCCATCAATATTCGAGACAAAGCGGCAGGTGATATCGCGATCACTATAGTACCGCAGCGCCGTGTAGGCCATGTTCGGACCAAGGTCTGAACCGCCGATGCCAATATTGATTACGTTGCGGATGCCCTTGCCCGTATGCCCCTTCCACTCGCCGCTGCGCACACGCTGCGAGAAGTCAGCCATCCTGTCGAGCACCTGGTGAACCTCCGGGACCACATTCTTGCCGTCCACAAAGATCTCTTCGTCCTTGGGTGCGCGCAGCGCCACGTGAAGGACCGCGCGCCCCTCGGTGACGTTGATCTTCTCGCCGCGAAACATCGCGTCGATGCGCTCGCGCAGGCCAGATGATTCAGCAAGCCCCAGCAGGAGCCGCAGCGTCTCATCGGTCAGGCGATTTTTTGAGTAGTCCAGGTAAATACCCGCGGCCTCCAGGCTGAAGTGCTCGCCCCGCTGGGGGTCCTCGGCAAATAGTGTGCGTAAGTGCAGATTGTGGACCCGCTGATAGTGCTCTTCAAGCGCCTGCCAGGCAGGCCGGCTTGTGATCGTTGTCTGGTCTATAGCCATAGGTGGATTCTCCTCTTTATAATAGTATTGCTGTGTTCTGTAATTCAGGTAGTTTCCTCCTATATCATATCACGGGATTATCCTGACAACAGGCAACGAAGCATGAATGTGCCCTCTTGCTGAGAGGGCCTGGAAATGAGTAAAATGAGCACGGAGAAAACAGAGAGACAGCGTTGTGCGACCGCATGAACGCTAAAAGATGAAAGGCAGAGACAGGGATGCGCCGTTTTGGACAGACCATCAAAGTCAAGCCGGAGGGTATCGCGGAATACGAGCAGCTCCATGCCGCCGTCTGGCCAGAGGTACTGGCCACTATTCACGCCTGCAATATACGCAATTACTCGATTTTTCGCTACGGCACCTATCTCTTTGCCTATTTTGAGTACATTGGCACAGACCTCGCAGCCGATATGGAGAAGATGGCCGCCGATCCCACAACACAGGAATGGTGGAGCCGCACAGATCCCCTGCAAGAACCACTACCAGAACGTGAACCCGGCGAGTGGTGGATGACCTTGCAAGAAATATTTCATACCGCGTAGCTATGTGCGTGTTCCTGAGTTCGCTCAGAAACACGCCGTGTATAGTAGGGGCGTACCCTCGCGGTCGCCCATCGGGAGAACAGATATGACACGAGCATTACCGCTGCCACGCCGTCCGCTTGGCAGCACAGGATTAGAGGTTTCAGCGCTCTGCATCGGCTGCGCGCCGCTGGGCGATATGCCAGAGACGTTTGATTATTCAGTCAAAGAAGAGCAGGCACTGGCAACCATTCGCGCGATCTTCCACGGGCCTATCAATTTTGTGGATACAGCGGCATCTTATGGCGATGGCGAGAGCGAGCGCCGCATCGGCATCGTCTTGCGCGAGATTGGTGGTCTACCCGAAGATTTTGTGCTGGCCAGCAAGGCCGACCGCGATCTCACAACAGGGGTGTTCAGCGGCCCACAGATGCGCAAGAGCATAGAGCGCAGCCTGCGACTGCTGGGCCTGGATCAACTACAATTGTGCTACCTGCATGATCCCGAACATATCACCTTTGAGGAGGCGATGGCTCCCGGTGGCCCCGTCGAAACATTACAGCGCTGTCAGGAGGCGGGACTCATCGCCAACCTGGGCGTGGCGGGGGGACCTATCGATCTGATGACACGCTTTGTGGAGACCGGCATCTTCTCCGTCGCGATCTCTCACAACCGCTATACCCTGCTCAATCGGGAGGCTGATCCATTCTGGGATACCTGCGCCCGCTACGGAGTGGCGGCGGTCAATGCCGCGCCCTATGGCAGCGGTATACTGGCGAAGGGACCAGAAGCCTACCCGCGCTATATGTATGGCCAGGCGTCACCGGAGATGCTGGAACGGGCGAAGAAGTTAGAGAGCATCTGCAAACACCACGGCGTTCCGCTGGCCGCCGCCGCACTGCAATTCTCGCTGCGCGATCCCCGCATTGCCTCAACCATCGTTGGCATTAGCCGTGCCGAGAGGCTGGACCAGACGCTGGAGTTCGCGCAGCTCGCTCTTCCGCCAGCGCTGTGGCAGGAGATCGCCGAGGTATAAAATATGAAAACAATCGTGCTGGACGCACCCGGCCAATTTCGCCTCTCCCAGCTAGAACACCCGGCGGCACCTGGACCGGGCGAAGCGCTGGTCCGGGTGCGACAGATCGGCGTATGCGGCACAGACTTTCACGCCTTTCGCGGCGAGCAGCCCTTCTTCACATACCCACGCATCCTGGGCCACGAGCTGGGAGTTGAGGTCATAGCGACTGGCTCACAGGAACAGGGACTCATGGCCGGCACTCACTGCGCCGTGAGGCCCTATTTCAACTGTGGGCACTGCCTGCCCTGCCGACAGGGGAAAACAAACTGCTGCGTCAACCTCAAAGTTTTTGGCGTGCATATCGACGGCGGTATGCGCGAGTACGCGCTTGTGCCCAGCGCGTACCTTCACCCATCATCCACGCTCTCCCCGGAAAAGCTCGCGCTGGTCGAACCGCTCTCGATCGGCGCGCACGCCGTCGCTCGTTCCCAGGTAACTCAGGGAGAACGGGTACTGGTGGTGGGGGCGGGACCAATCGGTCTGGCGGTTACACAGTTCGCGCTGCTGGCCGGGGCCGAGGTCATAGTGCTGGATATCAGCGAGCCCAGGCTACAGTTTTGTCGCAGCCAGTGGCCGCAGGTTGTCCCTATCAATGGCCGTGGCGACGCGCTGGCAGCGCTGCAAGAGCTGGTGGGCGAAGAACTTCCCACACTCGTCTTCGACGCGACGGGTAGCGGGCAGTCGATGCAGAACGCCTTCAACTACGTCGCACATGGCGGCCGCCTGGTCTTTGTGGGATTATTTCAGGGTAATGTCAGTTTTCACGACCCGGATTTTCACCGTCGCGAGTTGACGCTATACAGCAGTCGCAACGCCACCGCGACAGATTTCCAACGCATCATCGCTTATTTAGAAGAGGGCCGGATCAACCTGGACCCGTGGATTACTCACCGCGCATCGTCCGACACGATGATCGATGTGTTTCCACAGTGGTTCGACCGGGATAGCGGCATCATCAAGGCAGTGATCGAATTCTAGCGCGCAAGCAGAACATAGACGCAGCGCTACAGCGTCTACGCCTATCAAAGAGGAAGGAAATTCATGGATAATTCACAGCTTGATCATGCCGTAACCGGGCAGCCGGGACTTCATGTTCACAAACGCTCTGTAACCGAGCACGAGGGGGCGCACTACTTCCTGGTCGATCAGGATGATGGGCAGCAAGCGCTGGCTATACGCGCCCTGATGGACACATCCTATCTCACAGACTTTGATGCGACGCCGCGTCACACCACCGAAGAACACACCCTGCTGCTCGGTCCATTGAACGAGCAAAATGCCGCCGCGCTGCGCGATCGCCTGGCATGGCTCCAGCCCACGCCGCAGGGCTTGCGCACAGGCGTGGGACTTGGTGACCGGCTGGGTCTGGCGACGCCCGGCCACCTGCGTGCGGTACGAGAGGTGGGAGGAAACCTGGTACCCTTCCCCGCACAGCAGTCGATCCGCGAAATGGCGCGTACTGGACGTACGCCACAGCAGGTAATGGATGATGCCATGTGGGGCGTCTTCGCTGAAGGCTGGCGCGCTGGCTTCGGTGCCGATGCCGACCACCTGAAAACGCCTGAAGACATCGACCGCTGCCTGACCGCTGGCTACACGTTTTATACCTTTGATCCGGGCGAACACGTCGATAGCACAGCGGAACAGACACCGCCACATGCGCTGCGCGCACGCGTGGCGGAACTGCCGTGGGAGCGGCTGGAAGACAGCCCGGAGGCGCTCGCGAAGCGCTATCTCGCAACGCCCATTCACTGTGAAGAGCACACCATCGCGTTTGACGAGATTGCCCTGCTGCGCGCCGCCCTTAAGTACGGTCGTGCCATCGCACATGTAGCACTGCTGTACCAACACCTGGCGCAGGCCAGCGCGGGAAGACCGTGGGAGGTCGAAGTCTCAGTTGACGAGACCGAGACACCGACAACGCACGCCGAGCACGTCTATATCGCGACCGAGCTGCGCCGCCTGGGCGTGCATTGGGTAAGCCTGGCACCGCGCTACATTGGTCAGTTTGAGAAGGGAGTGGACTATATAGGCGACGTGAGCGCGTTTGAGCGGGATATCAGCGTGCACGCGGCCATCGCACGTACGCTGGGACCATACAAACTCAGCCTGCATTCGGGTTCGGATAAATTCAGTATCTACGAGGCGGCCGCGCGCCAGACGCGCGGTATGGTTCATCTCAAGACGGCGGGAACAAGCTATCTGGAGGCATTGCGCACCATCGCGACGCTGGAACCTGAGCTGCTGTATGCCATCTATACGTTTGCCTGCGAACGCTACGAAAGGGACAGGACGAGCTATCATGTCTCGGCCCGTCTGGAGCGTGCGCCAGACCCCGCTGCGCTGTCGAATGCTCAAGTACCGCTGCTGCTGGAGCAGTTTGATGCGCGCGAGATATTACATGTCACCTTTGGCTCGGTTCTCACAGCCCGTATGGTAAATGGTCATGGACACCTGCGCTTTTACGACCAGATTATGGCCTGGCTGCGTTCATATCCCGAGGACTACGCAGCCAATCTGCAAGCCCATTTCCTGCGTCACTTACGACCGTTTGTCTCATGGAAAACACGATAGTTCTTCCTTACAACGGGCTGGCACCTGTTGATCAAGAGGACAGGTTTCACTGATAGAAACAAAAGACGAGGGTAAGAATGAATTCACTTTCTGGCAAGATCGCTCTGGTAACAGGTGCCGGGATCGGCATCGGGCAGGGCATAGCAATTGAACTGGCACGACAGGGGGCGATCGTCGCCATCCACTACGCGCACAGTGCTCAGGGAGCCGAAGAGACCAGGAGTATGATCCAGGAGTTCGGCGGGCAGGCGATGACGGTAGCCGGCGATCTGGGACAGGTGGACGCCTGCCGGCGCGTCGTAGATGAGGTCGCGACAGAGTATGGTGGCATAGATATCCTCGTCAATAACGCAGGTATCACCTACACCGAAGATTTCCTGCATACCACGGAAGAAATGTACAATAAGGTGCTTGACCTCAATATGCGCGGCTATTTCTTCTGCGCGCAGCAGGCGGTACGATACATGGAACAGCGCGCCGGAGGGGCGATCATCAATATTACCTCGGTGCAGGCCGTTCTCGGCCATCCGCGCCACTCAGCATACGCCGCGACAAAGGGCGCGATCATTGCGTTCACCCGCGAACTGGCTATCGAGCTGGCCCCGCAGGGTATTCGCGTCAACGCGGTTGGACCAGGGCCGATCGAGGTGCCGCGCTATTTTGATATACCCGGTTACGCCCGCGAGAACACCAGCTCGATGACGCCTCTGGGAAGGGTGGGTTTACCGAGCGATGTCGCTCCTGCCGTGGCCTTCCTTGCCTCAGAGGGCGCCGCGTTTATCACCGGACAGGTCCTTTTTGTGGATGGCGGGACCTCGGTTCGTGCCAGAACACCCTGGCCACCACGCAATAAGCCGCGCCAGGACCAGGCATAGCTTCCCTTAGTGCCGCCGACATCCTCTCTCCCCGACAGCAAGGAAAAGAGCACGCAGGAGGAGCCACAACTGGCGCAGGTTGGCGAATAGGTAGGGTATTATCAGGTCCAGGCGTGCCAGCCCCAGCGGCTGCCAGGCAGATGTTTGCGCCACCAGGTGACCTCTTTCCAGCGCTGGCGGATGGCCTCGTACTGTGATGCGGGGAGCGGACCGGCTTCCAGGTGGAGCTTGTTTTGTGCGAAGCGGCCCGGACGTGTTGTGCCGATGAGAATAACGTCAACGCCTGGTGCGCTTAATGTGAAGCGCAGCGCGATGGAGAGGGGTTCGTCGCCAGGCTTTTTGAGGAAATCATAGTCGAGTAGTTTGAGGCGGTGCCAGTAGGCTTGCAGGTGCGGGGCCGTTACATTGTGGTCCCTTTTCCAGACAACGTTGGCTAATGGACGTTTGACAATAATGCCCATGCCTTTTGTTACGGCCAGAGGAAGTACATCGTCAATTGCTTCCTGGTCAACGATGTTGAGCGACGTTTGCAGGCTGTCAAAGGCGCCGCATTCGACAGCGTAGCGGGCGGCGCGGCGATCGCCGCTGTACCCGATATAGCGCGTTTTGCCGGCCTGTTGTGCGCGTTGTAGCACCTCGATGACCTCTCCACGCTGTAACGTCTGGTAGGAGCAGCTATGTAACTGCACGAGGTCTAAATAATCGGTTTTGAGTCGGCGCAGGCTTTGCTCGATATTCATTTCTAGCAAGCGGGGGTGCCAATCGGGAAAGCCTTCGGAGCCGTCATCTGATGCATGCCCACATTTGGTGAAGAGGTAGCACTCTTTTCGCCGCGCGCCCAGCGTACGGCCGATTAACTCCTCGCTGCGTCCATAGCACTCGGCGGTATCGATGACATTGACCCCTTCATCGAGTGTCTGGTACAAAAGGCGGCCGACCTGGTTTTGTGGCACCTGGCTCAATTCATGGCTACCCAGCCCTAATACGCTCACCTGGAGCTCAGTCTGCCCAAACCTGCGTTTTTCAAGCTCTCTCATAATGGGGGGGAAGCTTTCAGGCGTCCATTGAGATGGTTGGAAAGGGTAGCGCGTTTGCATCGAAGATCTCCTCGCCGCATTGTATAGGTAACGAACGTAATGGGCTTGACTTGATATGTAAGGGCGATGAGGATCACCGTGTGAACGCTTATCGTCGTTCCCTTTGCTATCAAACTGCCTGTCTGTTCGATCGCTGTTCTTGAAAAGAGGTCTCATTGGCCCGCACACTAGCAATCCCTCTTCCAACACACCCTGCCTTTTTAGAGAATCCTCCCGTTCCGGCTCGCAACTAT
>JAABUQ010012425.1_pt1 | contig 10583 bp, 8 predicted proteins | sample 5560001 | NCBI WGS metagenome assembly JAABUQ01 (sample SAMN10711888, study PRJNA513371) | rock metagenome | isolation source: Antarctica rocks | place: Antarctica: Victoria Land, Finger Mt nord | collected 2015-12-18 | reverse complement strand
CGTTGGCCAGGTAGTTGTTGGACTTGAGCGTGGCAAAGTAGGGGTGCTTGATCGGCACGGAGGACGTCTTGATGCGCCAGCCGCGCATCTGCTCGTCGGGGTCCTCCTCCGTCTCGTAGGCCACGACGTAGAAGCTGGGCGCGACGCACTCCCTGGGCGACAGGCCGAAGCCACCGCGCCCGGCGCCGAGCCAGTAGCGCACGAAGCCTGCAGCGAGCGCGGTTGGCTTCCTGTGCTGTGGGGAACGTGAGGGCGCAGCTCTCGGGGCCTGTCGGCGCACCGGTCATCTTCTTGCCAGCTGCAGCTGTTTCCAGGATGGTGCGCCGGATCTGCGCTCCCGAGAACGGCAGCTTCAAGCCCGCCTTGCTCGCGCTGATGTAGAAGCGCGCCAAGTGCTCGTCCAGCTGATACAGGTAGCCCTGCGCGGCCGCACACGCCAGCGTCGGTGGCGTCGCTCTCTAGCTGCCCCGCCGGGCAGGCGCGCAGTCGCCCGCAAGCCCACCAGTGTGCGGGTGGTGACCTGCAGAGCTGGGGTCCGCCTCTGTGCGGCGCACCTCGGATATAATTGCAGTGTCAAAGACGCCATGGCCGCGGTGCACCAGGTGGTCGTCCATGTGCAGAACCATCAGCGCAGGGTCCGTCACGATGCCCTTGAGCTCAGAGGAGTAGAACGACAGGTACGTGCGGCTGTTCGGGTGACGGCCCGCCGCCAGCGCATCCATCACCTGCGGCCAAAAGCGCGCTCTGGTAGGCACACACCGACAGGTGTGCGCGGCCGTGGCAGCACCGGGGCGGCACCTGGTTTTTGGAGAGGAGGCGCGCGGGGTACGTGTAGTCATGCTGTGGGGCCCGCGTTGCCACCCCCGTTTCCTCGGCCGCGTCTGTGAACACCAGGCTCTCTGCCGACCCACCGCGGGTGGCCTTGCACTGCCAGCTCAGCCTCGAGTGCCCAGTGGTGCTTGTCCCGAGCGAGCTGCTCTGGCGGCTGCATGGCTCGGCGGCACACTGCCGCCCTGCCGCCGCCGGGGGCCGCAGCCAGACGCCCGCGTGTGCCATCAGACGGCAAGAGTGCAGCTCTGCCTGGTGCTTTGCTTACAGGCCAGAGGAATCGACACTGTTGCATACCTATACCAGCAGGGGTAGATCGGGCCCATCAGGCGGCCCCCGGGGGGCTCAGCATGACGCTCCAGGAGGAACGCATTGCCACCCTCAAGCTCACGCCGCAGGGCGTACCAGTCTGCAGGCATGTAGAGGGTGCCATCATGAGCTGATGCTTGTCATTACGTGCGCTTCTCGTTTGTGACAGCCTTCCATCACTGAGGAGCATGGCGTTGCACCTTGCTTTGCACAATGAAAATATGAAGCAAACATTGGGTTGGTGTGCAGAAACGGTTCCAAAACCAGAGGCAAGGCGCACAGGCCTGAGCAAACATCCCTGGCTAGAGAGCGGTTGGCCACCGCAGCATACCGGGCAGCAGCATAAAGCATGTATGTATGTTTGAAAACAAGCGCGCGACCCGAACACACCCCACCAAGGGGTGTGTTGTTGCCAGCAACCCACGCCTCCGGCCTAAGCCTGCCCCTCATCTGCGTCGTCAGGCCTGCGGAACAAGTCGCCCTTGTAGCCCAGCGACTTCAGCAGAGCCTGCGCCTCCTCCTGGGCCTGCCGCTCCTACGCCGGGGCGCGCGCTCAAGGGCCCGCGCGGGCGCAGATGGCAGGCTGCGAGGGCAGCGCGTACCAGGGAGCTCAGCTGTTCCAGCTCGCTGCAGGCGCTCTGCACGGCGCGCCCAAGCTGCGTGTTGGAGCTCAAGGAGTCGGTGGCGGCGCCGGGCACCTGCGCAAGCGATCGCCACCTCCAGCAGGTCCTGCAGCGGCTGCCGTGCGCCACGAGAACAGGCGGCCGTCACTGAGGCCCCTACCTGGTAGTCGTCCTCCTCGACCAAGCCTTCAAAGTCGTCCTGCGGCCAAGGGTGCCAGCAGGGGCTCACGAAATGCAAGACGGCAGCACTTTGCAGCCATATCGGAAGCTACGACGTTGACTCCTGTGAGGACTCTCACCTCCAGGTCGTCTCCATGCAAGATCTCTGCACCGTTGTCGCTCCTGGCGGTGCACGCCGCGCGCAGCGTGCTGCTAGATCTTTGCGCCGCCAGCCGCTTTTCGCACTGTCGGCGCACGCGCTGTGGCGCTGTGCTTATGCAGTCTGGCATTGCCCGGGGGTTCCCAGGCCTGCATGCCGACACAGGCTTGCCTGCTGCTGACCAGCACAGTGCGCGGGGCATAGCTGCTGGCGAGCGCCGCCTGTGTTCGAAGGCTAGACTGACTGGCGCTGCACTCGAAAAGACGCGGGAGAGGCTGCCTTGGAGCTCGGCATTGCAGGGTGCACTAGGGTAGTTGCTCGTACATCGAACAAGGAGCTCGATCGTAGACGGGACCGCAGGCATGACGATGCTTGCACTGCTCACGTGCGCTTCTCTGTTCACGTCAGTCACGCCCCATGCGCGCATGAGCGCGCCGGCAATGCCGAGTCCCTGGTTGCGGTGCAGCTCTTGCTCCACCAGTCTGCAAATGTAGCCGCAGCTGGCAGCAGCCCATCCTGAAGGGGGGCTCTGGACGGCCACCCATCCTAGACTGGGAGGAGGTTACATGCCAAGCTGCAAGCTGCGCGCCGACTTGCTTGCCGTCGCCTTGGCAGGCAGAGTCGGGCCGTAGCGCCAATGCCGAGCGCAGCTGGGAACCGCGAGTCACGGTAGGCCGGGACTTGCTGTACAAGCTGCTGCTGCTCTCGAGCGAGGAGCGACTGTCGTGCACTCAATCGCGTGTGCCGCAGGCGGCTGAGGAGGGCGCCCGCAAGCTTGGACAGCTACTTGCTCGCCCCTGCACCACCTGCGCGAGCGCACGAGCATGCGCCCAGCTTTGCGGCGCGACGGGGGCAGGGCGTGCAGAAGCCCGCGCGCACTGGGCGCCAGCGCACGCACACACCCGGTCGCGCCGCCCCTTGTGCGCCGCCGCGGGCGGCCTGTCAGGCGGAGTGCGGGTCTGTGCTGACGAGGGCGCAAGCTGCCGCGCGCCAGCCGAGCGCGGCCGCGAACCTGCCTGGCCGGCAGAAGGGCGACAAGCGCGTGCCTGCCGGCACGCGTGCGCACGGCGCCGCAGAAGTGCGTGTCAAGCGGGAGAGCGCTTCGGCGGACGCGCGGAGGAGAGCGCCGGCAGAGGCATTGGGCCGCAAGGACGGCGCGCGGAGGCGTAAGCTGGCAGGCTTGCAGCTGTCTGTCGGCAGGCGGGCCTCCAAGCCGCGCCCGCCAGGCAGGCCGCTCGCTGCGGGCGCTGCACGACGCAGGCGCGCCGCTGCAAGCGCTGCCTTTACGGACATGCGTGCCGGCTCTGCCGGCCCCGCTACGCCGCCGGCCATCAAGCGCAAGCGCCGGGCCGCCTGCCCTCCGGACGCCCCGAAGAGGCCTGCCGCGGACACGGAGGCGCTGCCGTGCCACGCCAAGGAGGGCGCCCCTGGCGGGTCGCTGCGGGTGCTGCTGCGCCTGCCCAGCGGCAAGCGCGCGCGCATCGACAGCAACCCGCCGCTGCATGCGCCGCGAGAGGCCGATCACGCCATGCTGAGCGCTGCAAGTGGCCAGCCTCCTGCCGCCTGCTGTGCGCTGGAGCAGGCAGCTGGTGCCCGGAGCCCGTTGGCACCATGCGCGCGGGGTCTGCGCTCTCCGGCAGTTGCGCGGGCGGAGGGTGCGGGCCAGCCGGACGCACCCTACCCTGACACGCCCATGGGCCGCGAGGCTGGCGCCGCAGCGGCGCGGCAGGCCCGGCGGGCGGGCGCGCCATCAGAGCTGCAGCCGCGCGGCGTGTTGGCGCCGGACTGCAAGAGCGCCGCGGCAGCCGCGGGCGGAGAGGGCGGGGGCCCAGCAGGCGCTGCGGCCGAGCGGGCGACCGGTGAGCCTGCGAGCGCGGCGGGGCCAGAGCAGGCTGCCGTGCGAGTCAGCAGCGCCGCGCGCACCGCACAGGCACCAGAGGCGGCACCGGGCGGGCAGGCTGATGCGGCGGCGGGCGGGGTTGTGCAGCAGCAAGTGAGCGGCATGCGCTGCGTGCTCGAGGAGGCTTCAGCAACACGATGCGGCGATGCGCCTCTGGCCGATCCCGCGTGTCCAGTGAATGGCGCCGTCACTGCGCCTCCCGCCAAGGGGGCCGACCCGGCAGCCTGCATGGAGCGCGCACAAAGCCTGGCGGCTGATGCCGCAGCAGCGCGCGGGCCGCCGGGCGAGCTGGACGTGCCCGCGGCTGCCGGCTCTGCGCCACATGCTGGACCGGGTGGCAGTGCCGGCGCTGCCGGTGCGGCGGGCAGCGCCGTGAGCGCATGCGCACGTGACACAGGCAGCGGCACGGCGCAGCACAGCATGCGCTCGCCGACTGCCGGATCAGGTGGTGCCTCCGGCGCTGCTACTGCAGTGGGCACTGGCGATGGTGGCCTCGCTGGTTGCGCTGGCAGCGGCACGGCGCACTTGTGCTCCAGCAAACGTTCCCATGTTATCGCACATCAAGCGGGCGCTGGTGCCAGAGTCATGGGTCGTGCTGCTCGCACCAGGCAGCATGTGGCTGTAGGCTTGACTAGGGTTGGCCCAGTGAGCAACATGACAACCCGTGGTGCTCATCACACAGCAACAATATGTGCGCATGCGCAGGGGAACAAGCGCTGGCGCTGTCGAGGCCGGAGACGTCAGCGGGACGCCCATCAATATCACAGTCACAGCGCGCATACCCTGGAGGTGCACGGTCTGCCGCGCCGACCGCCCCCGAGGCTGCAGCAGCAGCTGGGCCCACCGTGCCGCCGCATGTTGGCAGCATCGTGCAGCACGAGCCGCCGCCGCCCGTGCAGGCGCGGCCGGTCGCGTGGGCGCAGGCGCCGCCGCTGCTGGCTGCCTGCCGGGCGGGGCGGGCCGGCACCGGGCGGGGGCGAGGGCGCGGCCGCGCCGTCAGCAGGGGGCATGCGCAGCTGGCGCAGCTGAACCAGCTCATAGGCAGCTCAGTGACAGAGCCGGCCGGTGCAGCGCACCAGCAGCCAGCTGGGCAGCCCGCTTCGGAGGCTGGCGGGGCGGTGGACTGGCTCGCCCTGCGGGCGCGCGTCGCTGCAGCACCAGAGGCGCAGCGTGTGGCAGCGTGGCGGGCGGTGCAGCTGGCAGCGGTGCAGGAGACCGCGGCAGCCCTGGCTACTGCACTGGCTGCGCCGGCGCCAGCCGCGTCCTGCGACACGGTGCGGCTGCGGCAGTGCATGTGGCCCTGGCGGACTTGCATTGTGTGCGCGACCTCAGACGCATGGCACTTTGTTCTGCGCCAGAGTACGAGGCGCCGCTCACATGAGAGTGGCTGCATACCGGATGAAGCGCGCGTCGACGCTCGGCGCGCGGCAGGACCGGGCGACAGCCGGCGTGTCGTACGTGCTCGCTAGCACGAGCACGCAGCGCGGGGTTGCGCCGGCCCAGGCGCCGCTGCCGCCGACCGTCATCCGGCCGCGGCCTGTGGATGTGCCGGCGGACGACGCTGCGGCGGTTGCTGCAGCGGTGCACAGAAGCGTGGACACAGCTCTGCACCAGGCACGCCTTGGTGCCAGGCTCGCATGCTTGTTTGCACGGCGGCCCGGCGTACGCATCCCATCATGCCGCATGCCCGGGGATGAGAGCCAGCCGAGCGCCTCCGTCGACAGGCCTGTGTGCTCGCAGGCGGTGGCAGCGCTGGTGATGCCGCCGCGTGACGACGCTGTGAAGGCGTACCTGCTGGGCGGGCCTGGGCGCCGCGCGCTGGCGGAGCGCGTTGGCGGAGCATACACGACGCTGGGTGGCGTGCGCGCATTGTTCCCGCTGCTCACCGACCGCGCCTTTGTCTGCCTGCACTACCGCCTGGCGCGCGACGGCGGCTTGGAACCCTGCCAGGCACCCGCGCCGACGCCGCCACCGCCGCCCGCGGACAGCCCGGCGGCAGGGGCGCTGGCCCGCGGGGGACTGGCGGCGCAGCTGGTCCAGGCACCGCATGCAGCAGCAGCGGCCCCGGGCAGCACGCCCAGTGCATGCAGCAGCCTCCTGCACGCCAGCCTGGGCTCGGCGACCGCGGAGGGTGCACGGCCGCCCGCAGACGCGACTCGGCCAGGGCCGCGCCCTGCAGTGGACGACAGCGATGTGCAGATCGCCATCCACGTGCGCAAGGGCGTCGGCGGGACCTGCCCCGCGCGCGCCGCCGCGCGCGGCCTGGAGGGCAAGGGACTGCTGGAGGCGCTGCTGGACCCCTGCCCCTACCCGCCCGCCGCACCACTGGCGCAGGCGGGCGCGGCTGCAGGGGGCCTGCCGGGGGCGCCTGAGGCGCACGCGCCCCTGCCACGGCCGCCGCCAGGTCAGCACTCTCTGCCTGGGCCAGGTGAGCACAACGCTGCATCACCCGCACCAGGCCTGCCTGGAGCTGTGCAGAGGCGACTCGCCGGCCAGCCCGTGCAACAGGCATGCGTCCGGGCCCGTTTCAGTGCATGGCGCCCACGCAGCTGGATGCCGTCAAGACAGCGCATCGCATCCAGGGTTGGTGCCCTGTGCACGCAGGCGGCGAGCCTCACCTGGGGCCACCAGTGCCCAGAGCTGGCGTGCTGGCAGAGGCAACACAGGCGAGCTTGGCGTGCGTGCGCACGCCTGCCGCTGCACCGGCGGACGGCGGCCGTGGCGGCGGGCGCCACAGCTGCTGTGCATCTGAGTCAGGGTCCGGCAGCGGCCTGCAAACCCGCCTGGCATTCGACATGCGCGGCGCGGAGCACGACGGTGCAGCAGCGGGCCCGGGTACGGAGGCGACACTGAACGGTGATGAAGAGGGCTTGGAGGACCTCCTGGCAGACCTCCGCGTCGCCCCGAGGCGCGCTCCCGATTGGCGTGTGCGTCGGACATTGCCTGCTGCGCACGCTGCTCAGATACATGGCACTTTTGCACGTGCTGGCCACCGCACTGATCAAAATGTGCTGCCGGGGCAGCGCGACCACGGAGGCTGCTGCCAGGGACAACAATGGCGGTGCGGCCGTCGATCCGGCATGTGTGAGCAGCCACAGGCTGCGCCTGTACACGCGCTGCTGCCGCCTGGAAATGTACGTCGCGCAGCACAAGTGGGAGGCTGCGCCGATGTGCGCCCTGCCCCTCGGCCCTGCTTATGCTTCACACCACGAGTCTAGACTGTCGCAACCCAACCCTGCAAGTGTGCTGCGGCCAACAGGGTCCAGAGAGCGGCGCTCGCGGGCGCGGTGCGAGCGCTGGAGCAGCGCATGCAGGCCATCCTTGCAGGCGCCAGTCGCGCCGCGCTCGCCGCCTACATCAGGCGGCTCTCCGACTGTGTCGGGCCGCCGCCGCAGCTGCCCGCAGCTGCCCTAGCGGCGGCCCGATGTGGCGCCGGGGGGCCCGCCGCTGCCTGCGTGCGGGCACCCGCAGATGCCGCGGGGCACAGGTGCGGCGAGGCAGCGCTGTGTCTAGCGGGTGGCAGCCCACGCCCGCTTCGGGCGCCGCGCGTGGTTGCAGTCGGGCTGGACGTGGGCGGCGGCAGTGGCGCTGAGCGCGTGCGTGTCACCCTCACCTCTGCATGCGGAGCAGCCATGGCGTTCGCCGGCGACCAGCCCCTCGTGCAGCGCGGCGCAGCCCCGTGTGTTGCTGCTGCCAGCGCCCTGCCCCGCGCCGCAGCTCCTGGCTGCGCAAAGGCCGAGCCGCCCGCGGTCCTGCCGGCCGGTCCGGCAGGCCATGTCCCTGCCTGCCCGCTGGAGCCGCGCACCTTAGTGCCTGCTGGCAAAGAGCATGGCGCCATGCCGAGCCAGATCAGCGACCGGCGCTACAGCTGGTCGCAGGCTGCGGGTGCAGCGGACCCGAGCGCACCGGCGCAGTATGCATCGAAGAGCGCAATGATGGAGCTGCTCGAGGACGGCCTGGATGACCCTGATGCCCCGCTCGCCGCGCGGCGGCCTGCCGAAGCCTTGCACGCGGACCCTCTGCCAGCCCAGCACAGGGTTCAAGCGGCTGCACCGCCGCCGCCGCCGCTGCCGCCGCCGCCGCCGCCGCCGCCGCCGCCGCTGCCGCCTCTGCCAAGCAGCTGGCTGCTTGAGCATAACAAGCTGGCGGCTGCAAGGCACGGAGCGCTAACGCAGCCGCCTGCGCCTGTGCAGGCAGCGACACCAGAGAAGGTGCCGCGCTGCTTCCGCTGACCCAGCCCACAGCATAACAATGTCACGTGGCCTGACACGGTGGCCGTGTCGTTCAGGGGGTGGAGTGCGGTGCGGCGGCACTGCAGCACATGCGGGACGCTGAGTACGCGCTGCCGGTGCGCATCGCCGGCGGGGAGCCGGAGATGCGCGCGCTGCCAGCGCGCCTGCCGCAGCGCGGCGCGGGGCCGCCGGCGCGAGTGCGCGCCGCCAGGCCGCTGCTGATGGGCTTCCTTGTGGACCGTCAGCGCCCGGTGGCATGCGTGCGCCCGGCGCCCGTAGCCTGCAGGCCGGGCTTGCCAGTTGCCAGGGAGGGCGCAGCGCTGCGTGCGCCGCCCGCCGCGACGGGGAGCGGGGTGCTGGAGGCGGCAGGGTTGCAGGCTCTGCCTGTCAGCACACGGCCTGCGCCAGCGCCAGCGCCGGCCACAACCACGACATCTGCTGAGCCTGCGCAGCCTGCAGCGCATGCCGCCGAGCAGCAGCCCTCAGACCCAGTCCCGCAGACGGGAGGTGCGCTGCCGGCGCTGCTGGCCCCGGCAGCGCATGATGCTGACATGCGAGCAGGGCCGCCCGGCGCATGCACAGAAGCACTGGCGCATCATGCAGCGGCAGCCAGGCATCCTTCCGGCGGGCGAGTGCGCGAGGCATGCAGCTCGGATGCGGCTGCGGAGCCTCCAGGCCCAGCTGCGCGGCCTGTCAGCACTGGCATGCCCAGCGCGGCAGCCTCTCAGGGGATGCTCTGCGCGAGCGTCGTCGCACAGCCCGCTGCCCTGGAAGCCAGGGAGGCCACGAGCATGCCGGGAGGCGCGGCTGCGGCAGGCGCGCCTGGTGGCGCATGCCCGTCGGCCGGACAGCCTGGACATCCATCCGTTGCAGGGCTGCGGGTGTCCACGGCGCTCCAGGGGCTGGGCTCCAGCGCGGCTGCACATGCCCCTGCTGATGCAGGCATGCCGGCACGGCCAGGCGACTCAGCGGCCCGGAGCTCTGTCTGCGCGCCGGCGGTGGGGGGCCTGGCGGAGGTCGCCGCTGCGGCAGGACGCAGCCCTGCGGCAGCGCTGGCAGCTGCGGCCGCAGTGAGGGCCGGTGCAGAGGGTCTCAGGGCGGCCGCCGGGCCCTTTCCGTGGCCGACATACTTCATTGCGACGCGCGACTCCTTCACGCACCGCCTCGTCCCGCTGCGCAGCCAGGTGGGTGTCGAGCCCGGCAGTGCATGATGCAGTTCATCCGCTCCCACGCGCAGCACCTATGGGCAGGTGAGCGCCTGCCGGTAGGCCTGACTCGCTTGTGCGGCATGCGCACAGGTGACGCGCGGCGGACGTTCATACACGCGGACAGACTTCTTCTTCCGGCCTATGGATGCCCCAGACAACTACATGGCGGTACAGGCCCGACATCATGTTGCACCTGAAGGAAAGCAAGTTTACTCGACGACACGCTTGCTCGTTTACTCGATGACACGCCTGCTCCATTTCGTGTGTGATTTCTTACCGTTCGTGCGTGCAGATTACAGAAGCCCGCGCATCCGGTGCGTCTGCAGCCGTTCCTCATGCTTGCTGACCCACGAAGTGCATGCTGCGGCCACAGCTCTGTGCAATACGATGCGGGTTGCACTGAGAGTGTGGTCAGCGTACACAGTCTGTACAAGGCATGGCATACGCTAATAGTGGTCCGGTCAGCGTGGCTGGTGGTACGGCGGCTGCAAAAGGTTGGCATGCTCGCCATGCAGGCGGGCCGCCGGGTAGCGGAGCTGTGGCAGCCAAAGCTGCTAGCGCGCAGGCAGCAGCAGTGCAAGGCACCGCCGCCCCACCGCTAACAGGGCCTGAGCGTGCTGCGGCAGCAGCTGCAGTGCCAGCTGCGGAGGCGACAGATGCAGCGTGCACAGATGGCAGTGCAAGGCTGTGTGAACCGGCCGCCAGCGGCGACGGGGCACCCCTACAAGGGGCGCTGGACTGTCACGGTAGCGCAGAGGCCGCGCACACAGCTGGCTTGAGTCCTGGTGTGCAAGGCATGTCAAGCAGAGGCGGGGACAAGCTGGCGCTGCTTCCCGTGGGCATCACCACATACACAGAGGCACGCACTTGAGAGCAACTGCTTGCTTTTGTGTCACAGGCTCATCTTGTACCAGCATGGAGCTGCCATGTTACGTTTGAATGACCTGCTTGTCGACCCTCTGCTTTGAGGCTGACGTATGATAGAAGCCGCTGTGCCGCCTGGCCTGCAGATCTTTTCAGACGCGGAGCTGGCCGCAATGGAGGCGGGCGCGGACGGCGTGGACGCGCGCGCGCGTGCCGGGTGCCTGCCGCAGGCCTGCTTCCAGACAACGCTTGCGCGCGGCGGCGGCCTCAAGCGCACCAAGCTCTTCTTCGGCGCCCGCT
>JAABUQ010012423.1_pt1 | contig 10585 bp, 9 predicted proteins | sample 5560001 | NCBI WGS metagenome assembly JAABUQ01 (sample SAMN10711888, study PRJNA513371) | rock metagenome | isolation source: Antarctica rocks | place: Antarctica: Victoria Land, Finger Mt nord | collected 2015-12-18 | reverse complement strand
ATAACGTACAAATGCATTACCTAAATGCATTACTATATAATATTATAAACAAATTAATTAAATTAATCAACTTGATTAAGTTAATTAATGCACTTTTTCAAAAATAATCTAAATTTTTCGAGTCTTGGCGAGTCGGGCCAGGTTATACGCTAAGTACTTCATACCTACCCTTTGACCTGGCCCGAATACTTGGTACCAACATCGTGACCCGAATCGACTTTTCGATATCAAAATCCTGACCCGACCCGGGTCTTGGCGGGCCGGGAACCCGGCTCGAACTCGATGACCCGGCCCGACGCGGTCAGTCTAATTCTAATGCGATCGACTTAGTGTGATCGTTGGGTCGAGTCGAACACTTTTTTCTTAATTCGACCCACCCTCTTGGGCCTCGTAGGATTGGGCCAGGGTTAAGGCGCGAACCCGACCCCAGGGTCGAGTTTTGTTGGGTCAATGCCAAGAACTCAAGCTAACTTCGTCGCGTTAGCATTCGCTTATCATATCTTATCTTATTATATCTTATCTATGCGCTAGCCCAATTGGGCTAGCGCAGGGTCCACGTTAACCACATATGATTAGCGCGTCACGTGACGTCACGTGATCGAGTGGGTCGAGTTGGACACTTGGCGCGCATTCTTCGCCCGTCTCACCCTGTTGGGCTAGGAAATTTGCCTGACCTTAAGGTCAAGGTTGGGCGAGTCAACTCGATCGAGTTGAAACTCGACTCGATGATCACGCTAGATCGACTATTGCAGCCCTTTGATCGTCGATTAGAACAAACGTCATGACGAAAAGAGAATCACGAAACATGCAGATTACACGATTATATTAAAGGCTTCAAATATTGCCTAATTAGAATGCTAATTGAATAGGTGAAAGAGATTTTAATTCAATTGCGCGAAAAACCACGATTTGTGTGGTGGCCTCACCAAAACCTTGGCACCTTCTCGGCTGCGACATAGAAACCTGCTTGGCACGATATCATTTAGGGTTCTCTAACGAATTCGATCGAGTCTCCCACTTACTTCTATACGCAGATTTACCAAAACTTCTAAGAACTCCCTCGCCTCACTTGTATGCTAAAAACTGCGACAATTATCGCAAACGTACGAGCTTTCAAATCAATTAGAGGTGTATAAAGCGACATTGCTCCAAAAACGATTGCTAAAGAAGGAAATGTAGTCGAATGTGATTGCCTAAATATTAGAATTCTTTTTGATCGCACAATTACTAATGCATCCTTCGCTTTCGCAGCCAGGAAGTGTGATTTCTTATTTGTCGACTCAAAAAAGGCATGATAAGATTGAGGATACTTGCTTCTTTTCGAACTTTGTCCAGACCACAAATACTTTCTAGGAAAGAATCAAGATTCACAAACCCGCATCCCAAGACTTTTATCCCCAAATTGCCTAGAACATGTTCAAGGTCCTCGTCGTCTTTGGCGCTATCGATCAACAGGGCGATTCGATCATTCACCACGTGCTAAACGACCTAGAGCTCTCCCAAAAGTACAAGATTCGCGCCATCATTCGTGACGCCAACTTAGAGAAGGCCAAGCAACTTAAGAAGCAAGTCGAAGTCGTTTAGGGTGATGTGCTAGATCGAACCTCCCTCGAGCCAGCTTTGAACGACGCGCACATTGTCTTCGCCATGACAACGCCTTCCTTCGACCTCAACGACTTAGAGGTCGAGTACAACAATGGCAAGACGATTGCCAACGTCGCTGTCGAGAAAGGTGCAAAGTACATCATCTTTAGCACTTTGCCAACAGTCAAGGAGATCTTAGGCGACAAGTACACCAAGGTCACTCTCTTCGACGCCAAGGCAAAAATCGAGCAACACATTCGAGGCCTTCACATCAAGAGCGCCTTCTATTCGTCGAGTTTTTTCATGAAGAATTTTTAATCTTAGCCCTTCTTGGCTTCGCAACAAGCTCCTGATGGCACTTGGGTTTTGGCTCGCCACATCTCTCCCAAGACCCAATTGCCATTTATGGACGCTATTGGGGACACGAGCAAGTTCATTTGCGCCATTCTCGCCAAGCTTGACAAGTACGAAGGCAAGACGTTTTGCGTCGCCACGACACTATACAGCTGGGAGAAAGTAGCTACCATTATGTTAAAGGCCACAAGCAAAACCATCGTTTACAAACAGATCTCGATTGAGAAGTTCAAGAAGAGCCTCTCGTTCGCAATTGACGTTTACGTTGAAGGGTTTAGCTATCAAGAGAAGTTTGGTTTCTACGACCCAGATTCTAAGAAGTTGATTGCTTGGGCTGCTAAGAATGCCCAAGGTAGACTCTCCACTTTGAAAGAGTACTTCGAGAGACATTCTCTTGAGCTCGCATGAATGGACACTCTAGAATCACGCGAGGCAGGAAAACAAGAGATATTATGGTCACTAGATTTGATAGTCCTAGACGTACTAGCGTGAGTAGCAAGCGAAGCTAGCAAGATTCACATACTAAAATCGAGAGAGATATTGTATCCACATTTAATCGACCATGTTCCCATGCTGCTTGCGATTGATTTACGAAAGATTGTATTAGACCTTGAATTGTTGATAGTCATAACAACTAGCTCGCCTCACTCATTTCTTCGAGCAAAGTAACTTTGATGCAAGAACGTAGATCGATAAATTTTGTTCTTGACCTTGAATGCGTTAAACTCTAGCCATTTGTATTGCGAGATTCCCTAGATAGTCGACTCTCTTTTAGATGCGATCGACACAATCTCACATCAATATTGTTCCAAGAGAGGCATCAAATATAATACAACTATGTTAGAGGCGATTCAAATTTCTAAAATTGTATGGGTCACATCGTTAACAACTGGCTACATGTATGTAAAGTAGTCAGTTTCTTGATTTCCTTATGAAAGTCTTTTGTCGATGATGTTGTTCAACGCCTCGAGTCGACAAGTCGAACAAAAACTTGCCCAATATCAACCTCGCACTGGAAACACTCCAAGTCTGCCCTAACTATGCTTCTCTATCTTTTTGCGCGTCTCGTTCATCGCCTAGGGTGAATAATTCATCACCACACAAGTTGATAACTTGGTTGAACGTCTAATCGTGAGTAACTTTCACGTGTTGCTCTCCTTTCCTCAAAGCTCCATTCGCGCCACTATTATCACGAGCTCTAGAAGCAGTAATCTCACTAAGATATTCTATGGTGTTCCCTAGAAAAGTTCGACAATCTTGGTATTCTCTTTGTGGATAGATTTGGGATGGGTCAAACGTTGTTGCTAGCGAAGACTCGATCAAAAAGATGTGAGTGCGCTTTGCAAATCAATGGCTTGGCAACCATCGTTATAAATCACTTGCCTCAATTCTCACTTCTTAGACTTGTGGAAAAAATAAAAAAATCAATCCCAATTCGAATTTTTGCACTTCGCTTATGCTAGAGCTATGCTAGAGTTGACGCTAGACATTAGTATTTACGAAAATCGAATTAAAATTAAATTGATCGTTGAATCGAATTTTGAAGTAAGCTTTTAAGATCGATTCAAATCGTTAAGACTTCGAATTGCTTAAAGTAGTTAAATTTTTTGCATATTAAATTACTTCGAGCAACAAGCTAGCTTCTTTGAACAATTCGAGTTTTTAATAAATGTTAAGAACTCAAATCTTAATGCGTGTATAAATCTTTCTCAAGTTCTTGCAATTAGTCTAATTGAAATATTATAATATTTCTAATATAAAAGAAACTTCTATCTACGAAAGTCTTTCGTAGACGTTTCTTTCTTGTGTAACAATACTAGTAATATATATACTTATTTTCTATAACTTTAATGCAACTTAGCTTTCTATATACTTATAAGTTATAGCTTTTATACAAAAACTAATTAATTTATAAAGTTGCAATAATTTCTTAAATCTTAATTAATTCTTACTATTGTATTCGAAGTTTCTAACAAGTAAATTATTTCTTTAATACAATTGTTTTTTTACTATATTTAAAGAATTGACTAATAAATATTGTCGATGTCTATTACTAGAAAATTAATTCTATAATTTAAACTTTATATTTTTATTAATATCTTAAGCCTTATAATTATAAGATAACTAGAAAATTAAATAATACAAAAATAATGCAACGTTCGAAATTAAAGACAAATTAATACTAATACAAAGTTCTATAACTTTTTTATTGTTCAATTAAATAATAGAGATTATTAAAGAAATACTTATTCGAAGTCAAGACAAAAAAGAAGTAATTAAAAATTCTTGTAATGCTAGTCTCCAATAATTAATAAACACGTTATTAGTGTTAAGTTATCGTAGTAACAACTTGACATCGTATAGAGTTTTTTTTTTAAGAATTTTCTCTTAGAATTTTTGCGAATTAATGTTTCTCTAAATTGTAGTTCTACATACTACGTAGTCTCGTCTTTAATGCGTCGATATAGCAACGTCTTGTTACACGTTCGTATATAGTTTTATAGTATTAATTTGTCTTAATCTTTATAAGCAATTGTTCGACAAAATAATTAATTCGACACGTAATACAAGACGAAATTTAAAGACGAACGAGAAACAAGCGATGTTTTAGCGCTCTTAAAGTGACGAAAATGCGAATAATCAACTTGTCTTCAACAATATTACGAAAATTTACATTATATTACAAGAAGAAGTCTTGTAAAGTAACGACGTTGCACAATTGTTACAATTTGACAAAGATATTAATTACGAAAAACTTCTAATTAAAGAGAAAGCAAAAAGACGTAGACTTTAAACAAAGCAAGAGTTTTGCATCGTTTAAGCAAGAAACAAACTAACGTTCATCCTTGCGTCGCGAGACACCCTATGTCTCGAGACATCGTCGACAATTTTTCACAAAAGATTCTTAATTCCGAACTAAGAGTCAAGCTATTCTTGGAATAGATAGCGCAAGATCCATATTTAATCTCTTCTTTAATTCGAGCATATATATTTGGTAGTTATAGTATAATATCACTTTATATCTTGAGTGTAGTTTATTCCTTACTTTCTTTGATAGACTCTTAGCTACTAGATGAGTAACTAAATCGCAAGAAGTTGTCCTTGCGATAAATCAACACCTAAAGAAGATATTTCGAAATCATGGAACTTCTTCTCGCATTCCTTGCGTTGCTTTAATTATTTGTATCACAACGAATGCAATCGACGAGCTAAATAAGTTAGGGTCAAGATAGCAGTTTGTAAGACCTAGCCAAAAGTAGTTTAGCCCAATAAGGGTTTAACTAGTAGAGCTCGCAAGACCTCGCGCTATTGTCTAGAATCTTCATGGATGCACTTAATCCTTCATCATGATTAATCTTTGTTGTGTTAATAAGATAGATACACATATCAAAGATAGGCGACGATCTCACGTTAATCGTTATTGTTACGCTACTATCTAGCGATCTAGAATATTAGAGAGGGTTGTGCTTTTGAAGAGGTTTGTAGGCGTCTTTAGGCAATGCAAGCAATCACTTGATAACAAGAATTTGCAACTTTAGTAGTCGTAACAATAAGTCAAGACTTAAGATAAGTTGAACACGATTTATAAGAAAGTCGTGTTTAGAAGATCTATATATTAAAGAAGATTCTTCCTTGTTCGTTCTGCTCGTTCGTCGAGCAAAGCGAGCATATTTTGCTCGTCTTGTTCGCTCGTCGAGCAGAGCGAACATACCTTGTTCGTCTTGCTCGCTCGTCAAGCAAAGCGAGCATACCTTGCTCGTCTTGTTCGCTCGTCGAGCAAAGCGAACATGCAAACACTCGTATCTCGTACTACGCCTAAGCGTATTCCTTATATTGGTACGTTTTTGCTAGGCTCGTAACACTATCTTCTCTCTCTTAAGCTTTCGTCTTGAAAACATCCTTTCTAATGTCTTTTCGCAAAATCAACGATCGTAATTTCTTCAAACGCAAGAAAGATTTATTTAACTTCGTTGATTCTCTATCTTTTGCGATGCGTCTTTGTAAGCGTTGTTCTTCGCTAGGAAAGACTTGTACTCTTGATGAGATGTCGAAGAAGTGTATTTGTTGTGTGGAGACGAGCAAGCCCTATGACCTAGCGATCTCGCTAGTCAAACTTCGTTGAATTTATAAGAAGCGACTTCGCGTACGCGATGCGATTCGTGAGATGAAGACTAAGCTCTATTGATTAAAACATCAATTGCGACAATTGAAAAATGAGAAAAAAAAGATGATGCTCTCGAAATGAAATGTCATCGACACGCTAAAGAACAAGAAGAAGGCCTCATTGTCTAAAGCTTCTAAGTTTCTCTTCGATATCTTCTTCGAACAATTCCAATTCTTGAACTTCCTAGATTGATCGCTCCTAATTGCTAGTTCGTTCGATTTTGATAAAATTTCTAAATGAGGTCGTCGCAATCATCGAGATTCTTCTTGAGTTCTCACGTGTTTTTCGTCGTAGAGTATCTTTTTCACTTGACAAGATATTGTTGATCTTTCTTCTCCAAAATTCTTTTCACTTTGAATTGATTTTTCTTTTGTGATTTATAATGAAATGTTTCTTGTATAGACGTATTGAGGTCGACTAATTCCAACAATGATATATGAAATACTAAAAATACTTTGGCGTTCTTAGGTAGATCAAGTTCGTAGTTGATTGATTCTTTGACTATTTTAATAAAAAATGATTTGACCTTGACGTGATCGAGTTTCTTGCTTTTCTTCCTAGTCTTTAGATTTTTTGTTAAAAGATACATTTTATTTCTCTCTTTTAGTTGAGATGCCATTTTTCGCTTTTTGTTCTAGTACTTGATCGATCGTCCTTGCATTAACGAGATGTTGTCGTATACCTTTTTTAGTGTCGCTACTCTTTCGATGATTGATTAAGTCGCTCGATGCTCTCGTTGCGAGTCAAAAAGATTTGGCTCCTTGTTATAATTGGCGAAGAAAAGCGTTTTCTTTGTCGTGTTCAAAACCTTTGAATTTAACGCTAGTTGTGTTATAGATAGAAGTGATATCTAGTTGTTCTAGATATTGTTGACGTAGTGCCTTAGATATTGCTCAAGGCTTTGATTTGTTCGCTCTATTTAATTATTTGTGATCGAATGATAGACAATTGACATGCGAAGCCTCGTATCTAACATTGATATCAATGTTTTTCAATAGTTAGACGTGAAGAGCTTGTCTTTGTCATTGGTTAGTCCTTTGGATATATTATGATATTTAATCAATCGATTTAGTACGATGTATTCTAGTTGTTCTACTATAAATTTCTCTTTGCATGCGATAATATGTGAGTATTTGATAAGCTTGTCAATCATTATTAGTATCGAATCATATTTGTCTCTAATTGCTAGGTTCGTCGACTTGAGCAACTTGGTAATAAAGTTTATCGTGACTTCATTTCATGGCGATTCAAGTAATTCTTGATATTGAATTTCGTCATAGCTCGCATGTGTATCATGCTTGTTTTGCTAACAACTAAGACATCGTTTAACGTATGCCTCGATAGCTTGTCTCATGTTAAGAAACTAGCAATGCTAGCGTAAAAGCTAAAGTGTCTTGATCACCTCTAGGTGTTCTTGCAATGATTTGTCATAATGCTCTTTTATGCATTCGCCAACTTTGTTGACTAGTATTTGAAGCTTCTTTTTCTTGATCGAGAACTCTTTTGACTCGTCTTTTAGAATTCGTAAGATTGCATTTATCTTATGCTTATTAATCGATAATGATTCGTTATTGTTGACCTTAAGTATACTATGATTGAACGATTTCTTCGTTTTTATATGATCTTTTCGCCTACTAAATGCGTCTACTTTGCCATTTTCTTTTCTTAAAGTATACAATATCTTGAACTTGTATTGTTCTAGTTTCTCGAATCATCGCATTTGTCTTTTGTTGAGTTTCTTCGTCGTAATAAAGTGTAGTAAGTTCTTATGATTCGTTAGAATAGTGAGCTCTAATGCTCCTTCTATGTATACTCTTTATGCTTCAAGAACTACTACTATCGCAAGTAGTTTCTTGTTATGAATGTCGTAGTTTTGTTTCGCTAACGAGAGTTTCTTGGAGTAGTATGTCACTAAGTGTCATATGTCTTCATATAATTGATTGAAGCATGCATTGATAACTAGATTTAATGCGTCGATTTCCATTTGTTCTAGTTTCTTGAAATCGAACATCTTGAGTATTGATTTCTTCAAGCACTCTTTTTTCAATTTTTGAAATGTTGCTTCTTCGTTTAATTCTCATTTTTAAGGCTTGTCTTTCTTTGTTAAATTTGTCAATGATATCGATCTCTTCGAAAAGTCTTTGATGAACTTTCTATTGTACTAAACAAATTCTATAAAGGCTTGAATGTTTTTGACATCAATTAGAATTAATTATTTCTTGATTGCTTTGATCTTCTTTGGATTTATTCGAATTTCACGTCGCTCTACTACGAATCCTAGAAAGTTCACTTTCTCTTGATGGAATTCGCATTTCTTTAATTTGAGGCGTAAATCTCTTTTGTTTAAACATTCCAATATTTGGGAAACATGTTGCACATGTTTCTTCAACGTGATTAAGTATATCATGATGTCGTTTAGATATGCTATGACAAAAATGTCCAAATATTGTCGTAGCGCATCGTTGATCATTTCTTGACATGTTGTCGAGGCGTTGATGAGTTCAAACGACATTATCATGTATTCGTAAAGTCTATATTGTGTACGAAAAGCTATTTTTCACTTCTCTCTCGTCTTCATTCTAATTTGATTATACGCTTCTCGTAAGTTCAATTTGATGAAGTACTTGACTTCGAATAGTCGATCTTGAAGCTCGCTAATATTAAGTAGTGAGTATCAATTTTTGATCGTTATGTCGTTTAGCTTTTAATAGTTGACATATAAGCGAAGTTCTTCGTTCTTTTTAAGTGTAAAGAGGATCGAATATCTTGCTCGTGATTAGAATTTTCTAATAAATTCTTTTTTTTCGTTTTTTGCTAGGTATTTGCGAAGTATTGACAATTCTTTCTTCGATAGAGCGTAAATAGATTCAAACGTGAGTTTCTTGTTTAATTCAAGTTTGATTTCGTGATTTTACGATTGATGTTTAGATAGAGCCTTTATCGTTTTCTCTTCCTAGAATAGATGCTTTCATTTGTTATATATTCGTGATATATGTTTTAGTGATTTTCTCGTTTTATCAAATATTTCAAGATTCTCAAAAGGTTCGTAGATTTCTTCACATACTTTGACGTTTTAACCTAGTTGACCTTTGCTAATGTCTATCGAGTCGAACTCGATATATTGATCGTTCTTTTTCGAGAATGCAAGTTCGCGTCTTGCGATCAAGTTTCGACTTTGTCTCTCATCTATTATCGAACGTTGTCGATGCGTAGATTGGATGTGAATTGCGTAGTCACATCGCTCAAATCTAAGTACTCGTGTATTCTAGTCGACTTCTAAATTGTGTTGCTTCAATCAAGACATTTCTAAAACGATATCATGAGTGACCATTTCTACTATATTAAAGGTTAGTTTCTCATGATGTTGCTAAATAGCTATCGATAGTGACTTTGTTTCTTTATTTACTTTTTCATTCTTATTGAATAATGAGTTTCCATCTACAATTACTAGGTTATAGACGTTAGGCTTCTCTTAAATAAAATAATCTTTCTTCTTAACAAGAGCTTTGATCATAAAATTACTTGTCGCACCAAAATCGACCATTGCGATGAATCGACGATCATTGATTTTAATTGATGTGATAAAACATCGTGCGTATGCTATTAAATTTAGTTGCTATTGTTGGGCTAACATATTGCACTCTTCTAGTATGCTCTTTATTAAGAGATTTTGACTTTTCCTTGTTTTGATGTTGCGACTTTCGCTTTAAGCTTCTTTCTTTGCTAAGCTTTCTTTTGTTGCTAGAACAATGACTTTGACTTCGATGATATTCTAGGGAATCATCTTGATTCTTCCTTGTCTTTCATGTGGATTTAGTATAAGTCGTCGTAGCAAGCTATTCAATTAAGAGTTTTATGTCTCTTTGCTTGCTCTATCTTTTGTCGAGATAAACTAACATTGCTTAGTTGTTGCTCGATTTCGTTAAAAACGTTCTTTTTTGTACTAGCATCGCTTTCTAGCGTTTCCTCGCATTTATCTACGATTTGATTGATTTATTTTTCTTTCAATGAGCTATCTAAAGCGTCAAGTCGTTTCGTAATTTCTTCTAGCATTTCCTAAAAGTCTTCTCATTTATACTTGGCGTCGAAGTCTATAATTGGGCTGTGCAAATATAGCGTTCTCGAATGTTTATTTTGTTATATTTTTCTAATAGCATTGTTGACTTTTTGCGTAGATGCGAATGCCTTGCTTGATGATGTTTTATCTAGAACTTTCTTCAACTAATTTGAGTTCTTTATTAGACAATAGTCGTCGTTCGATCTAGTCTTAAGAGTGTTCGCCTTTGTGTCGATTTGCTTTCTAATGTCGTCCTAGCTATTAAGTATCTCTCTTAACATAGCATTGATTTGTCGTGGAATTATCAAGTTCTTTAAACGACAATCTCTTGCGAAGTGACCCAATTTGCCACATGAATAGCACGTTTTCGATTTGCTACCTTGCTTTCCCCTAGGATTCTTCTCTTTACGTTGTTGAGTAAAGTT
>JAABUQ010012421.1_pt1 | contig 10586 bp, 9 predicted proteins | sample 5560001 | NCBI WGS metagenome assembly JAABUQ01 (sample SAMN10711888, study PRJNA513371) | rock metagenome | isolation source: Antarctica rocks | place: Antarctica: Victoria Land, Finger Mt nord | collected 2015-12-18 | reverse complement strand
GTAACAGTATAAGCTCGCCTTTATAATTTTCTTTGAACTTTGAGGAAAATTAAAGGCAAGTAACTAGTAGCAAAGATCAAGGCACTATATTTAAATAGGTCACTATAAGCTAAAACTGCTGCTTGCAAATGTAAATCAGGGAGTCTAGCACTTGACGGTGAGATCATACCGATCGCACTTACTCTAGCCAACTGATGCCAATGAAAATCTTCTAAGCGTTGGAGCATCACTGTTAGTCCAGCAACACCGATACTAGCTCCTAGCTGCCGAATCAGGTTGTACAAACCAGATGCTGATGCTGTCCGCTCTTTACTGATACTGCCCAAAGTTGCTGACGATAGCGGCACGAAAACGAACCCCAAACCAAAACCCCGCCCGACTTGAGGCCAGAAGAAATCCCAGTAGCCTGAGTGCGTATCTAAATATTTAAACTGCCATGTCGCTACGATGAAAATTGTTATTCCTACAACTAGAGGAAGACGTGGATCTAGGCGATCTGCTAATCGACCAGCAATTGGCATTCCTATAGCTGTAGATACTGCCCCTGGCATGAGAGCAAAACCGATCTCAATGGCGTTGAAGTGTAATACTTGGCTCATAAAAACTGGCAACACAAATAATATACCAAATAGGCTAAAACCAGCTAAAAACCCAATCATATTACCAGCAACAAAAGTCCGATTACTAAATATTGATAAGTCAACGACCGGATTACGAATTAATAACTCTCGCCGCACTAAATAAGCTAAATTTATAACTCCGACTGCAATCAAGCAGATAATTAACTTAGAATTGAGCCAGCCTAATCGCTGTCCATTTTCTAGGGCATACTGCAAAGTTGATAGCCCAATTACTAAAGTAACTAAACCTGGCCAATCAAATTGACCTTCAGGCTTCTTCAAATAAGGCGGATTCTGAATGAACCGAATTACCATCACTGCCGCCAGAATTCCTGGTATTAAATTGACAGTAAAGATCGAGCGCCAGCCGATTGTATCAGTTAAATATCCGCCTAAAATCGGACCAAGCGCCGGACCAACGAGTACGCCCATGCCAAAAATGCCCATCGCTTTGCCATGTTCTTCTCTCGGAAAAGTTTCCAACAAAATTGCCTGAGCGCTGGGTAATAAAGCCCCTCCAGATAATCCTTGAAGGATACGAAAACAGACAAGAGAGGAAAGGTTCCAGGCTAGCCCACACAATAAAGACGAAAGTGTAAATAATATAATGGCTCCAGCATAAAATTGCTTGCGTCCTAACAAGGCATTTAAGTACCCAGTCAAGGGCATGACAACGATACTACTAATAATGTAAAACGTTACTACAGCCCCAACTTGAGTTATTGAGGCTCCAAAACCAGCTTGAATTTTGGGAATGGCGACGTTGACAATACTAGTATCAATAATTGCCAATATGCTACCCATCATAATCGTGATAGTGACTAACCATTTATTCACATTTATGGCTGTAGTAGGCGATCGCTTGTGTGGTGGTGTAGGTAAAAATTTTTCATTCATAAGTTCTAAAAGTTTGTTGTAGTTCGCAATACAAAATCTGCAACATCAACTAAGAGTGACTATTGCTGATGGAATTAAAATTCGATCCGCTCAATTTTTGTGCTGCCCAATAACGCGATAACACTCAGCTACACAGGCACGTTGCTGCATCGCACTGACTAGCGCTTCATAAACAGACCAATTTGTCTGGAGTAGAGTTTTAGCCTGCAAAACCGCCCAGCGCTCTTTCTGCTCTTGGGCAGATCCAGAAAATCCTAATGGAGCTAACACAGTTCTCAGTTTTTGTCTATCATCAGCTCCACCCTCAGCGCTACCGTAAACTAGGGTTTCAGCCGCTAAACCACCCATCCAAATTGTGCAGTATCGCTCTAAGAGTTGAGAACTTAAAATTCCCTGTTCTAGCTGTGCTAATTCTCGATCGTCAAAACTGACTCCGCCTTGTGCTGATTGTCCTTGTCTAAAAGCTTCCCAAGCACTGAGAGCATAGCCAGTGACTGGAACTCCTAACAACGAGGCGACTAAGAAGTGTCCGGCTTCATGTTGGACAATCCGGAGGCGGTGCTGGGGTGAGAAACTAGCTAACCAACCTAATAGCAGGGTACCTCCCTGACCTTTCCAGCTTAAAGTATCTAGAGTGGCAAGTCCTAAAAGACTGAAAGTAGCGATCGCAGGCACAGTCGGGGACAAGTCGAACAAAGGTCCCAACAAACTCGAAACCACAATGGTAAAAATCGCGATCGCTACTAAATTCAAGGCAGTCTGGCTCATACGGTAGTGTTCGGTTAAAAAGTTCGCTTTCACACAGTCTAAAGCCTGCTACAGATACTCAGTCTTCACAATTAAATGACAACGGACAAAGAGCATATGGCAAAATGAAAAGCAGTGACCATTGATAGGTAATTTTGTGAGTCCAACTGCCCCTGTATCTACTCGCCGCGTCTTTCCCTTCACTGCCATTGTCGGTCAAGAAGAGATGAAACTGGCTTTAATATTGAACGCAATCGAACCCAAAGTCGGCGGTGTCATGATTATGGGCGATCGCGGCACCGGAAAATCCACCACGATCCGGGCGCTAGCTGACATCCTACCAGAGATCGAAGTTGTTGCTGATGACCTATTTAACAGTCACCCCAGCGATCCAGAGCTGATGAGCGATGTTGTCCGGCAGCAGTTAGAGCAGCAGCAAGAAATTCCTGTTGCTCACAAAAAAGTGCCAATGGTGGATCTGCCGTTAGGAGCGACTGAAGACCGAGTTTGCGGCACGATTGATATTGAAAAAGCCCTCTCTCAAGGAGTCAGAGCTTTTGAACCAGGACTACTTGCTAAAGCAAATCGCGGCATCCTATACGTCGATGAAGTCAACCTACTAGACGATCACTTAGTAGATGTCCTGCTCGACTCAGCCGCTAGCGGTTGGAACACAGTTGAACGAGAAGGCATTTCCATCCGTCATCCCGCTCGTTTCGTTCTCGTCGGTTCCGGAAACCCCGAAGAAGGCGAACTGCGTCCTCAGTTACTCGATCGCTTTGGAATGCACGCGGAAGTTCGTACAGTTAAAGAACCAGTCCTACGAGTACAAATTGTCGAGGAACGGGGAGAATTTGACCAAAATTCACAAAAGTTTCTCGAAAAACACCAGTCCCAGCAAACAGCGTTGCAACAACAACTACTCAATGCCCAAAAGCTGCTGCCTGCGGTGACAATTGAGCGCGATCTCCAATTGAAAATTGCGGAAGTCTGTTCTGAACTTGATGTTGATGGTTTACGAGGTGACATTGTAACTAACCGTGCTGCCTGCGCCTTAGCAGCATTTGAAGGTCGCAATTCGGTAACAGTTGATGACATCCGCCGCGTCATAACTTTGTGTCTGCGCCATCGCTTGCGAAAAGATCCATTAGAGTCGATTGATTCTGGTTATAAAGTGGAAAAAGCCTTTAACCGCGTATTTGGCATTGAAGTCCCAGTGGAACAAGATTCGTCTGCTCAAGTTAATGGTTTGAGGCAAGCACCAAGTGTCCGTGAGCGATGATTAACCCACACTTCGTTTACCAGGATAGTGATGAAAATTTGGTAGTCTTACGAGCGATCGTTAGTTTCTATAGGCTAGGCTAATTTGGATTGCTAACATCAGACAATAAGAGCGCGAATCATCAGACTAAAGGTGATACAGAGTTTGATTTGAGAGACATTACACTGATTAGTACTTCATGTCATAGCTACATGTATGTGTTCTAGGCGAGATATTTACCCGATTTTTGAGGAAGGTTAGTATGACAGCGACTCTATCAGCACCCCAATCAATTGAGTCTTGGCTAGGTAAAGAAGCAGAGGATCTGCTCAATCATAAAGCAAAAGTTTCCAAAGATTTACTACATCTACCAGGTCCTGACTTTATCGACCGGATCTTTGCCCAGAGCGATCGCTCCCCCCAAGTATTGCGGAGTCTCCAGCAGTTATATTCTTTCGGTCGTCTCGCCAATACTGGATATCTCTCAATCCTGCCAGTAGATCAGGGCATCGAACACTCAGCCGGTGCCTCCTTTGCCCCCAATCCAATTTACTTTGATGCGGAAAATATCGTTAAACTAGCAATTGAAGCAGGCTGCAACGCTGTCGCTAGTACGCTAGGAGTTTTAGGCATTGTTTCGCGCAAGTATGCTCATAAGATTCCCTTCATCATGAAGCTCAATCATAATGAACTGCTAACTTGCCCTAATCAATTCGACCAAGTACCGTTTGCCTCAGTTAAACAAGCTTGGAATATGGGTGCTGTGGCTGTCGGGGCAACAATTTATTTTGGCTCTGAGCAATCAACTCGGCAGATTCGGGAAGTGAGCCAAGCCTTTGCTGAAGCCCATGAACTCGGTATGGCAACAATTCTTTGGTGCTATCTGCGGAATAGTGCTTTTAAGCAAGACAAAGACTATCACTTGGCAGCAGATCTTACAGGGCAGGCCAATCATTTAGGTGTCACAATTGAAGCCGACATTATTAAGCAAAAACTGCCCGAAAATAATCACGGCTACCAAGCGGTTCAAAAGGCGATTGGTGAGAGCTACGGCAAAACTAACGATCTGGTGTACAGCGATTTGACGACTGACCACCCAATCGATCTCACTCGCTACCAAGTACTAAACTGTTACTGCGGACGTGCTGGACTGATTAACTCTGGTGGAGCTTCTGGTAAAAATGACTTTGCCGAAGCTATTCGCACTGCTGTCATCAACAAACGAGCTGGCGGTACTGGGCTGATCTCTGGACGCAAAACTTTTCAGCGTCCGATGGAAGAAGGGGTTAAGCTATTCCACAATGTTCAGGACGTTTATTTGTCTCATGATGTGACTATTGCCTGATCGTAATTCTTCGCATCGATCGGTTGAAGGGGAAGATTGATTTTCTCTTTCCCTTTTTATCCATTACAAGTAAGTAGCACTAGATGTTATAAAGATATAACTAAGAAATGGACAAACTTTTTGGTACATACTACATACCGAGCAAGCGGTGGACCAAGACATACGGTATTGATGCGCCTACTGCGCCAAGTTTTGCTGGACAACTACTGCAACCTTTCAAATCAAAGTTATCTGAGATAAAGAACTAAGTTGTAAGCTAAGCTATGTGGCAAGGAAAATTTTAGAACAAATCATGGCACAGATGAAAACCTTGCTCTATTGTGCTTTTCTGTTCGGATTCAGCGCTAGTTTACTTGCTCTTGATTCTATAAAAGCCAACGCCGAAGCACCTTTAAGCAATCAGACAAGCTCGGCTAACAAAAATCCTGGAACGTTTGTCATTGTCGGCACTGAGCCATTTTGGGGTATGAGTATTGCTAAGACTGGTATTACCTACTCTACACCTGACAAGAAACAAACATTTCCTTATGTTGCACCACTCCCAGCCGAGGGGCGTACTCTCGATCTATTGCAAGTGTACCGATTGCCAGGCGGACTGAATAATTTAATTGTCATCCAGAAAGTCAATTCCTGTAGCGATGGGATGTCCGATCGCCAATATCCCTACTCGGCAACGCTGATCTTTGGCAGAACTGTTAGAGAAGGTTGCGCTAGTAGAAAATAACATTTGGGAACAAGCGATCGCTAATTAATGATACTTAAGAGGAGCAATCGCTGGATCTATATCCGATCCAAAATCGGCGATCGCTCACCGTCTCCGATTCATTGACCTACACAACTCCCCGAATTTTACGGGTATTCTCTACCAAACTCTGAGCAAACTGATCGAAGCGCTGAGATAATTTATCATCAACTATCTTGCCATCAGGAGTAAAAGCTTTCCAGGCTTGACCGAGCGCAATCTGTTCTGGAATTACCCAAGCATGTACCCAACGCATAATTATCCGCAGATCGTTGAGAGCATTACTATTAGACTGACCACCCAAAACACTAATTAGCCCAGTCACCTTACTATCTAAATGTTCAAAGCTCATTAGATCTAGAGCATTCTTCAACACCCCGCTCAAACTGCCGTGGTACTCTGGTGTTGCCAATATTAAACCATCTGCTTGCTTAACAGCATGGCGTAACCGCTCAACATCTGGATAATCTGGGTAGTCATCTTCTCCATTACTAAACGGTAACTGAAGCAGCCTTAAATCTAGAACTTCTACCTCTGCACCCATTGCTTCTACCCGCTTAGCTGCCAAGTTGAGTGCTATCTGACTGTGGGAGGCAGGGCGTAAACTTCCACCAATTCCAACTATTTTGACCATACGATTGTGTTTTAGATAAATGAATTAGCTTAGAGCGACGGCTTATTGCAATACGAAGTCATTTCGACTACAACTATTATAGCGATTATTCAAATCCTCTATCCAATTTAAGTACCAAAAACCTAAGATCTTCTTCCACCTTCAGATCGACATACTAGCGTCACACACCAGAGACGTTAGCCGGAAGTAATGGCAGCTACACTAGATCATGTAGAGGTTTTTTTATCGGTTATCAGACCACAAAAAAGCACTAGTACATTCACAACTCGGACCAAGGCAGCAGACAAAAGGCAATTCAATGATGAGAGGTTCCGACAAGGCATTAACAAAGCAGCGATCGGCAAGCGGTATCAGGACGATCGCAACAGGTTGGCTAATTTTGCAGTCACTAGCTGTAGTTACCCCAGCATTAGCAGCCAAAGAAGATAGTAAGTCCCTGACGTATGGTAAGTTTTTGCAGGAAATTCAGCTAGATCAAGTTGCTGATGTGAAGCTCGATCAAGCTCAAGGGATAGCTCAGGTGAAACTCAAAGGGCAAACTAATCAACCGCCACAACAAGTAACGCTACTAGAGCAAAACCCAGAGCTAATTAGAGCGATGCGCGACCACAACGTTCCATTTGGGGAAGTTAGAGCTTCTGCCGAAAGCCAAGCTGCCTTGGGAATTTTGATCAATCTATTATGGATCTTGCCGTTAATTGCTTTATTTCTAATATTCCTGCGCCGCTCTAGCAATGCTTCTTCCCAAGCTTTAAACTTTGGCAAATCTCGCGCTCGCTTTCAAATGGAAGCCAAAACTGGTGTCACGTTTGAAGATGTAGCTGGAATTGACGAAGCCAAAGAAGAATTAGAAGAAGTCGTCACCTTCCTCAAACAACCAGAACGCTTCACGGCAATTGGAGCGAGGATTCCTAAAGGTGTTTTACTGATTGGTTCTCCTGGAACTGGTAAAACGTTGCTTGCCAGAGCGATCGCCGGAGAAGCAGGAGTTCCTTTCTTTAGTATCTCAGGCTCAGAATTTGTAGAGATGTTTGTTGGTGTCGGTGCATCCCGTGTCCGCGACTTATTTAAAAAAGCCAAAGAAAATGCTCCCTGCTTAATCTTCATTGATGAAATTGACGCTGTGGGTAGACAACGGGGTGCAGGCATCGGCGGTGGCAACGATGAAAGAGAGCAAACTCTTAACCAGTTATTAACTGAGATGGATGGGTTTGAAGGTAATACTGGCATCATTATTATTGCCGCCACTAACCGACCTGACGTTTTAGACTCCGCCTTGTTACGTCCAGGCAGGTTTGATAGGCAAGTAATTGTGGATGCTCCTGACTTGAAAGGAAGACTAGAAATCTTAAAAGTCCATGCCCGTAATAAGAAAATTGACTCCTCAGTTTCACTCGAATCAGTAGCGCGACGCACCCCTGGTTTCACTGGTGCAGATTTAGCCAACCTATTGAATGAAGCGGCAATTTTGACTGCTAGACGGCATAAAGAAGCAGTCACTCTGCTCGAAATCGATGATGCTGTAGACCGAGTAGTGGCGGGGATGGAAGGCACTCCTCTAGTAGATAGTAAGAGCAAGCGGCTGATTGCCTATCATGAAGTTGGACATGCCCTACTCGCTACCCTGGATAAAAACCACGACCAGTTGCAAAAAGTTACCCTAGTGCCACGGGGACAAGCGCGAGGATTAACTTGGTTTACTCCCGACGAAGAGCAAGGACTGTACTCCCGTTCGCAGTTATTAGCAAGAATTACTGCTACATTAGGCGGTCGAGCAGCAGAAGAAATCGTTTTCGGTCACGCAGAGGTGACGACAGGTGCATCTAATGACTTGGAGAAGGTAACTTCCCAGGCACGACAAATGGTAACTAAGTTTGGCATGTCAAATTTGGGACCAGTCTCTTTAGAAAACCAGCAAAGTCAGGAGGTATTTCTTGGTCGCGAATGGCCATCAAAGTCTGAGTATTCTGAAGAAATTGCTGCCAAGATAGATGTCCAGGTCAGAGAGATTATTAATCATTGTTACCAGCAAGCAAAGCAAATCCTGCAAAAGAATCGTACTTTAATGGACTACTTGGTGGATCTATTATCAGAAGAAGAGACAATCGAAGGAGATCAGTTTCGGCAAATCGTCGCGGAGTCGCTGACAAGTCGCAAGTCGCAAGTCGCAAGTCGCAAGTAAGGGAGCTGCTTTAATCTCCAGTCTCTCCAATTGTTTTTGAAACTTGAACTGAGACAGATGACTGTTTAGGAATAGCTGCTGTGCGTGAAGTGCTGCTAGACTGCTGAGCATACATCGCCCGCAGCACCAACGCTGGATCGACGCTGTTACCATCATATTTCAGCGCCCAGTGCAGGTGTGGACCAGTAGTATGTCCAGTCATTCCTACTCGACCAATTCGAGTTCCAGCAGCAATTTGTTGCCCTTCCGCCATTTGAATGCCGCCTTCACGATCTATTAAGTAACGATGACCGTCGGCAGTTTCAACATGGCCTTCCATATGACAGTAGGTGTGCTGCCACTCTCCAGACTGAATCACAATATAGGTGCCACAAGCAGTGCCGTCAGAAACCTGTAAGACAGTACCTGCCCACCAATTACGAATGTAGCTTCCTTCAGGGGCAGCCATGTCTAAACCCCGGTGGAATTCCCAACTAGAACCAATGTGGCGGTAACCAAAAGGGGAAGTGTAAGCTTGAAAATTCTCTACTGGGAATGAAGCTTGGCTCCAACCACTATTTACTGCTACGGAGTTTACCTCAACTGCCAAAGCCTTTGAGGTTTGTTGCTGCCATAATAAATTAGGTATAGTTACTAAACTCAATCCGACTAGAAGTATTTGTTTACAATGGGCAAATCTTCTTTGCAGCTTACTCTGGGACATAAACGCTAGCTTCATTGTGTTTTTACTCCTTCACGAAAAACTTACAGTAACCTTTTTTAACGCACCACACAAATCGTAATAATGATCCTCCGAAATATATTACTTCAGGTTGATGACATGTCAAGGTCAAAAGTTAAACTTAACTCTATGTTTATTTAAGTTGTTGTACTTACAGTAAGTAAATAGGTTGACAGTTCAGCCCTTACAGCCTGTTCATTGATATGAAAGTGTTGTAAAAAGATTTATTAAGCAAACACCCGAAATCAGTAAATATTAAAGTTACATGACAATACTGAACGAGATTTTTCCCTTTAAATTGGCGCTGGATGCCACAACGATCGCCGGAGCCAGTTTATGGTCTTTGGCATTGTATCTGGGTTTGTCACCGTTGAGTGAATGGCTAATGCAGCAAATTAATCGCTGGTTTCAATTTGCCGAGCGATCGCTCTACATGAGTCAGCAGGAGTTTGAGAGAACGCGCCGGGGTAGAGAAGCACAAAACGCTTTTTACGCCTCGCTGTTTAGTATTGTGCCGTTTTTAGTTCTGGGTGGCTTGTGCAACTACGGCATCGAACTTAGCTTAGGTCAGAGCTGGGCAATCAGCATGGGTTTGTTAGCCTGTATGGGATGTGGAGTATACGAACTAGGTCGTCGGGATGGTGAGTCTTTGAAGTAGGGTGTGGGGTGTAGGGTGTAGGGTATGGGAAACCCCGTTCCTGGTCAAAATCTTATTTCTTCAGATATAAGTTCTGCCAGTTTCTGAGCCGCCCCTGGTTGTCCCCGCAATTCCCGGAGGCGATCGCTAATTTGTTGCAGTTTTTCTGGGTGATTTAACCAGTCAAGAGCTAGTTCTGCTACATCTTGTGGTTGGAGTTTGCCCAAAAGTTCTGGCACTACTTCTGCTTGCGCCCAAATATTAGGCCACGCTCTCAAACCGATCCGTGGCAACGCTAGTAAGTTAATTGCTTTAGCAAAAGGTGTCCCTAACCCCGGCAAACGTGCCAAAATTCCTGGTAGACCATCCCAAGTGCGCATTGCATCTAACTGCTGTGTAGGCAGCAAAACAATCATTGGTATAGCTAAGGCACCTAATTCAGCAGTATTAGCGCCAATAGTAGTAATGCACAGACAGCACTGGGATAATAAATCATAGGCAGGCCATCGCGTCCAAAGTTCCACACACAATCCAGCATCAGTTTGAAGAAAAGGCAGTTTAGGTGCAGCAGGAATTACCAATCGAGCTGTTTTACCACCAACTAAGGAAATCACTGGATTGTGCTTTGGATCGGCAAAACTTGCCAGACGTGCCAAATCCAAAGTAGGTGCCACCGGAATCACAAAACGAGTTTGAGGACGTACCGCTTGAATACACTCAGCGATCGCCAAAGCCAAAGGCACCCCCTGAGCCAACTTAGCCGACTTAGAACCAGGCAACAACCCCACCAACTCAACCCC
>JAABUQ010012420.1_pt1 | contig 10587 bp, 17 predicted proteins | sample 5560001 | NCBI WGS metagenome assembly JAABUQ01 (sample SAMN10711888, study PRJNA513371) | rock metagenome | isolation source: Antarctica rocks | place: Antarctica: Victoria Land, Finger Mt nord | collected 2015-12-18 | reverse complement strand
CGACGATTATTTTCCCATCATCGACGCGTACGCTCACGTGCGCCAAAACGCGCTGCCGCAGTTCGCCTTTGGGACCCTTGACATGCACTTCGTTCTCGTGGATGTTTACATTAACGCCGCTGGGAATCGCGACGGGGAGTTTCCCAATTCTAGACATGCATCACCATACGTACGCCAGCACTTCGCCGCCGTAGCCTTCCTTTTTTGCTCTCTTCCCCGACATGATGCCCTTCGAAGTCGAGATGATCACCAAACCCAGACCGCCCAGCACACGGGGGATTTCCGTTTTATTCGTGTATACTCGTAAGCCCGGACGGCTAATGCGGCGCAAACCGGTGATGACTTTCTCTTTTTCGGGGCCATACTTGAGGGTGATGCGAAGAACGCCTTGCGGGCCTTCGTTGACCTGAGCAAAATCGTTAATGAAGCCTTCGTCCTTTAATATGCGGGCTACGGATTTTTTCATGCGCGAGGCCGGTATGTCCACGGACTCATGATTTGCCGTGTTCGCATTGCGAATGCGCGTGAGCATATCGGCAATAGGATCGGTAATGACGCCCATTATGCCACCGCTCTCATCACCATGACGCCTTGGTGATGCCGGGAATATTGCCCTTATGGGCATTTTCGCGAAAGCAAATCCGGCACATGGCAAACCTGCGCAGATAGCCCCGCGGCCGTCCGCACATACGGCAGCGATGGTGATTGCGTACATTGAATTTCGCCGGGTGCTTCGATTGTTCGATCAGTGCAGTTTTCGCCATTAACGTCCTTTTTGCAGCGGCAAACCCATTGCGGTAAGAAACTCCGTTGCCTCTTCATCGTTCTTAGCGGAGGTAACGATCACGATGTCCATGCCGCGGGCTTTATCTACCTTGTCAAAATTGATTTCCGAGAAGACGAGTTGCTCGCGCAAGCCCATATTATAATTCCCGCGCCCGTCGAACGATTTGCGCGGTAAACCACGGAAGTCGCGAATGCGTGGAAGGACGATGTTGAAGAGCTTATCGAGAAAAACGTACATGCGCTGGCCTCGCAGCGTTACCTTGGCTCCGATGTTCATCCCCTCGCGCAGCTTGAAAGCAGCGATCGACTTCTTGGCTTTGGTGATGATCGGCTTTTGACCGCTGATGACTTGAAGCTCGTTGGCGGCCGTGTCCAAGATTTTCGAGTTGGTGATCGCTTCGCCGACGCTCATATTGATGACGACTTTTTCCAGTTTTGGTACTTGATGAACGTTCTTATAGCCGAACTTCTCCAGCATGGTTTTGCGAACGTCATTGCGGTACTTTTCTTGTAAACGTGCTGCCGGCATCGCTTATCCTTTCACCGCTTCGCGCGCCGGCTCACTGCAGCGAACGCACGTGCGCTGCGTGCCGGAATCGGTCACGCTGCGCTTGAGGCGGGCGGGGAAATGGCACTTACCGCAGACGTACATCAAGGCGCTCAGCGGAAGGGGCGCTTCCTTCTCTAAGATACCTCCGGGGCGCTGGCGATCGCCGGCGCCCTTCGTGTGACGCTTGACGACGTTGAGACCCTCCACGGTCGCTTTCCCGGCGCGCGGAAAAACGGCTTTGACTGTGCCGCGCTTTCCCTTTTCTTTGCCGCGGCGCAGCATAACGGTGTCGCCTTTGAGGATGTTGCGTTTAACTGCGTTCGCCATCACAAAACCTCTGGTGCCAGCGATGCGATCTTTAGAAAGCCGCGATCGCGGAGCTCGCGCATGACCGGACCGAAAACGCGCGTGCCGCGAGGATCGAGGTTGTCTTTCTCTCCCTTAATGATCACGCAGGCGTTGTCGTCGCACTTGATCACGGAACCATCGGTACGGCGCATGGGTTGCGAACAGCGCACCACAACAGCTTTGACGACTTGGCCTTTCTTGACGGCCGCTCCAGGTATGGCGCTTTTGACGGTACCCACGATGATGTCGCCCACGTGCGCGTACGGATGCCGGCTACCGCCGGAGACGTGGATACAAAGCAACTCGCGCGCGCCGGAATTATCGGCTACCTTCAGCCGGGTCTCTTGTTGAATCACTTGGCTTTTTCAACAATCTCGACAAGCCGCCAGCGCTTATCGCGTGATAAAGGGCGGCATTCCATAATGCGAACGATATCGCCGATCCCCGCATCATTTTTCTCGTCGTGGGCTTTGAAACGGACGGATTTGCGCACGATCTTTCCGTAAACCGGATGCGGAACGCGCGTTTCGCTCACCACGACGATCGTTTTTTCCATTTTATTGGAAGCCACTCTACCCTGCTTGATGCGGCGGGCCTGCCGTCGCGCCGGCCGCTCCATCTCGGTGTGCGCCATATCAGGCTGCTCCATTGGCACCCTCGCTGATGCGCTTCTCGCACAGTGCTGTTTGAATTTGGGCATACGTGCGCCGCATGGCACGAATCTTACTAAAGTCCGACAGGTGACCGGTGCGCAAGGCGAACCGAAGATTGAACAGTTCATCCTTCGCTTCGCGAGAACGCCGTTGCAACTCGGGGATAGTCAGCGTACGAAGATCGCGCAACTCGTTCTTTTTCATGCCTCACCTTCGGTGCGTGCTACGATCTTCGTGCCGATCGGCAACTTGGCGGCGGCCAACCGCAACGCCTGACGAGCCACGGTATCCTCAACGCCTGAAAGCTCAAAGAGCACTCGTCCGGGGCGTATGACCGCAACCCAAAATTCCGGGTTGCCCTTTCCGGAACCCATGCGGGTTTCGGCTGGCTTCTTCGTCACCGACTTATCGGGAAAAATTTGGATCCACACTTTGCCACCGCGCTTGATGTGACGCGTCATCGCAATACGCGCCGCTTCGATTTGGCGGTTGGTCATCCAGCACGGTTCCAGCGCCTGCAATCCGTACTCACCGAAGGTCAAAGAGTTGCCCGAGTGTGCCTTTCCTCGCATGCGTCCGCGGTGTACGCGACGCCACTTGACTCTTTTGGGAGTTAACATTATTCCGAACTCTCCGTGGTCGGGGCGCTAGGAAGCGGCGCGCCTTGGGGCCCGCTTTCGTTGGGACTGCCGCTCTCACTGGGCAACGGCGTGGTCTCCGGCTGTTCGGCTTCCGGCTCTTCGGTCAGCGGGTTGGGCTGCTCGCCCAGCGGACTGCTGCCGCCGGGCACATGCATTTCCGCTTCCGCCGAATCAGCCGCTTCCGGCACCCCCGCCTCATTTTCCATGTCATCCTGAGCCTGTCGAAGGACTGCATGGGAATCATCTCGCTCGCTCGCAGCAACATCAACAGCCTGTCCCGTGTCATCGTGTGCGTGGCCCGTTTCATCATGTGCGTGGCCCGTGTCCTGAGCCTGTCCCGTGTCATCCTGAGCCTGTCGAAGGACCTCTTGGTCCGCAGCCTGCAAGACTTCCGCCGCGTTGGGTGCTTGAGCCACATCGCTTGGGGCGGTCGCGATCTCTTCAACGTTAGGTCTCACAGGCGGCCGGCTAGATCCGCCGCGTGATCCGCGGCTGCGCTCGCCGCGGCGATCGCGGAAGGTCGCACGATCGGCGCCCGCGGGAACGCGTTCTTGACGCGCGTGCTGCTCGGACCGGACTTGATCCGGCAACACTTCCCCTTTATAGATCCAGACCTTCACGCCGATGCGGCCGAAGGTTGTGAACGCTTCGACATGCGCGTAATCGATGTCGGCGCGCAGGGTGTGCAGCGGCACTTTTCCATCGTGGTTACGCTCCGAACGCGCGATCTCCGCGCCACCGAGGCGTCCGGATATTTGTACTTTCACGCCGCGCGCTCCGGCCTTCATCGTGCGCATGATGGCTTGCTTCATGGCGCGACGAAAGGCGATTCGCTTTTCCAACTGATCGACAATGTTCTGTCCTACGAGGCGAGCATCGGTTTCAGGTTGCCTGATTTCCATGACGTTGACCTGGACGTTTTTGCCCGAGAGCTTTTCCAAACTTTTTCGGATTTCGTCGATACCGACGCCACGTTTACCGATGATGATGCCCGGCTTAGCTGTATGAACGATAACGCGAACTTGATTGGTGCGCCGTTCAACCTCGACTTTGCTAATGGCGGCCGGGCGCGTCCACCGGCTAAAGTATTTTCGGATCGCAACGTCTTCGTGCAACCAGTCTTTGTAGTGCTTCTTCTCGAACCAGCGGCTATCCCAAGTACGGGTAATGCCAAGCCGCAAACCGACCGGATGAATCTTCTGTCCCATTTATGTCTCCGCCGCTTGCGCCGCCGGCGCTTTACGTTTGCTCGCCGCTTTGGTCCGCGGTGCTTTTTTGGTTGAAGTCTTTTTGCGGGATGCCGGCGCCGCTGCGGTACCGCGCAGAGACTTTTGCGTCATCGTAATAGACGCACCACTGCGTCGCTTGGGAAGCCGCTTTGGCGCCGCGCCGACCGCAACGGTCACATGCGCCATGCGCTTACGCTTGAAGTTGGCGCGGCCTTGCGCCCGCGGATCGAGTCGCTTCGTAAAGCGTCCGCCTGGACCGCCGTCAACGGTAATGCGTTTCACGAACAGACCGTCGGTGTTCATCTCGTGATTGTTTTCGGCATTAGCGACGGCGCTGCGAAGCAGCTTCTCGATCGGCTCAGCGGCAAATACGCCGCTAAACTCGAGCAGAATGAGCGCTTCTCGCACGCTTCTTCCACGGATTGCGTCCGCAACGCGGCGCAACTTGCGGGGACCCACGCGCGCAAACTTCAAATGTGCGACCGCTTCGGTAGCCGATTGCTTTGCCTCGGCCATTATTTGACCGCACTCTTGTCGGCACCGCTGCCGTGACCACGAAAGGTACGCGTGGGTGAGAATTCACCGAGCTTGTGGCCGACCATGTTCTCGGTAATGAAGACCGGAATGTGCGCTTTGCCGTTGTGCACCGAGATCGTATGTCCCACCATTGCTGGAATGATGGTCGATGCGCGGCTCCACGTTTTAATGACGCGTTTTTCGCGCGACTCATTCAGCTTTTCGATCTTGCTCATCAAGTGTTCGGCGACGAACGGGCCTTTTCGCAGACTGCGGCCCATCTAGCGGCGCTCCACTGTAGCTCTGCCCATCATTTGGCCCCGCGCTTTCTCACGATCATCGACTGCGTGCGCTTGTTGCGCCGCGTCTTTTTGCCCATCGTCATCTGACCCCACGGCGTGGTCGGCGGCCGCCCGGAGGTGGAACGCGCTTCGCCTCCCCCGTGGGGATGATCGACCGGATTCATCGCGATGCCGCGAACGCCGGGACGAATCCCACGAAGCCGCTGCCGCCCGGCCTTTCCCACGATTTCATTTTCATGATCCACGTTACCCAGTTGGCCTATCGTTGCCCGGCAAACGATGGGAACGCGGCGAACCTCGCCCGACGGCATACGCACTTGAGCGTAATCGCCTTCTTTGGCCATGAGCTGCGCGGCCCCGCCGGCGCTACGTACGAGCTTGGCACCTTGGCCGGGACGTAATTCGATGTTGTGAATGACGGTGCCGAGCGGAATGTTCATGATCGGCAAGCAGTTGCCGTTCTTGATGTCGGCTTTTTCGCCGGATTCAAGCTTGTCGCCGACCTTCAAACCGGCTGGTGCGAGAATATATCGCTTTTCGCCGTCCTTGTAGTGCACGAGTGCAATGTGCGCGGAGCGATTTGGATCGTACTCTATCGTCGCGACCTTACCGGGTATGGCATCCTTTTGCCGCTTGAAATCGATGATGCGATACATCTTGCGATAGCCGCCGCCCTTGTGACGCACTGTAATATGACCGTTGAAGTTGCGACCCGAATGCTTCTTGCGCACCTCGGTAAGCGATTTTTCAGGTTCTACCTTGCTAAGATCCGAAAAATCCATCGTCGTCATAAAGCGGCGGCCCGCACTGGTCGGCTTGTATTTTTTAACCGGCATGAATCAGTTCACCCTACTGTTCAAAATAGTTGACGCCGGCGAGTTCTATTTTTTGGCCCGCCTTGAGCGTGACGATAGCTTTTTTCCAGTCCGATTGCGTTCCCGACGTGCGAACACCCCGCCGCGCGAAATTCTTTTTCTTACCGCCCACCTTGACGGTGTTCACTTTGATGACGTTGACCTTGAATATTTCTTCGATGGCATGACGGATTTGAGTCTTGGTCGCGCGCAGATGAACCTCAAAAGAATATTGGTGGGCGAGCGCGTTGCTCATCGACTTTTCGGTGATGCGGGGAGCAATGATAACGTCGCGAGCTTCCATAGTTACGAGGCCACCGTTTCTTGCGCCGACAGTGTGCCGATGATTGCCTCGTACGCCGCTACCGTGAAGATCAGACGATCGAACCGCAGCACGTCTTTCACGTCCACCGCGCCTGCGTCGGTTACGGCGACTCTTTGCAAATTGGCCGCGACTCGTTGCAGTTGCTGCCCAATGTCACTTTCGTTTGGCGAGAACACGACCAGACTAAAGGGCCCGCGCTTCGCGGCTTTCGCGCTGCCGAAAACGAGCGCTGCAAAGTCGCGGGTTTTGGCGACATCGAAGGACGCCGTATCCAAGATCGTGACCGCGTCGTTGCGGAACCGATCCGCTAGGGCGGCCATGAAGGCCCCGCGCCGTTCTTTCTTATTAAGGGAGCTGACGTAGGAACGCGGCTTCGGCCCGAAAACGACGCCCCCGTGACGCCACTGGGGTGAGCGGATGCTGCCCTGCCGGGCGCGGCCGGTCCCTTTTTGCCGCCAGGGTTTTCTTCCGCCGCCGCGCACCTCATCGCGACGCAAGGTGGAAGCCGTACCCGACCGCGGGCTGGCTAGCTCTCGGTGCACTGCGCGGAAAATTGAATTGGCTTTGCCTGAATAGTCGGCTAGGAAGAGCTCGGGAATGGCCTCTTCTCGCAGTACGTTGCCCTTCGCGTCGATGACGTTTGCCATTAGGGTGCGCTCGCACCCTCCGGGCTCTTGGCCTTAACGCTGGCCCGCACCATCACGAGGCCGTTCTTGGCGCCCGGGACTGGGCCACGAATAAGCAGCAGATTACGTTCGGTGTCGGCCCGAACCACCTCCAAATTCTGATGGGTGGTACGGTCGACGCCGTAGTGCCCCGGTCGCCGGCTTCCTTTAACTACGCGCCCGGCGTTGGTATCGCCATTTGAAGCGGGTTGGCGGTGAATCATCGAACCGTGGCTCGCGCAGCCGCCCGAAAAGTTATGACGCTTGATCCCGCCGGCGAAACCATGGCCTTTCGATATCCCGACCACATCAACGCGGTCGCCCCCCGCAAACTGGGCCACCGTGACTGTACCGCCGACTTCGACGCCATCAATGTGACGGCGAAACTCACGCGTGTGCTGGCGCGGCTCGATGCCGACCTTCTTAAAGTGTCCAGCTTGAGCGCGATTCACGCGGTTCTTCTTTATGTTGCCGAAAGCCAGAGCGACGGCTTCGTATCCGTGTTCCTGCACCGTCTTGCGTTCGACCACCGTGCATGGGCCTGCGGCAATGACCGTCACCGGCACATAGCGGCCGTCATCGGTAAAGACGCTGGTCATACCCACTTTCCGGCCGACGATATTCTTCACGTTCCCTCGACTCCAAGTCCACGCACCCTGGCGTTCTGTTTATGCATCCTCACCGGCACGCGCAAATCGGCGGACCGGTGTGGACCACAACCTCGGAAGTTTATCAAGGCACCCAACAGAAGTCAAGCACGAGCACCGGGAATATTCGACTTGATCTAAGCACCGCGTTCGAGGCTGGAGATCGCGGCTCCGCGAAAAACATAGAATTTTGATGTGCTTCAACAGCGCTTGGTTAGTCCGAGAGCGGCGCGCAACGCCCCATGACTTCTGACTTCATTGTTGCGCGCAATCCTCAGCTCGGTAGCGCGCTTCCCTTTCTGTTGCACCTTCCGCTTGGAGATGGGTTGTGGCTGAAAGCCAAAGCGTCTTGGCCTCGCTCGGCGCGTGTGTATTGTCACGAAGCCGAGCCGCCGGAACTAAGTAGTCTTGAAATTATCGAACGCGTGGCCGCCGCGGCTTGCGTTAAGCGGGGCCAGGCGATCGATCTCGTGCTACAGCGGGCTATCCACAAGCGCTCCCAGTTCGTCTTCACGTCGTTCCGCGGCCGGCCGATGATCTTTTGGCAAACGCCGAAATCTGCCGCCGCGTCTCGCCCAGGCGTTCGTGTGCCGTCTTCGAGAAACGCGGTCCCTGAAATTTTCGTCATCGACACCAGAGAGCGCTACGGCTACACGTTTACCAGACACGGCGCGTCATTGCAGCGCCGCGCGCTACCTTCCGGCGATTACGCCGTTGAAATTAATGGAACGATCGCGGCCGCGGTCGAGCGAAAGTCCATCGAAGATTTCGCGACCTCCTTAGTGGATGGAAGCTTGAACTTTGCAATGGCGGAACTTGCAAACTTACCGCAAGCCGCGGTGGTTGTTGAAGGAATGTATTCCTCTCTTCTGCGTCACGAATATACTCGTCGAGGCTTCATTCCGGACGTCGTGGCGCGATTGCAAGTGCGTTACCGCAATGTCCCAATCATCTTCGCTGAATCACGAAAATTTGGCGAGGAATGGACGTTTCGGTTTCTGCGCGCCGCCCATGTTAACGCTGGGGCGATTGAATTACCTATTGCATCGGCGCTGCCCGCTACGGCTGCGCCGAAGCAGAAGCGAGTGCGACGCCGAGTGGCCAGCTCAAAATCGGCGCTGGAGGGGGTCCTTTCTACAACAGAATTAGAATGAAGCCTGCATGCGGGGATCACTGAAAGTAGTTCTCCTGCTCTTCGCGGCTGCGGTAAGCGGCTGCGGAGGGTCGGGCGGCTCGTCGGGTACTCCCCTGCCACTCCCAACCCTGAACTCCGCGCCAATTGACGCCATCGTCCAACAAAACTATGCCGGCGGTTGGGGCGTCGAGCTTGCGATCTACAAGAACGGCAACCCGGTATATACGCACGGCTACGGCTTCCGCGACCGCGGTTTGCCGGACATCTTTAACAACAGTGTGCCGGATTTCTGGAACGTGCCGCAACCCGAACAGGTTCTGCATCTGCCTCGCGGACAATTCGCGCCGGACGTCAACACCGTTTTCCATCTCGCGTCGGTCAGCAAAGAATTCACAGCCGGCGCAATCCTGCTGCTGCAACAAGACGGGAAGCTCTCGGTAAACGATCCCGTTTCGAAGTACTTTCCCTCAATACCGAACGGACAGCAGATACCACTACTGTACTTATTGCAGCACCGCAGCGGCCTTATCGATTACAACAATTTTGGGGACTATCCTGATTTCACCGGCGCCTATCAAGCGTTCATGGCGTCCGGGCAAACTAACTATCAGCCCATCGTCGATCGTCTCGCGAGTTTTCCGTTGAAATTTACGCCCGGCACAGCTTATGATTACGAAAACTCGAACTACTTCTTGCTGGGGCAAATCGTAGCAAAGTTGAGCGGCGAGACGCTTGCACAATTTTTGCAGCAGCGCATTTTCGGTCCGCTGGGTATGGTGCAAACCAATCAGGATCTACCACCGGCTCCAGCGACCGACTTTGCTTTAGGATACCGCGACGACGGTGCCGGACCTTATCGCACCTATGAACCCAACTTGCGCTATTACGCCGGCCCCGGAGGCATGACCTCAACCGTGGGCGACATCGAGAGATGGGACCGCGCCGTCCAACACCCCGGAATCTTCTCGCAGCAGTCGCTAGCGCAGATGTTTGCGCCAAGCCCCTTCCCGCAGCCATATGGCACGTATGCGGACGGCTGGTTTATAAGCTCTCTGAACGGTCATCCTTATATCTGGCACGATGGAGCGCTTCGCGGGTTCCAAACCATGAATGCAATTTCCCCAACGACGCCATAGACATCATCATCCTAACGAACGATGGTTCGGGCCTCGACCCGTATTTCATAATTCCGCAACTGTTCCCACTCGCGCTATCTATGAGTGCAGATCATTAGCCCTCCTTGCCCACAGCGTATTCACTCGGATTGGCGCCGTGTACTGAGGCTGGGTTGCCTGACCCGGGATCGCTGTGAGGCGAAGCTCGTGGTGATCCCTGCGCTGTTTCTGCCGACTAAGTTTGCCATAAGGCACTTATGGGAACGGCCCAAAGATTATCGCCGAAAGGTAACGTCCGCTCTCCAAAATACAGAACGATACCTCTGTGAAAATCGCCACGGGCGGCCATCTTTAGAGCGCGAAGTCCACTGAAAGCTCCAGCGGAAACGGATTGTGCCATCTTTACTTCTACTCCAACAATCTTTCTATCTGCCCGCTCAATTACAAAATCGACTTCATGTTGCTTTTGTGTTCGAAAATGCATCAATGAATAACGGTTCGCGGGGTCGAAGCTGATCAGGCGCATCAATTCTGTGCCGACAAATGTTTCGACAAGAAGCCCTACCTGATTGTCTCTATCTGATATGTTCAAGAGGTTAGCGTACAACCCTGAATCAGTTATTAGTATTTTCGGTGATTTTACAAGCCGCGCATCGATACTTTGAAACCATGGGGGCAACTCAGTGATCAGAAACGTTGCTTGCAGTAGCGCCACATAACGCTGAATAGTCGTGTTTGGAATCCCAGTATCCGCCGCAATGCCTGTAATATTGCGCGGACCGCCAGAACGGCTCGCTAATGTGCGCAGAATGCGTAGGATC
>JAABUQ010012419.1_pt1 | contig 10587 bp, 11 predicted proteins | sample 5560001 | NCBI WGS metagenome assembly JAABUQ01 (sample SAMN10711888, study PRJNA513371) | rock metagenome | isolation source: Antarctica rocks | place: Antarctica: Victoria Land, Finger Mt nord | collected 2015-12-18 | reverse complement strand
GCCGCCATGCCGGCCGCTAGGAGCGACAGCATCACGTTGGTGACGCGGAAAAGCTGCCGCGTCGGGATGCTGACCAGGCCGCGGTACAGCAGGGCCGCAACCGCGCCGCCGCCCAGCAGGCCCAGCAGGCAGCCGCCCACCAGCGCCACGCCGCCCTCGCCGCCGGCGGCGAGGCCGTACAGGAACAGCACGACCTCCGACCCTTCCCGCAGGATCGCGACGCCGACCACCACGGCCAAGGCCAGCAGGGAACGGCGGCCCTCCGACACGGCGCGGCCGAGCGCCTGCATTTCGCCAGCCATCTCCCGCCCGTGCCGGGCCATCCACACGTTGTGCCAGCCCAGCATGACCGCCGCGACCAGCAGGATTGCGGCGTTGAACACCTCCTGCCCGGAGCCTTGCAGGGCGTCGCCGATGGCGCCGGCGAACACCGCGACCACGCAGGCGCCGAGCAGGCCCCCCAGCACCCCGCCCGCGACCCAGCCGGCCCGCCCGGCCATGCCGCGCGTGGCGCTGAGCACGATGCCCAGGACCAGCCCGGCCTCGAACACTTCCCGGAACACGATCAGCGCGCTTGCCAGCATGGCGCTACTCCCCCGCCGCGATCAGGGCGCCACGCGCCTGGTCCTGATGGAACTCGTCGGCGAACGAGTAGCGCCCGGCGGCCAGCGGGCCGACCCGGATCGTCGCCTCGCGCCCGGCGGAGATGACCTTCTCCACCCCCAGTTCCCGGCTTTCGAACTCGGCCGGCGTGTCGTCGGCGTTGTGCACGACCAGGACCAGCCGCTTGCCGGCCGGCACGGTGAGTTCGGCCGGGTCGAAGGCGTGGTTCTTGAGCGTCATGCGGAACGTCGGCGGTTCGTCCGCCCGAACGGGAGCCGGCTCCGCGATCAACGATGCCAGGGCAGTGACGCCCAATAGGTGAAACCGCATGGAACCCATCCCGAGATGATTGCAAACGACTCTCAATTGCATTATCCCGGTGCCAGGTGCAAGTGATTTGCAGTTGGGGGCAGAGGATGCGGCAGCTTCGTGCGACGGTATGGGGCGGCTTGGCGGTCGCGGCGGCCGGGGTGCTGGCATTGGCGGCGCGACCGGGCGGCGCTGCGCCGGCGTTGCGCCCTGATTTCAGCGCCGCAATCTGCAACGCGCATCCGCCCCGGCTCGCCCATGCCTATGCAAGCGGGATCGACTTCGTCGCGCCGGGCAGCATCGTTGCCGTGGCCGATGCCGCCATCAGCAGCGAGGACCATGCCGAGCTGCTGTTCAAGCTCGGCCTGCTAGAAGGGCACCTGATGGTTGGGCGCGAGCTGATCGACGCCAAGCAGACCGAGCTGGCCCTGCCGCACTTCGGCCACCCGATCCGGGAGCTGTACGACGACGTCTCCGGCGAGCTGACCCGGCGGGGCGTCACCGGCTTCGACGGCGAGCTGATCGCGCTGGAAGCGCTGGCCGCGGGCAAGCCGACCGACCCGGCGACCACGGCGCAATACAACAAGGTGGTCGGCATCATTGCCGCCGTGCGCGCCACAGTGCCTGCCGGGCTGCTCGACAACGAACGCTTCATGCTGGGGGTGCTGGGGGAGGTCGCAACCATCTCCGCCGAGGACTACAGCGAGTCCATCGAGGGCAACCGGATCGAGAAGCCGGTCGAGTATCATGATAGCCGCGGCTACCTGGCCTACGCCGACCGGGAACTGAGCCGGCTGGAAGAGCGGCCGGCCCTGCGCGGCGACCCCGGCCTTTCGCTCGCGCGGGCCAAGCTCACGGAGATGCGCGCCGTCACCGGCCCGCTGCTGCCGCCGGAGCGCCCGCTGCTGTCAGTCGTTGCCTACAAGGGGATCGTCGCGCAGTTCAAGCAGGCTGCGGCGATCCGCGCCTGACCCGGCGGCTGGCTTGAGGAGCTGATCGGGTGCACGGCGTTTATTCCGACACCGCCCTGGTGCTGCCGGGCGACTGGCTGGTTTGGCTGGCGACCAGCGCCGTCCGGATCGCGTTCTACCGGCTGCAAGGCTGGCATGGGCCGCTCCGCCTGCTGCATGTCGGCGGCAGCGCGGTGTTCTTCGGCGCTATCGTGCTGCTGGACCTGCGGCTGCTCGGCCTCTTGGGCCGGGACATCGCGCTCGACGCGCTGGCGCGGGTCGTGCTGCCTATCACCCATGCGGCATTCGCGGTTGCGATTCTCACAGGGGCATTGCTGTTCCTGTACGACCCGATCCAGACCGGCAGCCATAGCTGGTTCCTGCCCAAGCTGCTGCTGCTCGCCGCCGCCGTGGCCAACGCGGCGGTGTTCAGCCTGCCCAAACGCATCGGCCTGCGCCGCATCGGCGGCGGCGCGCTGACCCGGCACGCCCGGCTGGCCGGCGCGCTGTCGCTGGTCCTGTGGACCGGCGTGATCGCCACCGCGACCGCAAACCATGAGGAGCGGCCCTTGGTGCGGGGACGCAGCATCAGCCGGCCCTCCCTGCACGTGGAATAAAATCCGTCGAAAGGGATTAACAGCCGGGCGCGATGGACTCATGGTGTCGGCGACCACGTTGCCGGAGCCTGCGTGACGACTCGACCGCTTCGCACCCATCAGGCCCATGTGGCCGCCATTGTCCAGGCCATCGCCGCCGGGGAGGCCGCCGACGTCGCCGACATCCTGGCGGCCGTCACCCCCGGCGGTGGCAAGAGCCTGCTGCCGGTGATCGCCGGCGCCGCGCTGGTCCGCGCGGGCGTCATCGACCGCATCTGCTGGGTGGTGCCGCGGGACAGCCTGCGCCTGCAAGCTGAGGAAGCCTTCGCCGACCCAGCCTGGCGCACCGCGCTGGGCCACGCCCTGTCGGTCCGCGCCGCCGGCAACGACCCGGACCCGTGCCGCGGCCTGGCCGGCTACGTCACGACCTATCAGGGCGTCGCCGCCGCCCCGGACCTGCATCTGGCCGAGTTCCGCAGGCATCGCTACCTGCTGATCGTGGACGAGGTGCACCATTTGCCGGCGCTGTCCGATATGACGCCGGAACCGCCGGTGCCGGGCGCCGAAGCCGGTACCGACGAGGCCTCCGGCTGGAGCCGCGCCTTGCAGCCCTTGCTGGAAACGGCCCGGCTGCGCCTCCTGCTGTCCGGCACGCTGGAGCGGGCGGACGGGCGCGGCATCCTTTGGCTGCCGTACCGCGCGGGGCGGCGGACGGCGACTCGGGAGGTGGACATGGCGGCGCCGGGCTGGGCCGTGGTCGGGTACAGCCGCGCCCAGGCCTTGGCCGAGCGCGCCGTGCTGCCGGTGACGTTCGGCGCGCTGGACGGGGAAGCGCGCTGGCTCGACCCGGAGATCAAGCAGCTCGACGGCTCCCCGACGGAGGTCGGGCCGCATCGGCTGTTCGGCCATTGGCCCACGGAAACCACCCGCCCAGCGCTGTTCACCGCGCTGCGCACCGGCTTTGCCGACGAGCTGCTGCGCCAGGCGTTCGACGCGACTCGCCGGCTGCGCGCCGGGCGCCGGACGGAGCGCGGGGAGGGCAGGGGACTCGGCAAGCTGCTGGTGGTCGCCCCGGACCAGGCCGCCGCCCGGCGCTATCAAGAGGTCGTGCGCGGCTGGGTGCCGCGGGCGCAGCAGGACACCGTGCGGCTCGCCACCAGCGACGAGCGCGACGCCCGGGAAACCTTGGCGAGCTTTCGGCTTCGGGTCGAGCCGACGATCCTGGTCACGGTGGCGATGGCCTATGAAGGGCTGGACGCGCCGGAGGTCGCTGTGGTCGCGGCGCTGACCCACATCCGCAGCCGCCCGTGGCTGGAGCAGATGGTCGCCCGCGCCACCCGCGTCGATCCGCACGCCGGACCGTATGCCGAGCAGCGCGCTTTGGTGTTCCACCCGGACGACCCGCTGTTCGCCCGCTTCCGCCACCGGATCGAGACCGAGCAGGGCACGCTGGCCCGCACGCCGAAGCCGAAACGCCAGAGCCAGCTCCCGCTTTGGCTGCGGGACCGCCTGGACGCGATGGAGCGGGCGGGCGGCATCGTCCCGCTCAGCAGCAACGCGCTGGCCCTGCGCTACGCCGTGCTCAAGCCCGGCCCCGATTTCACCGCCGCCGTGCCGGACGCGCAGGACGAGATGCTGGAGCCGCCGAGCGTGGCCGAGCGCCGCCTGCGCCGCCAGGTCGGCGAGATGGTGGCGGCGCAGGCGGTGGAGGACGAGGGCGCGTTGCAGGGCGGGCGCGGCCAGGGCGGCTATCATCGCTACAACGCGGTGCTGAAGCGCGTGCTGGGCAAGAGCCGGGCGGCGATGACGCTGCAGGAGCTGGAAGCCGCCGTCGGCTGGCTGGAGCGCAACCGCCTGTATGACAGCCTGCATTTGCTGGACGGTGACGCGCGCTATGCCTGGACGGCGCGGCAACGGGGCGAATGGGTGCCCCCAGTTGGCCGGTCCGCCGCGCGGCGGAGCTAGTTTCTTTCAACGGTAACGCAGTGCAGCATTTTATAACGGGTGCGGGCTTGCATTCCGTCCTGGGTTGGCCGATGTAGCGGGTGCGGCACGGTGGCTTGCCATAGTGCCGCAGGACGTTTCCTCCCTAAACTTGGCGGTGCTTTCGGGCACCGCCTTTTTTCGCGGGATTGCGTTGCATAGTGTGTCTATGATCAAACTCCTGATTGCCTGCTCTGTCGCGCTGAGTCTTGTGCCGGCCGCGGCCTTTGCCGCCGCCCCGCCGCCCCCGTGTCCGCCCGTTCTCGGCGTTGTTGACCGCAGCGTCGGGCCGACGACGGTTTACCTGGGCGCCGACCCTGCTGATCCCGAGCTTTGCCGCATCAAGCGTGGCAGCGACGTCGAGGAGTTCTACTTCGGCACATGGAACAAGGCGTGGCCTGGCGCCGAGGCCGCTCGTCGCGCGCTCAGGCGGGTCTATGCCGGCCCGCCCGGAACCTCGGTCACGTTCGACGTTTCAGCCGGGCCGGGCCTGCAATGGCATGACACGCTGCGCAACGGCGGCTTGGAGTCGCTGCGGGTTCTCGGCCAGGCGTTCCCAACAATGCGGGTCGTCCATGAGCGCGAGGGCTTCGGCGGCAACAGCTATCATTCGATCATCACGGGATGGAAAGACCTGGCGACGGGCATGACCATCTACCAGAACTATCAGCACATCAGCGGGCACCCGGAGCCCGGGGCCGCCTGGGACCCGGTGTCGATCACGGGCGGGAAATAGCGCCTGCGGACGCCACGCCCCATCCCGTGGCGAAACCGCTCAGTGAGCAGCGATGAAGCTGCCGATCCGGGGCAGGATCTCGCCCCGCCACTTGCGGCCGTTGAAGATGCCGTAATGGCCGACGCCGAGTTGCATGTATTGCTCCCGGCGCTCCGTCGGGATGCCGCGGCAAATGGTCTGCGCCGCGATGGTCTGGCCCGGGGCGGAGATGTCGTCCAGTTCACCCTCTACAGTCATCAGCGCCGTGTGCTCGATGGCTGACGGCGTGACCGGCTCGCCCCGCACCGTCATGCGGCCGTCCGCGAGGTCATGCTTCTGAAAGAACGTCTCCACGGTCTGCAGGTAGTAGCTGGCGGGCACGTCCATGACGGCGAGGTATTCGTCGTAGAACCGGCGATGCGCCGCGGCGCTTTCCTCGTCGCCGCGCACCAGGTGGTCGAACATCTTGCGATGCGCCGCGATGTGGCGGTCGGGGTTCATCGAGATGAACGCGGCGAGCTGCAAAAAGCCCGGATACACCCGGCGGAACCCGCCGGGGTGCCACGGCGGCACGGGCGTCGTCACATGCCGCTCAAACCACTCGATCGAATGCTCCTGCGCGAGCTTGGTCACGACGGTGGGCGCCGCGCGGGTATCGACGGGCCCCCCCATCAGGGTCATGGTGCGCGGCTGCGCCGGGTCGTTGCGCGTCGCCATGAGCGAGACGGCCGCGACCACCGCCGGCGCCGGCTGGCACACGGCGACGACATGCGTGTTGGGGCCGAGGTGCTGCAAGAAGGCGATCACGGTCTCGATGTAGCTGTTGAGGTCGAAGTCGCCGTGCAGCAGCGGCACGATTCGGGCGTCGCGCCAGTCGGTCACGAACACCTCGAACCCGGCATCCACCATGTCCTGCACGGTGCCGCGCAGCAGGGTCGCGTGGTGGCCGCTCATCGGCGCGACCAGCAGGACGCGCCGGCCAAGCGCGCCGGGCGCCTGGAAACGCAGCAGCCGGACAAAGGGCTGGTCCAGCTCAACCGTTTCAGGCAACGGCTCTTCGCCGCCGCGGCTGACCTTGATGTTCCAGTCCGGCTTGCCGCGCGGCCGCAGCACGTCGTTCGCCACGTCGGCCCAGGCCACGACGGAGCGGGTGCCCCAGGTCAGCGCCTCCGGCCCCGGAACCGCGCGCAGCAGGGTGCTGGCGGCGCGGGCCCAGGCGCGGGCGGGCAGCAGGGACGCCGCGGCGGCGTCGTGCAAAGCATAGATCATCGGTGTCGTGTCTCACTCTTCATGCGGCGAAGCTAAGTGTCTCGCGGAGGGGATATAGGGAGCGGGAGAAGCAAATCATCTTGGCGCGGCGCGGGAGGTTTCCGCCGCGGGGCCGAGGCCGCGGCGCGAAGGCGGAGAAGCTCGTCCAGCACCCGGTCCATCGTCTGCCAGAGCGGCTCTTGGCCGATGCGTTCCTTCATGATCAGCCGGTGCGCGGCGAGCGTCACGTTCAGCGTGCCCCGCGTCGTTTCCGGCCGGGCGGAGCGCATCTGCACCAGCGCCTTCTCGACCTCGTCCAAAGGCAGCGCCATGGCCTCAGCAATGGCGTCCGGCTCGGCGCCGGCCCGGCGCATGCGACGGGCCTCGCTGACCTGCTTGGGCGACAGCGCGATGGAGGGGCGCAGCATTTGCGTGCGCCGGGACATCTCCCCCGACCCGCTGCCGGGCGCCTTGCCCTTAAACGCCATCAGAGGAACGGTCCATGCAGGCCATCATCCGCCTCGCAAGCTGGTCCCGCCGTCAACCGGCAGGCGCATCGCTTTGATATAGATAGCCTGTCCGAACAGCGGAACACAGCCGCGTGCGCAACATCGCATTCGTTCTCCTTCCGCAGCATGGCAGGGCGGCGCTGCTTGCAGGGCAGGATGACACGTCCGGATGAAAATCGGGTAAACGCTGCCCGCCCCGGCGCGAGAAAACCCGGTTGCGCAGGGCGCGTTAGCTCCTGGATTTTGCAACACGGCGACCCGGACGCGGGCGGCATTGCGCCGGGCGGCGCCGGGCACTAGCCTTGCCGCCCTGAGGAGTTTATTGGCATGCCAAGCAACGAATTGGAAACCATCGCGGCCTCCATCCAGGATGCCCTCCATCGCGCCTACGAAATGGGCCGGAGCGACGCGCTGCGGCGGGTCGTGCATTTGGTCCAGCAGGACGAGCTTGGGTCGAAGACGGTCGCGTTGCTGGGTCACAGCGAGCCGCCCGCTGCCGAAACGCCCCATCCGGAGTCCCAGGAGATCGAAGCCCAGCCCATCCAGTTGCCGCATGACGAGGATGAAGCCGATGCTGCCCCGGGTGACGCCGCGCACAACGCCAACGCCGGGCATGCCGACGCGCCCCGGCAGGAGGAGCGGTCCTCGGCCCCGCCCGTCTCCATGAAGGACTTTCTGAAGGACTTCCTGTATCCGCTCGGCGGCAAGAAGTAGCAGTCCCATGTCGGTGGAAGCGCATCACGCCCGGGCCTTGCTGGAGGAAGCGCAGCTTGCGCTTGACGGCGTGCATCGCGCGGCCATCGCGGCCGATGCCGGCGAAATCCGGCGCGGCCTTGATTTGGCGGTGACGGCGTTGCAGGGGGCCGGGTCAGCCGGGCTGGGCACGGACGCCGATCAGGCGATTGGAAGCGTGCGGGCCACCTTGGAAGCGGCGCGGACCGACCTTGATGGCGGCGCCCTGGTGGAAATGGAAAAGCTGATCGAGACGGCTCGCAGCAGCCTGGCGAAGCTCTGACGGCCGTTACCGCTGGGTCGGCTCGGCATCCGGCGGCTTCGCGGCATAGATCGTCAGGTCAAGCTGGCGCCCAGTCGAGTAGTCGATCCCGGCCACCTGCCCCAACGCCCGTGGCATCACGCCCAGGGTCTGCATCTGGGCATGGAACGCCGCCTGTTCCCGCCCGCCGATCAGCGCGAGGCCACATGATTGATGGCTTGCAAGGTAGTCGGCCGCCCCCGTGGCGCCGACCAATTTTGTGTGCCGGCCCGCCTCGAACACCAGGCTCGGCTCGCTGTAGGACGCCGATGCCAGCACGCTGTCCGGGCAGGGCCGCACCGCGGCCACCATGGCAGCAATGCGGGGGCTGAGCCAGATGGCGGAGAGGTTGGGCAGCACCAGCGCGTAGGTGCTGGCAAACAGCACCAACGCCGCGCCGCCCGACCAGACCATCGCCCGGCGCGGCCGGGACCGCCACGCGGCCCGCAACGCCAACGTCATCAGCGCCGCCCCGGCCAGGCTCGCCAGGATAGGCAGCGCGTCGATCCGGCGCTGCAGCACCCAAAGCAGGACCGGTCCGGCCACGGCGAGCGCCAAGCCGACCAACAGCCAGGCCGCACCGTAAATCCGCCCCACCCAACGCCATACCCGGCCGAACCGCCACGCGCCGGGCGCCAGCGCCGCGGCGGCGGTCAGGCAAGCGATGGCCGGGTAGGTCGGCAGCACGTAATGCGGCAGCTTGGTCGCCACAGCCTCGAACAGCAGCCAGGTCGGGACGATCCAGGCCAGCAGGAAGCGCACCTCCGGCGTGCGCCGCCGCGCCCAGGCGAAGGGGATGGCCAGCACGGCGAACAGCGACCCCGGCCAGAAGCTCGCCAGGAACACCGCGAGGTAGTAGCCCGGCGGGAAGCCGTGCGCCTGCTGTCCCTGCGCGACCTTGCCAAGGAAGTTGTCGCCGACCGACCGCGCGAAGAAGTCGCCGCCGCTGGCGACGCCAATCGCCACGCACCACGGCAGCACGATGGCCAGCATCAGGAGGATGCCCCAACGCGCATGCAGGTTTCGCAGCCAGGCGGCCCGGCGCTCCGTGACCAGGAGGCCCAGGACCGTGCCCCAACTGACCAGCAGGATCAGCGGCCCTTTCAGCATCAGCCCGGCGCCCAGCGCGGCCCAGTGCGCCGCCGCCCAGCGCCGCCGGGTGGCGACGCCCGCGGCGGCATCGAGGTAGATGCGCAGCAGGCTGGCCTGCGCCACGAGGACCGCGGCCAGCAGGGTGGCGTCGATCTTCGCCATCCGCGCCTCCGCCCCCAGCAGCAGCGACGCCGCCAGCAGCAGCCCTGCAGCCGTGCCGACGGAGGCGCCGAACAGCGTGCCGCCGATCCATCCAGTCAGCAGGACGGCCGCGATGGCTCCGACCAGGGACGGAATGCGGTAGGCCCAAGGCTCACGGGCGGCCGGGTCGCTGAACGCGGCGACGGACAAGGCTTCGAGCCAGTAGATGCCGGCGGGCTGCAGGTAGCGTGGCTGGTCCTGGAAGCGCACGTCGATGAAGTCGTGGGTTTCCAGCATTTGCGAGGTGGCCTGCATGTAGCGGGACTCGTCGCGGTCGATGGCCGGCAGGCGGGCGCGGCCCGGCAGGAACAGGATCAGCGCGGCCAGCGCCAGCAACACGTAGTGCCGCGGCCGGAGCGGCTTGCCGGTGCTCAGGACTCCGTGACCTTGTGCGGGACCGTGGTGCGCCGGCGCAGCCAGATCACGCCGAGCATGTCGCCGATCCCCACCAGGGCGCGGCCGAGATTGGTGTACTTCGACTGCCCCCGCATACGCGCCCGGTGCGACACCGGCTTGCACAGCAGCGGGTGGCCGTAGGCCTGGAACAAGGCCGGCAGGAAGCGGTGCATGCCCTCGAACGCCGGCAGCCGCAGGAAGTCGTCGCGGCGGAACGCCTTGAGGCCGCAGCCGGTGTCCGGGCAGTGGTCGGCCAGCACCGCCTGGCGCAGGCCGTTGGCGAAGCGGGTAGCGACCCGCCGGGACAGCGTATCGTGCCGGCGGACCCGGATTCCGGCGACCAAGGGTGCGGCGCCGACTGGTTCGGCGGTGGAGGCGGCGAGGCCTAGCGCCAGCATTTCCGGGATGTCGGCCGGGTCGTTCTGGCCGTCCCCGTCCATGGTCGCGATCCAATCGGCGCGCGCGGCTGCGATGCCGGTCCGCAGCGCCGCCGTCTTGCCGCAGCGCCGGTCATGCCGCAGCAGCCGCAGGCCGGGATGGTCCTGCGCCATCGCCGCGATCCGCTCGGCGGTGGCGTCCGTGCTGCCGTCGTCCACGAACAGCACCTCGAACGGCTGCAGCCGGTCCAGCGCCGTTGTCAGCTCATCCAGGACGGACTGGACGTTCTCCGCCTCGTTGAACACCGCGATGACCACGGAAAGGCGCGGCTGGGCCAGCGACCGCGGGTCGGGGTGGATGGGCGCGGCTTCCATTCGGGTCATTCCTGGCACGTTCCGCGCGGACCCGGCAACACAGCGCCGCCGGGTCCGCGTGGCCGCCTGCATGGCCCAGGATCGGGAGCATCGCAATGGTTGCGGCCCAAAGACCCAGGGCGATGGGTGAAGGAGTGCGTGACAGGCAGCGAAACTGCTGAAGCTATGACAATCCTTGATTTGCCATGCGGGGACGATCA
>JAABUQ010012418.1_pt1 | contig 10588 bp, 7 predicted proteins | sample 5560001 | NCBI WGS metagenome assembly JAABUQ01 (sample SAMN10711888, study PRJNA513371) | rock metagenome | isolation source: Antarctica rocks | place: Antarctica: Victoria Land, Finger Mt nord | collected 2015-12-18 | reverse complement strand
GATCGGTTCATTAAGCTGGGTCGGGAGCCGGATGGCGGTTGGCAAGGATTTCCGATTTCCGATGGACCACTTTTCCCTCGTCCCGAGGCCGTCTGGGATCTGAGATCCTTGCCATCTGGCATCCCGCGAGGTGACGAACCATCGACCCTGGAGGCCCCTCGTCCCGGCCGAGCGGGCCGGCGAACTTGCATCGCGGCCGGCCCGGCGGCGATCATGGACGGGTCGCCACGCGGGATTTCCTCGGCAAGGTCGGGTGATCGCCCATGAAAACGCCGGTCGTCGGTTCCCTCGCGGTTTTGGTCCTGGCGGGGGCCGCTTTCCTGGGATGGAAGGCGTCGAAGACGGTCCCGCTCGATCCGGCCCACCCCGAGCGCCGCGACGAGATCGGGAGCGTCGAGGGGATGGTCCGGCTCCCGGGGGGCCGGTTCACGATGGGCGCGGATGACGGCTTCCCCCACGAAGGGCCGGCCCATCCGGTCGAGGTGGCGGCGTTCTGGCTCGACGTGGAAGAGGTGACCAACGACCAATTCGCGGCCTTCGTGGCCGTCACCGGGTATCGGACCGAGGCGGAACGGTTCGGCTGGTCGGCCGTCTTCAAGCCCGGCGAGGGATGGGACCGGGTCGACGGCGCCGATTGGCGCCATCCCGAAGGCCCCAGCTCCGACCTCGCCGGGCGGGGGCGAGAGCCCGTCGTTCAAGTCTCCTGGGGCGACGCCGTCGCCTTCGCCGGGTGGGCCGGCAAGCGGCTCCCGACCGAAGCCGAATTCGAATACGCGCTCCGCGATGGCGGCCGAGGGGTGGGGGTTTATCCCTGGGGCGGGGAACTCGTCCCGGGGAAGACGCATCGCGCCAACCTCTGGCAAGGCCCGTTCCCGGCCGAGGATCGGGCCGACGACGGCGCGCGGAGGGCCGCCGCGGTCGGCTCGTTCGCCCCCGGACCGTTCGGTCTGCTCGACCTGTCGGGCAACGTCTGGGAATGGTGCGCCGACTGGTACGACCCCGGATACTACCGCCACGGGCCCGTCGCCAACCCGCGGGGGCCCTCCACCGGCCCGACGATCCGTCCGGGCGAGGGGCCGCACCGCGTCCTCCGAGGAGGATCGTTCCTGTGCAGCGAGAATTATTGCACGGGATATCGGACCTCGGCCCGCAGCTCTTGCACTCCGGATTCGGCCACCAACCACATGGGGTTTCGTTGCGCCCGCCCGGATTACGCCAACTCTGGCCCAGGCCGGACGTCCCCAAGCCCTTGAGGAATTCGCCGCGAGCGGGCGCGACGATTGTCAATAATGAGCGACAATTTTTCGGGAAGAAATGTCACGGTTTTCGATAAACTTCGTTTTTCCCCTGGCGTTTTGGAGAAGAGTAAGCTAATCTGACCGCCTCTTGGACCCCCTGCCAAGTCACCCTGGACCGGCTCAACGATCCCGCCCACCATACCGAGCAGTCCAAAATCCCCGCCATGCTCGCCCTGAAATTCCTTTCATACCCCGATTTCCTTCCGCGAAGCCCCACGTCCAGCCGCTCGCCCCGAGAAATTTCCCAGGGAGACTTTGGCTTGCTTGCAATCATGGGAGTCTTCATGATTTCCAACGTCCGTGTGTCCCAGAAGCGACCATGGCACGTAGATCATGGCGAAGGGTTTGATGGAAAGAAACCCACGAGGAGTTTGGTCATGAAAATGTGAGTCATGTCGGTAGGTAGTAAACTCACGACCTCCAGTTCATGAGCTTGCCGGCCCGCCCGCCGCTCAGCAACGCGAGGGAGCGAAGGAATGAGCCTGTTCCCGGAAAATCCCCTTGGCAAGGAATGTTTCATTCCGCCTCCCGTGGGAGCGTGCCGAGGTAACCCACGGGTCGATTTGCCTGGTAAAATCGAGCCATCAAGGTTGATGCCACCGTCCCGATGCTGGGACGACCGATAATCGGAGCGTGGGGACCGTCCCAGTGTGGGTCCACGCCGGGAACCGAGCGAGCATCGAAAAAGTTGCTTGGCAGCGGGCTTGCTTGCACGGCCTGGCGTGAGGGGTTTGCGTCGATCGTGTGTCAACCGTCGAGGAGTCCTTTCATGCATCCAACCATCGCGAACTTTCTCGGCCACCTAAAAACGGAACGGCAAAGCTCGCCGCATACCTTGCGTTGCTATGAAGACGACTTGACTCAGTTTCACCAATATCTCATCGAGGCGACCGGCGAAGGGGCGGACCCGACGTCGGTGGATGCGAAACGGCTCCGGAATTATTCGGCCTGGTTGAGCGGACGCGACTACGCCCCGAGCACCATCGCCCGGCGGCTGGCGAGCTTGCGCTCGTTCTACCGCTACCAGAGGCGGCAGGGGGTGATGACGTCCGACCCGGTCGGCGGCCTCCGCAACCCTAAGCAGCCCCGACGGCTACCCAAGCTGTTCCGCGTCGAGGAGGTGATCGGCCTGCTCGACTCGATCCCGACGGCCGACGCCGCGGGGGTCCGGGACCGGGCGATGTTCGAGACGCTTTATGGCGGCGGGCTCCGGGTCGGCGAACTCGTCGGCCTCGACCTCGACGACATCGACGAAGAAGCGGGGCTGGTCCGGGTCCGCGGAAAACGGCGGCGCGAGCGGCTTTCGCCGGTCGGGCCGATGGCGATGGGCTGGATCGCGCGGTGCCGGGTCTTGCGAGTCCCCAAGCTGGCGACGGAGCGGGCCCTGTTCCTCAACCAGAAAGGGGGCCGATTGTCGTCGAGGAGCGTCGGCCGGCTCTTGGAGGCCCACCTGCTCCGCCGCGGGCTCGACCCCTCGGCCAGCCCCCACACGCTCCGGCACAGCTTCGCCACGCACCTGCTCGACCGGGGGGCCGACCTCCGGAGCGTCCAGGATCTCCTGGGCCACCGCAGCCTGACCACCACCCAGATCTACACCCACGTCACCCGGGAGCGACTGATCGATGCCTACAACGAGGCACACCCACGCGCCTGAGCCGGGCGGGGGTCGTCGCCGCGTGGCGGCCCCTCGATGGTTGCAATCCGACATGTCGTTTTTTGACGACGACGCGATGGCGACGTATAGGAAAATCGACGCCCACCTCCTTCCGGCGTCTTTCCCCCTAAGGCTGGACCGGGCAGGTCCTAAGGGCGGGCGTGAGCCCGCGCCGCCGGGGGGACCGCGCGGTGGCGGGGGTGGGAGCGAGGACACCTTTTTCATTCCCTCAAGGATGACGCACCGGCACCTGTTCGCTTTGGCGGGCGGCCCTTCCGAGAGAATGACCCGATGATCCAGGCTCGAATCTTGATCACGCACCACGAACCGTCGATCTTGGCCTTGCTGGGCTCGATGCTCCAATCCCTCGGGCATCAGATCGACGAGGCGAGCAACGACCGGGCGGCCGTCCGCCGGCTGGAACGGGGCGGGGTGGACCTGATGATCGCGGGGATCGACCCGAGCGACCCGGAGGCGCTGGAACTCCTGGCGTATTCGCGTCGGAAGCATCCCCAGGTGCCGGTGATCCTCCTGTTCCCGGCCGCCAGCCCGGATCGGACCCGGGAAGCGACGCGGATGGGAGCCGCCGCGATCCTGAAATTCCCGATGCCCGCGACCGAGCTCCGGGCGGCGGTGATGCAGGCCTGCGAGGCGATCCAGCCGATCGAGCGGCTCAACGGCCACTCCATCGGCGCCAACGAATCCCAGAACCACCTCGCTTATTCGGCGGTCGCCGAGGCCCGGACCGCGCCCGAGCCGCCCCGGACGGTCGCTCCCCCGACGGTCGAGGCCAGGGCGGCGGCGACGACGACCGCCTCCCCGAGGCTGGAAGCCGTCGTCAGCGGGGCCGGGCCGACGCTGATGGGCGACGACCCCGCGTTCCGGCAGGCCGTCGAACTGGCCTCGACCGTCGCCCCGGCCCGCGCGCCGGTCCTGATCGTCGGCGAGCAGGGGACGGGGAAGACGCTGATCGCCCGGGCGATCCACGGCCAGAGCGGCCGACGCGACCAGCCATTCCTGGAAGTTTCCTGCGGCGGGATCGACGAACTCGGGCTGGAACGCGAGCTATTCGGCCAGAAGTTCGACGGCGACGAGTCGTCCGAGCGGCTCGGCCGGCTGGCCAGGGCCCACGGCGGGACGCTCCTGCTCGACGAGGTTTCCTCGCTCTCCCCCACCCTCCAGGGCCGGTTGCTCCAGGCGATGATCGAGGGGGAGTATCTGCCCCTGGGTTCGAGCCGGCCGGTCCCGATCGACGTCCGGTTCATCCTCGCCACCCGGGAGAACCTGCCGGCCCTGGTCGAGCAGGGGAAGTTCCGCCGCGAGCTTTACGAGCGGATCAACGCCGTCTGCCTGAAGCTGCCCTCGCTCCGGAAGCGCGGCCCGGACGTCGTCCGCCTGGCCGAGCATTTCCGCGAGAAGTTCGCCCGCGACTTCGCCAAGCCCGTCATCGGGTTCACCCCCGACGCCCTCGACCTCCTCGCCCGGCACGACTGGCCGGGCAACGTCCGCGAGCTGGAAAGCGTGATCCAGCGCGGGGTGGCGTTGAGCCAGGCTCCCAAGATCAGCTCGGCCAACCTCGCCGTCGGGATCGTCCCGCCCCGGACGACCCGCTCGGTCTCGTTCGGTTCGAGGTCCCAACTCCACCCGGGCCTTCGCCCTTTGAAGGAAGCGTTGGAGGAGCCGGAGAAGCAGATCATCGTCCAGGCGCTCCGGGCCCTGAACTGGAACCGCCAGGAAACCGCCCGGGTCCTCGACATCAACCGGACGACGCTTTACAAGAAGATGAAAAAGTACGGGCTTCTGCTCGAGGAGCCGGCCCTGCTGAACTGAGGCGGACGGGGCCTCGCATCAGGAAACCTCAGTGCCGGCCCAAACCGCCGCGACGGAGCCGGCCGCATCCCCCCGGGGGCGCGGCCGGCGTTCGTCGTCTCGGTCGTTTCGAGCCCGTCACTTCCGGATCTTGAGGCGATATTCCAGCGCGGTCCCGGGGTGGGGCGGGGTGTAGGGCGCGGCGGCCAGGAAGGCCGTGTCCCCCTCGCGCCGATAGTCGAACGGCCGGTTATACATCGGGTCGACCGGGACCGGGACGACCGAAACCTTGTCGAGCGACTCGGGCAGGCGTCCGCCGTCGGCGGCGGCCTGCAACCGGATCGCCTCGATGGCCCGGAGCGCGGCGACCTTGCGGTCAGCCCGGGCCTGGGCCGCGTGGGCGCCGACCATCCCCTCGCCCAGGACGACGAAGAAAGCCATCGGGCCATCTCTGAGGAGGCCGAGCTTCGCGTTCGCCTCGGCGTGAAGCGACGCCGCGTCGGCGTAGGGCAGATAGAACGCCTTGAACCGCTCGTCGCGGATCTCGCGGTAACGAGAGGCGAGGTAGCGCACGGGGATCTCATCTTCCGCCAGGCCGTCGAGGTGGCCTCGCGAGGCCTTGAGGGCGGCCCGGGCCTCGGGGGCCAACGACGCCTTGAATTTGGCCAGATCGGGCTCCAGGCGGCTCGACTTCGGCGTCTCTCCCGTGAAGATCGGTTCCCAGAGTCGGACCATCCGGGCGTGGAGGCGGGCCAGTTGCGCCGCCCATTCCCCTTCGGTCCTGGGCCGATCGAGGTCGTCCAGCTCGGGCAAGATCCACTCGGCGATCTTCTGCTCGGTCTCGAAGCCGTGGCGGAAGTCGATCAAGGGGCGCGGCAGGGCGGTCAAGGCCCAGTACAGGTTCGGGGCGTCGGGCTGGCCGACGAACTCGTCGACCCGTTCCAGAATCCGAGCGGCGATGGAGCTGGCCACGAGCTTGCTGATGACGAAGGGAGCCTCGCCGACGTGGCGCGAGAACGCCAGGCCGGTCTCGATCGTCCGGGCCGCCTCGTCGTAGTTCTTCTCGGCGATCTCGACCCGCGCCTTCAGGGCGACCAGGGCCCCCCACGACCGCATCTCCTGGGCGTCGGGCAGGAGGATCTCGATGGCCCGCTCCCGCTCCTCGGGCAGCGTGTAGGCCCAATCGCAAGTGGCCCGACGCGCCCCGAAGTGGATCTGCCGGAGCCGTTTGCTCCAATGACTGAGGAACGCCCGGGCCTCGCCGCTCGGGAAGACGTCGAGGGACAACTTGAGCCAGTTCGCCGGCTTTTCGCGGATCTGACGCATCGCCTCGTCGAGGGTTTCGGCCCCGAGGCGGAGGTAGACAGGAGCCGCGTCGCCCGGCGTGCGCTCCGAGTTGAGCGGGAACAGGCGGTTGCGGAACGCCGGGACGGGGGCGGGGCTCGGCGACAGGGTCAGCTCGATCACCGGCGGCCCGAGGTCGGGCCGGGAGTCGGGCAGGGGGGGGGCCTGGGCGGGGGCCACCGGGCCGATGGCGAGCAGGCCGCCCAGGGCGAGCAACCAAGGTCGAAGGGTCATCAGGGCCATCCTCGGAAGCGGGGAAAATCAAGGCGGATCGCGAACGGGCGCGCCGGGACCTTCCCGGGCGAGTCGCGATCGATGAGGCAAGGGCAGATCCGGACGTCAAGTGGTCGACCGACCGGGATGAGTCGGTCGAGTAGGACGATCAAAGGTCGATGAGCCCGCCCGGGCCACGGACGCGGAGCGGGAGGGGCGGCGGGGCGGCGGCCGGCGCGTCCCCGGTCGGCCACCGGGGAACTTCGGCCGACGCCGGGGCGGGTCCCGGGACCAGGAGATTCCGGGTCAGGGCGAGGTAACTGTCCGGGGCCAGTTCGCGAGCCCCGGGCTCGATCGCCACCAGGGGAGGCGCCGGCCGGGCGGCCAGGACCGGACGGTCCCGGGCTTCCAGGGCCAGTTCGAGGTCGCGACGATGGCCGCGCTCCCGGGCGAGCAACCCGCCGAGGCCGATGGCGACGAGGGCCATCGCGCCAACCATCGCGGTGGTCCCCCGGCGCCTCGACCCCGCCCCGGCGGCCCTCCCGGCCTCGAAGAGGAGCCGATCCCGGTCGATGGCGACGGCCGACGGCGTCAGGCGGGCGAGTCGCCGCTCGACCCCGCCGAGGTCGGGTTCGGGGTCGCGTGCCGACGTATCCATGATCGTTCGAGCCTCTCGTGGAGCCGGGCCAGGCCGGCGGAATAGCGGCGATGGGCCGAGGTCGAGGAACACCCCTCGGCCTCGCCGATCTCCTCGAAGGTCAGGCCGCCCCAGACCCGGGCCACCACGATCCCGCGCGTCTCGGGGTCGAGTTCGGCCAGGAGCGCCGCGGCGTCTTCGGCGTCGATCCGGTCGTCGGTCGGGGCGAACCAGCCCCGGCCGTCGGAGGCTCGCGCCTCGCGACGGCGACGCCGTTGCTCCGACCGGCCCGCCGCGATCGCGCCGTTGCGGACCACCCGGTAAAGCCAGGCGACGACCCGATCCGGCGCGGTGGGCTGGCCGGCCAGCTTGATGAACGCTTCCTGGACCACGTCCTCGGGGGTGGCGCACCATTGGCGGGCGAACAACGCCAGGGCGTCGGCGTGGACGTCGAAGGCGGCGGCCAGTTGATCCGGCTTGATCGATTTCATGGCCCCTCGCCGTGCCCGACAGTTGTCCTACCACCATGACGCCGCCGACGCCCGCCCATCCCGCGCGCCTCCGAAAAGGATCGAAGGGCCCATCGGGCGGCGGCGGATCGCTCGGGGGATCGGGGAGGGCAAGTCTTCGAGGACCGGTCAGCCCCGGCCGTCGCCGAGTTCGCGGCGGTCGTCGCGACCTTCGCCGAGGACCCGGACGGTGAGCCGGCCCGGGTTGGTCCCGCCCCCGCCCTCCCAGGCGCGGGCGACGCGATCGAACAGGGCTTCGGTCGCGAGTCGGCCGGAGGTCCCGAGGATCAGCTCGCGGGCGGCGACCGCTCGGGCGATCCGGGCGAGGGCTTCGAACGGGTCGTCGGTCGGCACGACCACGGGGTGGACGGGCTTGCCCACCTCCTCGGCCAGCGTGACGACCCGGGTGAGCAACGCCTGGTCGAGTTCCGAGAGCCCCGGCATCGGCGCCGAGGAATGGCGGGGGACCACGTCGGCGGCCACGGCGACGACGTCGGTCTTCTCCGGGTCGACTTCGGCGAGGTAGCGCCGGAGCATGTCGAGGCTCGCGTCCGAGCGGATGCCGACGACCGTCCGGTCCGTCCGGGTGAGCTGGAGCGATTCGGGGGTGAACTGCTCGGTCGTCTCGACGTTGAACCGTTCCAGCCGGGGGCCCTTCGCCGCCGAATCGGTTTTCTTCCCGGCCAGGAAGCGTTCGGAGCCGACCAGGATCAGGAACAGGGTCACCGCGAAGATCCCGCCGCTGATCGTGGCGACCTGCTTGGTCATCAGGTTGACCGAGGCGGCGGAGAGGAGGACCAGGAAGATCAGGCTCAGCCCGACCGGGACCTCGACCGCGCCGACCTTGATGTTCCCGGGCACCATGTAGGCCCGCGTCTCGGGCCGTCGGAACCGGAGGACGAGCATGGCCATCGCCTTGAAGACGAAGCTCCAGATCACGCCGAAGGCGTAGGCCTCGCCGAGCAGGATCACGTTGCCCCGGCTGACGACGATCGTGAAGAGTTGCATGCCCACGATCAGGTTGAGGAGCCTCGACGTCGTCCCGTGCTTCGGGTGCGGCTTGAGCAACCAGTCGGGCAAGACCCCGTCCTCGGCCACCCGGCTGAGGACGCCGTTGGAGCCGACGATCGCCGTGTTCACCGCCCCGGACAGGATCAGGAACCCGACCACGACGACCAGCCCGTGCAAGATCAGGCGGGCCCAGTGCGGGCCGACCACGCTCATGGCCAGGCCGCCGATCAGATTGTCCTTGAACTTGTCCACACGGTCGCCGTCGGGGATGATCATGACGGCGAAGAAGCTGATGAGCGCCGTCAAGGTCAGGCTATAGAGGAAGACGATGAACGCCGCCTTCTGGAAGTTGGCCAGCTTCGGGCTTTCCACCTCTCGGTAGACCTGGGCCAGGGTTTCCTCGCCGCTCATGGCCAGGACCGAGTGGCCGAACGCGATCAGGATGCCGAGGACGCCGACCAGGCTCGCCCAGTGGATCGTCTTCGGGTCGCGCAGCTCGGCGCCGACCTCGGTGCCGCCGAGCCAGCCGAGCGGGTCTTGCTGGCGGCCGGTGAGTTCGTCGATCTGGGGCTTGCCCTCGGCGTCGACCTTCTTCGACAGGTCGGGCGCGGCGGTCGGCAGGTGCCGGGCCTCGGGGCGAACGGCCAGGGTGATCCCACACCAGGTGATCATGATGGCGCCCATCACCGTGGTCGCCGCCATGATCTTGAGCGCCTTGTCGGTCGACTCGCGGATGCCGCGGACGTTGGCCCGCCAGAAGTAGAGGGTGATCAGGATCGCGACCCCGGCCGACCCCCACCCCACGGGGATCGCGAACCGGGCCCCGGCGTACTTGAGCCCCTCGTTGGCCAGGCCCAGGAGATATTGCCCGGCCGACACGCCGCTGATCGGGCCGGTCAGGACGTAATCGAATAAGAGGGCCGAGACCGACAGCTTGGCCGGCGTGCCCCCCATCGCCTCCTTGACCACCCGGTACACGCCGCCCCGCACGAACATCGAGCAACTCTCGATGTAGACGCTCCGGACGGCGTAGCTGAACAGCATGACCGCCAGGATGAACCAGGGGGCGGCCCGGCCGATCTGGGCCTCGACGATCCCGCCGATGTAATAAGCCGTGCTCGCCAGGTCGCAGAGGACCACGGCGGCCGTCCGCCACGACGAGATAAAGGCGAGCATCACGCTGGAAACCAGCAGGACTCGCCCGGCCGACGGGCCCGACGCGGACTTGCCTTGGCTCATCGGTGGGGCCTTGCTCGATCGGGGGGGACGTCGCGCGGCGTCATCAAAGGAAAACCCGGCGATCGCTCGCCGGGCCGATCGGAGTACCGAAGGTGGGACTTGAACCCACGCGGGTGTTACCCCACCGGTTTTTGAGTCCGGCCGGTCTACCATAACCGTGATATTGGCAACACGTTGGAGCGATGCTTAAACTGTTCGCGGATAAAGTGGTTACGAACACCACTTGGGCCGCTCATATTGTAGCCGCGTCGGGCTGGTGTTGACAGGTCTGTTGCCAAATTGTTGCCAAACGGGCCGCAATCCGGCGTTCGGGCCTGCCGAATCAACCGCGTGGATCGGCGGCGTGGATGGTGATCGGAATCGGCTTGGCTCCTGACGCGAAAGGCACCTCTTTCGTCGGTGCCGCTAGGAACGCATTAGGGGACCGCAGGATGGGGTGAAGCCCTCTTGGCTAGGTAGGTGGCAGCCGGGGTAGAAACGCTCCTCTCAATGCCATTTCCGGGCAAATGTGACGGATGCGGACGGTAGAGTTCGGGGGAAGTAGCTCAGCGTCGTCCTGTCCGACCCTTTTCCGGTGGATTTCGCATCATCGCCCAAGCGGCGGAGTTGTCCACAGGAATCGGCCGATCAACTATAGGGAAGAAGAATATAGGTTACTTAATATAGGTTTGTGCGACCAACTTACCGTGCTCAAAGCCGCAGTTTTCCGTGGGGGCCGCGACCAACTTACCGTAGGGCCGCGACCAATTTACCGTGGATAACGTCGCGGCTCATGATTCCGGAACAGTGGTGCGTGGGAGTTCGAGGAGCATTCTCAGGAAGTCATCGGTGACTCGTTTGATATTGTTGGACCACTCGAAGATCGCCACATAGC
>JAABUQ010012417.1_pt1 | contig 10588 bp, 10 predicted proteins | sample 5560001 | NCBI WGS metagenome assembly JAABUQ01 (sample SAMN10711888, study PRJNA513371) | rock metagenome | isolation source: Antarctica rocks | place: Antarctica: Victoria Land, Finger Mt nord | collected 2015-12-18 | reverse complement strand
GAGCGGACTTCGTACTCATCCAGGCCCACTTCTCCTTTGGCTTCCTCAAAACACTGCTCCACCGTCCAGCGTGCGCCGAAAGCTTCCACCATCTCCTCCAAAGACGTGCCAGTGGGAGCAAAGATAAGCACGTAAGCCATCTCTGCCGGTTTGGCTCCCTCGTCCAGGCTTCGTCGCACCATCAGCCAGCGTTGCCATTCGCTGGTCTCCGGTGCAGTGAGTTCGATGCGTGCCCACGTAAAGAGGCGAGGTCCTTTGCTCCCTACGCCTGCACTCAGTTCCTGCCATTCTCCCTTCGCCAGGCCATGTGCTACCTGATCCACTCGTCTGCGGGTTCCCTCTATGTCCACATGCTCTTTGCAGGCTACTGCCAGAGCATATGCTTGCTTGCGAGTTTCCAGGATAGACCGGAGCTGCTGCGCGCTTCCATACACGGTATCCCCTGTGACCCATGCAACAGGAAGACCCGAATCCAACGTTCGTTCCAGCATACGTCGCGCCAGTTCCGGTTTGGATGCAAAGGTCACCTGTGGAGGTACATGGGCTTCTCGACAACGTTCCTGATCGTCAGCCCAACTTTTTGGCAAATACAATTCTCGGTCGAGCAACGTATGTCCATGTGAACTGGCGTAGGAAAGGAATACTCCTACTTGACAGTTTTCAATGCGTCCTGCCGTACCACTGTACTGCCGTTGCACCCCTACGGATTTGTTCCCCTTTTTGAGAAACCCAGTCTCGTCAATCACCAACACGGCATGAGGGTCTGTAAGCGTCTCGTGGACAGAGGCTCGTATCTCGTCTCGTAAAGCATCACAATCCCATGCCGCTCGATCTAAAAGGTGCTGGATACCATAGGGCGTCACCTCTCCTGCTTCTTCGGCAATCTGCCAGCCATTTTTGCGTTCGACACAACTGAAAAGCCCGTGCAAATACATCTTCGCTCGAAGCCAAGATGCGTTGCGCACAAATGTATGACGGATACGCAAACAAAAATGTTCAAAAGCTGTCGTCCACACGGGTTCGACCTCATGAGGGACGTTCTCTAAAGGAAAAATGGGTGGCATTCGATCTCAACCTTTCAGGGCAAGAAGAGATGAGGGGAGAACATCGGCATGTGTCTCCCCTCATCTCTTCAAAAGGAGGAAAGAAGCTATCTGCTTTCCTCTTTAACCACTGCTGAAGAAACGCGTGTTTCATAGAAACGTGTCATCAGAGCAGCAATCGCTCTCCATTCTTCTTCCAAAGCAAAATGTCCGGTATCAAGCAAATGGATCTCAATGTTGCGTAGATCGCGTTGATAAGCTAGTGCTCCCTCAACCGTAAAGAGCAAATCATTTTTCCCCCAGGTGACGAGCGTTGGAGGTTGTGCCTCTCGGAAGTAGGCTTGCCACTCCTGGTAGCGAGGAGGATTGTTGCGGTAATCGTACTGGAGATCAATCTGAATGGCATCATTGCCAGGACGATCAAGAAAGTATTGGTCTAGTGTCCAGCAGTCTGGACTGATCTGTTCGGGATTGCGTGCTCCTGAGACATACTGCATTCTGGTAAATGCAGGCGTCAAAAGATCTCGTATCCCCTGTTCTGTCTGCTCATTTCTGTTCGCCCAGATAGCTTTCACCACATCGAAGCCCTCTCCAAGCCCCTCCTCATAGGCCACCGCATTCTGAACGATTAATGCCTCAATCCATTCAGGATGTCGAGAGGCAAGACGTAGCCCAATAGGAGCACCATAGTCTTGAATGTAGAGTCCAAACCTGGTGATGCCTATGGTCTGGAGAAACTGTTCCATAATTTCGGAGAGATGGTCGAAGGTGTAGGCGAAAATGTCAGCAGAAGGACTTGAACTGTACCCAAAGCCCGGGTAATCTGGAGCAATCAGATGGAAGTGCTCCGACAAGGCTGCAAGAAGATTGCGGTACATATGAGAAGAGGAGGGAAACCCGTGAAGCAAGAGAAGCGTCGGCAAGTGCGCTGATCCAGCTTCTCGGTAGGCAATCTGAAGGTTTCCTACAGAAGCAGTTCGATAGACAGTCATGAGCAATCTCCTTCCAGAAGTGAGACAAGCATAGCTCTCAGCCAGCGAGGCCATAAACAGAAACGATGCTCTCATATACGTACCTAAGAAAATATAGATACGTATATAAACTAACATAGAGATATGTACTTGTCAATAGGCAAATAGCTACGTATAATAAAGGGGACGAAAGAAGAAAGCATGACATTCATATAAGAAAGAGGAACAGGTATGAGAAAAGGGGAAGCATCTCAGGAACGGAAGCCATTTGTGTTTCTGAGTGGAAACCTTGCACTTGACCTTGTGAATACAGAGGTAATGGTGCGAGGGAAAAGGCGTGATCTGCTCGTGACGCCTCAAGATGCCATTCAGTGGTGGGAAATGGCGCAACAGGTTTACCCCCACCTCATCCAGCAAGTAGATACTCATGGGCAGTGGAGTCAGGAACGTTTTGAGGAAGTACGGCATTTACGGACAACATTAAGACACCTCTTTGAGCCTCTTACAACACAGCACCAAATACAGAAGAATGCTGTACAGGAACTAAACAGGCTTCTGCGAGCAGGGTACTATTGTGTGGAAGTCGAATCGGATGGAACCATGTTTTCTCGTTACAGAGCACGTCAAGATGAAGGAGATTCAGTCTTACTTCCCATCGCATTTGCCGCGATGGACCTTCTGACAGCATACGATCTCAAGCGACTACACGCTTGTCAGAACGAGAGATGTACGCTTCTTTTTTACGATAGCACAAAAAGCGCAACTCGCCAGTGGTGCAGTGTAGGCTGTACGAATCGAGCACGCTCAATCCAAAACTACAGGGGTACAAAAGAAAAGCAGGTATCTTAGAAGAACTTTTCTTCTCTCCTACTTATAACTGTAGGAATAGGAGGAAACACAATGACCAGCCAAGAATTAACGAATGTCAGCCAGGAACCAGAGGACTACAGAGGGGGAGTCGTTTACACTCAAGAATACGGGTACAAACTCGTGACAATGACCGTGAGCGTTGCACCAGACGAACAAAGCCATGTGACAAGCCATACATATAACATACCAATTTCAGAAGAGGCAGAGCATGTACAAGAGGTAGACATCTATTACTTTGCAGTCACAGATGGCACACAGATACAACTCACCATTGATACCCCAATAGACAGCAAGGAAGCATGGTACACCGTACACTCTGATGCTATTGTAGCGGAACACTCCCCTATCGGAATGGACATTGTACGCTCAGATGAGAGCATACCCTTTGAGTATGTCTACACTCAGGAAGCTTTCAACGACGCGCTTACCCATTATGCTGATCAGATGCCCGACTGGCTGAACGAAACGCCGAGGAGTAGCCCCGCTCACGACCTCGACGATTTTGGACGCTGACGCTACGGTTTACACGCTGCCAGGGAGTACAACACGTACCCCCTGGTTTCTTTTTGCCTACGGAACACGCCCAACCTGAACAGCTAAAGATCAGTGTGATCGAAGCCGCAGCGGCAGAACACCGCGTATGCGTACGGGTAGTGCAAGATAAAGGACGCCCGAACATACATATCTGGTATGCACAATGCGTCTAAAGCTACTTGTAGAGGGGATGTAGTATATGTATTCCTTATGTACATCAGAAGTATGTTACATAGCAAATATGTATATAATAATGCATGTAAAATGCGATCATGCTTTTCATGAAAAGTCGTTGATTTACTGTTCTCGTGGTTGGTTATATCGCTCTTCTCGTCGTCTTATAAAATCGTTAAGAGCTTCCCTTGAGATTTTGTAGTGTCCAAACATATCTTTAGTTGCTTCTAACTCTCCATTAGATATCCAACGTCTAACCGTCTTTTCGCTTACCCCCAACTCATCCATTACACCACGTATAGTTAATGGTTGCTCACTCATAATTATTGACTCCTAGAGTTTTGTACCATTATACGCCCATGATACAGAGGTGGTCAATCTGGACTAGACAAAGGTGGTCATCACAGGTTATACTAGGTATGTGCCACGACATAGCAGTAATGAGTAGCAGGTATAGGAAGGAGACAATCAAAAAAGCTGACTCTGTGTACTAGACAGAATCAGCCGAACAGGACCGCTCAAACCCTTTAGAAAGTCCACACGGCCCCATGCCATTCTATCATGGGAGGCCGACGAGTCAAGCACGAAAGGCTAGACCATGAGCAACGTTATGAAGATTGGTAATGCAACGCTTACCATTACTGACGATGAATTTCCTACCGCCTATCAAGCTGGATACGTTCGCTACAAAACCGATTTCTTAAATAAGCCCCTTACCGACATGGAGATATACGCCTTCTCTGTTGGAGTTATGACCAGCGTTCTCCATTCTGGACGCTACAGCGCAGGTTATCTTACGGGATGGGTCACTGCCCTTCTTGAAGTAACCAAACCTTCTACATCTGATGCCCTCTTTCTTGATGCACTGGTCAAAGAGGTGGAGCTATGAGCAGCAACCGATGGCAAACCACCAAAAAGAAACCAAATGCCGCACAACGCAAAGCCGCCGCACAAGAGCAAGCCCGGCAGAAGTGCCAACAAGGCAAGCACATCATGACGCCCACGTTCCGACCCAGTGAAACTGTTTGTCTTATCTGTGGCTTTGTGCTCTATTGCCCCGTTTGCTTCCAGCAGCAGCAGTTACAGGTTGCAGGTGCTCATGCTCACTCGCTTATGTGCCAGGTCCACCAGAAAGTAGAGGTGAGGGTATGAGCAACTGGAACCAACCGACAGGCTATGAGGTTGATGTCCTCGATGATGATCGTTTGTACCCGCAACGCTCACCCTCTAGCACGATCCGCTTTCGCCCTATTCATACAAGTGATGTTTCTTCACAGGCTGTCACCCATCCACGTCGGCAGCAACTTCGCACCGGCAATCAGTACGATGAGGTCAACTACTTCATTCGCACGCGCCCAAAGGGAGCCACGCGAAGCCAGCGACCACGCACGACCGAAGAACACCCACACACGCAGAGGGAAGACGGAGAACGAGACGCCGATGAACTGGAGACGCAGCCGCCCCTTCGTCCATCTGTACATGCCGATCTGCCCCGCCTTCGTCGGTCGGGGTACTTCGGCCTGGGAATGGTTGCCCTCATCGTGCTAGGAATCGCGGGAACATTGGTGCTCAATTGGTGGAATGGCTACCAGGACGATCTCCACTATGGGTACCCCCGCACCTATCAAACCGATGCGAGAGTCGGTCACAATGATGCAGGCACACCGAGCCACTTTATCGCCCTCAATCTTCATCACCAGATCGAAGTCATTGAGTTTCCAGGGGGAGACGCAAGCAAGGCGAAAGTGTACCTTGGCCCGACGCTCTTAGGGCAGGACAGCGACCGTGTTATTGTGACTGTCAGTTTCAAGGACGTGAACGGAGACGGCAAGCCCGATATGATCCTTGATGTGAACGGTGGAATCTCTGTGTTCATCAACGACAACGGAGCCTTTCAGACCGTTCGCGCCGATGACCATATCAAGATGTAGAAAGGGTGAGAGATGCAGATACTACACGTCACGTGTCAACGACGCGAGGTCATGAAACTGGTTGACTTTCTTGGAGACTGGGAGACCGCAGGGGGAACGATCCTGTTATATGGCTATACCAATAAAGTACAGGATGGTTTTATCCTCATGCAATGGGAGCAACCCATCCCTCAAGGCTTTCAGGACAGCCAACTCAAGCAAGACCCTGGCATCATAGACTACCTCATCTATGACGTGCAGCAACCTATAGCCATTGTTCTCTAACGATCAGGGGGAAGTGTGGACTGCTTCCCCCGTCCTACTCTGTGAGAGGGAAGGCCCGCCCATGAATGAGCAGACACAGCAAGAGATAAGCGACCTGATAGAACAGATTTACCAAAGCCACCACGACCCCACCGAGCAACCCCATGAGGACCAACCACGAAGGGTTATCAACGTGTATATTGATGTGGAAGACCCAGAGCAACCCGATACTATCGAAAGCAGCATCGACGCGCAAGGCACCGCGACAGCGCCCGAAGCTACCAAGTCACAGCAGAGCGAACCGTTACCCGCACAACCACGCAGACGCCCACACACCCAACGAAAGAGCTTTATTCTGCTTGTTCTTCTCCTGGTTGCCCTGATCGGCCTTCTTATCGGGCTAACCTACGGGTTGATTCTTCCATTGTTCACGCCATCAGCAACCGTCACAATCGTCACAGCAGCAGCAGAACAAACGACGACGACCACCATACAGATTGTGAATGGAACAGCCGATCCGACTAAGCAGCAGCTTGCAGGCAGGACACTATCATCGGTGACAATGAGCCAAGAAAAGACCATCCCGACCACCGGAATCGCCCACCAGGACGCCAAAGCAGGACACGGCATCATCACGTTTTACAATGCTGCCACCTATGCACAAACCATACCAGCAGGGACGGCCTTAGTGGGTACAGATCAAGTACAGCTCGTAACGGATATAGATGCACCAATACCCGCCGCCATCTTCCCAACCTTCGGACAGGCAAGCGTCCCCGCTCATGCAGCCATAGCCGGACCTGGGGGAAATATCCGAGCAGGTGATGTGTATGGCGCGTGTTGCCGCTTGAATGTCTCAGCCGTGAACAGAGCCTTTACGGGCGGCCAGGATGAACGATCCTACCAGATCGTGACAGCGCAGGATATCAACACTGTGGCAACGAGCCTTAAAACGAGCCTGGAACAGAGTGTCCAAGCAGCCTTACAAACACAAGTACAGCCCACCGAGACACTGATTACCCCGTTCCCCTGTACACAGAAGGTAACGCCCGACCACCAGCCAGGAGAAGAAGCAACACAGGTCAGCATCACGATTGACGAAACCTGTACCGGCACTGTGTATAATACGCAGGCATTTACAAAACTGACAACGCAGATCGCCACCCAGGACGCGACGAAACGGTTAGCAATGGGCTACACCTCGACAGGCATACACACCAGCATCACCCAGGCAACCCCGAAGAAGCAGGGCAGCATTGACCTCCAGATAAAGAGCGTCAGCATGTGGGCGTATCAGTTCAACGAGGCGCAGCAGCAGGCGATCAGAGCCATGATTGCAGGGATGAGTACAGACAAAGCGAAAGCAGCACTTATACATATGACAAAGATACAAAGCGTGTCTATCACCACTAAGAACGGGAACACGCTCCCGACTGATGGACAGCATATACATTTGATTTTTATACAGGTGTGACGGGGTTGATGTTGAGGGAGAAGGGGAGAGGAAGAAAGGTAAGAACCTCTCTCCCTCTCCCCTTCTCCCTCAAACTCCCTCATCCTCTCTCGCCACTCACAGGCATTGAAGAAAGGAACGGCAAAGCCGATTATGGATAGTTTTTTGCTCTTCAAATATTTCGGACACAAAGCCTATCATATGCGGCACCCACTACAAGGCACCCGAACCCATTTTCTTAACGCTTCGCTAAAAATGGGTTCAGGACCCGCCTTTCCGTAGGGCCTGCCGCATATGATACGGCTCTTGTGCCGAAAATTTGAAGGCAAAAAAATGAGGGGAGGGAACCACCCAGGGCCACCCCAAGAGCACACGATGAGTTCCGAAGAAGGAGGAATGTAACCAATTTTTGAGCGGGTGAATTGCGGAGAATTCGAGCGGAGAGCAGCGAGACTTATATGCATATACCGTATGTATCATGCCTTTCATCCCGCTTCAGAAGCGCCATTTTTGTACATATGAATTATGTATAGAATTAGAACATCTGATTAGACTATAAATCGCACTCCTACTATAATAGAAACAATGAACTTGACCGGTTTCACTATAGCAAGGAGTGTGCCAGATGTTACCAGAAGGACGCCACAAAGATGCATGTAAACTTTTTTGTACGTGGTTACACCGTTTAGAAGAAAGGGACAGACGAAATGCGGCAGCACAACGAAAACACACCCAGGAAACAACATCAGGTACTAACGGCAAATGTGGAAGTACCTCTCGATCATCCCTGTCAGATTTACCCACGAGTTTCAACACCAGAGCAGATTAACAATGTCTCTGCTGAAATGCAGAAAGACAAATCGTTCGCCATTTCTTGTGGTTGGAGGGAAGAACTTATTATTCTTGATGACCGCGATCTTGGGGTTTCGGGTCAGATACGTATGGAAGACAGACTCGCTTTTAATGAGATGTTACGAAGAATTGTCAAGGGCCTGATTAAAGCGATTGTTGTTGTCAACGTTGACCGCTTGTTTAGAAACAAATGGGGGGACGAGTCAGGTAAGTTTATGGAGATCTGTTTCAGATACGGTGTTATCGTGGTAACTCCTGATTTTATCTACGACTTCCGCATCAGTTGGCATATTGACCGCTTCAAACGCCGCTGTGAGGAAGCATGGAATTATGTTGAATATCATGTCTATGGACGGTTGCACCCTGCCCAGGATGAGCGGGGATATGCAGGTTATTGGGCAGGTGGACATTTCCCATTAGGTTACATCGTAGACACGCGAGAAAAGATCAACGGGATGAAAAATCCCAACTACTACCGCTATATTCCCTATCACCCTCATGCTGAAATCATCGCGTGGATTTTCAGACGATTTAAACAGCTCAACGGGGTTGTACGTGCTCTCATGCGCGAGATTGAAAGCAAATCCTTGTTATTCCCTGAGTTCGATGAAACTGTTGATCCTTCCTTGTACGGTGTGTTCAGCCATTATACGAAAATACCGGGAGGATACACAATTGCGTCAGAGGTTGGATTACGAAAAATCCTGGTCAATCGTGTATATATCGGCTATTGGATATATAAGGAGCAACTCATAAGTATCAACAATCATGAACTAATCGTTAACCTGGACGACTTTACCTATGCCTACAATCGCTTGTCTCGCGTAAAACTAGACGGAACGCCCAATGAAGAAGCAGTTGAAGGCAGGGGCAAACGTTATATCAAACGTCATTTCGCAGATAAACCTGCCATCCTCAAAGAGTGTATCTTTGCCACAGACCCAACAATCAAGATCTACGCGCGAGAGGGACACACAAAAGAGGGAGTACACATGTATTATGGCTTGTGTTCCGAAAGAATTGGAAGAGTTCGATCAATTGCCTCATATCGGATACCGGCTCATCAATTCGACATTTTAGTACTAGCACGTTTAAGAGAGCAAATGTACAATCTACAAGCAGAAAATGACTTTCAAAATTTTATCGCAGTAGAAAGCGAAGTTGTCAAGGAAGCCAGTGAAACACTTAGAGATATTGAGCGAGATATTACAGCAACAAAAGCGCTCATAACCCGAATTCTTGCACAAATACGTTCAGGCAAATTGACTGAACCAGACTTAGCCGAAGCTGCTAATGAAAGTTACAAGCATGCAAAAACGGAACTGCAAAGATTAGAAGAAAAAAAGAAAGAAACAGGTGTCATTGCTCAGGAGGACGAAGAACGCAGAACTTACAAATCGCTGATGCGAGACGTTGGGGAAGCATGGGATGAAATTGTCACCCCTGAAGACCATCCACGTCTTGTGTATCTGTTTATCAAATCAGTTAAGTTAGAAGTAGTTTCTCCCTTGTTTTTCTCAGCAATTATAGAATGGTATGATCCAACATGGTCTATAGATTGCGGGTTGTTCTACAAAGGCACTTTTGCAAAGCTGACATGGAAACAAGAAGAAATAGACATTCTTGTGGAGAACTATGCTACGGCCACGCGCAAAGAATTAGTAGAGTTGTTACCCCGACGCTCGTATAATGCGATGAAAGACTACATGCAGGATCATGGCAGTACGATCATACGACCAGGCACCACTGAAAAAGGTGTACCCCATGGGGTTTGTCTGGAAGACTGGAAAGTTATGCAGCAGTATGGCATAACAGAAGAGATGCTCAGGAGTTGGGAGAATGTCAAATTGATAACGTGGGATTGCGGTCAATCGTTTTCTTGTCTGCCCCCATCAGCGAGACATCCCACAGGAAGGCAGTTTTGTATTTGTTGATGCGCACACGGTCGGTCAGCCAATCTTTATAGCGCCGCAGCCAGGGCAGCAGAGTCGCGAGATCAGACTTCCCTCGCTTGGCATTCGAGACCTTGTTGATCGCGATATGCACCACCTCGCTATTGGCCGCGAACCACTGCCCCTCGGTATCCTCCGGCCTCTCAGGGTCAAAAGCTACTGGATCGCCAGCGTCCGTGCTCATCATCTGCCGAATGGGTCGGCGGTGATAGCGTAAGGGCTTCTCCACATCTTCAGGATCGGTCTCGATCTGATCGATCAGCGAAGGATCTATCTGCCGAAGCGTGACCGAGCCATCGTACTTATTCACAAAGAAGTGAAGAAACTGTTCGCCATACAGGCTCAGCTCGGTACACAAGCTATAGACGCGCTCATCCATCCGATTCTCCGGCCGCTGCCAGAACTCATCCAGCACCTGCTGCACCCGATTATTGTGCGCCGAGACCGTCAGGCCCTCGCCCAGCACAAAGCTCGTCGTCATCTCAATGATCGAAAAGGCCAGCGGATTCGCGTTATACGCCTCGTAGCACTGGTTATGGATCTCAAGGTAGGTCGCGGGAATGAC
>JAABUQ010012415.1_pt1 | contig 10589 bp, 7 predicted proteins | sample 5560001 | NCBI WGS metagenome assembly JAABUQ01 (sample SAMN10711888, study PRJNA513371) | rock metagenome | isolation source: Antarctica rocks | place: Antarctica: Victoria Land, Finger Mt nord | collected 2015-12-18 | reverse complement strand
TATGGGGGAAGTTTTGTGGGGATGTGTGTGGCTAGTTGGGTTGCGATTGTGGTTTGGGGGTTTGCGTGGAGGGGGTGGAGGGAGAGGGGGGTGGTTGTTTGAGGGGTGGGAGGGGGATTGAAAGCTGGTCAGGGTGGGGGAGGGGACAGGTAGCGCTGGGTTTTGGATTTAAATACATAAGGGATTGCATGGGATCGTTGCGGGTATGGATGGCATTTGGTGGATTCGTTACGAGTGTTGCATTTGGCATACACGTATTTGTGCATTGCATTTCCGTTTGCATCAATGGGGTTGGACGGTATAGCACAATTCCATTTATGAGAGAATACATACATGACTTGACTCGCGTACTGGGGTATCTCGTATATGAACACAACCGCACCGGCACGCTTCCCCTCAGAATTCCATCGCTATACATTACCCGTAACCAATCCACATGACTCCACCAAGTCAATACCTGGGCAATCAATGAATCTCGGCCAATCCAACACTGCTTCAACCACGAGGCTCAATTGCATTCCCCGCACATCGAGAATATATGTCCCTTCATATCTCCACCTCCAAAGCATCCAACCCTTCCGCCTCCACGTCTACCCCTGCACGCTCCGTTCGCAACGCCGACCCCTCCTTCCTAGCCTCAGCATCAACGTCCCACTCGCCTAGGAAGCTTCCAGCTTCTTCGATCGCGTCGTCCAGGTCCAATTCCACATCCTTCTCCTTCTCCTTCTTTTCCCTAATGCCATCGCCATCTCCCCTACCCGCTTCTTCGCGGTTCCCCGCTCCACTGTTGACGACATTCTCATTGTTATTGTTGTTGTTATTGGTGTTGTTATTCCCAGAGCTAAGATCAAAAGGCTCTGGCAGCGTGCAATCGAGGTGTTCAAATGCTGGAGGTGCGAGTTGCTGCTGGCCGTCTTGGTGGTAGATGTTTGTTTCTGTGAGGGTGCCGTTGGGGAGGATGGAGAAGGAGGTTAGGGTTGAGGGCGGTTTGGAGCTTGTTGGGTGCGAGGCCGGTGGGTGGGAGGGTATAGGCTGCGGGGAGGGGAGGGGCGGCGATGGGGAGGGTGAGGTGGACATATTGGGGGATAAGGTGGGGAATTTTGGGGGGTGCGTGGGGGAGGTGAGAGGGTGGTTCTGGGGTTTGGGGGGGCGTCTTTTGATTGTGGTGACGGCGAAGGGGGAGAGGTCGTCGAGCATGGCTTGGGTGCTTAGGGGTCCGTTGTCTGGGGATTGGCGGTTTAAATTTTTTCTGGGGCCATGGCCGCTGGCTATGGGGCTGATCTTCTGCTCGTCATTGTTTGTTGAAAGGCGCCTAGTATCTTTCTTGGTGGTTTGGGGAGAGTGGTTTAGAGAGAATAGCACCTCATTTTGGAACGAGCGCTGGGCTTTTGTTATAGCGGCTTGGGTTGAGAGATTAACATAGGAGTCTCCTTCGTCCAGGTTTGGGAGGCTCGGTAGTTGCCTATCTGTTTCCAGGAGATTGGTCGATGGACCAGATGGCACTTTTGATAGCTGAGCGTCGGGCACAACCTGTGCTTCAGGCAAGAGATTTGAGCTTCGTGAGCTTATATCCGTCTTGAGCTGCGGCTCTGAGGTCTTTGTCGATTCTTTTGGCAGACCTCCCTGGTCTGAAGTTAAATGTTGACGAGACTGTCCTTGGGCAATCTTAGGGCCTCCAGAAGCCGTGAACGTGAGTCTGCGAATCTCTTCGGAACTTAATCTTCCCTCCACGTGCTTGTGCTCTTTGGGATGAACCTCAGGTACTTCTGCAGACCTACTGGTTTCCGACGAAGAAGATGACCTAGAAGCCAGCGCGGCTTTATGCAATCTCTCAGGCGCTTCTACAAAGGGTGTGCTTCCATGAGAAGATGATAAGGAGGTCTTCCTAGTGTAGCGATATTCAAAACCTGGCAGGTATGTCGAGGGTGGGACGGCATACATAGAAGTTCTTGGGGACTTGGATTCGTTCTTCCAAGCAGCATTACCATCTTCGTCATTGATAATCTCAAACGCAGAAACATACGGCGCGAGGCGTTGAGGGCTCCGTTGGCTCTCTATTCCTCTCTCTGCTGCTTCCTGTGCAAGCTTCTTCGCCTGTATATGGCCTTCTTTATTGTGTGTAGTCCTAACCGCGTCTCGTGCGAGACTCTTTACTTTATCATAGCCCCCTTTAGCTATAATATCTACTTTGGGAAGACTTCGTTCTCGAACTCGTACCCCGTAGCCTTTTCTGGGGGTATCGCGTTCCTTACGGCGGGTTGGTGGAGGCCGATCATCTGATCCTGTGTCTTTTACGTTGATAGGGGTGAAGCCACTCTGTTGATTGTGAGGCGAAGTAGGATTCTCGGAGGACCTTGAGCCTATTTTGAAAGCGTTCGCGTTCGTTTGAGGCCTGCTGGGTGTATAAGGAGTGGTGGTTGGCCTCGCTAGATCTTTGGGCGCTGGCGTAGGTGTTGGCGACTTCCTGTCTTCGAAAGAAGGCTGCTGGCCTATGCTGGTCTTCCTGAGCCAGTGATCGCGGTCATCTTTTTGTAAAGTGTAGCCTGGGCTTTTACTTTTGGACTTTAGCCGGCTGTCTTGCAGGTCCGCCTCCTCGAGACGTCTTTGCTTGGTTGGGGAGTCTAGCCGCCCTCGTGGTTCGACACCAGCACTGACCCGTCGTCTATTTGATCGATCATAGCTTGTATCAATCAAAGACCTATTCCTGGGCGCGACGCCACCTGTCTCGTGGGCCCCTGGTATGACCTCATTCCTGAAGACCTTCTTCGATGCCTGGGGGAATCGCCGAATATCGTTGGCACTGTAGCTGCTCCTTCTTGCCCAAGGATTGGTCCAGTCTTTGTGAAGTGGCCCTCTTAGACTAGCAGTCTGGATGATCAAAGGCTGGCCCCTCAGATATTGTCTAGCCGAGGCTTCTATCCGACGCCGTCTCTTACTTATGTGCTCATCGGAACTGTCTTCCTCTTCTGAGCCCGGGCAGATGATGTCCTCTGGCAGATAATGGATAGGTTCGATATTGAGGGCAACGTCATCCTGTCTGCGTCTGTGAAAGACCATTGTAATTCTGTGTCAAGGGACAGTAACTTAGAGACTCTCTGAGGAGCAAGTAAGCTCGGGGTTGTTTGTAGCCTCGGACGAGTATTGCCGAGTCAAAACACCCGGAACGAAGAATCACAAAACTTGATCTCGTGTCGACGCCAGCTTCGATCATAGTTGCAGTGTTGGAAGTGAGTCAAAGGTCGCCGCCTCTTATCTGCCTGGTTGCCGGCGTGACGAAGTCGCGTAGGCACATTTATTTTTGGTCTAGCGTCATGCAAGCACTTTAGCTAGCTCAATCAGCCCTATGTCTGTCAAGGAATGATGACACGAGTACGGAGGTATCACGTTCTGTTTTCTGTCTCTATACCTTTTCCCGTAGTTCTCCTATCATACCAGTATATTTATGATCCTTGGTATTCACGTTCTGAGGGATGCAGCACCTCCAGATCTGCTCGATAGTCTCGTGAGCTATGGGAAGGCCAGCTCCGGAACAACTTGTGTGCTAGTATCAGAGTTCCAATCATGATACTCACATAAAGCAGACCTCCAAGATTCCTTTCTTGTTTCTTCCTTCACAGCACTCTGATCATTCTGGCCGGATACGCAGCTTGTTGTTGTAAAATTCCAGCCACTTTGTAGAAGAGTACGATATTTATGCCAAGGTTGTCTGTCACCGGGCCATTCCGTCATTAGGCTGTCTGTTATAATACGGCAAAGACTCCGATTACCCAACCACCATCAAACCAACATGATTGATCCTCTACGCACAGTATCATTCGGCGGTGGAGACGCATTACAGGCGATTGCAGAAAAACTTGGTCTCCACACTCTTCCTTTACACATCCACGAGATCGTACTAGCATTCAGCTTGTACCACTTCATATACACTTACCTGTCGCCTGCTCTATCAACCCGAGCGTTCCCGTCAATTTATCCAAAATTGTCATCGCAGACCAAGGTCAATTGGAATGTCCACATGGTATCGCTGGTCCAGTCCATCTTCATCTGTACCACAGCTCTGTGGATTCTGTTCTTGGACCATGACTTGTCAAATTTGGATACGAAAGGAAGGCTTGGGGGATATAGCGGTGTAGCTGGTATGACGCAGGCTTTCGCTGCTGGGTATTTCGCCTGGGATGCTGTGATCAGTGCGATGCACATGGATGTTTTCGGGGTGGGATTGTTGGCTCACGCACTCGCCGCCCTGGTCATCGTCATCTTGGGCTTTGTGAGTAGCCTTCATTTTCTAAATTTAAGTCGTCCTCCTAGGTGTGCAGCTGATTTGTATTGCAAGCGTCCATTCGCAAACTACTACGGAATTGCCTTTGTACTTTATGAATTGTCAACCCCATTCCTTGATTTTCACTGGTTATTCGACAAATGCCATATGACTGGCTCTCGCATCCAGCTTTACAACGGAATAATGCTGGTCTTGGTATTTTTCGGATGCCGTCTCGCCTGGGGGTCCTATCTTTCGATACGGATTTACCAAGACATATGGCTTCTCCAAAATTCCCCTTTGAGCAAGGACACCAAATTCCCACTATGGATGGTGTATCTTTATTTCGGCATGAACACAACCCTCACTACATTGAATGTCTACTGGTTTGGGCAGATGATCCAGGCAATCATGAAGCGTTTTCCTCAATCGAAACAACGGAAAGCAAAGCTTGCAACAGAATAGCCAACAGACATCAGGAAAAGTACTGAGTACAAATATCAGAATTGATTCGGGTATATCTGTCTTTTAGAATGCATTGATCGTCGTTCTTACGGGGTGTCACAAATGAGGAATTGCCACCGTCCAATTTGGAGTATCGTAGGCCGCCGGTGGCAATTGTCTAATGCTAATAAATGCTTCAATGACCAGAAACATTCGCGCAAAGGCGTACGCTGCTCCACACCAAGCGCATACGATTGCCAAGGGTACGGAGCTGACCCAGGGGGGCGAAGGGCGCCGAAGTTGGTTCCAATGGTCATCGAAAGCTTTCGAGATCTTTGCAAACAAATTTATCAACGACCACAGAAGCCCGGAGCCAACAATATAGAGAGAGGAACACCGCCACATCCATGCCTCTGCTGACGTTGGGAAATAGTCGTACCATGCTGCAGCGTGGATAGCTCCGAAAGCCATGCTCGCAGACCAGAGAACGACACCCATGACAACGCCAAAATCACCTGGTAGAAGACCACTGGTGGACCAATTCCCAGAATATTCCGTGACCAGCTCCTTCGGGTGCCTTTCTTGCCAGCATTTTACTTTCTTGGTCATGTCTGCGTTGTCCATACGTTGGAAACGACTTCGTACTGCAGGATACTTGCAAAAGGCCTGCGTAGCTAGGCGCCAACGCAACTTCTGTCTATCGCCAAGATCTCTCATCTCGTCGCCAACGCTTATGTGTTCGATAGTTTTGCGCACATCCTCAGCGGTCTTGTTCAGTACCGACTGCGGGCCGAACGAGCCTTCGATGGTTTCATGATCCGAGGCCTGTATGGTGATTTCAGGCTGGGCCTCAATACTACCTGAGCGATCATGGACGACTTGCATTCCGTCACCTACACCGAGAACCCCTGCATGTGCTGGAGCATTGTCGTACCTTTGACTAACCCCGTGGGAAGCAGTATCGAACAGCTTCTGATAAAAGAGCATGGAACTCAGCTCTGGATCCATCAAGCTCTGCTTGGACTTCCCACCCCCACCACTCAACCGGCTGCTCATGTACATGTATGCGGCTAAAGGGGCAACCCAATCCCCTTCGATTATTGTGGGTTCCTGTATTAATCGTGGTTTGTGCCACCAGAGCACATACATGATCAAAGCACACAAAACGTGTGCCAATGTGTTTATTTCCAGCAGCGTGACTTGATAACCAAACCCTAACCTTCCAATAATTTGACTGGCCATCCACAATCCCTGAACACACGCTAGTAGCTTTCCAAGGCCGTCCGACTTGCTTTTGTCGACAACATCCTCACGAGATATATCGGGTAGTAGACCGCATTCAGCAAGAAGAGCAACACCCTGAGCAGTCAGTGTCAGGTGATGGCAGTGGACTTGTAAGACGCAGTCTCTTATCGAACCAGGCGTATTGAGTGGAAAGACAAAGCCGCCCATCCCTGCATAGAAACCATGGACAACTGTCCAAGAGAGTGTTGGGTCTTCTGCAACACCAGCGGCTCTCTCTGCTACTTCCTGACACAAATTTAGCAAAACTTATGGCTGATCAGACTTGTGCTGAAGTCACCTGAGGGGATTTCTCGTTCGTCTTGCCCATATGCTGGTCCCGATCCCGGGTGAATGCCCCAGGTTGTGCTTTCTTTGCAATAGCCCTGGCTGAGAGATATTGCTTCCATGCGATGAAGAGTACCAACTCGGGACCAAAGACGCCTGCTAAGCCCCACCGAATATTTCTCACCCAACGCTGCCATGAAGATTCACCACGTGGAGGTATGTTGAGATGCATTGCCGACCATACACAGACCCCAAGGGTTAGAACACAGCTAGTCACAAGAGACACCGTCCCACGACCATTGGGCTCCGATACCCAGCCAACAGTCTGCGATGTATCGCGTTCGATAAGATGAGGGGCGCTCGACGAGAAGTGGGCATAGTTGGCAACAAGCAGCGCCGTCAAAAAGAATGTCATTGTCCTACTCGAGGGAATATATACCCAGAAGTGAATATTGAATTCGGAAGCAAGTGCTTCCGGGCTCGAGCGTGATTGTCGCTTGATCGATTCTGCGAGAATCATAGCCACAACAGGTGGTGATAAGCACGAACTTGATAGAAGCTGAGCATTGTATAATATATGCAGAAATTCTGACATTAAAGAAACAGCGAGGGTGCAGCAATAAGAACACAGCAAGGTTGGCTGGTAGGATGCACAGCTTTAAGACGTACCATAGGAGGCACACTCTGCACATGCACAGTGTAGCGTCGTTTCATCAGGACTTGCCATGACTTCTTCCCTGTTTCCCCCCTTTATGGCCCGCCTGCATGACGCTGATCGATATGGAGAAACAGAGCTGATATAGGCTGTTTAGGGAGTGAGTCAGCACTAATGCAGTGTTCATTCACACTCGGCAGTGGATGGGCGCTTAGAGTTCTTGTGCTACCTGCTACTGTCGGCCTGGAGGACAGCTGATCAGGAGCCGACATGCCATTTGCTACGGGGCGAGGCCTAATTAAGGGAGTGGGGGAAGCCGCCGAAATAGCGCACCCTAAATCGCATTGAACTGCCCGAGGGGCCTATCAATGAGGCCCCCGAGGCCGTTCCCGGCAGGCACCATTTCAATCCAACCTTTCAATTAGAGGAGGCAGGTCATCCGACTACTACTAAAAAACTCGGACGACTACGCTAAGAATTAGAGTTTGGGTATAATTTATCTTCGTTTTGTTTATAGTCGCCTTATTATCTTTCTTATACTATATACCTTTTATATAATTAATTATAAATTTATTATATAATTAATTAATAATTAATTTTTAATTAATCAAATCTATTATAATAATTAATTTAAAAAAAAGCAATATTTATATTTAATATAAGACTTTAACTTAGCGCCTTATAAATTAGCTTATATAAGATAAAAAATTAATAAATAAAATAATAATAATAATTCAATTCTAAATTAATTTTAATTTAATTTAATTTAATTTTTATTTTAAAATTTTATTTATTAAGATTAATTCAAAATTATTTATTAATTAATTTTAATTTAATTTAATTTATCTTTAATATTAAATTTTAATTTATTTAAATTAATTTAAAATTATTTATTAATTAATTCGAATAAAATAAGTTATATATTATAATAGGCAAACTCTTTTATTATTTTAATATAAATAATAAAAAGCTTTATTTTATTATAATAAAATTAATTTTTATAATAAAATTAATTTTTATTTAATTTAAATTCAATTTAAAATTAATATAATTATAAGTTTATTTTTTAAATACCTTAATTTTCTGCAAATATATATTAAAAGATTATAAAATAAATATCTTCTAAAAGAGTTATAGTTCTTAGGGATTCTAAGATATTATATAATTAATTAATAAGTTTAGTTTTAAATTAATTCGGGATTAAATATTAATTAATTTAAAATTCTTTAAATAATTTATATATTATTAATTAGAAAATATAATTTCTAAAACCTTTAATTTAGCAAAAAAGATTATTAAAGTTTTAATTAAATAAAAATTACCTTTAAAAAAGAATTAAATAATAATTAATTTAAAATTGAAATAAAATTGATTATTAATTAATTTAGCTTTATAAAATTTATATTTATATTTTGTTTAAAGTTTTAAAAAAAAAGATATTTTATTATAATTATAAAAATTATAAAATTAATAAGTTTTTAATTTCTTAATAATTTAATTCTAAATCAAATTCGATTTAAATTTAAATTAATTATTAATTAAATATAAAATATTTACGAAATCCTATTTATTATAATTATTTAAAGTATTTTAATTATTCGGATTATAATTCTAATATAATAAAAATTAAGAATATATTTATTATTAATAAATATTCTAACAAAAATAATAAGAATAATAAAAAGGCTAAAAAAGAGACTAAAAGGGAAATTAAAGAAAAAACTAAAAGGAAAATTAGAAAGGAAATTATAGGGGGAATAAGAGGAAAAATAAAGGAGGAAGTTAAGAGAGAAATAGGAAAAAAGGCTAAAAAGGAGGCTAGAAAAGAGATAAAAGGGGAAATTAAAGGAAAAACAGGAAGGGAAACTAAAGGAGAAATTAAAAGTAATAAAGGTAATAAAAAGTAAATTAATTAAATTGAATTAAGATTAATCCGGGATTAAATAAAGATTAATTTTAATTAATAAGTTAAATTAACTTAATTTAAGATAAATAAATAATAAAATTAATTAGAATTATTTCTAATTTAATTTTAATTTAATTATATTCTTTTATTATTTATCTGATTTCTTAATTATATTATTTTTATTTTTATTTTTTTATTTTTAAATTCTAATTTTCGAATTTCTATTTCCTTTTATCTTTATTTTAAGTTATTAATTAATAATTAATTAAATAAATTTTATTAATTTATTAAAGTTATTTGTTAAAGAAAGCTAAAATTAATTAATAAATAAATCGGAATTAATTAAGATTTAATTTTATCTTTCAAATCTTTAAGAGCTTAATCTTAATTTTAATTATAATTAAGGATTATTATTAAATTTAAAATTTAATTATCTTTTTTAACTTTTAAAAAATATAAAAGATCTTATATTATTTTCTTTATTAAAGCTTATCTTAATTAATAATTACCTCTAATTTTTGTAATAATTTCTTAATATTTAAATTAATTTTAAATTAAATTTAAAATAAAATAAGATTAATTATTATTCGATTTCTATTTAAATTTATAAAACTTTTTTAATAAATTTATTTAATAATATATATATTATATATTAAAATCGAAAAATATTAAGTATTATTAAATATTATATTAATTAAGGTTTCTAATATTAAATTAAATATAAATTAATTTAGATTTGATTTAGATTTAATTTAGATTTAAGCTTATTTTATAATAATATATAATAATATTAAGCCTTTTTTAATAATATTATTTTTATAATATATTTATTCGATTATATTAATATAATTATAAGTTATAATAAAGATTTCTCTTAAGATTTCGGAATAATATATATTAATATCCGAGGTAATATTAATATCTTATTTATAACAAGCTTAATTACGGATCTTCGGAGTAAATAATAATAAGTTTAAAAAAATAATAAATATTTAATTTAAATTTAAAATAAATTTTAAAATAATCTTCTTTTGAAGAATATTTTAATAAAGCTATTATTCATTTATAAACAGATCTATTATATTAATTAATTCTAATATTTTAATAAACTTTATATTTAAAATAGATATTATAATAAATAATTATCCGTTATATATATTAATATTAAGGTTAAAAATAAGGGTCGATAAATTGAAAATATTATTTAAATCTTAATTAAATTAATATTAAATTAGAATTGAATCTAAATTATATATACTTTTAATTTATATTTTATTTATATTTATAAAGATTATTTCAAGATTATTATTATAAAGATAAAGTTAATAAATAGGAGATTATAATAATTCGGAAATTAATTCGAATACTTTTATAAATATTTATTAATAATATTTACTATTTAACTTATTTATATAAACTTGGTAAAGTATAAAGATTATAAAATATATAATTAGCAAAATTTTTAGATTAATTATAAATTAATTCCGAATTAAATTTTTTAAATTTTTTTAATTTTAGTTTAAATATTATAAATATAATTTTATTAATTAATTTTTTTATCCTTTTAAATACTATATCTATTTTATAAGCTTCTAATTATAAGAAGATTTAAGTCTATTTCTTATAAAAAATAATAATAATCTTAATATTAATCTTATTAATATTAAAATATTAAATATATTAATATTAATTAATTATAAATTAATTCAAAATCGAATAAAAATTAATTAATAAATAATTAAAAACTTATTCCTTTA
>JAABUQ010012414.1_pt1 | contig 10589 bp, 8 predicted proteins | sample 5560001 | NCBI WGS metagenome assembly JAABUQ01 (sample SAMN10711888, study PRJNA513371) | rock metagenome | isolation source: Antarctica rocks | place: Antarctica: Victoria Land, Finger Mt nord | collected 2015-12-18 | reverse complement strand
CCCAGGTCTCGCGCCAAACGTTCCGCCGGTCCGCGCTCGGGCCCATCTCCCGCCATCACCAGTTCCGCATCCACGTGCTGCCTCACTTTGGCGAACGCCCGGATGCAATCGAGTACCCGCTTCACCGGCCGGAAATTCGAGATATGCAGAATGCGCTTGCGACCTTTACTCCGCGCTTCCTCATCCGGCCGGTACAGCGAGCAGTTCACAAAGTTGTGAATCACCTCGATCGGGTTCGACACGCCGAAAAACTCGACCGTGCGCTGGCGCATGTATTCACTGATAGTGGTGACGCCGTCCGACCGCTCAATCGAAAATTTCGTAATCGGAAAGTAGGACGGGTCCGTGCCGACCAACGTGATATCGGTGCCATGCAGCGTAGTGATGAACGGCAAACGGCGGTTCGTGGTCATTTGCTGAGCAAGCAGCGCCGAAATGGAGTGAGGGATGGCATAGTGGACATGCAGCAAGTCCAGGTGATGCCGCTCCGCGACTTCCGACATCCGTGAGGCGAGCGCCAGCGTATAAGGCGGGTATACGAACAGCGGGTATGTGGAGACCTCTACCTCGTGATAATGAATGCCCGGCGTATCGGGGTCCAACCGAATGGGATTGGCATAGCTGATGAAGTGAACTTCGTGCCCGCGGAGCGCCAGCTCGAGCCCCAGTTCAGTAGCGACAATACCGCTGCCGCCATAGGTCGGATAGCAGGTGATGCCGATTCGCATAGCCTCTAGGCCGCCGTCACCACCGGCACTCGACCTCTGAGTTTTTCGTTACAGCTAAATGCACAGGGCGTCAGAATTACTTTCCGACGCCCTGAATAGCCAAACGATTACGGATAGGTCACGACTGGACTTAGTTTATCTGCAAAGCTTTTGTTGACCGCTGCGCCAACGTTATTGATTACGTGCGTGATCTGCCCGCTTCCATTGAGCCAGACCGTGCCTGAATCGTGTATTGCAATTCCCCTCACGTTAGGAACAGTGATGGCATTGTCTTCGAGGATGTTGATACCCAGATTAAAGAAAGAATAGACGCCCAAACCATAAGCCTGATGCGTGGTGACCCGGGGGGATACCACATACGAAGGATAGCCATTCGCGGTGCCGTCCATCCAGGCGCTTTGGCTCGGCGGAGCGTACGGCAGCTCGCTCTGGTAGAAGATCGTTTCGCCGACATTCCCATTCCACACCACCTGGGCCTGCTGATAGTGCTCCACAGCCAGACCTAGCGCCGTTACGCGATCACCATTGACAATCACGCCGTGGCTGGCTGTGTTCTGTGTCCAGCCCACGCCATTTCCGTGATCTGCGCGCCATGCCCAGATATTATCCAGGATCACATCGGCGCTATTGACCTCAAGGCTGGTGGTTGCGCTACCGGCGGTAGCTCCGCCAATCCTAAAGGTCACATCGTGTATGGAGGAGGGATCGCTCGCGTGAGATAAAGCTCCTCCTATCGGGAGCCTACCGCCGAGGGATCCGATGCCCATCGTGAGAAGCACCGGCGAGTTGACAGGGCCGGCATCGATGATAAGACCGGCGATCTGCACTCCACCCACATCAGCGACGGTGATGGCCTCTTTTCCGGTTTGCGGCGCCAGGGTTGCATAACCAAGCCCTAGGACGACGGTGTCGGGATTATTAATCCGTAGAGGACGATCCAGCTTATAAATGCCTGGAGTTAGAATCAGGTTCTTGCCCGACCCGAGGGCCGAGTTCATGTCCGCTGCCGACGTCGAAGGCTGCGCGATGAAGAAGCGGCTGATAGGCAGCGAGCGCCCAGGAGCTGCGCCCTTCGCCCAGGTCGTCCCGGCTGAGTTTCGTTGTACCGCTGGCGCGAACACGTTGTATTGTCCATTGCCGTCTATGTAGAGAAAAGGTTTCTCGCGGCTTACGGGAGTTGTTGGGAGCACAGTTTCCGGGGGCGTTGGAAACGTTTGGGCCGGTGCACCTTCCACTCCGGAGAAAACCATATTCCAGACTCCGCCCGTCCAACTGCCAAAAGAGCTGTTGCGCGTATACCATTGCTGCTGGGAGCAGGAGTTGACGTTTCCCGTTACCACCGTATCGCTGATGAATCCACCACTAGCGTTGCCGCAGTAGGAATTCGTCAGCTCCAGCGAGCCATTGATCTGCAGACGCCGTAAGGGAGCAGCTTGCGACACGCCCCATTGCAGCGTGTTCGGCGCCGCGTTTTGTGCTTTATTCTGAACCGGATTGAAGGTCATGTTCTCCATGGAACGCCAGAAAGTGTCGGTAATATTGACGCCTGGATACGTCGTGCCGAAATTCGGAGTCAGGAAGCCGTCTATGATGACCTTCCCAGGCGTGTCGCCCAAGCCTGCAATCGATTCGTAGTACCCTACCGGCGCTTGGATGCTATACGCGCCCGGCTTAAAAAACACTGCATGGCGAGAGGGGCTGAACTGCGCCTCATTGGAAAGCGAAGTCAGTGTCGACTGCACCTGCGCAGCCGGCATGCTGGAATCAAAGATGTAAACGTTGGGGCCGAAATTCTGAGCCACTGCCGCGGTACTTAGAACTCCCGCCCCCAAGATAAATGTTCTGATAACGCGCGCGAAGGCTAGCTTCGCGTCCACAGATTCTTTTGTTAGGTATTTCATGATCTCCAATACGCATCGGCGTGGATTGCGCGGGCAAGATAAGCTGGCTCGCTTTGATTTTGTCAACTTGCGGAGTATTCCGTAAGAAATTCTGTCCAGAAAACAACCTAACACATTAATTCAGTGCTGGGAGAATTAGCACGATTTTTCCAATATGCTGGCCCTCTTCCATACGCTGGTGCGCCAGGCGTGCATCGGCGAGCGGAAAAGTCGCGTCGATTAACGGGCGAATAAGATCTTTCGCCGGAAGTAGCGGCCATACTTCCCGCAATAAACGGCTCGCGACTTCGCCTTTTTCCCCGGCACTGCGCGCTCGCATTGTCGATCCCATGACTCGTCCGCGTTTCTGCATCAGCTTGCCGATATCCAGTTGGCCCATTCGCCCGCCCTGCGTGGCAACGATCGAAATGCGTCCTTCGGTGGCCAGCGCGTCGACGTTTCTCTCGAGGTAGGGCCCGCCAACCATGTCTAATACCACGTCGATACCCTTCCCTCCGGTAATGCGCTTCACTTCGGCCACGAAATCCAAATCCTTGTAGTTGATCGCGTGCTCCGCGCCAATGGCTAAACAGGCGTCGCATTTCTGTTTCGTTCCTGCAGTCGTGACCGGCAAAGCTCCCCACGCGCGGCTCAGCATGATAGCGGTGCTGCCGATACCGCTGGAGCCGCCATGAACCAGCACCGTTTCTCCGCGCTGCAAACCCGCGCGCGTGATCACGTTGTCATAAACCGTGAACATGTTCTCCGGAAGTGTCACTGCTTCCGCCGCCGTCCAGCCTTGCGGAATCGGGAGAACCTGCACTGCGGGCACCGCACAGAACTCCGCATAGCCGCCGCCAGTCAGAATGGCGCATACCCGGTCACCTACCTTCCAGTCCCGTACTCTGCCCCCAAGGGAATCGATGGTTCCTGCCACGTCCAAACCCGGAATGTCCGACGCGCCTGGAGGCGGTGGATACTTCCCTTGCCGCTGCATGACATCGGCACGCGCCACGCCCGCGGCTTCCACGCGAATGACAACCTCGCCCTCGCTCGCAACCGGTTTCGCCCGGTCCACCGGTTTCAGAACCTCCAGGCCACCGAAGGACGAGATCTCCATCGCAATCATTCTTCAATCATTCCAGATGGATGCTATCTTCAAACATTCTGATCCCCATGACAGCCGTCGATCTCTCCAGCGACGCCGGGCTCGTTGCGATGGTTTTGCTGACCGTCAACATTCTTCTGGGCCTCTTTCTGTCCGCCCGCTATAACACCGTACGCCAATGGCCCCATCGACGCATTCCTATCTTCGAAATCCATAACTGGACCGCCTATATAACCATCGGACTCATCTTTCTGCATCCGATTCTGCTGCTGCTCTCGAGCACAGCAGGGTTCCGCCTCGGTGACGTGCTGTTTCCCGTGCGCTCACCGAAGCAGACGCTCTACAACTGCTTTGGGGCCGCCGCGTTCTATTGCGTTCTGTTCGTTGCCGTCACGTCTTACTTCCGCGCTAAACTGGGCAGCCGCTTGTGGAAGAAGCTCCATTACGTGTCGTACATCGCGGCGGCTTTGGTGTTTGTCCACGGAATCATGATCGATCCGCAGTTCAAGAACGCCCCGCCCGACCCGCTCGACGGCGAAAAGCTGCTGGTGGAAACTTGCGCACTTCTGATTGCCGTCGCCACCGTTTGGCGAATCCGTTATCAACCCAAGAAACGGTTGCTTCACGCGTCGGTTCGAAAAGTGGACTACGAAGCGCTCTGAACCTCGCGTGGACGGCGGCTGCCGCGCACCCAATTGGTAATCGAGAACACGCTACCGGCAATGCACAACACGCTAAGGACGATCATGGTCCATTTGAATGCGGAACTGTTCACGATATGGATGATGGCCCGTCCGTACTTCAGCGCCAGCAGAGCCAGGATGACGAACCGCACCGCTCGGCTTGCCGCAACAATCAAGAGCAATCGCCGCCTCGGATAGGCAAGCGCGCTGGTTGTAGCGACAACCATGATGAACGGAAAGGGCGGCGGCGCCAAGCATCCCAGCACCAGCACTTTTGCGCCGTGCTCGGCGATCTTGCGCTTCAAGAAGGCGAACCGTCGGCGCCCGGCTATCTTTTGTACGCCCGTTTCGCCTACCTTGCCTGCCACCAGATTCAGCAATGAGACGCCGAGTGTAGATCCACACGTTGCCGATATCACGTACCACGGCCATGCGCCGTGGTGGCGGGCGACCAGCGCCACCACCAGAAGATCATTTCCAAAAGGCAGAAAGAAAAATGACGAGTCCATCAGGCCCAAAAAGAACGGACCAAAGTAGCCAAGCTGAAACAAGAACCGGAGAAGAGGTTGAAGAAAGTTAGACAAGCGGGATTGGGCTCAAAAGGCCTTCAGTAGACTGTGACATGTGAGATTCCAAACTCCCCGTAAAGTTGCCCTCAAACTCGCCGTCATTAGCGCCGCCCTCTGCCTCACGCTGATCCTCCGTCAGACCGTTGCCGCCCAAGCGCCGGCCCCCGGCCCACGTACGCTGCCGCCCAAAGGCATGGCGCACATCCTTGTCGTTGGTCAGACGAAAGGTTTTGAGCACGATTCCGTTCCCGATGCCATGGCAAATATCTGGCGCATGGGGCACGACACCAGGCTCTGGGAGGCGACTCTCCGCACCGACACGGAGAACATTACCAAGCACAGCCCGAAAGAGTCGAACTTCAAGTCGCTGAATTACTTCGATGCGTTGGTGTTTGCCAGCACCACGGGCGAACTCGACCTGACCGATGAGCAGAAAACTGACATGCTGTCGTTCATCAAGAACGACGGGAAAGGATTTGTAGGTGTACACGCCGCGCTCGACACCAACTACAAATGGCCCGAATACGGCGAGATGATCGGCGGCTGGTTCGACCAGCATCCCTGGTCCACATTCAATGCGCCGATCGTCAACGAAGATCCCACGTTCCCCGCCGTCCATCACTTTCCCCAAGCGTTCGACAAGTACGACGAGATCTATCAGCCGAAGAGCTGGTCGCGCGATAAAGTGAACGTGCTGCTCAGTCTGGATGCGAGCAAACTGGACTACAACAACAACCCGCGCGTGCATCGGACTGATCGAGACTTCGCGGTGGCTTGGTCGAAGATGTACGGCAAGGGGCGCGTTTTCTACTCAACGCTTGGACACACCAAGGAAGCCTGGGACGATCCTGACATCCGGAAGATGTATTTCGAAGCCATCAAGTGGGTGCTGGGCCTGACCGAAGGCAGTACCTCTTCGCATCCGAAGCCGGGCATGTAACTTGTCAGCCAATGCCGACGAGATCGGAAGCAACCCGCTTCAACTGTCCGCAAGCTGCATAGATATCGCGGCCTCGCGGCTTGCGAACGAAGCAGGGCACGGCGCGCCGAAGAATGTTTTGGAAGCTGTCGACGCGCTCAGGGTCGGGTGTCTCGAACGGAATGCCCGGTCCGGGGTTCAGCGCGATCAGGTTCACCTTCGCGTTCAAATTTGCGATCAGACGCACAACGCGCCTCGCGTCGGCATCGGTATCGTTTACGCCGCGCAGCAACACATATTCGAACGTGAGCTTCTCCCACGGACGAAGCGGGTACGCGCGGCACGCCTCCATCAATTCGCGCAAGTGATATTTGCGCGTGATCGGCATCAGTTCCTGGCGTTGCGCTTCGGTGGAGGCGTTCAGCGAGATGGCAAGCCGCGGCCGGATCTCTGCCCGCCCCAATTCCACGATCTTCGGAACAATCCCCGAGGTCGATACGGTAATGCGCTTCTGCGACATGCCGATCCCGCTCTCATCGGTTAACAGCCTGGTGGCTTTTAGGACGTTCTCCAGATTCAGCAATGGCTCGCCCATGCCCATCATGACGACGTTCAGGCGCGCGACGTTCAGGCGCCCATCAGGGGGCCCCAGGCCATTCTCCTTGGCCACATAGAGGACTTGCCCGACGATCTCGCCAGCGGTGAGATTTCGCTCAAAACCCATCAGTGCCGTCAAACAAAACCGGCAGTCCACGGGACAGCCTACCTGGCTGGAGATACAGATGGTATCCCGGTTCTCTTCCGGCATTAGAACGGCCTCTATTGTCCTGTTATCCTCAAGGGTAAGCAGGTAACGCCGCGTTCCGTCGGACGAGTCAAAGCGGCGCTCGAGCGTTGGCAGACCTAGCGAATTTTTTGCAACCAACTGATTAACAAGAGCTTGTGGCAAATTCGAAATTTCAGACAAATTAGCCACTTGTTTCCTGTACAGCGCGTCAAATAGCTGTCGGGCGCGGTACGTGGGCTGCTCTGGTCCGAGTAGCGTTTTTAACTCGGGAAGGTCCATTCCAACCAGCGTCCGAGCCTCAACTACTTGCAGCATCTATTTTTAGTGTACCGACGTACACCCAGAAAGGCATACGCATATGGTTCTTGCATCCCCCCACGTTCGCCAGATTGAGCGGGCGAGTCTCCCGAATGGGATCCGAATTGTGACGGAAGCAATGCCATACGTCCGCTCGGTTTCGCTCGGCATCTGGATTGGTAGTGGTTCGCGCATTGAGCGTGGTCCGGAAAACGGGCTTTCCCACTTCATTGAGCACATGGTGTTCAAGGGTACAAAGAATCGCTCGTCCGAAGAGATTGCCCGCTCGGTCGATTCGGTCGGCGGTGGACTCGATGCCTTCACCAGCAAAGAACTGGTCAGCTTCAACACGAAAGTGATGGACGAGCATCTGCCGTTCGCACTCGATGTGCTGGCCGACCTGGTTCAGAACCCGCTATTCCGTGAGGGCGACATCGAGAAGGAGAAGAGCGTCATTCTCGAAGAGATCAAGATGGAAGCCGACCAGCCGGAATTCGTGCTGCACGAGAGCTTCATCAGCAACTTCTGGAAAGGCCATGGGCTAGGCAAGCCGATCCTTGGCACGCGCGAAAGCGTCAAGAAGTTCGGACAGGAGATGCTGCTCGATTACTACGGTCGCGTCTACTCTCCGAAGAACATCCTGATTACCGCGGCGGGCAATCTAGAGCACGAGAAGATTGTCAGGCTGATTCGCGACAAGTTTTCCGATCTACAGCATCGCGATACGTTGCCGGCCGACACGGTTCCGAAAACGCATGCGCCGATCATCCTCAAGAAGAAGGAATCGCTGGAGCAGGTCCATATTGCGATCGGCGTGCCGTCTTACCCGCTGGCGCACGAACTGCGCTTTCCGTTGTATGTGCTGAATACGGTACTCGGCGGAGGAATGAGTTCGCGCCTGTTCCAAAACATTCGCGAGAAGCAAGGCCTCGCGTACGCCGTCTATTCGGAGCTGAACCTTTTCAGCGATACCGGCTGCTTCACTGTGTACGCCGGAACGGCCGCTGAGACCGCCAAGCAAGTGGTCAACTCCGTGATTCACGAGTTTCGCCAATTAAAGGAGGAACTCATCTCTGAAGACGAACTGCAACGCTCGAAGGATCACTTGAAAGGCTCCTTGATGCTGAGCCTAGAATCGACCTCGAGCCGTATGTCGAATCTGGCGCGACAGGAACTGTATTTCGACCGCTTCCTGACGATGGACGAAATGCTCGAAAAGATCGACGTGGTCACTCGCGACGAGGTGCAGATGATCGCGCAGGAGTTCTTCCGGACCGAAGACATTGCGCTGGCGATGCTGGGCCGGTTAGGGGATCTGGAGATTACGCGGGACGATCTGACTTGTTAACTGCGTTGAGGGCTTGAGGACGGAACACCGTTCGCTGGATTGCCTTCGAAGAGGAAGAGACTGTCCTCTGAGCGTCGGGCTCCGTCGTGGATCGTAAACTGCTGCACATGACCCGTGCGATCGCCATGCCAGAGCGAGACGCAGCCATAGGCGCCATCTTTGCGCAGAATGTAATAGATCATCTCCACAAAACGGAGCGCGGTCATGTCATTTTTGTACCATTGCACAATGCGCCGCAGGGCATCCATGCCTGCCTGTTCCGGAGACATGCCCCTCCGCATGCTCTCCACAATCAAATGGGCTCCGGCGATCTTGATGTTCGCTTCGGCATTTCCGCTGGCGCCTGCGGAACCTACTTCGGGATCAAGGTAGCAGCCCGCTCCGATCACTGCGACATCTCCTGTTGCTCCCGCCAACCTCCAAGGAAGCCCGCTCGTGGTTGCCGCGCTGGAGATCTCCTTCGCTGCATTTACGGTCGAAACATAGAGCGGTGTAGCTGCGGGAAAGAGAGCATCGTACGCGGCACGCCATGTCCATTGCGGATCAAGGCCTGCTTGAATGGCAAGCGGTTCGAATTTCTGGATCAGCAGATCCAAATCCTTTTGTGAAGCGGACAGAAAGCGTGCCTTAGAGGGCTCCGGCCAGGTGGGATCGTAGCGGCCTGCGCCCAACGGCCGGGAAGCCGATTGGATCTGCTTCCACATTGTCCATATCTTGCGGGTTCGTTCCGTTACCAGGTCTTCCTTTGAGAAGCCTCGCGTCATCCCGAAGCGCTGGGCGTCCATGCCGGCCAGCAGGGAGTAGCCAGTTTCTTTCATGACAGCGTGTGCGAGCAAGGAGGCATTTTTGATGCCGCTGACTGCTCCCACGGCTGCCGCGCGGCGCGTCGGGCCGTGCAAGCAGCATGCATCCAGTTGAAACTTCACCTTCTTCGTTGGGAAGCCCGCCAAGGCCCGCGGAAGCGTCGTTAGGATCGTCTTCCTGCGTCTGCGTAAGATGCAACGCCGCATCCAGCGTGTCGCGCCCCTGCTGTAGCATGTCATAGGCGCCATCGATACCAGTCGTCCCGGTTATTTTGCAAAGCAGCGCCGGTAACCGCGGTACCGTGGGTCGCGTAGGCTTTGGATGATTGTGAGCCGCATGATCGGGCATCGGACTCGCGGTTTGTGCAGCGCCTCCCGAGCCGAGCGCGATCGATGCCGAAGACAGTGCCGCCGTGGCCAGCAAAGCTCTACGGGTAGGATTCACGGCATTTCCTTCTTCCGCGTAGCGGCGGAGTGCCGGCACAAACGCCGGCACTCGGTCCGATGTTCACTTACGGATGAACTTCCACTGTTGCCACGAATTGCCCTGATAAGGATACTGGTCAAGCTTCTCGCCAACAGTTGTTCCTCCACCAGAAACGTCAAGTGCCTGGCCGCTGTTCACGTTCGTAAGCTCGTAAGCGCCCCCGCCTACTGAAACGACATTCCATTGCTGCCATAGGCTGCCTTGGTAGGGAGATTGGTCGGCGAAAGCGCTGTTCGATTTCGAGCCCCCGACAACCTCGAGCGCTTGACTGCTCGACACATTGGTCAGCGTGATCACATTACTGCCTAAGTTGTGGACTGTCCATTGCTGGTTCGGACCGTTAGTCACCGTATACTGCGTCATCACCTGGCCGTTCGTCTTTGAAAAGCCGGGATCGTCGATAGCCTGGCCACTGTGGACGCTGGTGATGACATAGGTTCCATCCGCGATCAAGTTGTTCTGGACCTGGACCTCGCCATAAACACAAAGCTGTCCGCTTCGTGTCTGCGCCGTGCCGAAGCTCGCAAGGTATACCTTGCCGTTAGCAATGGTAGGAGGTATGAACTTCGCATAGTTGTCGCAACTGTCTCGCGTGGCGTTCTGTCTGTTGTTCCACAAGGCTCCCATGCCCGTCAAATTGTAGGCATAAAGAATGCCCGGATCAGTCTGATGCCAGGCATCCTGTCCGTTTGGTCCCGCCAAATTGGTAGCAGCCCAGAGGATTCCGTTGGTTTGGCTATTGGCTGAGATGGATAAGGACGCTCCCGGATGGCCAACCGCCCGAATAGCGCCGGTGTACACAGGCGTGGTGTTGAAAGTTGAGCCATTGAAGTGGAAAACCTTCAGATAATCGCTCTGCCCCCATTCGTAAAGGTTGGAATTGAAGTAGTTCAGGGAGTGAATATGAGAACTAGTTATCTTCCATTTCTGTACAGCTCCGGCATCGCCAAGATGACCCATATTGTTTGTGTTGACAACAT
>JAABUQ010012413.1_pt1 | contig 10591 bp, 6 predicted proteins | sample 5560001 | NCBI WGS metagenome assembly JAABUQ01 (sample SAMN10711888, study PRJNA513371) | rock metagenome | isolation source: Antarctica rocks | place: Antarctica: Victoria Land, Finger Mt nord | collected 2015-12-18 | reverse complement strand
GCGCAGCCCGTGGAAAGTCAGGCTCAGGCAGACTTGCCCAGATAGGAAAGCACTTTCTCCGTTTCCACCTGCCATTCGGTACGGGACAGATAAGGCCGGAAGCCAAGCGCGTGATTGATCCGCAGCATCGGGCCGTTGGAATCGGCGTTCCCGGTGCGGACAAACCGCGCTTCCGGCCTTTCCCGCAGCACTCGATCCAGCATCACGGATTTAAGCCGTTTTCCGAGGCCGTAGCCCCGAAACTCGGGGAACACGCCGGTGCCGCCCTGCCGGACAATCTGCGGGCGGCTGCTGTTCCACAGCACTTCCGTGTACCCGACAAACTTACCCGAGTCTGCCTCGCGGACCGCCAGCGTCCAGCGCTCGGTGCCGCCGGCCAGCATCTGCTGGTCCATCTGGCGCATCTGCTCCGGCGTAAAGTGCATATCTTCCATCTCCATGGCGTCGCGCGGCATGGTGTTCATCGCGTTTTCGCTCAGCGCAGTAATTGCCGGCAGCAGGTCCTCGGGATGCGGCCCTTCCCAAGCTTCCAGCGTGAAGCGGCCCGCGTCGCCTAGCGTCATCCACTCGGTCAGCAGCGCCCGGTCCAGCTCCGTTAAGATGAGCTGATTGGTGTGCGATTCCATCGCCCGCTCGCCCCCCAGCCGCTCCAGAAATGCTTCCCCTGCCGGAACACGGGCGTTCGTGCCGGTCATCAGCAGCCGCCGGTTCTCGCGGCGCGGCACCTCGGCAATCGCCTGAAGCAGCCGCCGCCCAATTCCCTGCCGCCGGTGCTCCGGCAAAACGCCCAGATCACACCAGGCCAGATGCTTGTTTTCCTTGGTCTTCATAAAGCCGACATTCGCGCTGCCGACGATCTGCGTCTTTTCCGGGTTCCAGGCGGCCCAGGCAAACGCGCTGATAAAGTCTGGCATATTCTGCATCTCTGCTACCATTTCCTCCAGCGGCGTCGGCGGGTCATCCGGCAGCGTTTCCGCTTGAATTATGTTAGCAAAGCGGTGGATCGCCTGGTACTCGTGCTCGGAAGCATGGGCAAAGTCAAATGGCTTGATATAGATAGCTGGCTCAGGCATGGGGCAGTCTCCTGTCGTCGGAAAATCCCCTTTAAGTTCGCCCGCTTAAGCGCATTTTCCTGCTACAATAAAAACGAAAAGACAGCCGACTAGGGCTGTCTTCTCAATCTTGCTGAAAGGAGGTGAAGTCTCTTGAAGCAAGTACCTATGCGATTCGCTCTGAAACTCAGAATGATTACGCAGATTATCGCAGCGGTTGCGTCAGCCGCCGTTGCGATCCATCAACTACTGAAAAAGTAGCCTGACGGCGGGTGGGCATTGATTAGAGCCAATGCCTGCCCGTTCTGGTAATCGTATTGTACCACATTATACAGCAATGCTGTATAGTGGCAGTAACGGCAGAAGTTTTACTACATATCAGGGGACACAGTATATGGAAATCCCGACACGGACGCCGCTTCGGACGGCGCGGACGGCAATGGTCGCTTCGGCTAACCCAATCGCCTCGCTGATTGGCGTCGAAATACTGCGCGGCGGCGGCAATGCCGCCGATGCGACTGTCGCGATGGGCGCGGCACTTGCCGTCATGGAGCCGCATAACTCTCATGTCGGCGGCGATGCGTTTGCCCAGATCTGGGACGCGCCCGCCCGCAAGCTGTCCGCGCTGAACGGCAGCGGCAGCGCTCCGGCAGGCGCGAAGTTAGAGGCGATGGGCAGCGAAATCCCCGAGCGCGGCATTCGCGCCGCCGCCGTTCCCGGCGTCGTGGACGCCTGGCTGACCCTGCATTCTTTGCACGGCACGATGACCCTGTCCGAAGTGCTGGCCCCGGCCATTGCCCTGGCGGAAGACGGCTACGCGCTCCCAGCCTGGCAGGCCGCGCTGCTTCAGGCGCACGACTTCTTGTGGCACAAATTCCCGCAGTCCGGCGCATCTCTGGTCCCCAATACGCTGCGTCCCGGCGCGACCCTGTACCAGCCGGACCTCGCTCAAACCCTGCATCAGATTGCGGGCGGCGGACGCGCGGCGTTCTACGAAGGCGAGTTTGCCGAAAAGCTGCTGGCGTACTCGTCGGAGAATGGCGGCTTCTTCACGCCGGGCGATCTGGCGGCACACCGGACACTTGTGACGGAGCCGCTCAGAACGACCTACCGGGGCGTCACCGTCACCGAGAACCCGCCGGTCTCGCAGGGCTGCCTGCTGCTGCAAATGCTGAACATCCTGGAAGGCTACGACCTCGCCGCGCTGGCCCCGGAAGGCGCGGACGCCGTGCATCTGATGGCCGAGGCCAAAAAACTGGCCTTTGCCGACAGACTGGCCTATCTCGGCGATGTCCCCCAAACGCCGCTCCAAACGCTTCTCTCCAAAGACTACGCTGCCGAGCAGCGAAAGCGCCTCAATTTGACTGCCGCCGCACCGCGCTACTCGCCGGGCCGTCTGCCGACTGTCAATGGCGGCTCGGACACGACTTCCTTCTGCGTGGTAGACGCACACGGCAACGCCATTAGCTGGATTCAAAGCGTCTTCCACCGCTACGGCTCCGGCGTGGTCGTCCCCGGCACCGGCGTTCTCCTGAACAACCGCATGACCGGCTTCAGCTTAGACCCCAAGAACCCTAACGTCCTGGCCCCCGGCAAGCGCCCCATGCACACCTTGAACACCTTCATGTTGCTGCGGGGCGACAACTTCTGGGCGGCAGGCGGCACGCCCGGCGCGGATGTTCAGGTCCAGACCAATCTCCAAACCATTACCCAGATGATTGACCACGGACGCGACCCGCAGGAAGCCATTGAGAGCACGAAATGGCACGTCGCCCCCGACGGCCCGCAGCTTTTTGTCGAAGACCGCCTGCCGCTCGACACCTGCTACGCGCTGCGCCGTCGGGGCCATCAGCTCACTGTCGGCACCCCCTGGTCCGGCTCCTGCGCCTCCCAAATCATCACGCTCGACCCCAAAACCGGCACCCTTTCCGCCGGCTCCGACCCGCGCACCGAAGGGCTGGCGCTGGGCTACTGACAAAGCGAACACCAAACAATGAAAGACCCCGAAGAAGAACGCTGGCAAAAAAAGTACCCAAACTTTCCTGGCGTACATAAGTGCATAGAATTGCTGCGTAGCCCAAACGTGAAAGGAACATGGGTAGACATCATCTGCATGGAACTACAAGATCATGCTGCCGATAATTTTGTGGAACTTGTGGAGGCCATCCACTCAGAAACGGACGAAAGGGTAAAGATACTCCTGCTGGCCGCACTTGCCGAAGCTGGTTTACCGGAAGCTGTACCCGTGCTGACGGAAAGTTTACATTCTTCTTTGGATAGCTTACGATATTGGGCAAAGTTTGGGTTAGAGAAAGTCGGAAATAAAGAGGCAAGGGCGGCACTTTGGGCTTATCGACACATTGCCTAAATCTATCGTCTTCTCTGCTATAATTACCATATGCGATTTGAATGGGATGAGCGTAAAAACGAAAGCAATATCGAGAAGCATGACATTGATTTCAACGACGCTGCCCTTGTCTTCACTTCGCCAATGCGGGTCATCTCGGATACTCGCTATGAGTACGGCGAAGACAGGTCAATCGGCTTCGGCCTACTTGACAACCGCGTGGTAGTCGTTGCCTTCACGGAATCGGAAGACGATGTTATTCGCGTGATTTCGATACGGCGGGCATTAGCCCATGAGCAAAAACAATATGAACGATACCTCAAGCAGCTTTTCGGAAACTAAAAATCTAAACTCGAAGCCGCGAGCGGCTTCACGGACGCACTGGGAACGGCTTGACGCGCTTTCCGACGAAGAAATTGACACGTCGGACATTCCACCGCTGACGGACGAAGACTTTGCGCGGTCTGAATGGCGCTTGCCTGCGGCATTGGAGACAAATCTTCCCGCCGAAACAGCACCGGTCATCGTGGAAGTGGCCGTAGACGAAGATATTCTTGCCTGGTTCCAGTCTCAGGGGCAGGATTATCAGGCCAAAATGCGGGCAGCGCTTCGTTTATACGCGGAAGTTCATCAGGCCTCAGCCCTGACTGGAAGCAAGTAACTTTTACGCGACAAAAAAGAAACAGTGTCAAGATCAGTTTCAACGCAATTTGCGGCTTGGTCGTCCTTGGTCCACCTGATGATGCGGCTTAGTTCACAAACATAGAGCATCGCGAGGATAATTTAGATATTTCCCATGCCCTTGTGCAGAGGCCGTGCAGATGCCATAATAGAATCACGTTGCCAAAATTGACGGCGACAAACGAAGCAGCGTAGAGGAGAGCGTCGGCCCGAGGGGCCGGCGCTTTTTTTGTTGCCTGGGTTAGTGCTAGGGAACGATAGCCGCCGGGCGATTGTACTAGATACTGTGAATATGTTGATGAATAAGTTTCGGCAGAGCTTCTTGCTTCTGCTGTTTTTGCTGCCGCTGCCGGCGCAGGCGGGGACGCTGCCGGTGCGTTTCGCGGTGTCGGTGAGTCCCGCGCCCGCGCATCCGGGCGAGGTAGTCACGGTCACGATCAAGGCGCAGATTGATCCCGGCTGGCATGTTTACTCGGTGGTTCCGGCGGCGACGGGACCAGCGGCGACGGCGATTGTGTCGGCTGGGGATGCCGTGCCGCTTGGACAAACTGCCGAAGAGGCACCGGTCACGCACTTTGACGCGAACTTCCAAACGCAGGTGGCGTATCACGAGAAGACGGCCACGTTTTCCCGTCAGTTCCGGGTCAAGAGCGCGGCGGAAGCCGTCACGCTGCATTACCAGACGTGCAATGACCATATCTGCCTCCCGCCCACCGATGTATCGCTGCCGCTGGCGCTGTCTGTGGTTCCCGGCGCGGTGCGGGCGGAGTATGGGAAGGAAAGCCCCCCCGCCCCCAATAACGGGGGAGCAGGAAAAGTACCCGGAACGGGACCCGTAGGGACGCTGCGAGACGCGCCCTCTGTTCCTAATCTTGTTTCTCCTCTGGCTCCCCCATTGTTGGCCCCTAGTCGCAAAGCCTCCGTAGCGGGGAACAGGGCGGGGGGGATCGGCTTGTTCCTGCTGGCTGCCGTAGGTGCGGGGCTGCTGGCGCTGATCACGCCCTGCGTGTTTCCGCTGGTTCCCATTACCCTAACTTCGTTCGTGAAGCAGGCGGACGGTGACAAAGCCAAGTTGGTTCGCCTGTCTGCCGGGTACGCATTGGGGATTGTGCTGCTGTATGTGCTGCTGGGCGGCGTGGTTACGGCCACGCTGGGAGCGGCGGGCATCAACAACATCGCCGCGAACCCGTGGGTGAACTTAGGCATCTTTCTGGTGTTTGTCGTGTTCGCGTTTTCGTTCTTTGAGACTGTTCAGCTTACGCTGCCTGCCAACCTGACGGCGCTGCAAGGCGCGGCCAAAGAACGGGGCGGGATAGCCGGGCTGGCGCTGCTAGGCGTGACGTTCGTGCTGGCGTCGTTTACCTGCACCGCGCCGTTTCTGGGGACACTGCTGGTGACAGCCGCAAGCGGGGCGCGTCTGCTGCCCCTGCTGGGAATGACCGTGTTTTCGGTCGCCTTCGTGTCGCCGTTTCTGGTATTCGCCGCGTTCCCGCAGTGGATCAGCCATATCCCTAAAGGCGGCGTCTGGCTGGCGCGAGTGAAAGCCACGCTCGGCTTTGTGGAACTTGCCGCCGCGCTGAAGTTCTTGTCCAACGCCGACCAAGTGTGGAACTGGAAGCTCTTGACTCAGCCGGTGCTGCTGGCGGCGTGGGCGCTGATTTTCGTGTGCGCCGCGCTGTATTTGATCGGCACGCTGCGCTTCGGCGTGGTGGGAGAGCTGGAAAAGCCGGGAACGAAAGTGTCTGCGCCTCGGGCGGCGTTTGCCGGCGTGTTCACGCTGTCGGCCCTATTCTGCTTCTGGGGGCTGGCGGGCCGTCCAATCGGGGCGCTGGGGACATTCCTGCCGCCGCCCGGCTATGGCGGAGTGGCTGCGGCAGCAAGCGCAGAGACCTTGCCGTTCTTGACGGATTATGACGCTGCGCTGGCGCAGGCCAAAGCCCAGAACAAGCCGCTGTTTGTAGACTTCACGGGGGTGACGTGTACGAACTGCCGGTGGAACGAGATCAACGTGTTCCCGCGCTCTGAGGTCAAGTCGCAACTCGCGGATTACGTGCGGGTGCAGCTTTATACGGACCGGCCCGGCGACGCGGCGAACCAGAAGCTTCAGGAGACCAAGTTCGGGGATGTCGCCCTGCCGCTGTACGCTATCGTGAACCCACAGACGGGAGGTATCATCGGCAAGTACGCGGGAACGATTACGAATGCCGCCGATTTTGCACGGTTCTTATCCCAGTCACAGACGGCCTCTGCTCCTACTCCGGCTCCCCCATCATTGGCCCCTAGTCGCAAAGCCTCCGTAACGGGGAGCAGGGCGGGGGGGACATCTTGGGCTGCCTATTCCCCCTTTGCGCTTTCTGCCGCCGCGCAAAGCGGCAAGCCGGTGATTGTGGACTTCACGGCGGCATGGTGCGTCAACTGCAAAGAGATTGAGCATGACGTATTTTCAAATTCTGCCGTGGCCCCGACGCTTGCGAACAAGTTTGTGACATTGCGGGCGGATTTGACGCAGTGGGGCAGCCCGGCGAGCGCGGCATTAGAAAAGCAGTACGGGTTCGGCAGCCTGCCAACAATTGTGGTGCTGCGGCCCGACGGCACGGAGATCAAGCCTCTGCGGATTACGGGGCGGCTAAGCGTCGCGGAGTTTCAGAAGCGGCTAGAGGAAGCACTGGCGTTGAGCCAGCCGAGGCCGTCGGCGGTTGCGGAACGGTAAGAGACCTCACCCCGCCTCGTTCCTCGGCGACCCTCTCCTTCAGCAAGGAGAGGGTGAAGATAATTTTGGAAGGAGATTAGATGCCGGGACTTTTTCTTTTCCTATTACTCTTACCCTCTCCTTGCTGAAGGAGAGGGTCGCCGAGGAACGAGGCGGGGTGAGGTCTCTTATCGGCTAAACTGCGCCTCATGCAGACGCTGATAAATCCCCGACGCGGACACAAGCTCGTCATGGCGGCCCTGCTCAGCGACGCCGGTTTCGTCTACCACGACGATGCGGTCGGCGTTCTGGATGGTCGCCAGGCGGTGCGCGATGACAAGCGTGGTGCGGCCCAAAGCAAGCTCGGCCAGCGATGCTTGAATGGCCCGCTCCGTTTCGGTGTCCAGCGCCGACGTGGCTTCGTCTAAGATCAAAATGGGCGGGTTCTTTAGGAACATCCGGGCAATCGCCATGCGCTGCTTCTGGCCCCCGGACAGCTTGACGCCGCGCTCGCCGGTCAGCGTGTCTAGGCCGTCGGGGAGCATCGCGATCATGTCGTCTAAACGAGCGCGGCGGGCGGCATCCCAGATTTCGTCGTCGGACGCGCCGAGACGCCCGTAGGCGATGTTTTCGCGGATCGTGCCGGCGAACAGGAACACGTCCTGCTGGACAATTCCGATGTTGCGCCGGAGCGACGCGAGGGTCATCTGCCGGATGTCCATGCCGTCTACCGTGATGCGCCCGCTGTCTAAGTCATAAAAGCGCGGCAGCAGGGAGCAAAGCGTCGTTTTGCCCGCGCCGCTCGGCCCGACAAACGCGACCATTTCGCCGGCCCGAATGGATAAGTTGATGTCGCGAAGCACGGTCTTGTGCTCGGTGTAGCCGAACGTCGCGTCCTCGAACCGGATCGCGCCGCGCAGATGCCCAGCGTCAATTGCGCCCGGCGCATCCACGATGTCCAGCTCGGTGTCTAAAAGCTCGGTGTAGCGCTTGAAGCCGGCGATGCCTCTTGGGTAGGTTTCCAGCACGGCATTGATCTTTTCCACAGGCCGGAAGAAGATATTGGTCAGGAGCAGAAAGCCTGTGAAGCCGCCGATGGTGAGCTGATGGCGCAGGACAAAGTAGGCGCTGGCGATCATGACCAGAATCTGCACCAGCCGCATGGTCATGTAACTTAAAGACATGCTTTTGGACATCAGCAAATAGGCGTTCAGCTTCGTCGCCCGGTAACGGGCGTTGTCCTGGGCAAACAACGCCCGTTCATGGTTTTCGTTGCCGAATGCCTGCACGACCCGGATGCCGCCAACGTTTTCTTCAATCCGGGCATTGAAGTCGCCGACCTGCCCGAACAGTGTCCGCATGTTCTGAGTCATTGCCCGCCCGTACCGGGTCGAAATCCACATCATCGGCGGGACAACCAAGCCCGTAATCAGCGCCAATTTCACGTTCAGCGAGAACATCAGCGCAAACGAACCCAGGAACGTCATTACGGCGATAAACGCATCTTCCGGCCCGTGGTGGGCGACTTCCCCGACATCTTCCAGGTCTTTCGTCACCCGCGCCACCAGCCGTCCGGTCTTCTGGTTGTCATAGAACCGGAACGACAGCTTTTGCAGATGGTCGAATATCTTGCGCCGCATCTCGGTCTCAATCAAGATGCCCAGCACATGCCCCCAGTAATTGACGATATACTGCAAGCCCGTGTTGACGCCGTAAATCGCCAGCAGCCCCGCGGTTGCGCCAAGTATCAGTCCCCAGTTCTGGCCCGGCAGCAGCTTATCCACGAATGCTTTCACCGCCAGCGGAAACGCCAGCTCCAGCAGCCCCGAGAGGACCGCGCAGGTAAAGTCCAGCACAAACAGCCGCCGGTGGGGGCGGTAATAGGCGAAAAAGCGTTTCAGCATAAAGAGGTTGCAGTTCTAAGGCACACAGCAAAAAAGCGCCAGCCACTTTTGGCTGCCGCTTCGGTTCACGCCCCAATTTTGCGAACGTGAACATAGTATATCACAAGAACAGGCCATTGTCAACAAGCGCAATTCGCTCGCCATCACCATAGAACACTATTTTCCGGCACGAGTTGCATCAGCCAAGAGCAAACAGAGGATGTTTGTGTTTGCATCGCCCTCAAGAATGGTTTGCTGCTGTCTCACAATTGGCGCATTTTTGCGCTGGCCTGAACTAATCTGCCTTGTTTCGGACAGGCAGGATTGTGGAACATGGGGTAGGGGACATGAGCGAGTTGATAAGAATGGCAGTATGCTAAAAGTTCGACATAGCGAACGAGAAACCCGGATTAAAATCCGGATCTTTAGCAAAGCGATTGTCCGCCTGCGCGGACATCGGAAAAGCTTTATGATAGCCATCTTATGTCCGCGCAGGCGGACAATCGCACTTTTACAGACCTGGAATTCCATTCCAGGAACTTCCTGACAGTCCTTTAGGAGACCACAATGACCGACACCGTGAACATGCTCAGCCCGGACGAACTCGACAAAATGAACGCCTACTGGCGGGCCGCAAATTACCTGTCCGTCGGACAGATCTATTTGATGGACAACCCGCTGCTCAAAGCGCCGCTGACCCGTGAGCAGACCAAGCCGCGCCTGCTGGGGCATTGGGGGACGACGCCGGGCCTAAACCTTATCTACGTTCACATGAACCGGCTGATTAAGAAGTACGATCTGGACGTGATCTATGTCTGCGGCCCCGGTCACGGCGGGCCGGGCATGGTGGCGAACACTTATTTGGAAGGTACCTACAGCGAAGTTTATCCCAATATCCCGCAAAGCGAGGCGGGGATGCAGAAGCTGTTCAAGCAGTTTTCGTTCCCCGGCGGCATCCCGAGCCACGACTCCCCCGATAATCCCGGCTCCATCAACGAAGGGGGCGAGCTGGGCTATTCGCTGTCCCATGCGTATGGCGCAGCGTTTGACAACCCGGATCTCATCGCGCTCTGCGTCATCGGCGACGGCGAAGCCGAAAGTGGGCCACTCGCGGCGAGCTGGCACTCCAACAAGTTCCTGGACCCGGCCACGGATGGCGCGGTGCTGCCGATCCTTCACTTGAACGGCTTCAAGATCGCGAACCCGACCGTGCTGGCCCGCATTGGCGACGAGGCGCTGACAAGTCTTTTGATGGGCTACGGCTACAAGCCCTTTTTTGTGGAAGGCGACGATCCCGAAGTTATGCACCAGGCGATGGCGCAGACGATGGAAGCGGTTGTCAACGAGATACGCAGCATCCAGAAAGACGCCCGCGAGAACGGCAACATCACCCGCCCGGACTGGCCGATGATTGTCCTGCGCTCCCCGAAAGGCTGGACTGGGCCGAAGTTCGTGGACGGCAAAAAGACCGAGGGCAACTGGCGCTCGCACCAGGTTCCCATCGCTGACATGAAGACGCCGGAGCATGTCGCCCAATTAGAAGAATGGATGAAAAGCTACAAGCCCGAAGAGCTGTTTGATGAGACTGGGCGGCTGTATTCGGACATCGCCGCGCTTGCGCCCGTCGGTGACCGGCGCATGGGCGCGAACCCGCACGCAAACGGCGGGATGCTCTTAAAAGAGCTGCCCCTGCCGGACTTCCGCACTTATGCGTTCGCGGTCGAAAAGCCGGGAACGCAGACCGGCGAGTCTACGCGCGTTCTCGGCGAGTACCTGCGGGACGTGATAGCGGCGACTAAAGACACGCGCAGCTTCCGGGTTTTCGCGCCCGACGAGAACAATTCCAACCGTCTAAACGCGGTTCTGGACGCCACAGGCCGGGCCTGGGACACGGAAGCGCGGCCCGACGACGACTGCGACTTAGAACCCGATGGCCGGG
>JAABUQ010012412.1_pt1 | contig 10592 bp, 10 predicted proteins | sample 5560001 | NCBI WGS metagenome assembly JAABUQ01 (sample SAMN10711888, study PRJNA513371) | rock metagenome | isolation source: Antarctica rocks | place: Antarctica: Victoria Land, Finger Mt nord | collected 2015-12-18 | reverse complement strand
AGTCTGGGTTGGACTGAATGAACTCACTAAGGTCTTCTAGCATCTAGGGCTGTTCTGAAAATCATTCTACTTGTTTCTATATTCTCACAACTAACTTAGGATTGCTATATTCCCAATACATAACTCATAAAATACACCAATTAACTATTTTTTAAATTGTCTTCTAGAGGGATAAAAAATAGAGTTATCAAGCCCGGAATTGTCAACAAAAACACTAGGATAAAAAATACTGGATAGCCCACCCTTTGCTGAAGGTAGCCACTAATTAATCCTGGGATCATCATTCCTAAAGCCATGAGTCCGGTTGAAATAGCAAAATGAGAAGTTTGATACTCTCCGCTCGAAATATACATTAAATAAACACTAAAAGCTGTAAATCCTAGTCCATATCCAAATTGGTCTAGAGAAACTAACAGATAAACCCATTCTTTAGACGGCTGCATATAAGCCATATAAACATAAAATAAGTTCGGCAAATGTATCGCTAAAGCCATAGGTAAAATACTCTTTTTTAAGCCATATCTAGAAACCAATAATCCACCGAGGATACCTCCTACAATTAATGATATAATACCTAATGTTCCATATGCTAAACCCACGTCAGATGTAGACAATTCTAATCCTCCAACTGTTTTCTTATCTAGTAGAAAAGGCGAAGATATTTTACTTAACATTGCCTCTCCAAATCTATAAAGTAAGATGAATGCCAAAATTGGGCCAATTTTTTCCTGGCTGAAATACGAGGTAAAAATTGAACGAAACGAATTCTCGTTCGCTGGCATTGATGCTGTTAAGTCTTCAACTACTGGTAAAAAAAATCGGTGAAAAATAGTAAGTAAGACGAAAATTAAAGCGGAGAAGCCAATAGCTATCGTCCAACTAAGAGAAACATTTTTTAGCTCAACCTCAAGTTTCCCTGCTAAAACAACTAAAAATCCCGAACCAAAAATTAAAGCAGCTCTATAAAAAAATGTCCGAATTCCAGCGAAGACGGCTTGTTCTTCTCGATCTAGAGCGAGTAGATAAAATCCATCTGTAGCAATATCATGAGTAGCAGAGATAAAAGCTCCTACTGTTAAAGTAATTAAGGATAGAGCAAAAAAGTTAGATAACTGAAAAGAAACAGCAACTAAACCTAAGCAACACACCATTGCAAATTGGGTGTAAAGTATCCAATTCCTTTTAGTTGAATAAACATCCACGAGTGGAGCCCAGAACATTTTTATAATCCAAGGCAGGTAGAAAAAGCTAGTCCAAGCAATTTCGGCATTACTTATCCCCATTTTTTTATAAAAGATGACAGAAACTATATTAATGATGACGTAAGGTACTCCTTCCGCAAAATAAAGTGTCGGAATAAAAGTCCAAGGGGAACGAAAGGCGGCTTTTTGCATACAATCCTAAAGTAAGCAATTGGGATTTGACTGTGCTTGTGGTTTGGTAACGACAAAGGGTTTAGCTATCTCAATGATTTTACACACCACACAGGAGATTGCTCCTTCCTCGATAAATAGCAGTAGCATGGTGGTAAATTGTTCTAGCACTACTTATGATGCAGCAATCAGACACCAAAGAAATCGTCACTGAGCTTGACATCAGCCATCTCGTTATTGAGGACGATACTCCTGTGGACAATTTTCAATCAGAGGAGCAGCAACGGTTATTGGTAGAACCTCTGTACAGTTCTAAAGTTTTGCCATTACCCTTCCTTGCTGCTGCCAATGTAGGGTTATTTTACAAACTCAAAGGCGATCCAATCGTTCCAGATGTTCTACTAAGTTTAGGTGTACAGCGAGCAGAAGATTTCTTGCAGAGGCAAAACCGCTCTTACTTTGTGTGGGAATTTGGCAAAGTTCCAGAGGTTTCTATCGAAATTGTCTCTAATCGCGAAGGCAATGAGTTAACCCTGAGCCAGAAAGCTCAGCAGGAAGGGAAGAATTGTAAGAAAGATATCTATGCTCAAATCGGTGTGCCTTACTACGTCGTATTTGACCCACTGCGGCAGATTCAGGGTAAGAGTGACATGAGAGATGCATTGCTGCGAGTGTGGACAATTTCACCAGTTGGATACACAGAACTGACTGCACTACAGGGAGTTTCCACTGTCGGTGAATTTATCTGGTTAGATGGAGTTAATTTAGGATTAACTTTGTGGGAAGGTCAATTTGAGGAAGAAGTCACCAGACTATGGCTGCGGTGGTGCGATCGCGATGGACTAGTTGTTCCCACTGGAGCCGAACGTGCAGACGAAGCCGAATCAAAAGCACAACAGGCAGAATCAAAAGCACAACAGGCAGAATCAAAAGCACAACAGGCAGAATCAAAAGCACAACGGCTAGCCGCACGACTAGAAGCATTGGGTATCAATCCAGATGAAGTTTGATAGTTACAAGCTTTCAAGTCATCTTAACCGCGTTATGTACTCCCTCTCCCAAAAAAATCGCTCTCCTATTAGGAAATTCCGATCTGGCTTATCTCATAAATGAGCAATCACAACAGGTACTGAATTCGGAGACAAATAAAAATGACTATCAAAATACTCAATATGTATATGCTTACCTTGATTACAATCTTTGGCGAATTCCATTATTTCCTGAGCCAGAATTGAAAGCTTTTGATAATCGCCTTGTATGAATAGCTTCTTTTGCTGAACCACCTGAAATTCTAATGAATGACTAGGAATAACGCGTACTTGGATTTCAGACAAAAACCTAGAGTATGGACGAACATCTTGTCCTTCAGCATTGTTCTCCATTTTTGAATCGCCCTGTTTTAGCTTCTCAGATAGCTCCAAGAATTCTTGCTCAGTTCCAGCTATCTCAACCTCATGAGTTTGGTCAGCGTATCTAATGATCATCAGCACCTCTTACGGTATCTCGCCTGGTCTAATTGTATTTGGGTCTATCGGTATATGAGGATCTGCTAGAGGACCGTTTCTTACAAAGTTTCTTTGGGCACTTGTTACAACAAATTAACTCTAATAAACTTTGGTAAATTAGGGGGTTGATGCTAGAAAACCTATGCTAGTTTAAAAGTAGGCACAAGCAAGCGACAGCTTGAAACCAACCCCTAAGATTAGTACCTGTGCTTCCTGTTCTAATCACTTTGCAATTACTGAGTGTTGTAGCGTCCCTCATCGCGGTTTTACCTTTAGTCTCATTCAGTTGTTATTGGAGGTTTTTGAAAGTCAACGCTTATACCGTCTGAATCGACGGAACTGACGCAGAAAAAACCAGGTAAGTTGCAAGTCTAGTCCACCCTAGTTTATTAAACTTAATCCCACTTCTAACTTGTTTCAACCATCATTTAAAACCCGCCATTAGCTGCTCATTCTTCACCCTGGTAGCTTGGCGGGTTCATAGTTTGGTTACATAATCTTCAAACTCAACAGTAACATAGCCCTGGATCTGCGCTTGCTCCATAGACTTCCGCAGTTCAGCATCTGGATTACATAGTGCTGACTGTAGTAGATTAATAATTGTCGAACCAAGCCGTTGCGCTGCAACAATAGGTGGTATGGGGCATAGTCCAATTGATTCAACAACTCTAAGATAATTTGATAATTCTGGCAAGTCGCGTAGCTCTTATTCTAAAACGGTGCTATCAATTAAGCCGCTTGCCATAACTGGGTTTCTTGATGACGTTGTTGCAATCGGTGCATGTGGTTAAATAAGTTCCAGCAATATTGCTCTGGTAGTCCACAGGTTACTGCACCCCGAAAAACAACGTCGAAGTACCAATCACTAGGCGCGAGTTCTTCGGCTAATTTATCTACCACGACATAAGTACGAACATCTTGATAAAGTTGACCTTGGCTGTAAATATCTACTAGTTCGTGTCGATAGCCGTTTCGCGGAACATCTTCGCGTTCATCTAGAGCAGAGCTTAGTCGCCAAGGGAGCTGGTAAAGTACTCCTTCAACTTTCGCTGTCGGATCTTTAATCACGTCCAATGTGCCGCACTGACGGAGAGAAGAATAAGAATAAAAACCCAGTCGATAGCCTTTGAGTGTAGCAGGACCAACTACATAAATGTGTGTCTTCTCGCCGAGCGATCGCTTCAAATCCACTGGGCACATACAAGATCCGTAGGCGAAGTAGTAAAACATCGGTGGCTGTGTCATCGTCTGACTAGCAGGCTTGGAGGGAACCCAATGGTGCGATCGCGGCGAAAGACTCATAGATGGCTAAGATACTCATTGTGCTTCAGATTTTAGCAGAACTTATAATTAAAATACAACTAATCTTGATAAAGATATCGTAGATTAAGAATTAGGTTCCAGACGTAAAACTCGCCCAGTGCGATCGCTACGATAAATCCAGGTTTGACGATTATTAGATAAGGTGATGCGCCATCCTGGAACTATTGCCTGGGTGCAGAATTCATCTCGGCGAGGCAGCCCCAAGCAACCATCCGACCAAGTTTTGTGAGTATAACCAGTAATCTTCAACTTTTCAACTGGGATTTTAACTTTGCGAGATAAATCCTGTAATACAGCCTGGGCAAGTTGGGGGGGTAAGCGATCGCTCTGAGATGGAGATCCAGTTGCCTGTAAGATGGGCACTAGCGTTAGATTGCTACCCAAGAACAAGATAGTGGTTAAAACCAAGGCAGGAAAGAACTGAAGAAAATTGTTTGTCATCGGGTAAAATTCAGCACAACTAACAAAAGTCTGCTGTAAATATGATTGCACGTTATCTACCGAATTTAAATCGTTTGTGGTTAGTCTTAATTGCCTTGAGCATAACTGCTTTAGTAGTGGTTACAGCTACGACTGGTAAAGCAATGCCAAGTCAGACAACTGAGTTACGAGGTGTATGGCTGACGAATATCGATAGTGACGTACTATTTAATCGCCATCGCCTTGCCAAAGCTTTGCAGCGCCTGCGAGAGCTAAACTTCAACACTGTCTACCCCACCGTTTGGAATTGGGGATATACACTTTACCCCAGCCAAGTCGCCAAACAGGTAATTGGGCGATCGCTCGCTCCAACACCGGGATTACAAGGAAGAGACATCCTCAAAGAGACAATCGTGCAAGGACATCAAAAAGGGATAAGTGTCATTCCCTGGTTTGAATTTGGCTTGATGGCACCAGCCGATTCAGAACTGGCAAAACGTCATCCCCAGTGGCTTACGAGTCGTCGTGACGGTACCCAAATTTGGTTAGAAGGACTCGATCGACGAGTTTGGCTGAATCCCTTGCATCCAGAGGTGCAGCAATTCATCCGAGATTTAATCGTTGAAATGGTGAGCAACTACGATGTAGACGGCATCCAATTTGATGACCATTTCGGCTTTCCTTCCGAATTTGGCTACGACACTTTGACAGTTAAACTGTATCGAGAAGAACATGCTGGTCAATCTCCACCAGTAAATCCTCAAGATCCAAACTGGGTGCGTTGGCGAGCGGACAAGGTGACAGAGTTGATGAGGCGATTATTTAAGGCTGTCAAAGAGCGTAAACCCAAATGCCTCATCTCAGTCGCCCCTAACCCGTTAGAGTTTTCCTACAACTACTCTTTAGCTGACTGGCAGAGTTGGGAGCAAGAGGGGCTAGTTGAGGAACTGATTTTACAGGTATATCGCAATGACAACAGCCGCTTTATCGCTGAATTGGAACAGCCAGAAGTCCAGTCAGCACAAAGTCATATTCCCGTTAGCGTTGGCATCTTGACTGGGTTGAAAGCTCAGTTTATTGGGATGGGGCAGATTCAAGCTCAAGTGGAGGCGGTTCGCAGTCACGGCTTAGCTGGAGTGTCGTTCTTTTACTACGAAACCTTGTGGAATATTGCCAAAGAAAAGCCGAAACAACGCCAGCTTGCCTTACAGCAACTATTCCCCGTAGCAACACGACCAAATATCTTCACTGGTTGGAAGCGGAAAGTTGTCAAGGGGGTTTCCCCCGAAGCAAACTTTTCAAGACAGCCATCACTAATTCCCAATACCCAAACGCCCCGCTAATGCTGGAGTGATGGGGAGGAGAGTAACAATCATGAGAAATAGAGCCAACAGCCCTAAAGCAGCACGGGCATCATCAGGTTCAGTCAACTCATTTAAGTTAGGACGCTCTAAATCTCTTTGTAAGAACAGAATCACGATCGCCCAGTACAAAGCAATCGGATTGGCAAGACAGGCGATCGCCAAAACGATCAACGTTGCTACTGTTGTTCGCCCAGCCATCTTGCGTCCATAAATTGCTTGGACAATCCTACCCCCATCCAACTGTCCGGCTGGCATTAAGTTCAATGCCGTAATCACCAAGCCCAACCATCCAACCACTACTAAAGGATTGACATCGACTAAAGGCTGATGCACTGCATTTCCCAAAACAACCCGCGCCAGTGTCCCGACTAAAATTGAACCTTGGAAAAACTCAGACGGCACTTGAAACCAACTACCCGGATGGGAAAGTAGCAAGCCCCCAATCAGCATCAACAAAGAAACAATTCCTCCAAAAGCTGGTCCCGCCACTGCCACATCAAACAACACTTTCCGGTTCGGAACTACAGATTCAAACTTAGTAATGGCACCAAAAGCCCCAATCTGTAAAGTCGGCAGGAAAAAAGGTAAACTAAGGCGGACTTGGTGGCGACGCGCCAGCAACCAGTGACCAACTTCGTGAGCGATTAAAACCGTCAAAATGCCTAGAGCTACTGGTAGTGGTTCCCGAAATCGCCCCAAATTGTTGAAGAAGTCAAAACCCAGCAGTAGCCCCCCAGTTTCTAAACTTGTAGCGATTGTTGCAAGAAAAAGGGCAAGTGCCAGGATTTTTTGTTGCCACGTCGTAGTGCGTGGATCGCTGGTGCTAGGAAGAACAATAATGACAGGCTTGCCATCCAGATTTTCGACTAAAAAGAGTCGATAGCGATCGCCAACTTGCTCAGACAAACTAGCAGTCAAACGTTTGTGTACTGCCTCTGGTTCTCCCCGCAAATTGCCTTTAAAGATTACCCCTTCTTGATATGGAATCGTCTCGGTAGCAAAAAACGTATCAATCCCAAAAATTCCCCGTATCTTGCCAAGTTCTGCCTCTGGAATCGATTTGATATTTACTTCCGGTGGCGCTGTGGCGGGTTTGGTTGTGTTGACTTGATTAAGTTTTATTTGCTCTACGTCTATTGAGGAATCGTTTAGTCTTTCTGTAGCTTTCGAGCGCATTGAGACATCTTGTGCGGCTCTGAGTTGACTTCCCAGCGTGACGTACAACGCAACTGAAGCGACTAGCAAGAATAAGACACCAACAATATTGATATAAATCCCGACGACAAATAAGCCAAACAACAGTAGCCAGGGAGTCATTAGTACCACAGACTGTAACCAAGCTAAGATTCCCAATTTGCCCAAAGGTCTAGCTTGATAAAAGCCCCAACCTAATATCCCAAAGCCAGCTAATACAATTAGCCCGATTATAGATGTTTCTGATGCCGTGAACATTTTCGCTCGAACCGTAGCAGCTTACCAATAACTTTACTTTAACTGAGCAAGCAGCAAGAAGTTTATTAGACTTCTGCATAGAAGCCCTTAACAAGGGGAGCGATCGAACCTTGTCCCTACCCTTAGTTCAGACCGAGCGCCTAAATTAAAGGATAGTCATTGGATGCAGAAGCAGACCATTCCCACATTGAGCCTGCGTAATTCTTGACATTTTTAAAGCCTAAATCACTGAGAACTCCCACAACCCAAGCAGATCTGATACCACCTGTACAGTAAGTAGTAATGGTAGTATGCGGATCAAGTCCGATTTGGTTGAGCTTGGCAAGCATTTGTTCGCGGGGTAGCAAATACCCATTCACATCCATCAAATCTTTGAAGTAGAGATTTACAGCACCTGGTATATGTCCACCCCGTTGTTCGCCATAAGGAGTAGCTCCAGCATATTCACGTGGTTCGCGGGTATCAATCGTGCAAAAATTTGGAACCCAACCTGCGGCTAGATAGGTTTTGAGTTCGTCTCGCTGAATTTCCCACAATCCGGTTCGCTGTACAACAAAATCTCCTTTGGCTTGGGGTTGGGTTAGTCCCCTCTGAATCGGGATACCAGCAAGGACAAGTGCAGCATGTCCCCCATCGACAAAAACGGCTTGTGCATGTCCCAAGGTGCGTAACATCCAAACAATGCGCCCTTCTTCGCCGAAATTGTGGGGTGGATCGCCAATCACAATTACAGGTTTGGTGTTGAAAATGCCAATGGCGCGAAGTTTTTGCTCTAAAGTGCTGGGATTTTCAATCAATTTTCCTTTATTAGGCAATCTTGGTTGCGAGAATTGCTGCCAGGTAACGTGAACTGCTCCCTGTATATGTCCTAAAACCCATGCCACTAGATTACGGGTATCTAGAATAGTTGCTTCTGGCATCAGTTGCTTGGCTTCGGCAGCACTAACCACCCATTGAATAGACACTCTTGTTCATTCGGCTCCAACATAATGTTAAATTGCAGACGCGATCGCCAATTTATGCGCTAACGTTGAAAAACTAAAGATCGCTCGATCTGGCAAATCTTTTTTTTCAGATTACCAGAATTGCTGTGATTCAGAATGACGATATAAGCTTGAGTCGGAAACTGCAAATTTGTCACGAGTAAATCGGCTAACTGTTGAGCCGTATTCTGACTTTCAACCCACCTCGTTGACGAATAATTCCTAGAATACATCAGACCAAAAAGAATCCAGAAAACGAGCCTTTACTTCTACGTTAATTAAAGCCTGAGCTGTATTATGTACTCCTGCGAGTTGAGCGGCACAGCGATCGGCTTCATACTCATTCATTCGTGCCAAGATAAAAGAGTAGGCATTAAAGGAAGGCCAATACCAATCCAGAAAGCGATTAAATAAAACGGATGCCTTATGTTGGTTGCTCTGGTGCAATCGTTCATAAATCTGCGTCCAAGTTCTGCGGATGCGATAAATCCATGCAGCAAAGCGGGAATGATTACCAGAGAGATGCCCTAATTCGTGTGCCAGAACGGCTTTGAGTTGTTCCAGAGATAGGGAGTGCATCAACGGAAGTCCCAAAAGTAGATAGTTCTCTTGCCAGCCCAGTATGCCCAGCCGTGGAATTTGAACGACTGCAGCGTTGAATTCTTGATTCAATAAAATATTGTGGAATCGGGGAGCTTGGAGTTTGTGCGTCAATTCATCGACTAGGGCGAATAAGTGAGGTACTTGATGACGAGTGAGCCTCAAACCTTGGGGAGGTGGAAAAGTTACCCAAAGAGATCGCACAATCACCCACGCCGGAATCAATAAAAAAATACCAACCTTGATCGTTATGGCATTAGCAAGGTGACCAAATAATATAGATATAACTACTAGACAGATTAGTGCCAGTAACCCAATAAGGATCAGAAATAGATATGCGTAGCCTAATATGGCTAACAGGGCAACTCGTAGGCGGTAACTCTCAGGATGGTTCTTCGAGAATTTTTCTAGCTGCGTGACTAATGCATCAAACTGTTCCTGTGTGGTTGTCATAAGGAATAACTATGCGGACTCTCGCGCATGGGTAGGTAATTTAGTTATTTCCAGTTGTAGCCCAACTTTAGTATTACCCTCAAGAGTGATGTGGCATCAATTGCCAAAAATAAATTTGGCTACGAACCGGATGTCTGTAAATTTATGCATTCGAGAGCTGAAAACCGCCGTCTGTTTACCCTTAGGAACTGGTATTGACGATCTAGGCTGATGTATTCCACCACGTCAACTTATCAACTGAAGAATGCAGTTTTCTACATCAATCCGGTTCAGAGCCAGAACAAGATTTATGCAATAGCAGTCTACTTTGCTGTCAAGGATTCACCCGCTTTGGTCAACTGCTTGCCAAGCTTTTGGATTAGCCCTTTAAAGCCGCGCGGCACTTCAGATGCAACCTTGGTAGTTTCCTGCCCTACGTGGGTTAAGGCTTTAGCAACGGTTTCGGGCTTGGCATGACCACGCTTGAGAACTTGTTTCAATTCTTTCAAGCTGTTTGCCACTGGGTGAAATTGCTCACCCTCTGTTTTATGCAATATACTATACCAGAAGTCGATAGCATCTACCGCCGCTTCCGCATCAAGCGAGGTGAGTTTTTCATTCTCTGCCTGCTCTAATAGAGTATCAATTTGCTGATGATATTCTCGATCTTCCGCTCTAGCCAGCGAGGTGCCAGCTTGGCGGAGTTGCTTACCTAAGCGTTGTATAGTTTGCTTTAAGTCTTTTTCGGCATCATCAGAGAACTCAGTAGTTTGTTCGCTGATATGGATCAGCTCCTCACTAATTTCGTGCCCAGTTGCCTTACCACTTTTGATCATCTTTTGCAACTCTTTGAGTCCGCTTGCCAGTTCTTTCGCTTCTGGTGTGGATTTGTGGAGAAAACTGTACCATCGACCGATCAAGCTCAGGACACTTTCCGTCTCAATTGTGCTTAAGTCACCCTCTAAGGCTTGGATCAGTTCGTTAATTTCATTGGTAACATCAAATGCCTCAGAAGAGTCGGTTTGTGTCTGATTCTTTTCTTCTTTCTTGGTAGCCATTATAAGAATTCCGTTGAGGAATATGAAGTTCACAAACTAAGCCTACAAATGCAGTTTGCTTTCTTCCTCATTCTCAAGACGC
>JAABUQ010012411.1_pt1 | contig 10592 bp, 8 predicted proteins | sample 5560001 | NCBI WGS metagenome assembly JAABUQ01 (sample SAMN10711888, study PRJNA513371) | rock metagenome | isolation source: Antarctica rocks | place: Antarctica: Victoria Land, Finger Mt nord | collected 2015-12-18 | reverse complement strand
CTCTCTCGGACCACGTCGGGCCCCGCCTTGATCGATGCCGTCGTCCAGCTCGCACATCCCGCCGTCCCCATCCCCGGCTGAGTCCCCCTCCGGGGCGCTAATCAGTTACCCGGGCTTCCTCATCGCGCCGCAACACCTCGCCGATCTCCTCCGATGTCGGCGGTCGCTTGGCGAGCATCTTGGAGGAGATCGCCCGGACCTGACACACGGTCACCGCCGGGGTTTTCCCCATGTCGGCTACTCGCCGACCCTCCGGCTTGAGGTGGCGAAGACGATCGAGGGCCTCCTGCCTCCGAGGTGACCGACCGAGCCGGAGTGTCGGGTCGAGGGATCGGGGAGCACGTCCGGGGCCTGGGGCTGCGGCGTCTTCGCCAACGCCCGGGGAAAACGGCCAGGCGCGCGAACATCTCGGCAGGTCGTCGCGTCTGCAGGATGACACGGACGAGATGGCGGCCCGACGGGGGCGACGCCGAGTCCGGCAGTAAGTCTCTGGCATTCGAGGTGAGCGATGTTGTCCGGGTGGACCAATCAGGGCTGCGAACGTCGTGGAGGGGGTCATCTCGCCGGTCGATCGGCAGATGCGTCGTCCTCCTATCCGAAGCGCCTGTGACCCGCGGCCATCGCCACCCCTTGATGGTCGGCCGGGCCCGGCGTCACGCGACTGCCGGGCCTCTTCGTTACATGGGCCGGCAGGCGAGATGGTGTAGCGCCGGACTGAAGGACCGCGGACGTGGATTCGGGCGCCGCCCGGCCCGCAGGGGATGGCCCGGTCGTTGATCGGACCGGGGCTGCCGGCCTTCCAGGGCGGGGAGGAGAGTCCGCCCCTCCGACCGGCTGATCGTCCGTTCAAGGCATGGGAAGGCCCGGCAATCCGCCGGCCTCCGGAACTCGAGCGCGCCGGTTCGAATCCGGCTATCGCGAATGGAAGTGACACATGACCCGATCGAAGCGCAAACCCCGGCTCGGACCGACTCCGGGGTCGTGGTGTAACGGCGGCACACCGGCCTTTTAAGCCGCGAGGTGAGGGTTCGAGTCCCTCCGGCCCCATCGGCAGGTCGGATCGGCCCGCGGCCGAGCCGCGAAGCCCCCGGCGACGGTGGTTCGAACCCTCTCGGGCCGACTCGTCATGATCGACGATCAGGGACTCAAGCTCTAGCGGCAGAGCACCCGGCTCTTAACCGGGCAGGTGAGGGTTCGAGCCCCTCGGGTCCCACTCCGTGGAGAAGCACCGGTCGTCCGGCGGCGAGGACACCGCACCCGTGATGCGGCGATGTGGGTTCGAGCCCACCCGGTGCTCCGCCCTCTTTGACAATCCGGCGGCGGTGACAGTGCCCATGATGTAGCGGTAGCCTACCGCCTCGCCATGGCGGACGTGCGGGTTCGACTCCCGCTGGGCACTTCGTCCGGGGTGTGGGAAAGCCCGGGAATCCGCCTGGCTTGGGACCAGGAGAGCGCCGGTTCGAATCCGGCCGCCCCGACTGATCGATTCCGGTGGGGCCCGCGCTGGTACGGGCGCCCGGTTGTTAACCGGGAGGACGCAGGTTCGATTCCTGCCGCCGGAGCTGAGTTGTGGAGACGGGCGGGCTAGGCGGGACCGACTGCCCCGAAGGCAGGGCAGTGGGGTTCGAATCCTCTCGGATCATCGGCTTCTCATGCCCTCGCGGAGCAGCCCGGAGTGCTCGCCACCTTGTCACGGTGGAGATCGTGGGTTCGAATCCCATCGAGGGCGCCGGCAGTGGAGACGGCTCGGTAGGCAGGACGGCACAGCAGCCGAGCTGATCCCTTGCCGGCCTGTGAGTTCGAAGCCCACGCGTGCTACCGGAGATCCCTTGCGTCGGCTGGGCATTGGCGGGCCCGCGTGGCTGTAGACCACGTTCCTCCGGACTTGGCGGTTCGACTCCGTCCCGACGCACTGAGCGGTTCTGTCCCGGTCGTCTACCCGTAAGGACACCACCCCGCGGATTGGGGAAGCGGGATCGACTCCCGTCGGGGCTACGACGCGATCGCCGGGTGGCGGAATGGCAGGCGCGCGGGCCTCAGATGCTCGTGCCCGTCTCGGGCATGGGAGTTCGACTCTCCCCTCGGCGACTGCGGGCGGGCCGGTGTCCGGCCGGGTCTCATAAGCTCGGCGTGCTGGGTTCGACACCCAGGCCCGCAACTCTCGACTCTCTCGCGAAGGCCGGGTAGGCAAACAGGCAAAGCCGCCAGTCTGAGGGGCTGGTGCTTGTGGGTTCGACTCCCGCCCCGGCTACGGCCACTGCATCCGTCCCGTCGTCTAGCGGCCAAGACGCCTGTCTTACACACAGGATAGCGCAGGTTCGAGTCCTGCCGGGACGACTCCACGGTCCGCAGGTGTCATGGCGGCATGCCCGCTCGGGGGGGAAGAGGTCGGGGTTCGATCCCCGGTGAGACCTTCAGGACGGGATGAAGGGCTGCCGGCCCGTCTGCAGGACGCCTGCCCTGGAGGCGGTGTTCTTGAGCCTCCGCAACGTGGCGAAGCGCGATCACCACACTTCGGATACTGCGACCTCCAGGCTTGCAGCGAGGGGCTCGAGGTCGAACACCCGGCGTGATCCCTCGCCTCGGCCCGCCCGGCCGGGGCCACCGACAGGGGCGTCCTCCCGGGAGAGGACTCCGGCCCCAACCCGGATGGACAGGGTTCGACTCCTTGCGCCCCTGCTGCCGTCCTCGCCCTCGGAGTGTGACGGACGGCACGCGACCCTCCGGAGGTCGCAGACCAGGTTCGACTCCTGACGAGGGCAGTCCCCGCGGGTGTGGCGGATACACGGCGGCCTTCGGAGCCGCAAGGACGGGTCCGACTCCCGGTCGGGGTCGTGAAGGTCCTCGGGGTGTGGGGGAGCGCACACGACCCTGCGAAGGTCGAGGGCCAGGTTCGACTCCTGGCGAGGACATCTCGAAGACGCCGGAGCCGGACGGCCAGGCGACCGGCTGCAACCCGGTTGAAGTGGGTTCGACTCCCACCGGCGTCTCTCACGGCGGCCCCTCGGCCGCCGTCCGATTTTCAGGCAAGCGACTGACATCGTCGGGCCCGCGGCGCACCGGCCTCGCCTCTCGGCGATCGGCCCGGCGTGTCCCGTGCAGGGGATCGGAACCGGGGCGGTGTCAGGTCGCGGTCGCTCAGAGGTTGAGCACCGGGCCGTTAACCCGGGTGTCACGGGTTCGACTCCCGTCCACCGCACCACGGTCGGCTTATCACCGACCGAGACGCTGAAAACGTCTCACCACCAGCCCGAGGGGGGCGGGCGGCCGCATGGTCGGCCCCCGTCCGGCATGACGACCCCGCCGAGTTCGATCCGGCCCGCCGGATCGGCCCGGAGGAACGTCGGCCGGGCGGGGGCATCGCCGAGGGGTGCCTTGCAGTGCGCAGATAGCGCCGTGCCGCGGCGTCGGCCGAGGGACGTGGACGTGGGGGTCGGACCGTGGCCTCGGCCGCCGGTCCGGCCCCCGTCGAAACGGCCGGAACCCGGCGTCCGGCACGGCTCAAGCGACACTCCGCGCCCCGACGTGCGACCGGCGGTCGTCCCGCCCCCCGACGGCATCTCCCACTCCCATCAGCCCTGTGTCCCCCAGAGGGCCCGCCGGACGTCGTCCGGGGCCAGGAGGTAGCCCATGTTCGGGATCAAGCGATACCGGGTCCGCAGCTACGAGGCGGGCCTCCTGTTCCGCGACGGCGAGTTCCGGGGCCTGCTCGGCGAGGGGGCGCACTGGTCCTTCGACCCGCTCCGCCGCGTGGTCGTCGAGGTCGTCTCGCGCCGCCTGCCGCAGTTCGCCCACGCGCAGCTCGACCTCGTCGTCAGGACGGGCGAGCTGAAGGGCCGCGCGGCGGTCGTCGACCTGAAGGACGGCCAGCGCGGCCTGGTCTGGGTCGACGGCCGGTTCGCGGGCCTCCTGGCCCCGGGCCTGCACGCGTACTGGACGGACCCGCGCGAGGTCCGCGTCGAGGTCGTCGACGCCCGCCGCCCGCGGTTCGAGCACGAGGACCTGCGGCTCATCGCGCGGTCGCCGTCGGTGGCCGCGCTGCTCGACGTCTGCACGGTCGGGCGCGGCGGAGTGGGGGTGCTGTTCCTCGACGGGCAGTATGCCGACACGCTCCCGCCGGGGCTGTACGCCTTCTGGAAGGGGGCGGCCGACGCCCGGGTCGTCGAGGTCGACCTCCGCGAGGCGGCGCTCGACGTCGGCGGCCAGGAGATCATGACGGCCGACAAGGTCACGCTCCGCCTCAACGCGCTGGTGACCTACCGCGTCGCCGACCCCCGCAAGGCCGTCTGCACCGCGGACGACGCCAAGCAGGCCCTCTACCGCGAGGCCCAGCTGGCGCTGCGGGCCGTCGTCGGCGCACGGGACCTCGACGCCCTGCTGGCCGACAAGGAGATCATCGCCCGCGAGGTCGGGGATCTCCTGAGCCGTCGGGCGGGCGAGCTGGGCCTGGAGGTCCTCTCGGCGGGCGTCCGCGACGTGATCCTGCCGGGGGACATGAAGGAGCTGATGAACAAGGTGACCGAGGCCCGGAAGGCGTCGGAGGCCAACCTGGTGACCCGCCGCGAGGAGACGGCGGCGTGCCGCAGCCAGGCGAACACCGCCAAGCTGCTGGCGGACAACCCGGTGCTGATGCGGCTCCGGGAGCTGGAGTCGCTGGAGAAGATCGCGGCGGCGGGCCACCTGAACGTCGTGCTCGGAGACAAGGGGCTGGCCGACCGCGTCGTCAACCTGCTCTGAGGAGCCCCCGCACCGGCCGGGGTGCGGGGCCCTCTCTGTCGCCCGGTCGAGTCCGCCGAAGCGGCGACGGCCCGGCCGGCCCGCGGCGACCGCCGACCTGCCGCGTCAGCCACCCCGAGGGCGAGCGGTTCCCTAGACCGCGACGGCGTGGATGTCAGCGAGCAGACCGGATGGGGGTGGCTCCGCCGCCTCGGCTTGACCCTGCGGGTCCCGCGACCCGCCCGCTCAGAAGCCGTTGCGCCCGCCGAGTGGCGTGCGTGGAAGAGACGCCCTGGCCGGGCGGGTAGCGGCCCTTCGGCGGGAACACCCCGGCAAGGCCGTCGAGGTCCGGGCCGAGGATGAGGCGCGGCCGGGGCTCGGGCCCGTCGCCTACGGGCTAGGCCGCCGCGGGGCCGCCCGTCGACGGCGAGCGGCCGCGCCGGGCACGAATGGTCCTGCGTCGACGGCTTCGTCCACCCGGCCGTCGGCCGCGACCTGGAGCGGCTCCCGCCGGCGGCCGTCGCCGGATGGATGGAACGGCGATGGCCGAGCCCGCCCGCTTCGCCGACCCCGAGGCGAGGATGCTCCCGGTGGTTCCGGCGGCCGACGCCGGCTGGCACACGGCGAGGCGCCTGCGGGTGCCGGCCAACATGACACCGCCGCCGCTGCCGTCGTGCAGGCCCGAACTGCAGCCGGCCGAGGCGCGCCGGCCCCTGGTGCGGGAGTCGATGGCGAGGGGCTATTCAACGACCGGGACGGGATGCAGCCGGTTCCGATGCCGCGGTGCCGATGGCGGATCGACTACCCCGAGGCCGTTCGCGGGGCGGCCGGCCTCCGCCGGTCTGCCGCAAATGCTTAGGATCGCCGATTCGATAACTTCCCGAAGTCATGACCCGCTCGGGACCGCCTTATAGTTCCACTTCGGCAGGGTCTCGTCGAACACGACCTTCATGTTCTCTTTGAATCCTTCCGCATACTTCCGCCCCGCCCGGTACGCCTTCTCCAGGATCTCCACCGTCACCCGCAGCCCCGTGCTCGTGCTCGCCTTCTCCATCAACTCCTTCACCAAGGCCACGCTCTCGAAGATCACACCTTGGCAGGCACGGGTCGGGTGCGGGAAGAGCCGATGCTCGATCGGGTTGTACTTCGAGCAGTACGGCGGGTAGTGCGACACTCGGATCTCGATCCCCAGGCGATCCACCAGCTTTTGCAGATCCTCCTTGAACAGATACTGGCTCGCACTGTTGCTGCCACCACCGTCGCACAGCAGCAGAATCGAGGTCGCACGGGGATAAAGCTCACGGTCCTTCTGCTCCCACCAATGCTCGATGCTGTCGCAGGCGAACTCGCCGGTGTCGTGGCCGGTCCCCAGGTTCACATGGCCGTCGTTCCGCTTCACGTCGTACAACCCGTGGGGGATGACCACTCATCGCCACTTACTTCCCTCGGCTCCGCCGCCCGACCGATCGCGAGACCCGCCTGGTGGAGTTGTACGCCCGTCAGGCCGCCGAGTTCATCGACCACGCGCGACCCTACCGCGAGATCCGCGAGGCCGACCGCCACAAGGACGAGTTCCTGGCGATGCTGGCGCACGAGCTGCGCAACCCGCTCTCGCCCCTGGCGAATGCCCTGCACATCCTCGGGCAGGATCGCCTCGAAGCCGCCGAGGCCGAGCAGGTCCGGGACATCGCCGAGCGGCAGGTCCGCCACCTCGCCCGTCCGGTCGACGACCTGCTCGACGTCTCCCGGATCAGCAACGGCAAGATCCGGCTCCGGAGAGGGCGGATGGATCTCGGGGCGGCCGTCGCCCGTGCCGTCGACTCGGTGCGGCCGCTGATCGAGTCGCGTGGCCACGACCTGTCGATCTCATTGCCCGCGGAGCCCGTCCCGCTCGAGGCCGACTCGTCCCGGCTGGAGCAGGTCCTTTCCAACCTGCTGAACAACGCCGCCAAGGACACCGAGCCCGGAGGCCGGATCGACCTCCGGGCCGGGAAAGACGGCGAGCAGGCCTTCGTGCGGATCGGGGACACCGGGATCGGGATCGCCCCGGAGTTGTTGCCCCGCGTCTTCGACCTGTTCACCCAGGAGGAGCGGTCGCGGGACCGGAGCCCGGGGGGATTGGGGATCGGCCTGACCCTGGAGCCGGCGCGTCGACGAAGAGTCGGTCGATCAACGCCAACCTGGCCGAGCGGACAGCCGCTCCGCCGCCCGCCGCTCAGCAGTCCGGGTCGGACTCCCGAGCCGGTCCCCTCCCGTTCCTCGTCGAAGCTGGCCTGCCTCCCCTGCTGGCCTCGACCCGACCGGCGGCGTGATCGAGACGGTGGCGCACCTCCCGGAGGATGGCCGGATCGCGATCCCGTCCCGCGCCTCCGAGGGCGGGCCGCCGTCCTGCGGCACCGCGGGCGTGGTCGGGACGACGAGCCGGGCGAACCGCGGGCGGTCGCGCCGTGTCGGAGGCGGGGCTCGTCCGTGCGGCCGAGTGATCGCCGGACCCGCCCTCATGGTGTATTCTGATGCCATCGAAGGATCGGGGTGTTCCGCGCGGCGGCGGCGAAGGCCCGTCCGACGCCGCCGGGAGGGCCGTGCGATGCTGCTGACGATCACGACCACGCACCGGCCCGCCACCGACCTCGGCTACCTGCTGCACAAGCACCCCGGCCGGTTCCAGTCCTACGACCTCAGCTTCGGCAAGGCCCACGTCTTCTACCCCGAGGCGACCGACGACCGATGCGCCGCCTGCCTGCTGCTCGACGTCGACCCGGTGGGCCTCGTCCGGGGCAAGGGGTCGGCGGAGGGGCTGCTCGACCAGTACGTCAACGACCGTCCGTATGTCGCCTCGTCGTTCCTCAGCGTGGCGGTCTCGCAGGTCTACGGCTCGGCCCTCCAGGGGCGGTGCAAGGACCGGCCCGGGTTGGAGGCGTCCCCGATGCCGCTGTCGGCCCGGATCGACGTGCTGCCGGTCCGGGGCGGCGAGTCGTTCCTCCGGGCCGTCTTCGAGCCGCTCGGCTACGCCGTCGAGGCGACCCGTCACCCGCTCGACGGGCGGTTCCCCGAGTGGGGCGAGAGCCCGTACTACTCGGTGACGGTCGCCAAGGAGACGACGCTCGCGGACCTGCTGACGCACCTCTACGTGCTCGTCCCGGTCTTCGACGCCCGGAAGCACTACTTCGTGGGCGACGACGAGATGGAGAAGCTGCTGGCCAAGGGCCGGGGGTGGCTCGGGACGCACCCCGAGAGGGAGGAGATCGCCCGCCGCTACCTCAAGTTCCGGCCGAGCCTCTTCCGGCAGGCCCTCGCCCGGCTCGTCGTCGAGGAAGAGCCGATCGATGACGACGGGGACGAGCCGCGCCCCGCCGACCTGGCCGAGGACTCGCTGGAACGGCCCTTGAGCCTGAACGAGCAGCGGCTCGGGGCGGTGATGGCGGCGGTCCGGGCCGCCGGTGCCAGGCGGGTCCTCGACCTCGGCTGCGGCGAGGGCAGGCTCCTCCGGGACCTCCTCAAGGACAAGCAGTTCGAGGAGGTCGTCGGGATGGACGTGTCGATCCGCTCCCTCGAAACGGCCCGCGACCGGCTCAGGCTCGACCGGATGCCCGAGAGGCAGGCCGCCCGCCTCCGGCTGATCCACGGGTCGCTCATGTATCGGGACCGGCGGCTGGAGGGGTTCGACGCCGCCGCCCTGGTCGAGGTGGTCGAGCACCTCGACCCGCCCCGGCTCTCGGCCTTCGAGCGGACCGTCTTCGAGTTCGCCCGGCCCGCGACGGTCGTGCTGACGACGCCGAACCGGGAGTACAACGTGACGTGGGAGGACGTCGGGGCCGAGAAGCTCCGACATCCCGACCACCGCTTCGAGTGGACCCGGCGGGAGTTCCAGTCCTGGGCCGAGGGCGTCGCCGGCCGGTACGACTATTCGGTCAGGTTCCTCCCGGTCGGGCCGGTGGACGAGGCGCTCGGGTCGCCGACGCAGATGGTGGTGTTTGAGCGAGCCGGTTTCCTGGATTAAGATGGGCGAACAACCGTACGAGACACTGTCCAAGGGCACCGAAACGATGGGTCCCCCGACATTCCTAAGGTCAATTCGCCTGGACGGCTTCCTGTCGTTCGCCCCCGATGCGGCATCCATCGACCTCAAGTCGCTCAACGTCCTGATCGGTCCGAATGGATCGGGAAAATCGAACCTGATTGAGGCCGTGGAATTGCTCCACGCGGCCCCCACGGCGTTCGCGGCGGCCATCCGCGACGGCGGGGGCGTCCAGGAGTGGCTCTGGAAGGGTGACAAGGTCAATCGCCCAGCGACGATGGAGGCGATTATCGTCGCGCCCAACACGGAACCCGACCTTCGCTATCGCCTGACGTTCGCGGCGAACGGGCAGCGAACCGAGGTTATTGACGAGGTCATCGAGGAGGCCTCGAAGCGATACGAGAGCGAAAAGGATGTCTATTTTTTTTATCGATTTCAGCACGGCAGGCCGGCGCTGAGCGTAAGAACCAGTCGCGGCGGTCGGGAAAGCCGGAAATTAAAGCGGGAAGATCTCAAGCCCGACGAATCGGTGCTTTCACAACGCAAGGGATCGGATGTCTATCCCGAGATCACATGGCTTGGGCAACAATTCGAGCGAATCCAAACCTTCCGGGAGTGGAGCTTCGGGCGATATGTCGCGTTGCGTCAGCCGCAGCCGGCGGACCTTCCCACCGACCTGCTCTTACCGGACTCTCGGAATCTCGGCTTGGTCTTGAATGAGCTTGAGCATACCGACGTCGGAGTTGAGTTCAACAGCATCCTCGGCCGATTCTTGCCGCGTTATGAGCGGTTTTCGACCCGCATCCAGGGGGGGACCGTCCAGCTCTACTTGCACGAGGCCGGTCTCAAGTCGCCCATGCCTCTGACTCGATTGTCAGACGGGACGATTCGGTTCATGGCGATCTTGGCACTTCTGCTCTCGCCGACCCCCCCGCCCCTCCTCTGCATTGAAGAACCAGAGCTCGGCCTGCATCCCGATGCGGTGAGCCTGCTGGCCGAACTCTTGGTCTCGGCGGCGACACGAACCCAGCTCATCGTCACGACGCACTCGGACGCGCTCGTCTCGTCACTGACCGACGACGCCGACTCGGTCTTGGTCTGCGAGCATCGTGGCGGGACACAGTTGGACCGTGTCGATCCGGACAAACTCGGGCATTGGTTGGCACGGTATCGCTTGGGGGAGATCTGGCGTATCGGCGAATTGGGGGGCAACCCGTGACAGAAATCGCCATCTACGTCGAGGGTGGGGGGGAAACTGCACAGCAAAGGGCCGAGCTTCGAAACGGCCTTGATCGACTGCTGGATGTGCAGAAGCAGGCCGCTCGGACAAAGCGCCTCGGGTGGAAGCTCGTGCCATCGGGCGGCCGCGGTGCCGCCTACCAGGACTTCATCAACGCCGTGCAGCAAGCCGGCGAGGGAACGCTTTGCATACTGCTCGTCGATTCAGAAGAAGGGCTCTCGCCCGAGTCGCCCGTCACTGCCGATGAGACCCCGGAAAAGGCAAGACAACGCGAACTGATCGATGCAAAGACACGCTTGGATCATCTCGTGCGCCGTGACCGATGGAATCTAGACACCATTTTACCGGAACAAGTTCACTTGATGGTCCAATGCATGGAAACCTGGCTTGTCGCGGACCCCGACCGGATGGCGGTCGTCTACGGGGACAATTTCCGCCCCGCGCTATTGCCGGCGCGTGACAATTTAGAGGAAGAACCGAAGTTAAGCGTTTAGGGATTGTCTCATTTCGCATTTCGTGTAGTTGACAGTCTTTGTGTCAGGTGTGCCGGATCAGTCTGGAGCAGCGTCCAGAAGTCGAACGTGGGCAGGTCCAGGCCCAACGCTCGGTACGGGCAGG
>JAABUQ010012410.1_pt1 | contig 10592 bp, 12 predicted proteins | sample 5560001 | NCBI WGS metagenome assembly JAABUQ01 (sample SAMN10711888, study PRJNA513371) | rock metagenome | isolation source: Antarctica rocks | place: Antarctica: Victoria Land, Finger Mt nord | collected 2015-12-18 | reverse complement strand
GTGGTGGCCGATAACCCATTTCCGAACGAACCGGGCAATCGCGTCATGGCGCTTTTCACGGATGCGTCGCTCCCTTCACACCCGTTGGAAGGCGCAGTAGGCATCCAGAACGAGGAAGTGCGTTTGGGAAGGCGCGAGCTATTCGTGCTCTACCCAGATGGGATGGCTAGGACGCGCCTGCGCCTCCCAAGCGAGCGCACCGGCACGGCGCGCAACATGAACACCGTCGCAAAGCTGGCCGAGCTGGCAGGCAACCTCGACTAGGCCCTGTGGTCACGAAGCTGTGCAGATTGGCCATCTGGCACCGTAGCACGTTGATCGGCGGCCTGGGCCAGGGGTGTCCGTCAAACGAAGCCCACTCGGTCACGCCCGCCCTGTCCAACAACCCTGGCGCTCGCACGGCAAGGCGGACACGTTGATTGCTGGACGGGTAGGCGGACAAGCGCTGTGGCGGCCGGGGCGACGCTGTCACATCCCCATCCGCGGCCCTTGCCGCTGCCCCAGCCGCTCCCGCTCGGCCTCGCGCACCCGGTCCTGCTGCGCCGCGTGCGCCCCCTGGCCCTCGCCGGACGCCGCCAGCGCCCGCCCGATCCCGGCCAGGCCTTCCCGCTGTCCTGGCCCGTCCTGGACACCCCTGGCGCCCCGCACCAGCTCGCGCACCCCGTCATCGCCCAACCGCCGCCCGGCCGCCTCGGCAAAGGCCCGCAGCTCCGCATCCACCCCCGGCCGCGCCAGCGCCTCCCGCGCCCACGCCTCCGCCACCCCAGCGCCCTGCCGCGCGATCCGCGCATCCCACACGGGGCTGTAGCCCGGCCTCGCCTTGGCCTCCCGCTCGGACACGTCCGCCGCCTGCTCCACCGCCCGCACCGCCGCCCACGCCGCCGGGGACAGGCCGGGCACCTCAACCAAGTCCCGCGCCCGCTGCGCCTCCACGTCGCGCACGTAGCCCTGCCCGGCCCGCTCCTCCGCCTCCCGCAGCCGCACCAGCCCGCCGCCGACCGAACCGGCGCAGCGCACCGCCGCCTCCCGCTCCGCCTTCGACGCCGCCGACGCGAACCATCCCGCCTTGCCCCGCAGCTCGCCCAGCAGCTCCGGCCCGCCGTCATGCCGGCGCAGCGCCCGTTCCGCGCTGCGCGGCCCGCCCTCGGCCTGCTCCAACGCTTCCAGCCGTGCCCACGCCGCAGCCGGGTCACGGTAGGCACGCTGCACCCACACGCCCAGCTCGCCCCGGCATCGCTGCACCCCCGCGTCGCGCGCCGCCGCCGTGGCGATCTCGGCTGGCGTCGTGCCGCGCCCTTGGCTGTCCTGTGCCCAAGCGTCCCGGTGCGCCGGCAGCAGCGGCGCCGGCACGGCCTCGGCCGCCCGGTCCGCCTCTGCTGTCCGGTCCGGCCCCGCCGCCGGCCGCGCCGCACGGGTCCGCCGCTGCCCCTCGTGCCAGCCCAGCGCCCGCCGCACCGCCCTCGCCGCCGGGCGAGCCGCCGGCCGGGACGCCTCCGGCTCGGGCCGCTGCACCACGATCTCGCTCTCCGGCCGCAGCGGGTCCAGCCCGCGCCGCTCGGCGAACGCCGCCACCTGGTCCCGCGCCGGCCCCCGGTCCGGCCCTGCCCCATAGTCAAGGCTGGTGTCCTTGGTCCGCTCCCGGCCCAGCGTGCGGGCCAACTGCCGCCCGTCCGCGAACTCGTCCCGCCCGTAGTGCAGCGCCACCCCGTCCCGGTGCCGCGTCAGCGCCACATACGCCGCGTGCCGGTCCATGTGCGACGTCGCCAGGACGTGCGCCCGGTCCACCGTCACCCCCTGCGCCTTGTGGACCGTCGCCGCATAGCCGTGGTCCAGGTGCCCGTAATCCCGCACGTAGAACGTCACCACGGGGGCAGCGTCCTTTCCCTCCTGCCCAACTTGCCCACCCTGCCCGCCAGCGCCACCCGGCCCGTCCAGGCGCACCGTCAGCCGCTCGCCCCCGGCCTCCACCGCCAGCACCGTCCCCAGGCTGCCGTTCTTGACCGCAACCCCGCCGCGCCCGCCAGGACCCGCCCCAAGCGCCCGCTCGTTGCGGAGGAACATGAGACGGTCCCCGGACGCCATCGCCCGCTCGCCCCGCTCAGTCTGCACCATCTGGTCCGGCCCTAGCTCGCCCGCCTGCCGCAGCCGGTCCCGCGCCAGCCCGTTCAGCTCCCCCACGTCCGCCCGCGTGTAGGCCAGGATCACCCGGCTCTGCTCCGGCGCTGCCGCGCGCTCGGCCGCCCAGCCGTCCACCAGCGCCGCCCGCGCCTCCTCCCGCGTGCCGTGCCCCTGCACCATCCCAGCCCGCTCGTAGCGTCTCAGCGCCGTGCCCGTGCGCGCCGTCGCCAGCTCCCGCGTGGCGTCCCGCTGCCAGCCCTCCCGCTGCCGCCGCACCGCGCCGATCTCCGCCGCACCGTGCCGCTCCGCCAGCGCCCGGAACGCCGCCCCCGCCTCGATGGCTTGCAACTGCTCCGGGTCGCCCACCAAAACCACCTTGGCCCCGGCTTGCTGGGCAGCGGACAGCACCCGCTCCATCTGTCGGCTGCCCACCATCCCGGCCTCGTCCACCACCAGAACGTCGCGCGCCGTCAGCTCGTCCCGCCCCTCCTTCCACGCCCATTCCAGGCTCGCCAGGGTCCGGCTCTCGATGCCGCTGCCGCCCTCAAGCCCCTCGGCGGCGATCCCGGACAGCGCCGCCCCCCGCACCCGCAAGCCTGCCGCCTCCCATGCCTCGCGCGCCACACCCAGCATCGCGCTCTTGCCCGTGCCGGCGTAGCCCACCACCAGCGCAAGCCCGCCCTCGCGAGTGACGTGCCGCACCGCGTCGCGCTGCTCCGGTCCCAGCGCCATGCCGCGCCGCTCGGCCGCGCCCAGCGCCGTGAACACCAGCGGGTCCAGAACACCGTGCCGCCGGTCCCCCGCCAACCCCGCCGCCGCGCCCTCCATCCGCTGCTCGGCCGCCACCATCTCCCGCGTGCTGAACCGCTCCCGCCCGCGCCCGTCCATACCCAAGCGCACCAGCTCGGCCGACGCTTCCACCTTTGCCATCACCGTGCCGAACTGCTCTGCCCCGTCCGTGTGCCGGTTCACGAACCGCGCCAGCTCCTGACGGGTGAAGGTGCTGTGCTGCCGCGTCAGCGCGTCCAGCGCCACCACCGGGTCAGCCGCGATCTGCTCCCCGTTCCGCCGCGCGATGCAGTCATGCTCGACCTTACGCTCCGCGTCCTCGCCCCGCTCCGCACGCCGCGCCCCTGCTGGGCCGATCTTGTGCTGCGGCTCAAGCGGGATGCCCTGCTCGGCGTAGCTGCGATGATCTATCCGCGCGTCGTGCCCCAACTCGGCAAGCCGCGCGTTCGCCACCTCCGCCCAACGCTCGCGCCAGCCACTCAACAATGCCCTGTCGTTCCAGTCTCGCGCCTTCGGCCCGAACCCGTCGCCTGCAACCCGCCGCATCGTCAGCATGACGTGCGCGTGCGGCTGCGCCTCGCCGTCCGCGCCTGTGCCCCAATGCACGTTCAGGTCCGCCACCATGCCGCGCGACACGAACTGCTCGCGCACGAAGTCCCGCGCCAGCGCAACCGCCTCCGCCCGGGACAGCTCCCGCGGCAAGCTGATCTCCACGTCGCGCGCAAGCTGGCTGTTGTGCTGCCGCTCCCTGGCCTCGACCTCGTTCCACAACGTCGCCCGGTCCTGCCATCGCTCCGGCGCACCCTCGGGCAGCATGATCTCCCGATGCACCGGGTCCGCCTTCGCCGTGAAATCGTGGTCGCGGTCCAGCCGCTCGTCGTGCAGCCGCTCGGCTGCGCGATAGGCGGCAGCCGCCACCGCGCTGCGGCCCGTGCTGCGCCCGATCACCTTGGCAGAGAAGTGGTAGAGCGCCACGCGGCTGCTACGGCTCGGACGATGTGCGGCGATGCACTGCACGGCCCAGCACGGTGCTTACGGTGCCAATCAGCACCAGAGTTGACAGCTCAAGATGCGGAGTGCCAAACCATCGGCCAAGTAGGTCCATCAGCGACCAGCTAAGCAGGCCGCCTATCGCGCCATCTCCTACGGCATCGAACCAGACCTCGGCCCCTTTCCACGTGCGCTCTGTCGCCATTGGCATCTCACTACTTCGGCCCGCAGCCTAGCAGCATTCAGCGCACGCCGCAACGCGGCGTATAAGCGCGCATTTCCTGATTTGCTCCGTTTCACTCCGCAACAGAAATGACGGGCTGGTCAGGCAGTTACACTGTTAGCTGTCGTCTTACCCGACGCTAGCGGTATCACTGGTTGCTTTGATCATGCAGCGGAGATAACGCTTCATCCCAAACAAACCGGAGCTCAGACATGGCCCGCCTCCTGCACATCCAAAGCAGTCCTAACCTCCACGCATCGGTCAGCCGCGACCTGTCCGCAGCCTTCGTTGCACACCACCAGGGAACCCACTCAGGTGATACCGTCGTCACCCGTGACCTGGTGACCACCCACATGCCGCACCTCGGCATCGACCTGCTCGGCGGATACTTCGGCAAGCCGGAGGCGCTTACCCCAGAACAGTCGCAAGCCTTGAAGCTGTCTGACGAGTTGATCGACGAACTGGCTGCCGCCGACCTGCTGGCGATCAGCGCACCCATGTACAACTTCTCCATCCCGTCGCAGCTCAAGGCGTGGATCGATCACGTCGTCCGGGCCGGGCGGACCTTCCAGTACACGCCAGAAGGACCCAAGGGCCTGCTGTCGGGCAAGAAGGCTGTGCTTATCCTGGCATCCGGCGGCGTCTATTCCGACGGGCCGTTCAAGACCTGCGACTTCCAGGAAAACTATCTCCGCGCCATCCTCGGCTTCATCGGCATCACCGATGTCTCAGTCGTACGTGCAGAGGGTCTGGCGATGGGAGAGGATGCTAAAGCTAAGGCAGTCGCAGAGGCACGCGATCGGATCGCAAAACTGGCCTCCTGACGCCAACAGGGAAGAGGATGCCATGGCCCGCAAACCACGGGACTTCGACGCCGAACTCCAGGCCCTCATGGACAAGGCCAAGAAGGTCAAGTCACAGAAAACCGTCCAGCTCGGCGAACTCGTCCAGGTCACCGGCGCAGACACCCTCCCCATGGAAGCCCTTGCCGGTGCGCTGCTGGCCGCCGTCGAGCAGTCCAAGAAGTCACCCGAGGCCGTCGCGAGGTGGACCGAACGAGGCCAGGCCGTCTTTCAACAAGGGGGCAAGCGGGGGAAGAAGGCCGAACCCCGCGACGCTGCTCCACAACCTGCAAGCGGCAACGGCACAGCTTAGCCGCCTGGCTGTCATGCAGACACGCCTCGAACGCGCCCAAGCCCGGCACGACACCCGCGATTGGGTCCAGGAACGACGCGCACGAACACGACAGCTCATCGAACTCGGCGGCCTCGTACAGAAAGCCAACCTCGTCGAGCTGACCGGCGATGACAGGGCCACCCTGCTCGGCGCCATGATGGAGCTAGCCGATCAGCTCAGGGGCGGACGGGATAGAGTGGAGGACCGCACCCCCCAGCAACTCGCCGCAGCATGGAGGCACCGCGGCCTGCGCGCCTTCGAAGCGGATAGGTAGGAAGGTGCGGCTTAGGATGACCGAAGCGAAAAAAGGACGCCTGGCCCGCGAGCTGGATACCCGCGTCCGCTACTTGCGCCTCACCGGCCTGAATGACACCGCCCTATTCCTCGCCATGGCCGACCGCATGGCCGACTTCAAGGCTCTCATGGACACCGCCGGGCCAAGCGGCATGGACAGCTTCGCCCAACGCCTGCCCGACCTGCGCCACTACGCTCAACTGCTCACTGGCATCGCCGCCGGCATCCAGGACGGTACCATCAAGGTGCCGAAGTAGGTGGCGGCATGACTAAGGCAGGATGGCTCAGCCTCGGCCTGGTCGAGGACGCGCTGCCGGTGTTCGAGGCCGGCGGACTAGGCACCGTCGAGGCTGCCAGCAGCGTCATCGTCGGCATCCCAAAAAGCGCCGATGGCCACCACCTGCTCGGCACCGCATCGTCATACGAGGGGGCCACCGTGATCGCCACCATCCTGCAGCTGCTCAACCTCAACTAGCGCACAGACAGTCTGGCCCACCTCATAGCTGTCGGTGAGTTGGTTGAAGATACGATTAACGCGTGGTCCCGGTCCTAGCTACCGCCGCCAATCCATCCGGCCAGCTTCGCCCTCAACCCTCGCGGGGCTGGTGTCAAGGGTGCTGCCAAGGTTTGAGCTGGTGGCGCTGCTAGCACGGTTTGCTGCTGCTGATGGGTTAGAAGTCGGGTCTGCGTCTCGGCCTGTTCGCGCCAACGGTCTCGATCCTGCCGCACGTCGTCTCGCTCGTCCCTGACCTCAGCCAGCATCTCCCGCAACAAGGCTAGTTCCCGATCCTTCCCAGCTATTGCCTCGGCTATGTCCAAGGTGGAACCGGGAACCACGCTAGAACCATCCTGCATGTTTCCCGGCTTATAGACCCTCGCCAGTTCTGCTGGGTCGATGCGCCATTGCCCACCCTCGTCCTTCCTCCCGCTAATCGTGCCCTTCTGTAAGGCTTTGAGGATCGCGGGACGTCCCTTCCCGGCCCATGCTGCGGCCTCGCTTAAGGTCATTTCCGGCATGGTTCCCGCCGTGTTCGGTGATGGTTCCTGTATTGACTACCGGAAACAATCTTGCGCTGCAAGTTATTCAAATATCGATATGTTCTCTCGGTCGTCCAACATATCCCGCGAACCCGTCCTGCTGTCCCGCTTACGTTCCTTGCATCGAGTCGCATCTGCCTCCCTGTGTTCACGGAGTTAGGCCGTCAAAGGCTAGATGACCCCCAGCCTTGGTCTATCTGTGTAAACCTTGCCTGCTACATCCTGCTGCACCACAAGCAGTGATGCGCCTCCTAACTCTGCCATCTGTCCCGGTCCTAGCCGGTCTGCTGCTGATCGCTGCCGCTGTGGTCACTACCCTCTACATCGCTCGCCATTGGCGCTAGGCTGTAAGCGGAACGGGGCGCTTCGTCAGCCCTGGCGTCCGAGTGCCAGGGTGGAGCCGTCTGGCTCCGCCTAGCCCGCTTCCCTGTCAGCCCGTTGTTCGACCCTGACCGGAGGCCAAGAGTCGAGTGGTCGGGACGCCCCTCGTCCCGACGCCGTCCAGCGGCTGCGGCGCGCAACGGAAGGCAAGGACCCACTCCTTGCCCATAGCGAGCACCATGGCACTTAGCCGAGCGTCGGCAGTACGAGTTATCCACAGGGAGGTTGCGCGCGCGCGCGAAGGATTCAAGGATTCTAAGGATTCAAGGATTCAGGCTTTTTAAGCTTTTGTTTTCACTCTGAAAAACACCTCGACCCCCGACTAATGGGGTGCTCGTCCCGACTAATGGGGTGCGGACCCCCGACTAATGGGGTGCGGACCCCCGACTAATGGGGTGCCCGATTTACGACCTTGAAACTAGTCGTAGGTCGGGGTTAGTGTACCGGGATGGCTAAGCCCCCTCCAGCCGAAAGCCTACCTGTCGGCCGCACTATGCGGGCAGCGCACCAGGCCGCGCGCACCCTGCCCAATACCGAAGTGGTTAAGGCAAGAGAGCTGGTCGAGGCACGGTTCGCCAAGGGGTCCTCACCTTCGACCGCCGCCCGCAAAATGCTGGCCCTGCTAATTCAGACAGCAGCCGGCGACGCCTGGAAGCCAGGACCGCACAGCGTTCTCAAGCGCGATCTGCGCGGCAGCCACAACTCAAACGACCGCCTGAGCGACGCCTTCGACGAGCTGCAAGGCACCCTGCTACGGATAGGCACCGTGGCCCCGGACGGGCGCAAAGCCGCCCTGGTCGCCCCCGTGGTGGCCTACCGCATCGAGCATTTGGAGGAAGACGACAAGGCCCGCGTGTGGTGGGAATTCAGCGAGCCAGCCCGCCGAGCCATGCAGGGCAGCGATCACTACGCCGCCATGAACCGCGCCGCCCTGCTCGCCTTTGAGAGCCGCTACAGCGTCACTCTGTACGAGCGTGGCTCCCTGCTCGTTGGCCGGCGCGACCCGCGCTGGCGCGGCACGGTGGACGAGTTGCGGGAGGTCATGGGGGTGCCAACCGGTCGCTACCGGGATTGGGGTGATATCCGGCGCAAGGTGGTGGAGCCGGCCTGTGCCGAGGTGAACCTGCTTGCTGACTTCGCCTGTGGCTGGAAGGTGGAACAGGGGCCGCGCAACAAGGTGCTGGCGGTAGAACTGTGGTTCCGGCCCAAGGACCAGGCCGAGCGCATGGCCGCGGGCCGCGAGCTGGACGGGACGAGGGACGGCCGCAAGACCCGGCGCGAGAGCCAGGCCGCGCCGGACCGGCTACAGCTCGATTTGGTGGACACCCTGGCCGCGTTGAAGAACGGCAGCCCGCGGTCCGCGGCGAAGTAGGAGGCTCTGATGCCGGATGGCTTGTACGAGCACGACGCCCTGGCCTGGGCCGAGCATCAGGCAGCCCTGCTGCGCCGGCTCGCGGCGGGCGAGTGGGTCAACGATGCCGTGGACTGGCCCCGGGTGATCGAGGAGGTCGAAGACGTGGGGCTGTCGGGGTTGCGCGCGTGCCGGAGCCTGCTGCGTCAGGCGCTGATCCACCTGCTCAAGCTGCATGCCTGGCCGGACAGCCCGGCTGCGATGCACTGGCGCGGCGAGGCGGGGGTGTTCCTGGCCGACGCGGAGGACTGCTTCACCCCGTCCATGCGCCAGCGGATCGAGCTGGATGCGCTCTACGCCAAGGCGCTGGGCCTGGCCCGGGAGGCGGCGGACGCGAACGGCGAGCCGCGCCCGCTGCCGGATGCGTGCCCCTTCACGCTGGGCGAGTTGCTGGCGGGCAACGTGGCCGGGCTGTTGGCCCGGCTAGGCAGCCCCGGGGAGGGGAACGGCTCCTGATGCGTTGTTTTCCGCAACGAACCTAGCAAGCATTCGCACCCGTCCGGCGCCTTTCTGGCGGGCCTGGATACTGCCCCCGGCCAAGTCCCCGCGCCCCTGCGCCCCGGTGCGGCCTCTCGCAACTTCCCCGCTGCTTCCGCGCAACTACGCCCGCCTTTCCATAATGCCGATTCGGCGTTGCTGCGGTGCAGCATGGGCAGCCGCTAAACCACGGCGGTCAGGCCGTCTGCGAGGTAGGCGTCCACGTCAGGACCTCGGGGGTTGACCAGCACATGACGTAGCCAAGCTTGGCGTTCGTGCGCCTGGACCGCCAACTCCCACACGCACGGCCCGAAGCCCTCCGGCGCGGCGTCATGCAGCGCCTCTGGCTGCTCCGCCGGCGCGCGCAGGTGACGGTGCATCAGCACGTCGCCGTGCGCCCACCAGTCCACGAGCACCCAGAAGCCTTGCAGCCCCATGTGCATGGTCAGCACGGCAACGCCGTGGCTGGCGCCAGCGCCAGGCGGCAGCGGCAACGCGGCCCTGGCCACCCGCTCCGCCGCCTGCACCGCAGCATCCGCCATCACGCCCTTCCTGCCGGCCAGCGTGATGACATACCGCTTCACGCGCCACCCCGTCTTGCCGCGGGTCGCACCTAAAAAGGTGATAGGTCGTGGCTCATACGTGTAGCCCTGTAGTCCCGGCAGGACGGGGATCGCCTGGTGCGCCATGCGCCGCAGGCTGCCACAGAGCTACACCACCCACCAACGATCTGCCGTGTTGCTGCGGTGCAGCACGAGGTGTTGCCGCCCTAATCCCTACTTCGCCGCGACGAAGTGTTCTACCAGTTGCAGGACGTGCTCGCGTGGAGAGGCATCATGGATGGCGTGGACTCCACCGATCTCATGCCGGCTACGGCCTACTTCAATCGCTTCGCAGCAGCCTTCAGCACCTTCGACGGCAATTGGGTTGCTGAACTCTTTGCCGCGCCGGTTGTCACGTTGGGTAGGGATGGCTCACTCGTGGGCTTGCCCACACGGGATGATGTCGTGCGCTACTATCAAGCCGCGTTAGATCGGTACCGCCGTGACGGCTGCTGCTCTTGCCGTTGGTCCGAACTCTCCGTCGTTTCGATGGGTCGCCGGAGCCTCCTAGCAACGGTGACGTGGGATTTGTTGCGTGAGGACGGAGCCGTTCACACACGCTGGCGGCAGTCTTACAGCCTCGGCCTACTTGGAGAAGGTGGGTTGAGGGCTTTCGCGGCGGCGTCGCACGCGGAATGAACGTGACTACTGCTCCAAAACGGGTTGCTCAGGGGTGGTTGAGGTTTTCTCGCCCCAGCACTGGGCTATATGGATTCTAAACGTGGGGACACTGGTGGCGAATTCAGAGTTGGCCATTTGTTCATGGGCGTCAGTGGCCGCCGGGCTTGCTTCTGCGACCGTTCTTGGCCCCTCAGCGGCCACCAGAATGACCAGCGGCAGCGGAGCCGCTGAATTCGCCACCAGTGTCCGTGGGTTTAGATTCCATACACCCTGGCCCAACCCATTACGGCAGCCTGTGTTCATCCGGTGGCGTCGAGCTGGCGTCAGGCTTGGGTCACGCCTCCTCCTTTCCAGACCCGTTGCAAGCCGCTACCAAGGGTGCCCGGACGTCAGGAGCCACGCGATGCCGGACCTTTCCACTCTTGCTCTTTTCAGCCTTGCCTGCCTGGCGCTTACCGCGACGCCTGGCCCA
>JAABUQ010012409.1_pt1 | contig 10593 bp, 9 predicted proteins | sample 5560001 | NCBI WGS metagenome assembly JAABUQ01 (sample SAMN10711888, study PRJNA513371) | rock metagenome | isolation source: Antarctica rocks | place: Antarctica: Victoria Land, Finger Mt nord | collected 2015-12-18 | reverse complement strand
CTGTCTCTGCGCATCCCCGGGTTGACCATCTTCGCCCCGTCGTCAGCCCAGGAGCTGCCGGTGATGCTGGAGACAGCGCTGGAGCTGTCAGGTCCCGCCGCGGTTCGATATCCCAACACGGCGGCGCGCCTGGTGCCGCCCGACTGCGTGGGTTCGGGGCTGTCGGCCCGCAAGGTGCGTTCCGGCGACGGGACGGTCTGCATGCTGGCTGTCGGCAAGATGATCGAGGCGGCCGAGGACGCCGCCTCAATTCTCCAAGCCGATGGCGTCGATGCCACCGTGTGGGATGTTCGCGTGGTCCGCCCCCTCGACCCGGCGATGATCGCCGACGGCGGCCGGCACGGTCTGGTGGTGACGATCGAGGACGGGATCCGCTCCGGCGGGGCGGGCTCGTTCATCACCGATGCGATTGCCGACCTGAGCGAAGCGCGGGTCAGCCCGCCGGTCCTCACGCTCGGGATCCCGACCGCGTTCGTGGCTCACGGCAAGCAGGAGGGCATCCTGGCCCAGCTCGGCCTGGACGGTCCGGGCATCGCCGCCGCCATCGCCAAGTCGCTGCCCGGGCGCAGCGATCTGGCCGGCGCGTCTGATGCCGCCGCCCTGGAGGCGCCCGAGGAGCAATTGGCCTCGACCGGAGTCAACGGCCGGACCCTCCTCGATCCCTGAGCGGACCCGGCGGTGGCAGACTGAGGTCAGCTACCGTCATGGCAAGGAGCGAACGATGGGCTTCATGGACCGGGTCCGAGAGACGGCTACCGATGTGGTCGCCTCCGCCCAGGATGGCATCACCAAGGGTCAGGCGAAGCTCGACGAGGCCCAGGGCAAGCGCGATGCCGAGGAGATGTTCAAGACCCTCGGCCAGGCGTACTACGTCCACCACGTGGGCCGAGCCGACCTGGGCCAAGTCGAGCAGCTGGCCGCCGGTATGGACGCCGCCATGGCGCCCATCGAGGCCCGGCTCGGGCCGGTGCCCTTCCCGGCGCCGGTGCCGGCGGCAGGCGGCGCCGGCCCCGACACCTCGAGCTGGGCACCTCCCAGCGACGCGCCCTCGCCGCCCCCCGGCCCCGGCCCGGCGGCCTGAGCCTCAGCCCAGACGCTCGACCTCGAGTGAGCCGTCCTTCTCGGAGGAGCGTATCTGCTTCTTGTCGAACTTGCCGACCGATGTCTTCGGCAGCTCGGCGACGAACGACCAGCGCTCGGGCACCCACCAGGAGGGGACCCGCTCCTTGAGCCACGCGGCGAGGGCCTCGGCGCTGATCTTGGAGTCCGATCGGCGAACAACGACGGCCAGGGGCCGCTCGGTCCAACGCTCATCGGCTACCCCCACGACGCTGGCCTCGGCCACCTCGGGATGGCCGGCCAGTTCTGTTTCCAGCGCAACGGAGGAGATCCACTCCCCACCGGACTTGATCACGTCCTTGACTCGATCGCTGATCTGGATGAATCCGTAATCGTCGATGCTGCCGATATCGCCGGTGCGCAACCAGCCGCCGTGGAACTTCTCATCGGCCGGGTCCTGGTAGTACGACCCCGTGATCCACGGTCCTCGCACCTCGATCTCACCCGTGGTCTTGCCGTCCCACGGGGCGATCTCGCCCGAGTCGGCGACGATGCGGATCTCCACGCCGGGCACGATCCGCCCCGTCCGGGCCCGCCACTCGACGCTGTCGGCATTCTCCTGGACCGGTGGCTCACTGAGGGCGCAGATGGGACTGGTCTCGGTCATGCCCCAACCCTGGATGATGCGAACCCCGAGCCGGTCGAAGCGTTCGATCATCGACGGCGGCAGAGCGGCACCACCACTGTTGAGGCACTTGATCGACGACAGGTCGGTACCGGGGTGCTCGTCGACGTAGGCGAGCAACGAGCCCCATATGGTCGGGACGCCGGCGGAGACCGTTGGCCTGGCCTTCTCGATCATCTGGGCGATGGGCTCGCCCTGCAAGAAGCGCGACGGCATGACCATGTCGGCCCCGTTCATCCAGCACACGTAGGGGTACCCCCAGGCGTTGACATGGAACATGGGGACGATGATGAGCGCTCGTTCCCGCTCCGAGAACACCATGCTCGACGCTGCGTTGTTGACCGCAAAGGCGTGCAGGAACGTCGAGCGGTGGCTGTAGACCACACCCTTGGGCTCGCCGGTGGTGCCGCTGGTGTAACACATGGCCGCCGCTGACCGCTCGTCGATCGGGGGCCAGTCGAAGCCGGGCTCCTCGGCCGCCAGCAGCTCCTCGTAGGACAGGACGGAGCCGAATGCGGTGCCGAGCTCGGGGGCCGCCGGTGCTCCGTCGTCGACAACAACCACGTGCTCTACGCCGATGAGCTCTGACGCCACCTTCGCCAACAACGGGGTCACCGTGGCGTGCACGATGATCACCCGGTCGGCGGCTTCGTTGACGATGTGGATGAGCTGGTCGGGGAACAACCGCAGGTTGAGCGTGTGGACCACCGCCCCGATGCCAGGGATGGCGAAATAAGCCTCGACATGCTCGGACGTGTTCCACATGAGGGTCGCCACCCGATCGCCCTCGATGATCCTGAGCCGGCGCAGCGCCGCTGCCAGTCGCTCCGTCCGCTCGGCCACCTCACCGAAGGTGACGGTGTGGAACCCCGTTCCGTCGAAGGTGAGCACCTTGCTGCGCCGGTGGACCCGCTGACCGTGCCGAAACAGCGAGGTGATGCTCAGATCGACGTCCTGCATGGTTGAGAGCAACGGGTCCCCCCTCGGGTGCACGGTGGTCGGATGCACGGTTTGTCGGCTCTGAACCTAGCGGGCGGTTTCGCACCCGTCCGCAGCGCGGCGGGGAGGGGCGGCGAGGGGGCAGGTAGGATCGGCGACGCCGTCCCTCTCCCATGAGCACTACCGCCCCCCCGATCGATTCCGCTGCACTGACGCCCGGTCGGGCGGCGCGGGCCCGGGTCCTCGTCGGCCATGAGCTGCGGCGGGCCCCGGCTGGGATCGTCTCGCTCGGACCGGCGCTGGTGGCCGTGGCCCTGGCGACCATGGTGGCCGTGCTGCACTGGAAGGGCGTCGACCAGGCTGCCCAGTCCTACCGGGTCCTCCAGGTCAGGACGCACGGGCTGGCCCTGTGGGACAGCGGTTGGTACGGCGGCAACTACCCACTCGGCTACAGCGTCGTGTTCCCGGTCGTCGGTGCGCTGGTCGGGCTCCCGGTCGCCTCCGCTGCGTCCGCGGCGGGCGCGTCATGGGCTTTCGACCGGTTGGTGACCCCCACCATCGGAAGGCGACCGCTGGGCGTCTGGTACTTCGCCGCGTCCACGATCCTGGCCGTCTCGATCGGACAGCTCCCCTTCCTCGCCGGCGAAGCCCTCGGGCTGGCCGCCCTGGTCGCACTGACCCGACAGCGGCGAATGGCGGCCCTGATCCTCGTCGTGACCGCCGCCTCCTGCTCGCCGCTGGCGGCCGCCTTCACGGTGCTGGCCTGCGCCGCCTGGTTCTGGCACCGCCGGGGCCAACGCCTGTGGATCGGAGTGGTCGCCGCCGCCGCGGTGGCGGTGATCGCCGGCCTGGGCGTGCTGTTCCCGGGCACCGGACCATTCCCGTTCCCCTGGGTCACGCTGATGATCTCGCTCGGCGCTTGTGCGGTGCTGGCCACGTCGCTGGTTCGGGCCACCCCGGTGCTGCGCACCGCTGCCGCCCTCTACGGGGCGGCTTCGGTCGCATCGTTCCTGATCGCCAATCCGGTAGGAGGCAACGCTCCCCGGCTGGCCGCAACGGTGGGCGTCCCCCTGCTGTTCTGCTTGGTCACCGCACCGGAGGCAACACCCTTTAGCACCTTCACCTCCACGCCGGCGTGGGCCGACCCGGGCCGCTGGTCCCTGGGCCGTTGGTGGCGGACGACCCTGACCGTCGCTGCCCTGGGCGCTCTCGCCGCATGGCAGTGGGGTCCGGGCCTGGGTGTCGTCACCTCCCCGGCCAGCGATCCTGCCCTGGCCGCGTCCTACTATCAGCCGGTCGTCCACCAGATCGAGGTCCGCAGCCACGGACCGGTGCGGGTGGAGATCCCCCCCACCCGGGACCACTGGGAAGCGGCATGGGTGGCTCCGTCTGTCTCACTGGCGCGCGGCTGGGAGCGCCAACTGGACATCGCCGACAACCCGATCTTCTACCAGCCCGGCACGCTCGACCCGGCCTCGTACCGCCATTGGCTCCTGGCCAACGGCGTGACCTGGGTGGCTCTTCCGGCTACCGCTTTGGACTATGCCGGCACCGACGAGGCAGGGCTGCTCCATGCCGGCGAGGTCCGGGGCCTGCACCTGGCGTGGTCTGACCGGGACTGGAAGCTGTGGCGGGTCACCGCCACCCCCGGCCTGGTCAGCGGTCCCGCCACCCTCGGCGACCTCGCCCCCGATCAGATCCATCTGACCTTCACTCACCCGGGTACGGTCACGCTGAGGATCCGCTACAGCTCGTTCTCGGCCGTCACCGACGGCACCGCCTGCGTCCGCCCGGACCCGGCCGGTTGGACGACGGTGAGATCCACGGAGGCCGGACCGGTCACTCTGGGCACCTCGGTGTTTACTCACCGCTCCTCGGTGTGCGCCTAGAAGTCACCGGCCGAGGACGACCGGGGCGACGGTCTCGCTACTCCGGACAGGGTTTGAGCCATGACGCCCATCATGGTCGCCGTTCTCTCACAGTGCGGCCGTCCGTGGCACCATGAGCGCATGCTCACTAGTGCTCTCCGTTGCGCTCTGACCGCTCTCGGCGTCGGGGTTGTCGGCACGCGCTGGTGTTGAGCCCTCCCGCCTTCGCCAGTTCGACCTGGCCCACGTACCACGCCACGCCCGACCGCCAGGGAGCCGACACCAACTACCATTGGGCGGCGCTGGGCTGGGAGGCGGGCCCACTCGGCTATCCCGTCTCCGACGAATATGCCATTCCCGGTGGGCGCCGGAGCAACTTCGTCTTCAACGTCATCAGCTGGAACGCAGCCACAGGGGTCGCGCTGGTCGGCGGCTGACGCCGTCTACCGTAGGGAAGGCGCGGTCAGGGGGACCGCGGAGAGGATGGAGATCCGATGGTTCTGCGCTCGTCGTACGCCCATGGCACCTCCGAACTGCCACTGCTCGGGGAAACCATCGGCGCCAACCTGGCCGCCACCGTCGCCCGGGTCGGCAACGGCGAGGCCCTTGTCGAGGTGGCGTCCGGGCGCCGCTGGACCTACGCCGAACTCCAGGCCTGGGTCCGCTCGATGGCCAAGGGCCTGCTGGCGTCGGGCGTCACCCCGGGCGACCGGGTGGCCATCTGGGCGCCCAACAACGCCGAGTGGGTGGTCACCCAGTACGCCACGGCTCTGATCGGCGCCGTCCTGGTCACCGTCAACCCCGCCTATCGGACCTCCGAGCTCGCTTATGTGCTCCGCCAATCGGGGTCGAGGACCCTCGTCAGCGCCACCGGGGTCAAGCCCGGCGATTTCCGGGCCATGGTCGACGAGGTGCGCCCTGACATCGACAGCCTCTCCGACGTCGTCTACATCGGCGATCCCTCATGGGATGACCTGGTGGCGGACGGCGCCTCGGTCTCCGATGCCGACCTCGACGAGGTGTCCGCCGGTCTGCGCTTCGACGACCCGATCAACATCCAGTACACGTCAGGTACGACAGGCTTTCCGAAGGGCGCCACCCTCTCCCACCACAACATCTTGAACAACGGCTTCTTCGTCGCCGAGCTTCTCGGCTACACGGAGACCGATCGGGTCTGCCTGCCGGTGCCCTTCTACCACTGCTTCGGCATGGTGATGGGCAACCTTGGCTGCACCAGCCACGGATCGACCATCGTGATCCCCGCTCCCCTCTTCGACCCGGGTGCCACGCTCACGGCTGTAGCCTCCGAGAAGGCGACATCCCTCTACGGGGTCCCCACCATGTTCATCGCCGAGTTGAGTCACGCGGCCTTTGCGGGGACCGACTTCTCCAGCCTGCGGACCGGCATCATGGCTGGCTCGCCGTGTCCGGTCGAGGTCATGAAACGGGTCATGAACGAGATGCACATGGGTGAGGTGAGCATCTGTTACGGCATGACCGAGACGTCCCCCGTGTCGGTCCAGACCCGCCCCGACGACGACGTCGAACGGCGCACGTCAACGGTGGGGCGGGTCATGCCGCACCTGGAGATCAAGATCATCGACCCGGCTACCCGCATGATGGCGCCGATCGGTGAGTCGGGCGAATTGTGCACACGTGGGTACTCGGTGATGCTGGGCTACTGGGACGAGCCTGAGAAGACCGCCGACGCCATCGACGCGGCCCGCTGGATGCACACCGGTGACCTCGCCGTCATGGGCGACGACGGCTACGTCAAGATCTCGGGGCGCCTTAAGGACCTGGTCATCCGGGGTGGGGAGAACATTTCACCGCGCGAGATCGAAGAGTTTCTCTACGGCCATCCCGACATCGAGGATGTCCAGCTTATCGGTGTGCCCGACGACCGGTTCGGCGAGGAATTGATGGCGTGGATCCGCCTTCGGGCCGGACGGCCGCCCCTGGACGCCGCCGCCGTCAGGACTTTCTGCGAAGGGCGCATCGCCCATCACAAGATCCCCCGCTACGTCAGGATTGCCGACGAGTTCCCAATGACCGTGACCGGGAAGGTCCGCAAGGTGGAGATGCGCCAGATCGGCATCCAGGAACTGGGCCTCGCTCCCTCCGGGGATGATTTGTAGCCCCGCCACAGTATGCCGGGCGGCCGGGAGTCAGTTGCGCTCGGCCAACGTGAGCGCGAAGTCCTCATCTGAATCGGTCCAGGTGTCGACGACGCCGAGGCCGGCTGCGGCGAGCTCGGCCGCCAGACCGTCGACGCGGAACTTGGTGCTGACCTCGGTCTGGATCTCCTCGCCCGCTTCCAGATCGACGACCATGTCCAGGTCGGTGATCTCGACGTGCTGGGCCCAGCGCGCCCGTAGGGCCATCTCGATGCGTGACGCCTCGGGCGACCAGCGGGCCACGTAGTCGAAACCGGCCGGGTCGAACGTGGCGCCGAGGGTGGCGTTGACCACGGTCAAGATGTTGCGCTCGAAGCGCTCTGTGACACCGTCCCGGTCGTCGTAGGCCGCCACCAGCCGGGCTGGATCCTTGACCAGGTCGGTGCCCAGCAGCAGGTGTTCGCCGGGATTTAGCACCCTAGCCACGTCGGCCAGCAGAGCGGCTCGCCGGACGGGGTCGAGATTCCCCAGCGTGCCTCCAAGAAGGACGACCATCCGCCCGGCGACGGCGGGCAGGGCATCGAGGTGGCGATCGAAGTCACCGACCACCCCCGCCAGCACCATTGCCGGATAGCGCGCCGCCAGGCTGTCGAGGGCGTCGCGCAGTGTCTGCTCGGCCACGTCGAAGCCCACGAAGCGCTCGAGAGAGCCGGCCGCCGAGAGGGCGTCGAGCAGCAGGAGCGTCTTCTCCGAGGTGCCGGAGCCGAGCTCGATCAGCGTCGTCGCCCCCGACAATTTGGCGATGTCGTCGGCGTGAGCTTCGAGGATGGCCCGCTCCGTGCGGGTCGGGTAGTACTCCTCGAGGGTGGTGATGGTCTCGAACAACGCACAGCCGAGAGGGTCGTAGAGCCACTTGGGGGGGATCCACCGGGGCCGCGACGACAGGCCCGCGGCCACGTCGGCGGCGAAGTAGCGGGCCGAGTCCTCCGGGGTCAGGCGGACGACGAAGGTTGGGCTGGACGGGTCGGCCATGGGCCTCCTTTCAGCCTGGGCACCCTGGCCACCCTAGAGGGCCGCAGCGGCGGCTGGGGCGTCCGCCGGCGGCCCCGGGCGGGTCAGCGGCGGCGGGGGCGGGTAGGAGGGGGCAGTAGAGAAGCTTTCGAGCTCGTCGCTGCGCCCCAGGAGGCACTTTCCATGGTTGATGCCCGGCTGGTGCCGGATCCGACGGTCTTCGTGCTGTTCGGCGCAACCGGGGACCTGGCCCACCGCCTGGTGCTCCCGGCGTTCTACCGGTTGGCCCAGGCCGGGCTGCTCCCCGAGGACTGGCGCCTGGTGGGAAATGGCCGCGGTGACGTGTCCCACGAGAACTTCGCCGAACGGGTGCGGCTCAGCCTGGAGGACTTCGGCCCCAAGCCGGAAGACGGCCCCTGGGAAGAGTTCTGCTCCCGCCTTCGCTTCGCCGGAGGTGGCTTCGACTCGGACGACCCTGGGAGCTTGCTCGACGTGCTCGGCGAAGCCGACGACGACCTTGGCGGCTCCCCGCAGCGCGTCCACTACCTGGCTGTCCCCCCCAGCGCCTTCACCAGGCTGACGGCCGGCCTCGGTGAGCACGGCCTCGTCGAGCGGTCTCGCGTCGTCTATGAGAAGCCGTTCGGCACGTCGGCCTCCTCCTTCACGGAGTTGGACCGCCTCGTCCACTCCGTCTTCGACGAGAAGAAGGTCTATCGCATCGACCACTTCCTCGGGAAGGAGGCCACCCAGGACATCCACGTCATGCGCTTCGGCAACGGCCTCTTCTCCGGGGCGTGGGACGCCAAGCACATCGAGGGGGTCCAGATCGACGTCCCCGAGACGCTCGATGTGAGCATGCGGGCCGAGTTCTACGACGGCACCGGCGCCATCTTGGACATGCTCGTTACCCACCTCTTCCAGGTCGCCGGGGAGGTGGCGATGGAATGCCCGGAGACACTCGACGCCGAGCACATCGCCGAGGCGCGGGAGCAGGTGATCGGCGCCTTCCGCCCGTTGGCACCCGACGAGGTGGTCCTGGGCCAGTACGAGGGTTACCGTGATATCGACGCCGTGGCCGACGATTCGCGCACCGAGACGTTCGTCGCTGCTCGCCTGTGGATCGACAACGAACGGTGGCAGGGCGTGCCGTTCCTGCTGCGCACCGGCAAATGCCTGGCTGCCAGCCACCAGCGGGTCAGCGTGCTGTTCCGGGCGCCCACCGACTGCCTCGACGGCGTTCCCGTGTCCGGCAACGTGTTGTCCTTCGAGCTCTCGGGCGACGGTGAGATCAACCTGAGCCTGGTGACGAAGGAGCCCGGGCCGACCTCCACGTTGGGTTCGCTCGACGTCAACCTTCCGCTCGGCAAGGTGTTCCACACCCCGGCCCTGCCGGCCTACTCCCGGCTGATCCACGATGTGCTGCTCGGCGACCGGTCCCTGTTCACCCGGCCCGACGGTCTGGCGCACGTGTGGGAGGTCGCCGGCCCCATCCTCGGTGACCACCGCCAGCCGGTCGCCTACGACCGAGGCTCGTGGGGGCCGAAGGAAGCGGACGATCTGGCCGGGCCCACCGGGTGGCTGTTGCAGAACGGCCGCTGAAGGGTCCTCAGCTCACCTCGACGGTGACGTCGTCACCGGATACGAAGCAGACGTGGCCGGCCAATCGTTCCATCCCTTCTTGGGGATGCTCGTAGCGCCATGCGGCATCGACGATCGGCCCACCGGAGGCCCGTACCGACTGGTAGCGGGCCTGGCCCTTGTACGGGCAGACGGTCGAGGTCTCCGTCGGCGTCAGCAGGCCGTCGTCGAGATCGGCCACGGGGATGTACCACTGGGTCGGAAAGCCGGTTTCGTCGACGGCCAGAGGGCGGCGGGTGGAGGCCACCACCGCGCCGTTGACCGAGATCGTCACCGTCCGAGAGCTCCGACGGAGGTCCACCCGGTGGAACGGATCCTTCGGGTGGCCGAGGACCTCCTCGTCCTCCTCCCACCACGATGTCAGCTTCTCGAGATCGGGGGCCAGCAGGTCCGTCAACGGGGGGGCGTCAGGCAACGGCTCGGGATACTCCCAGAAGGCGTCGGGCACAACGCTGTCACCGACCCGGAGGTTCCAGTACCGGGCGTCGCCCTTGAACGGGCAGTGGGTGGAGGTCTCGCTGGGCTCGAGGAGACCGAAAGCCACGTCGGTGCGCGGCAGGTACCAGCGGGGCAGCATGCGGGTCTCGTGCAGCATCCGCGCCGAGGTCGACGACGCGATCTCCGTACCTGCCACCTCGCCCCGGATCCGCTGCGGGAGCAGGTGCAGGTACAGCAGGTGGGCCGGCTTGGCCGGGATCTCGAAGTTGGCGTGGCCCCCGGTCGGCCGGCCGAACGGAGCGATGGAACCGAGCGTGAGTGACATGGGCTTCACCCTAGGATCTCCGCGACGATGCCGAACCTGCCGATCGTTGTGGATTGCGACCAGACCCAGCGGACCGGACTCAGGGGACCGGACTCAGGGGACCGGACTCAGGGGACCGGACTCAGGGGACCAGGCGGGCCCAACCCGGCCAGGAACGACCGGATGGTCCGGCTGGTCCGCTCCGGCATCTCCAACTGGGGGACATGACCGCAGTCCTCGAAGGTCACCGAGACAGAACGGGGTAGGGCATCGGTCACGTGCCGGGCGAAGCCGGCCGGTACCAGCCGATCCTGCGCCCCCAGATGAACAATGCCGGGGTGTCCATCCGCGGCAGCCTGGTCCAGAACCCGGCCTGGCCGAAGGCGTCGTCGAGGTAGAGCTGGCGGAGAGCGGTAAAACGCGACTCGGTGGTCACGCTTGCGGTAGCAGCGGACGAACTCGCCGGCGGCCGAGCGGTACCACGTCGGTGACAGCCGCTCGGGCCGAGCGAACAGGCAGCGGATCCCGGCGACC
>JAABUQ010012408.1_pt1 | contig 10594 bp, 5 predicted proteins | sample 5560001 | NCBI WGS metagenome assembly JAABUQ01 (sample SAMN10711888, study PRJNA513371) | rock metagenome | isolation source: Antarctica rocks | place: Antarctica: Victoria Land, Finger Mt nord | collected 2015-12-18 | reverse complement strand
AGAGGGGATGGTGAGGTAGGAAGGAATGGGGGGGAAGGGGGGGATTGGTGGTGTAGGAAGGAAATCCGAGGGGAAAGGGGCAAAGGGATGCGAGGCTGATTGGATTGGATTGGGTTTGTGTGGTTGTTTTCGCAAGGGACACTGGTATTTAACTCGCACGTGCTCGATCGAGGATGCAGTGTTTGTCTCATGCGTTTGTAGGGCGATGGGATCTTGTCTACCTCATAGCCAGCGCTTGCCGGTATGCCATGTTTGCTTTTCGTACACTCGTCGAATCGATACCTGTCTTGCTCGCGCGGGGTAGTTGTTGCTACATCGTATACATAAGTAGCCATGCCTGCTCTGTTCCGTAGCTATGCCCGTAGCTATGCCATTCCATAGTCCATCAGAAGAAAATGCAGCTGCTCTGTAAATAAGTCTCCCTTTTCCTGCTTCCCTCCGTCCCCTCAAACTCTCCTCGCCTTGCCAAGGCAAGTCGTTGGTGTCAGTTGAAGCGTGGACCAGATACTACCATACCCTCTAATAGAGCACACTCTGTCTCCACCGATCAATCATGTCCCTCCGGCCATCCCCCGCCTCCACCCCCCTACCCCGCACAATCGGATGCAGTTGCCCTCCTCCGCCATTATGCCCCCTAGGCGGCACACCGACCCCTGCGGCCATAGGGACCTGGCCCAGTCCCGCTTGCCGATTCATATGCTGTGCCCAGGGCGTATTCCGCGTCTTGGGCGCTGGCGCGAATTTCAACTCGTTGGAAAGTGTGCGCACGCCGGCGCCGGCGGCGGGGTGCGCGGTTAGGATGTCGGCCATGCTGCGACGGGTGGTCATGGCGGGGCGGGGCTGGGTTGGGTTGGAAGTGTTATGTGGTTGGGTTTGGGTTTGGGTTTGGGCTTGCAGGCGAGCGCGACATTGGGCTAGTGTTTCTTCTCCTTGGTCGGCTTCCACGGCGTTGGCGGTAGTGGCGGCGGGATCGGTGGGTTGAGGTTCTTCTGCAGGGGAGATGTCGCCAAATTGGGACATTAATCCGGAGGAGAAGTCGGTGCTTACGGGGCGGTGGGAGGTTGGGATTTGGGTTGCTTTGAGGCGTTTAATGCGTTGGGCGAGGGTTTCGTTCGGGTCGTCGTCGTCGTCAATTTCGTCCAGAGGGCTGGCGAAGTCCGGAGGGTGTATGCTGTTGCGGTTGTCGAGACTTTGGTTTCGAAGCGAGACGTCTTCGCCGCGAAGGCGGGCGCGGCGGTGGCTGAGTGGTTCGTTGTCTTCCATTACGCGTTGGGCAATGAGTCCTAGGGGTCTGTCTTCGTCGTAGCGTCGAAATTCCGTTTTCCGGCCGGGGTAGAGCATTCCCAGTGGAGTTTCTTCGTCGTCTTCGTTCTCCGGCCCAAGATGGGGGACCTCGGGGTCTTCCCAGGCGAGAGTCGTATGTTTCTGTCTTCTTGATTGTTTCTGGACATGAGCGACAGCATCTAACTGAAGCAGGGTTGAGTGCATCCCGTCTGGGAATGCTGTTGCTGCTGTTCGATTTCGAGACTTCTGCTGCTGCTTGCGTAATTGGAGCTCAGCCAGAAGGGTGGTGGGTTGTCCACTGAGCTCAGTCGCTTCATTTTCACCCTCGGGCTGCTCGTCGACATCTTCGGCGTCGTGGAAGTCATTCTGCATGTCAAACTCGGCCGCGTCAGGGTGCTGAAGAGGTGCGTCTTCGCGGTCGATGTCAGCTTTATCAATTTCGTGATACTCCTCTGCGTCTTCAAATTGCTGGGCATTGCTCTTTCTTCTACTGAATGGATTGCCTAGGCTCATGATACTACTGTTGCGTTTCTTGCTATCGTCAAGTAGATCCGCGCTACTGCTTCGCTTGGTGAGGAGGTTGATGGTACTTCTCCTTTTCTGCGGTTCAAGAGGTTGAGTGGAGGCACGATTGGCCCTTCGACTGACAGGAGCTTTCCCGTAAATTTCTGCACCAGCACGACCTACGATTGGATGGTCTGTAAAAGCACTCACAGGCGCAAAGGCAGAGGCGTCAAGTATGCTGTCTAGAGTCGCAACAGCTGACTCGCCTTTGACTTCGACATCTTGTCGCACAGCTGGGTAATCAAAGAACATGCTAGCTCTCAGCTGAGGAGGTAAATCTGCCATTGTGCGACGTTTCTGCTCCCTTAGCCGAGGAGGTAGGTCATCTTCTGTAGGAATCTGTTCTTCGCCTGCGATTCCGTCCATGTCTGGCAGCCAAGCAGCCGACTTTCGAGCGTCCGCTGGCAGGTCGCCCAACATCTCGGAGCGCCGCTTATCTCGTTGTGGAGCTGCCGGCAGCCTCGATAACCTTTTCGGTAGGTTCAGCATCATTGGCACTGGCGCTGGGTAATAGACCATGTTCTCGCCTGGGGTGGGCTCTAAGAAAGATTGAGGTCGTCCGAGCAAGTGGCTGGATCTCCGGCGATTTAGAGGAGCTTGTTCGATCGAGGGTTCTGCTGGATTAGCAACAGTATGCACACCATCGAAGTCAAGAAAGAGACCGTTAGCTTGCCGAGCTGTGTCTGTAGAGGGTCGAGGTTCTTGCATATCGTCGACGGGAAGTAATTCCCGCTCTGCGTGATCTGGCTCTGGATCCAGATCCTGCGATAAGGGGATCTCAACGTCGTTCAGATTGTATTCTTGCCCGTGGTTCATGACTCGCAGAGCCCGAGTAGGGGACTCTGGCTGTGGTACTAGATTGGCGAAACGCATGGATAGGGGCGAATCGAGGGGTTTGCCTTCTTGCTGAGGTTCGGTAACCTGGGTGAGGCGTGCTCCTTGCGACATCGATCTTTCTTTGACCGAATTGTGGTGCGACCTCGACCCTGATCGCACTGAGCTTCGAGGCGAGGCAAAGTATGCCGCAGGGGAAAAGCCACCTGATCTTGCCGCAGCATTGGTGCCAACAATGGAACTCGACGCGTGAGAGCCGTAGCCGTAGGAGACTTGACGACGTAATGGCGGGCTTGGCAATCTTTCGTCTGTCTGCGAATTCATAATGGATGATCTCCTGCTCTCTGATCGCTTCTGCTCCAGCTTCATCTTTCTCAATTCTTCACCAATATCCGACGACATGCTCAATCGCTCGGCACTTTCCTCCAACCGTTCGATATTGCCAACATACGCGCCTTGTATGGATTGCAGATCGGGTGTTGGGTGTTGCAGAGAAGTTGAGCCATGGCGAGACACTGTGCGAGGCTGTTCCATGGTATCTGAGCCTGGAGAATGTCGAGATTGATTGGGAGATAGCGGTTGAGAGGGCGATTTGTGCAGGTGATGCCCGATAAAGGGAGATTGAATACCGGACAATTCAGATTCTGATGGAGAATGCAGCTCCATCTCACCAATGGCATTATACGCCATGCTTGATGGTGGAGATGGTGGCAATGAGTTGTGGAGGGAGAGAGACTAGAGAGACACGAGACCAGGAGATCTATCGCATAAATAATACCAAATAATACGGCTTGATACCACTTTAAATAGATACCTTACCTATCCACTTTAGCGTAACGGTCGCTTAATCCTGGGCGCTCGCCGCTCTCGACGTTGCAAGGATTAATCTTGGCCTGCTCTTGGCGTATTCTTGGCGTGTTCTAGAAGCCTTCACACTTACCTCCATTGAGTTACCATCCTTACCGTCTTTCATTCTTCCCGAGCCATACCATGATAACGATACCCAAGTAGTTACCTATCCTTGCTGACTTGCCCATGTTCTGTCTGATTGGTGTCATTCATCCTCTGCATCATGCCTCGATTCAAGATGAGTTCCGGCCGTGATGACGAGTCCTCGGACTCTGATCACAGAAACAAAAGGCGGAAGACGAACCAGATGCGCCAACCAGGCCAGAATGGCACCCCGAATTCGACCTCGGCTGGTGCTCCCCTCAGCAATCCAAATTCATTTGCGGCGAAGATGATGGCAAAAATGGGATACGTGGAGGGGCAGGGTCTGGGTGCTTCAGGACGAGGGAGATTAGCCCCAATCGAAACCCAGCTGAGGCCCCAAGGAATGGGCCTTGGTGGTGTCAAGGAGAAGACCAAGCAGGCGAAAGAAGAAGAGAAGAGGGAAGCCGCTTTCCGTGGAGAGGCTTTAGAAGACTCGTCTGAGGAGGAGAAAAAGAGAAAACGCAGGTTGAAAGATAAGAGAAAATCCGGAGCTACAGGTGGGAGTAGCACCCCTGCGGCCATATCGAAACCTAAGTACAGGACAGCGGCCGAAATAGAAGCATCTGCAGAAGGCCTGGAAATTCCGAATGTTCTCAAGTCGATCATCGATGCCACAGGCAACGAGACCAAAGTTCTAACCTCCGTTGCTGGATTGATGGCTACCCAGCTCAACCTTGTACCAAGTGAGACGGAAGCTATGAAGCTCTCTCGGATAGCTCAAAGGGAGTCTGTAGCATTTGCTGACGAATGGAGGGGTCTGCAAGAGAGAAAAGAATTTTTCGACCTGCAGGAAGCAGAGCTTCGAACAACGATGGGCAGACAGGAAGATGAAGATCGTGCTCTTGATCAACTCATTACTGCTATCGAGGACTTGGAACACAACGAGGCTGGCAAAGGTACAGATTCGTCGAATTGGGAGAGAGTCATCTCCAAGTTGGAATCAATGGATCACCACCTAGGCGACCAAGATAATGTTTTTGATTTGCAAGAGATCGTGGTCGCTGCCATCTGCCCCCTTTTCAAGCCTGCTATGCAAGAATGGGAGCCACTTGACGATCCTGAAGGTGTCTCTGGGTATCTGAAGAGGCTTCAAGATGTTCTGGGCGTAAATCCAACTTCCAAGAGTTTGGAAATTGCCTTACAGAACGGCACCACCTTTACAAAGCCCCAGAAGAAGTCAACCTCATACTATGAGACTCTGATATACACCCTTTGGCTTCCTCCGGTCAGATCTGCCATCACCAAATGGGATGTTTACGATCCTTCTCAGCCACTTGCTCTCATCGAAGCCTGGAAACCAATACTCCCAACTTTCATCATGGCTAACGTCATCGATCACCTTGTGGTCCATCGCCTCGCGGAAGCTGTAGCAGCATGGAAGCCCAGGAGGTCAGGCAGTGGTAGCACGCGATCTCTTTCACCTCACACGTGGCTCTTTCCTTGGCTTCAGTATCTTGACGAACAGCACACGGAAACAAAAAGCTCTACAGGTCTCATGTCAGATGTGAAACGCAAACTGAAGAACGTGCTTTCTACTTGGGACTTAGGTAGCGGTGTACTCCCTGGGCTAGAGAATTGGCAAACGATCTTCAAGCACGAACTGCCATCAATGCTCTTTCGATATCTACTTCCAAGGCTTGCGGAATACTTGTCTGTCAACTTCGACGTTGATCCTGCAGATCAGCAGATGAGACCGTTGGAGAGAACGCTTCAATGGACGCCATACTTTTCGATTACCACAATAGCACAGCTTTTCACCGATGTTTTCTTCAAGAAGTGGCATCACATTCTACATCTATGGCTTGTCAACAACCCTGACTACAGCGAAATCATGCAGTGGTATCAATGGTGGAAGCAGCAATTAGAACAGCGGCTTCCACAGGGCTTCAATGAGATATCTACTATCGCATCTGAGTGGGAGAGTGGTTTGAATATGATCAATGTGGCAGTCGATGCTTTTGAGCAGGGCCTTGATGTCGCTACTCAGATACAGGCATTCGTCACCGAGCATGATGTGGTTGAAGTGGAACAGGTCCCGGAGATCGAAGCACCAATAACTAAAGCAGTGGAAACACCTACCACGTTCAAGGATGTCGTCGAAGAATGGTGTGCCGAATTTGGTCTACTCATGTTCCCATTGAGAGAGGCGGATCTACAGACGGGCTTGCCTCTGTTTCGAATCACTGCCAGCGCTACCGGTCGCGGAGGCGCTGTGTTATACCTCAAAGGTGATGTGGTCTGGGTCCGTGGCGCTACATCAGCAGGGATGCAGAAGAACACGTTTGTGCCGATGGGATTGGACGATGCATTAGCTGCCAGGGCGGAAGGGAAATGATGGTTATCAACTGTTCCTGCGAAGGATCTTGATTCGGGTAAGAAATGCCTTGAAAAGAGTGTAATGATGCTAAGAAACTTATCATATCACACGTCCGACTGATTGATGCCTCCTTGCAAACTCTTTGGCATCATCCTACGCGAAGCGGAGGTCCTTCGTCGTGAGCACACAATACCACCAACGTTCAAATCTCGAATTATCAGCCTATGGTCAAAAGTCACAAGCCATCATCACGCCTCATACGAGCCGAAAGGCGCCCTCCCTTCTCGATGAGTCCATTCTATATATATGAATGACTTAGCGTTCAGCCACCAAGACTTCAGTCGTCTTTATGGACTCCGCTCAGCTTACTGAAGCAGCAATGATTAATACGTATCTCGCAATGCGTTTGAATCCAGTATCACGGAAGCATCTGCCACGAGCATCATCCCCAGCTGCTTCTTCCATCATTTCGTTTTGCGTTCGAAGCCTTTCCTTTTCCTGAATAGGTGACTGTTAGCATGAGAATTCTGAATACCTGCTCGAGCTACATGACTCACGAGAATTCCGAGAATTTGAGAAATTTCTCCACCACTTCTCTTGTCGTAGACCTATACAGTCACCTGTTTGCTCTCCTCTATTCATTTCTCTTTGTAGACCTATATACTTCCTCTTTCCTTCTCTATTCATCATCCATTCATCTCCTGCTTTTAAAGTCATAAAATCCTTCCATCCAGCCAACTCCAGATTTTCAAACATCATTTCCTCCTTGACATCATCATCCATACCAGCATACTCGAACATACATTTCGGTCATCACTCCCAAGATGTCCGAAATATCTCAACATATCTCCAGGGTCGTCCCCAACCTCAGAACCCGTGACCATATCACTCAACTAAGATACGACATCGCCCCACCCGACTCCCGTATCTGGATCCCCGACCTCACAAACCCACCTACTGGATGGCGTCAGTGGGTGCAAGTTCACCGCCGTGAAGCCTACCGAGCGCTTCTAGCGAGGCCTGACGGCGAGCCAACTGACGACGAGATGCTCGAGATCATCGAGCGTGAGCGGTCCCTCGGCTCGGCAGACCTGCTGACCGGCTCCACGCCCTTGCATTTCTTCGCAAATGCCTATACTCGGCCAGTTGGGTCGCCTGACCTCCCCGCCCCTCCCACGCGGCCGGCCCATCACCCTGATCACCCCCGGACAAACGGGTCACTCACCTCCGCTGTCCTTCCTGTGCGAGCGGCCGACCCCGCTGAGGCCAGGGTTCAGAGGGCTTGGAGAGCTATGGATCGTTCGTTGCAGCAGCCAAGGGTCAATGAGATTGCACGGGAGTCCAGGATCAGCTCGCCGGGCGGTTTTCGCCCAAGGCCGACTGGAAAGGAGAATTGCCGTTCCGGATCAAGACTCAGGCCGCGGGGTGGGATGCGTGGGTAGGGAAGGGAAGGGTCGAGGATGGGGATGCTGTGGAGCATTGGGAGTGAGTTGAGACTTGCAAATGTATAGGCAGTATGGAGAATATCAATGCGTTTTGCTGCCGATAAGCGAGAATCTGCGAAGAAGGCAGAGAGGTTTATTATGGCTTCTTTCCTTTAGATAGTTTGAAAGGCTGCATTATTGTTTGGAGAACGTAAGTGGTTCTAGAAACCTTTGGTGGTGTTTTCTAATTTCAAGAGTTAAATAGGTCATTTGGATGTTCTCTGTTAAAGACTTTAGTTTTCCGAATTTTGTATCTACTGAGAAGACTGATATCGTATGAGGGTGGAAAGAGAGAAAAGAGGAACGACGGGAAGAATAGAGGCTACTGGCGGCGAATACCGTATGGCAGGTTTTGCCGAGATGTGAACTAGCGCGAAAAGATGATCTCTCACGACTTTCTCAACATCAAGACCTCGTCATTACTAACCGACCTTTGTCAATATGTTTCTCTGTCTGTGAGAAAACTTTTGCTTTCTGCTTTCATTTGATTCCATATGTACACGACTTTCCTTTTCGTCCTTTGACGTCTTACTCCCAATCCAATCATGGCCTTTCAGGCTCCAGCTACGGTCAGCACACGCCATCCTCGTCTTGCCTAACATATTCTGAATAGATCTTTATACAGAACGTTGCTGCCCTATCTACCGATCTGTGGCCGTCAATGAAGGCTACTCTTTGTGCTCCTCACAGACTCTGGTCTAAAACGCCTCAACCCAGGCCCTCCAGCCGTGGGCAAGAAAGGGCTGCCTCAACATTATCTCCTAGTCGAGACAATCCAGTACGTCGGTCCGAGTCAAATCATTTTGATATTATTCTGATCTTACAGATCTCCTCAAGTCCGCTTCCGACGAGCGAAGTGCCAGACTGCCTTACGAGTGTTCCTATGGCTGCCCTCCGGTCCTTCAACATCAGTGGTACAACGTTTGGCGGAGTTGGTTTGTTAAACAAGGCTTCATGTACATCGAAACATACGTGCATACAGCGCTCATGCTGATGATCACAGTAACATCAGCATTTCGTTCTGCAAGTCCGCTCTTTGTCACCCGTCCACCTGTGACCAAAAATGCCCGATCATATTCTACGCTCCTGGTCTTCCGCCTAGCCCGCAATGGTAGCTCCGGCAAAATGCATACACCCAATACATCTCAATGGAGAAGCCTTTTTGGTGGGGCATCATCCCAAAATCTGCTTGCCCACATGGAACAAACCGCCAACAACAACCCTACCAGCGCCACGGCACAAAATGCCTTCTACTCAGCGTTACTGCGTGCTGATATGCCAGCGATACTAGTTGAGAGATATCAGACAGGGCGGTATGCTTCGAATGCTGCCTGCGAAACCACCTACCAGCGCGGCCTCGAGAGGCTGGCAAGAACAGAAGGGACAGCGACATATGGGGGTGGGACCCAGATACAAGGAGGCAACAGTATGTCAAATGATCAACTTCAAGCCATTGGGCAAGCAGTTGCAGCACAGTCAAAGGGTGGGCAAATTGCAGGACCGAAATTTGGATCGTCAGGCACAGGCAACAGGGCAAGCCCATTATATGTCGTGGTGGAAGAAACAACGAGTGGAGTGATCTTTAAATGGGCTAAATTTATCATCTACCTCGGTCTTTTTGGCTATTTGGCCTTGATCGTCGTCTCTGCGGCCGTCGAAATGTCTGGTGCTTTGCGGCGAGTCGGAGGCACCAATACGAATGAGGCTCAAGCTCAACACCAAACCGTGCGTTTCACTGATGTACATGGCTGTGACGAGGCCAAAGAGGAGCTCCAAGAGCTCGTGGATTTTTTAAAGAACCCGCAGAAGTTTTCGACCCTTGGTGGCAAACTGCCCAAGGGCGTTTTACTCGTTGGGCCTCCTGGAACTGGAAAAACTCTACTTGCCCGCGCAGTGGCAGGAGAATCCGGCGTCCCTTTCTTCTTCATGTCCGGCTCCGAATTCGACGAAATCTATGTCGGAGTCGGCGCCAAACGCGTCCGTGAGCTCTTCACAGCTGCCCGCGCCAAAGCCCCCGCAATCATCTTCATTGACGAGCTCGACGCCATAGGCGGCAAACGCAACGAGCGTGACCCAGCTTACGTGAAGCAATCGCTTAACCAGCTCCTCACCGAACTCGATGGCTTCTCCCAAGACACCGGCGTCATCATCCTCGCCGCAACCAATTTCCCCCAACTCCTCGATAAAGCCCTCACCCGCCCCGGCCGCTTCGACCGCAACGTCATCGTCGACCTCCCCGACGTGCGTGGTCGCATCGCAATCCTCAAACACCACATGAAAAACATCAAATTATCCCCCGAAGTGGATCCTTCCCTCATTGCGCGAGGCACCACTGGCTTCTCCGGCGCCCAGCTCGAAAACCTAGTCAACCAGGCCGCCGTGCGTGCCTCGAAGAACAAAGCCCTCACGGTTGACATGCTCGACCTCGAATGGGCCAAAGACAAAATCTTGATGGGCGCCGAGCGCCGCTCTATGGTCATCCAAGACAAAGACAAACTCATGACGGCGTACCACGAAGCCGGGCACGCCCTTGTGGGCATGTACACCCCAGCCGCCACACCCGTTTACAAAGTCACCATCATGCCCCGCGGGCAAACCCTGGGCCTAACACAATTCATGGACGAGATGGACACGGTGTCCATGTCGCGCGCGGAGTACATCTCGGCGATCGACGCGGCGATGGGGGGCAAAGCCGCCGAGGCGATCGTGTACGGCGAGGACAACGTCACCAGCGGCTGCACGAGCGACATCCAGAACGCGTCGCGGGTGGCGTGGGCCATGGTCACGCAGATGGGCATGTCCCCCTCGCTCGGCAACGTCGATTTCTACAACTACCACGACTCCCTCTCGGGTTCCACCAAGATGGCCATCGAGGCCGAGGTGCGCCGCTTCGTCGACGAGGGCTCCGAGCGCGCATACGCCCTCCTCCGGGAGAAGCGCCACGAGCTCGACCTTTTGGCCAAGGCGCTGGTGGAGTATGAGACGTTGACTTTGGAGGAGATGCGCGCGGTGGTGAAGGGGGAGAAGCTGCAGAAGCTGAGTGCGGTTAAGGGCGTTGGGATGAAGTTGCCCGAGTTGGTCTTGCCGGCGGGGATTGGGGAGGGGAAGGGGGGGGGTG
>JAABUQ010012407.1_pt1 | contig 10594 bp, 4 predicted proteins | sample 5560001 | NCBI WGS metagenome assembly JAABUQ01 (sample SAMN10711888, study PRJNA513371) | rock metagenome | isolation source: Antarctica rocks | place: Antarctica: Victoria Land, Finger Mt nord | collected 2015-12-18 | reverse complement strand
TCCCCGTCGAGGTCGGCGGCACGACGGTGAACCGGCTGTGCGGCTCGGGGCTAGACGCCGTCGCGCACGCGGCGCGTGCGCTGATGCTGGGCGAGGCCCAGGTCTACGTGGGCGCGGGCGTCGAATCGATGAGTCGCGCGCCGTGGGCGATGCCCAAGGCCGAGCGCGGCTTCCCGACCGGGCACGTCACAATGTACGACACAACGCTGGGCTGGCGTTTCGTCAACCCGAAGATGGAGGCCCTGGGCCACACCGATGCACTCGGCATCACGGCCGAGAACGTGGCGAACGGGTTGCACCGCGTGCGCCCGGGCCACGGCGAGGAGGACCGCGACTCCGTGGCCGAGACTCACCGCATCAGCCGCGAGGACCAAGATCGGTTCGCGCTGCTGAGCCACCAGAAGGCGATTCGCGCCCTCGACGCCGGGCGCTTCGACGACGAGATAGTGCCTGTCCCGGTGCGCACACGCCATGGGGAGACGGTCGTGGTCGGCGACGAAGGGCCACGCCGCGACACGTCGCTGGAACAACTGGCGGCGCTCAAGCCCGCGTTCCGGCCCGGTGGGAGCGTGACGGCAGGCAACTCCAGCGGGCTGAACGACGGCGCCGCGGCCGTCCTGCTGGTGTCCGAAGACTACGCCCGCGCGCACGGCCTGCATCCACTGGCCCGCATCCGTAGCATGGCCGTGGCTGGTGTCTCGCCGCACGTGATGGGTATTGGCCCGGTCCCGGCCACGCGCAAGGCACTCGAACGGGCGGGTCTGACCCTCGACGACATCGGGCTGATCGAGCTCAACGAGGCGTTCGCCGCCCAGGTGCTCGGCATACTCGACGCCTGGGGCCTAGATATGGACGACCCCCGGCTCAACCCCAACGGCGGAGCCATTGCGCTCGGGCACCCGTTGGGCTGCTCGGGCGCTCGCCTGCTGGTCAGCCTGGTCCACGAAATGAAGAGGCGGACGGATGTGCGGTTTGGTCTGGCCACGATGTGCATCGGCGTGGGCCAGGGTATCGCGATGGTGGTCGAGCGCGTCGACGGGCCACGGCGCTAAGCATGTGCTCAGAAATCTGGCCCGGTCTTGTTAGGCGTGATTCGCCCGAGAAATCGTGCCGAACTTATGGTCAGGCGCTTAGTATTACAACGTTAGGACGAGCCTGCGACTAAAGTCGCATGGCAAACCACGGACACTGAAGTGTCTCAAGACGCGCCGTCCCACGACTTTAGTCGTCGCTCTTTGCCATGCGACTTCAGTCGCAGGCGGATCCTAACGTTGTCGTATTAGCATGAGCAGCGCGACGACCATGAGGGCGCAGCCCGCGCCGCTGACCCAGAGGCCGACGGCAAACTGCGGCAATTTGGGCTGCGCGCTCAATTGGTACTCCGTGAGCGCCGTGGTGTTGGCGTTGATGTAGGCCGTGACGTCCAGGTAGAAGGCCACACACGTCCCGCACGCCACTAGCGCCGCGCCCAGGCTGAGCCAGTGGACGCCGTCAGCGCGCGCCGCCTGGTTGCGGGAAAGGACGACGAGCAGGGCGCACGTGGGGATCAGCAGCAGCCACGGCCGCGCGTCGAGCAGCTTGATGCCGAGACCATTGCGCACTTCAGCGAAGCCCGCGGCGTCGAACCCGGACACGGAGATTGTATTGATCAGGCCGTGGATGGTCAGCCAGGGCAGGAACAGCCCGGCACAGGCCATGGCAGCGCCGATCACCACCAACACGGCGACGGACGGCGTTCCCATGGCCTGTGACGTGTCCCCCTGCCGGCGCGCGCTTGGCAGCGCAGTCGGTGACGGCTGGGGCAGGTCGCCCTGACCCGCCCCGTCTACCTTCACCGACCACTCGCGCGCGGCATTCCCCTCCGGCGTGTCCTACATGGCAATGTCCTCCTCGACATCAGCCATCCCCATGGCAATAGGTGTATTGAGGCGAACTCCAGCGGCGATCCATGTCTAACGGTGTGGCTTCAGCAGTATCGACATGTGCGCCGTCGCCAGGCTATCCCTTCCGCGCACGGTGACCGATAGGGCTGCTTGCACCGGCCGCGCCGGCCGGTACGCGATGGGAAGCCGCCCGGTCAGGCGTCCTTGCCGGCCCGTCGTGCTGCGCATAGTCGCGGCATACAGCACGACCACGCGGACCACGCGCTGGCGGTGCTTGCCCTTGCCGACCAGCACCGTCCGCCGCCCGAAGACCTGCAGAGTGACGGTGACATGGGCGTTGGCAACTGTTCTGATCGACACGCTCAGCACGCGGGCTGACGGCAGCATCAGCGCGGTCACCGCGATCGAGGGATGGCTCGTGGTCACCGGCGTCGGCGTCGCGCTCACCGGCTGAGGCGTGCCTCGCCCCGGCGAGGGAGGCGCTGGCGCGTCCGTGGGCAACGCCGGCTGAGAGTTGCCGCCCGGCGAGGTCGCGGTGGCGGCGGACGTCATCGTTGCCATCGGTATGCCTGTACTTGTCGGCGCTGGTCCTCCTGCTGATGTCGCCGTTGCCGGAGCGACAGGCGCCGGGTCCGCCGTGGGCACGGACGCGGGGATGGGTACGGATGCCGCCGTGGCTGGGACGGATGTCGCCGTGGCTGGGACGGACGTAGCCGTGCTTGCCGGCGAGGTGGGCGTGGCAGTCGCAACGGCCGGGAGCATCAGCGTATTGGTCGCGGTCGGCGGGATTGGCGTCGCAGTAGCGGTCGGCGGGATTGGCGTCGCAGTAGCGGTCGGCGGGACTGGCGCGGCGCTGGGGGTAAACGTTGCAAGGGACGTGTTCGTTGCACTGGGAGGCATGGGCGTCACGGTCGCAGTCGATACGGCAGAGTTAGTCGCTGTTGCCGTGGGCGCCGTTGTCTGCGTCGCCGTCACTGCCGGGACGGAAGTGCTCGTCGCCGGAATCAGTGTGGCCGTCGATGGCATAGGGCTAGCTGTGTTCGAGGGTGTGGCTGTCGCGATACTCGTCGGAGATATCGGCGTCGCGGTGACAGAAGGGCTTGCGGTACCTGTCGGGGACGCAACCGTTGCGGTTGCCGGTATCGGCGTGCCGGTCGCCGTATCCGATGGGGTTGCCGTGTTGGTCGCTGGAACCACCGTGGTCGATGGGGTTGCCGTGTTGGTCGCCGGAACTGCTGTAGGAGTTGCCGTGGCAGGTAAAGGCGTCGATGTTGCCGATAGTGGGTTGAGCACGAATTGCTGCGTACTATACGTCAGAGGCGATCCCCCACGCGTGCTGTAAACATAGAGGGTATGCGTTCCCAGCGCGACGCCATTCATGTTCGCCTGGATCGAATAGCCGCAATTGTTGAATTGCGATCCGTAGACATTACCAACATCGGTCCGTGGCCCGTGGACAGTCGTCGAACCCACCAGGACGCCTCCTTGCCCAGCCTGTCCATCGAGATACAGGTCCACCTCGTCGACACCGGACCCTCCGGTCGAGGTGGCGTCGATGGCCCATCCGCTCACGGGAATCGTGCCGTTAGCATCGGGCGTCGACGGGCTTGTGTTAGACGGGGCGTCGATCTTAATAAGATAGGGGCTGTTCAGGTGGTCACGCGTGTCGATGGTGAATTCGGTGATGTCTACTGCCGCGGCGCAACCATTGAACCCATCGCAGCTCGTCAGATAGGCGGGCACACCGCTAACGATCTTGTAAGTCGCGTCATCGTGATCGGTAGCGCGCAGCAGAGTACCATCAGTCGGCCGCGAATTCAGCGCGAATCCTGTCCCCGCCACACCAGGATCAATCGGCGCCAAACTGGCGATAGTCGCCGCATTAACGTTGACAGCGCCCGGACACCCGTCGATGCCCTGTGGCTGACAACTGGATAGTAACAGTGGGGCGCCGCCAGCGATACGGTAAATGTCACCGCTTTCGACAGCTCGCACGAATGTTCCATCGGACGGAACTTGCCGCAAGTGATCTAGGTTATCGATCGTGTACTGGTTAACCGTTACATAGCCACCGCATCCGCTTAATTGGCTGCAGTCGCCGATATACAGTGGCGCCCCACCGGCGACTCGGTAGATGTGGCCGCTTTCTGCAGCCTGTAGGAACGTCCCATCCGTTGGTACAGATGCATAGTCATTGAGATTTGCGACCGGCATAGGCGACGGGCAGCCACCAAGTGGAGTGCAGTCAGCGATGTAGAGCGGAGCCCCGCCAGCGATACGATAAACATTCCCATTGTACTGAATAAATGATGAGTCAACCCCGGTGGCGGAATTGAGGAGTTCACTACTAGCACTGAAGGGGTTTTGCCCACTACTTGCCGTGCGGACCTGTCCGTCCTTTGTGGCTGTGTTACCGTGCGTGTCGAAGACCCAGCCATTGATCGACAACGACGTTGTGGTCAGATCCAGAGTGGCTTTTGAAGCAGAGTAGAATCCGAGAAAGATGATTGGCGCACTCGAATTCGTACATCCGGTCGCTCCGGCTCGGCCCAAGAATTGGCCAGCCTGAACACGGTCGCCGTTGGAAAAAGGAAATGTTTGGTCAGCCATATGATAGTACGCGACATAGAGCCCACTATCCAAGTGCTCGATTACGCGCCAGACTTTGACCTGGTCATAACTCCCACCGTAACTTACAATAGGTCCATTCGGTGGTGAACCATCAATTGAGGATGGACAGTTATCTATTTCGCTTCCCGCATCCGCAATTGTTCCACTATCGGCTGCCACAACGGCAGGGTCGGATTGATCCGGGAAAAAGTCGAGGCCATTGTGCCCTCCGGTGATGATATTGTGAGGCGGCGTATCGTAGTAGCAAAAGTTGCGACAGGGGAGGAAAGCTAGTGTTATGGTGGTGGAGGCGGAGTCTTTTAGTGGTGACATAGTGATATAGCTAGCGCGAACGTCCCCACTGGTCGTACTAAACATGGCTGGCCGCTGGTCAGTGCTCTCTACATGTTGCTGAATCGATAGGGCGGTATAGCTCCCCTCGACCGGCGACAAACAGCACGCGGCTGCACAAATCAACACAGCGACTCGAACGATGGACCAGTTCTTGGCTAGCCGGACAGGTCGTTTGTCATTCATGCTTTCATCCTCCCGCGTTGACATTAGATATGAGACCAGTGTCTATGACTGCGTCTCGGCTGACGTAGATGTCGATGAGATCGCGCCCGTTCAGGAGCCAATGGTGAAGGAGCCCTGGGCCACGCCCCCGCTCACGGCGACGACCAGCGCGACGCCATGCACGCCCCTGGGTACGTGCCAGGTGTAGGTGTAGTGGCCATCGCTCCCGGCGCGCATCGGCGACGTGACCAGGGGAGCACCGCTCGGGTAGGTGACGACGAGGGTGACGTAGGCGCTGGGTTTGGTGGTGATAAGGGCGGTCTGCTCGCCGCCGGCGCCGATGGACGGGAAGGCCAGCATGAGAGTGGGATTGGACGCTTGGGAGCCCGCAGGAGGTTGCGACGGAGCGGGCGTAGAGCCTGAGAGCGTCACGGCTTGTGGATTCGCGAGCAGCAGATCCGCTCGACCCCCTTGGATCCACGTGGCCACAAGTTTAATGATGGTGTGCCCGTCGAAGGGGACGGCATCTGGAGCCGCTGGAACCCCTTGTTGCACCATAAACGTCTTATACAGTGCGCCGTCTCGGTAAACGGACAGTTTTGCCTTTGCTCCATCTGAGACATCACTGTCGTTGAAACCCGAAACGAAAGTGATCGCGTTGTAGCCTGGAAGGGCTTGAGAGTTTAGGGTGATGAATCCAGTGTGACCATAGGTTAGGTCGATTTCCAAGCTCGGAGCGTAACTGATCCCCGTAATCTTTCGCGAACTGTCATTGTAGGTCACCCTTGACCCTTGAGATGGGCTGCTGATCGCGAAGAAATCAGCAAGGGTTAGTGGCTTTGGAGCCTTGGCTTCTACCACAAAAGCAGGACCCAGCGCGCCGAGCGCCACGCCCACCGCTACCATACCGACGACGAGACAGCGTTGCAAAAGTCCCCTGTACATCCCTGTCTTCCCTTTCCTGGCACGGTCGATCGAGCCGTATGCTTAATAACGTATGACATCGTGTTGCGCTCTATGCCAGAGCGAAGCTAGACTAACACACTTTGGCCGCCCGCGCACAAAGTTGCATAATTTTGGTCCGCATTGGTCGGCGAACCCTCCTCAAAGATGCGCCATCGGACTGCTTTGTTCGGTCCCAGCCAGCCTCTGCTGACTCGTGGCTCGCAGGCACGGGCGACTTGCGCCACCAGCAGGCCAACGTAACATCAGTACACGCCCGGGGGTGCGCCACTTTTTCGCGCGGGTCGCGCCGTCTCCCTTGGGCAGCGGAGCGAGCCGCCGCGAGGACTGCGGCCCTCGGTCGCCCGCACCGCCGCGCTAAACGACCACCGACGACCGGCGCCCGGTCCGCGCGGGAACGTGCCGCGGGGACCGCGGCGGTCCCAGTAGAAACGCCTCTGTCCCGCAGCGCGTAGAAACGCATCCGTCCTACAGCGCGAAAAAGTGGCGCGCACCTACACGCCCGTCAACAACATATCCTGGCAGCGCCATGGTATGTCGAGACACTTCAGTGTCCGTGGTTTGCCATGCGACTTTAGTCGCAGGCCGCCAGCCGCCAGCCGCCAGCCGCCAGCCGCCGTCAACGTGAACTCTACCTGCCCGCATCGGCGTTGTCGAGGCACTGACCGGCACTGACCGGCACTACGCGTGTCATGGCGATGACGTGCTACTCTTTTCCCGCACCGATGCGCTATCATGAGAGTCAACACCACGCTTTCCACTACTCCATCGGCTGCTCAAGCGATCGTGTCACGAGGAGGACGTCCCCTTGAACAAACCCGATCTCTCCGCCCTTTCGCACGGCGAGGCGCTGCGCTACTTCCGCAAACACGCGTCCTTGCGGCCGCATGAGCTACCCGCGCTCGATCACGGAACCGGTCCCCGCGCCCTGCGGCGCTCCGGCCTGACTCAGGAGCAACTTGCCCATCGCGGCGGTCTCAGTGTCAGAACGATCAGGAATATAGAAAGCGGGCAAAACGTCCCCGAAGCCGAGAGTGTCCACGTGCTGGTCAATGCGCTGGAGCTGTCCGAGGAGCAGCGGACACTGTTTGAGGCGGCGGTCGAGCGTGAGCGCGCCCGACGTCGGGAGCGGGGACAGGACGAGGCACGGGAAAGGGAGCGCGTCCGGCTAGCCAGGACGGGCAATCTGCCGCCGGCGGTGACCGACTTCGTGGGGCGCGAGGCGGAGGTCGCGGCCGTCACGCGCGAGCTCGAGACGACGCGCCTGCTGACGCTGACCGGACCGGGCGGCTGCGGCAAGACGCAACTGGCCCTGCGCGCGGCCGACGAGCTGCGGGGCCGCTATGACGGCGGCGTCTGGCTGGTCGCGCTGGCGGCGGTGGACGACGCGAATCTCCTTGTCCCGACCGTGGCGCGCGCGCTCGGCATCGGCGAGAGTCTGGGCAGCGACGATCCGCTCGCGGTCCTGGCGGGGTTCTTCGCCGCCGCTCCAACCCTGCTGCTGCTCGATACCTGCGAGCACCTGATCGACGCCTGTGCCGCGTTGGTCGAGTCGCTGCTGGCCGCCTGCCGGTCGTTACACATCCTGGCTACTAGCCGCGAGGTGCTCCACCTGGTCGGCGAGGAGCGGCCCTGGCCCGTCCCGCCGCTCGCGTTGCCGCCAGCCGGGGCCGAGCCGTCATGGCAAGACCTGGCGCACTATGACGCGGTGCAACTGTTCGCGCGGCGCGCCTATTACGTTGCGCTGACGGACGCGGACGCCGCGGACGTGCTCCAGATATGCCGGCGGTTGGACGGCCTGCCGCTGGCGATCGAGCTGGCCGCCGCGTGCAGCGCGATCCTGTCGCCGCGACAGGTGGCGCAGCGCCTCGACGAGCGGTTCAGCTTGCTGACGCGGGGCCGCCGCACCGCGCCGCCCCGACAACAAACCCTGCGGGCCACGATGGACTGGAGCTATAACCTCCTCCCGGAGCCCGAGCAGCAGATCCTGCGCCGGCTGGCCGTCTTCGTCGGCAGTTGCACCATTGAGGGGGCCATGTCCGTCTGTAGCGACGGACCAGGTCATCTGGACACGCTGGACACGCTGCTGGAGGGCATAGGAGAACTGGGCAACAAGAGCTTGATGCGGTCTAGCGTCGACACCGTCACGGAGCGCCGCTTCGACATGCTGGACACGATCCGCGCCTACGGGCTGGAGCGGCTGGAGGCGAGCGGAGAGGCCGAGGCGGTCCGGCGGCGCCACGCCAACTACATCGTCACCCTGGCCCAGCGCATCGCGCCCCAACTGCTGGGTCCCGAGCAGCAGGACGGCCTGAATCGCCTGGAACTGGAGTACGGCAACGTGCTCGCGGTCGTCGATTGGGCGGCGCGCGGCGGGCATACCGAGACCGGCCTGCGCCTGATTGGGGCGCTGCGGCGCTTCCTGCTGCTGCATAACCATCTGGAGATCCGTCCGCGCCTGGAGGCGCTGCTGGCGGACGCCGCGCGGGCTGAGCCGGCCGTCGATCTGGCCGTGTACGCGGCGGCGCTCAGCGCGGCGGGCGCGCTGGCCTACCGCCAGGGCGACTACTCCCGCTCCGCCGAGCATTTTACGCGCAACCTGGAGCTCCGGCGCGCTCAGGGCGACCAGGCGACCATCGCCGGCGCGCTCAATAACCTGGCAAATGCGTTGGTCGAGCAGGGCGAGTACGAGCGAGCCAAGGCATACTACCGGGAAGGCTTCCGCTTGCACAAAGCGCTGGGCAAGGACTCCCGCACGCCTCAGGAGATCGCAGTGAACCGGGGCAATCGCGCCGACCTGCTCAATAATCTGGGCAACGTCGCGCTCCACCAGGGCGCCTACCGGCGCGGGGAGTTGCTCTATCGGGCCAGCCATACCATGTTCGAGAGTGTGGGCAACGAGGAAGCGGCCACCGACGCGCTGCACAACACCGCGCAGGCGCTGCATATGCAGGGCAAGCTCGACGCGGCGGCGCGCGGCTACGAGGAGAGCCTGACCCGGTACCAGCGGCAAGACAACCAATGGGCCATCGCCGCCGTGCTCAACCACCACGCCGATCTGGCCCTGGCGCGGGGGGATATCGACCGGGCGACACGGCTGTGCCGGGAGAGTCTCCAGCTGCGGCAAGGCTGGCTGGATCGGCAAGGCATCGCCTCGTGCCTCAACACGATGGCGGCCGTCGCCTGCGCCCGGGAGCAGTGGACCCGCGCGGCGCGCTTGTTTGGGGCGGAGGCGGCGCTGCGCGCGTCCATCGGCGCGCCCCTCGCCCTCGGGCAGCGCGATCGTCAGGCAGGATACGTGGCCGCCGGACGCAAAGCCCTGGGCAATCCAGCCTGGACAAGGGCCTACCTGGCGGGTAAAGCACTGTCTCTTGAGCAAGCTGTCGCCGACGCACTGGAGGTTTCCCATCCATGAGTGCGGTACCGGCGCCGACGTTATCGGAGGACATGTGGGCGGAGGTCAAGGCCGCTCTGGAGGCATCCGGCCTGGCGCCTGGCTCGACGGAGTATGGCGTCCTGGCCGTTTTGTATGTCGAACGACGCCTTGAGATCACCACCAAGAGCGCGCGGGCAGCGGTCGCGCGTGTGTGGGAACAGAGGTGGGGCAGTCTGCCCAAAGAACCCGCGATCAGCCAGCGACGCAAGAAATTGAAGCCTGTGCGGGAGACGGCGCTACCACTGGCCGCCGACGGCGCCTCGCCGGAAGAGGCGGTGCTGCGCGTCGGAATGGACGACGCGTCCTGCGCCGCGTTCTGCGAGCGGTTGCGCCGGGACCACGGGCTGCTGCTGGAGCCGTTCCACCTGGAACGGGCCCTGAGGCGGGACGGACCGAAGCCGCTGGCGCCGGCGGTGCTGGCCGTCGTGCTCGATCACCTGCGCTCCGACCCTCCGTCAGCCGCCGCGCGGCGGTTGGCAGTGCGAGGGTCGCCGCGGTTCGCGCCCGCCGGTCCCGTCGCGCCGCTCTCGCTCACGGGGACGGCTCAACGGTTCAAGGACGCCCTGGCCTATCAGCGGCGGCTGCCGGGCGAAGCGGGCGTCTTCGCGCTATGCCTGTGGTGTCTGACCGCTGGGCGCCCACACGAGATCGACGCGCTGGCGGACCGCGTGCGCGACTGGGTCAGGCGCACCATCGCCACGGACCCTGCCAGTTCCGCCTGGGACGTACCCCTCACGTTGACAAAGGCCTGGGCCGAGGTCACGCGCGCCGCGTACCTGGCGCGCCCGGCGCGGAAGCGGCCGTCCGTACGCGCGCCAGCGACCGAGTGGTCGTGGCAGAGCCTGGGCGACGGCGAACGGACGGCCATCGCTACCCTGGCCGCGGTTCCCGGCCGCGAGTGGAGCGTCGCGCGCCTGGAGACACTGGCCGCCGTGGGCAGGGGGACACTCGATGTGGTGGGCATGGTCGAGCGCGGGTGGCTGGTCGCCGTGCCGGGTTCGGGACACGAGCAGACCTATACCTGCCCGCCCGATGCGCGGCGCGTGGTCGCGGCCCTGAACGGGTCCCGCTTGCCGGCGCTGACCGGGCTGGTACGCCTGTGGCGCGACTTGCTGATCCCCCGTCTGCGGGACGACGGCGCCACGGGGGCGCTGCCGCACAAAACGCTGCGGGCCGTCTTCGACGA
>JAABUQ010012406.1_pt1 | contig 10594 bp, 11 predicted proteins | sample 5560001 | NCBI WGS metagenome assembly JAABUQ01 (sample SAMN10711888, study PRJNA513371) | rock metagenome | isolation source: Antarctica rocks | place: Antarctica: Victoria Land, Finger Mt nord | collected 2015-12-18 | reverse complement strand
GGCTAACATCGTCTTGCTGCCGGCGGCCACCAAGCTGAAGCTGCGGCTGCAGCATGCGGTGCAGATCAAGGAATTGATGCTCGAAGGCGTGGTGAGCATAGCGGAAGGTCTGAATCCGAAGCTGGTGCGCAGCAAACTCGAAGCGTATCTGCGCGACAGGTCCTATGGGGAGCCGCAGGGCGAGGACGGGAGAGTCCGGTCGGCCTCGCACCCGGTGGCGGCTCAATAGGCGCGCGCTCCCTAGGACGACGGCTCTAGAAACATTCCGGCATGCAAAGGAAAAAACACGCTTCACCCGAGAATCACGAACGCTGGCTGGTCTCTTACGCGGATTTCATCACGTTGCTGTTTGCGTTTTTCGTGGTAATGTTCGCCTCGAGTCAAACCGATAAGGCACATGCCAAGGCAGTCTCGGAGGCGATCAAGAAAGCGCTCGACAACGGGGCGCTCCAGACGCAGGTGGCCGCCATTTTGGGCGGCTCGGCGGACAAAACGGAAAAAGGCAACGCCATGCTGCATGGTCCGGGCGGAGCCCGCACGAAGCTGGTGCAAAAGGACGCCAATCCTCTCGAGGCGGTGCCGTTGACCAGTCCGATGAAAGTATTGACCGACAATTTGCGGGAAGAGATCGCGGCCGGAAACATTCACTTGAAACTCGAGGCGCGAGGCCTGGTGATTGGACTGCAAACGGCGGCCTTCTTTCCGTCGGGCGGCGACGGCGTGGCGGCCGACGCCTATCCGACCATCGCGAAGCTGGCGGCGGTTCTCAATAAGGTTCCGAACTCGTTGCGCCTCGAAGGGCATACGGATTCGATTCCGATCAACACGGCGCGCTTTCAAAGTAATTGGAGCTGTCGGCGGCGCGCGGCATCGCCATGCTCCGCTTGCTCAACGAGAGATACGGAGTGGATAGCCAAAGGATGGCGGTGGTCGGCTACGCCGGCAACGCGGCGGTGGATTCGAACGACACGCAAAAAGGCCGCGAGCGGAACCGCCGCGTGGACATCGTGATTGTCAGCGATTTTGGCATGCGGGCCGAGCCTCGGGAGGCCGGGCTCGCAGGGGAGCGCGAAGGAGGCGCAAACGCCACGGGAAACCGATAAGAAAAACCAGCCCACGAAAGACAAAAACAAAAACTAGAACATGTCAGGGAGGAGTACGACATGTCTGTAGCGGCGATGGAAGCCGCGGTAAACAGACAAGCCGGGCAGCAAGGCACGGCGCGATTTTTTTAAGACTTAGCAAAGGATAAGACCATGATTTCACTTCAAACAAACACAGATTCCATCGGCGCTCAGAACAATCTGAACACCAACCACAACTTTCAAAGCAAAACCATTCAACAGTTAACCTCCGGTTTCCGCATTAACAGCAGCGGCGACGACGCGGCCGGTTTAGCGATAGCCAACAGTTTGCGCGACAGCATTGCGGAGTTGACGCAGGGTGTCGCGAACGCCAATTCCGGCGTCGCCCAGTTGCAGATCGTCGACGGCGGCCTGAGCAACATCTCCACCATTCTGGACCGTATGAAGACGCTCGCGACCCAATCGGCTTCAGGAACGTTCACGGGCGACCGTAACACTCTGAACAAGGAGTATCAAGGGTTAATTTCGGAAATCAATCGCCAGGCGTCCAACATCAATCTGAACTCCGGCGGTACCTTCAACCAAAGCCTGAGCGTGTACATCGGTGGCGCGAATACCGCCGCGAACGCGACGGTCAATATCGACCTGAGCGGGGCGAAGAACGCTGTCGATGCGACCAGCCTGGGACTGTCGTCGACCACCGTGGCGGGCGCAGGCACCAGCCTGACGGGCAACGCGCGGAGCCTCACCACTCCTGGCGCGACGTTCGTGACGGGCGCCACCAACCAGACATTCACATTCAACGTCACTTCGGCCACCGGAGCCACCTCGACCGTGAGCGCCGTTATCACCGCCAGCGCGGGCGGCAGCTCACTGTCGACCGTACTCAACAGCTTGAACAGCACGCTCAACAGCAGCGGCATCACGGCCGGCACCGACGCGAACGGCAAACTGCAGTTTACCGGTTCCAACGCCTTCACGGTATCGGACTCGAACTCCGCCGGCGCGGTCACAAACGGGCTGAGCGACTATGCGGCCTATACCGCTGGCGGCGGCGTGGGAGCCGGAAAAACGGCTAACGGCGCCAACTACGTTGTGGACGCTTCGAGCGCCACCGCGGTCGGCACGGGCGGTGAAACCCTGAAGTTCCAAACGTCCACCGGCAACACCGTGAGCGTGAACCTGGCAGCGGCCGCGACGGTCGCGGCGCAGATTACGGCCATCAACACGGCCACGGCCTCCTACGGCATTACCGCCACCGCCGGCCCGGGCGGAACGGGAATTTCGTTCCAGAGCGCCAACAGCTTCACCATCAACGACGCCAACGGCGCCGGTGCGGGCGGCGTGTTCAACGGCGCCGCGAACGCGACCAGCAGCAACGCCGCGGCCGCCCCGACGGGCGCTCCGAACGGCACGGCGGCCATTTCGGCCCTCAACCAAGCCATCCAGAATCTCGGACTTGTCCAAGGTTCGATCGGCGCGGGCGAGAATAAGCTGCAATACGCCATCAACCTGGCCTCCTCGCAGATCGCGAACTTCTCGACGGCTCAGAGTCAGATTCGCGATACCGACGTCGCGGCGGCCGCGGCCAACCTGACCAAGGGGCAGGTTCTGACGCAGGCCTCCATCGCCGCCATGGCGCAGGCCAACTCCGAACCGCAGTCGGTTCTCAAGCTCCTCGGATAAGCGAGAGGCTCCCCGGGACCGGTCTCCTAGCGAGGCCGGTCCCGTCTTTTTTTTGTCGTTTTTTTTAGGTATAGATTATGTCGACCACCACAGCCCCGTTTACCGGCGGCAGCGCGTTTGCTTCCTCGCTTGCTCAGACCGTCGCTCGCGCGATCAGCTTCGCGGCGCTGCCCATGCAGCAATTGCAGAATCAGCAGAATGCGATTCAGAACCAGCAGGCCGAAGCGATCGCTCTCACCACCAATTTTCACGCACTGCAAACGGCGCTCGACTCCATGAACAGCGCGGCCGGCGGGAATGCGTATGCGGCGATCGTCGACGCTCCCACGGTGGCCGGCACGACGGTTGGCGCCGGGGTTTCGGCGGGAACCTACTCCCTCAATGTCTTGAATACCGGCAGCCATACCAATACTCTGAGTAACACCGGCCTTACGGTCGTCACGGACCCCACCGTGGGGAATATCGACCCCAGTAAGACCTACACGCTCACGGTCGATAACACGACGTTTAACATCTCGAATACCGGGAGTTTGAACTCCTTGGCGCAGGCCATCAACGCGAGCGGAGCGAACGTGCAGGCTACGGTGGTCAACGTCGGCGGACCCTCGGCACCAGATTACCGGCTTTCGGTGCAAGGCAGCAAATACGCGCCGAGCACCATCCAGCTCAGCAACGGCACAACGCCGCTTTTGAACACCATCAGCGCGGGAACCAATGTGCAGTACCAGGTCAACGGATCGCCCTCTACGATCACTTCCGACTCGCGCGCGATCAGCTTATCCACTGGGCTTTCCGTCAACCTCTTGGCGACCGGTGCCGCGAATATCACTGTCGCTCAGAGTTCCTCGGCGCTGCAGAATTCGGTCACCTCTTTCGTCGCCGCCTATAATTCAGCCAAGGATGAGCTGGGGAAATCACGCGGACAAAATGGCGGAGCGCTCGCCGGCCATAGCATCGTTTATGAGCTGAGCAATGCCTTGCAGAACATTGCCGGCTATAGCGGCGCCACGGGCAACCTGAGCGCGCTTTCCGATGTTGGCATTACGTTCGATTCAAACGGGCACCTGCAGTTTGACACGTCCGCCTTTCAGCAGGCCGCTTCGAAATCGGTCTCGAACGTTCTCGCCTTTTTTGGAACTAAGTCGGGAAGCGGCTTTTTGCAGAACACCGGCAACGTTCTTACGGGCGTGAATGATCCCACCTCGGGAACTCTGACCGCGTTCTCCGGCGAACTCTCGACCGGACTGACAACCCTGGGGGATAAGATCAAGTCGGATCAGGACCATATCAAGACCTTGCAGGCCAGCCTCACCAACCAGATGGCGCGAGCCGACGCTATCATCTCTTCCATGGAACAACAGCTCAGCTATGTCACCAGCTTGTTCACTTCCATGCAGCAGAGCAATAAACCGCAATAACAATGGATAGCGAGACGGAAGAGCGGCTGAAAAACGCTCTGGCGGCGAGCGATTTCGCGGAAGCTCAACGCCTGGTTCCGGCTTACGGCGAAGAAGCCGTTGCGCTACTATCCACGGCCCGGACCGATCAAGAACGGGAGCAAGTCATGGAATCCTTTCATAACCTGCTTAGTCTGGCGCGGGTTACGAGGGCTCATGTCTCTTCGCAGCTTGCGGCCGTGAATCGCGACACCCGCTATCAAGTTGCCGCTCCTGCCACTCACACGTGGCGCTTCGAAGCTTAAAGCGTCATATCCTTGCCGCTTCCGGCGCACTTCGTCCAAATCGTGACATCCCATACTTACTAACTCCTTGTAACTCTTACACATCGTTTGGCATGACAGTTGCTTATTTACAAGCGACACGTAAAACATGCTAGACCCTGTCGCTGGATCACTCGATCAATATATGTCTCTGGTCAGCGCGCGCCAGAAGCTGGTCGCTTCTAACATCGCGAACGCCGACACGCCGGGCTATACAACTAAGGACATCGATTTTCAATCGGAGTTTCAGAACGCCCTGTTCGGATCGCGGCCGGCGGTCTTGGACGTGCAAGGCTTAACCATGAAGAACGATGGCAACAACGTCAATCTGGACCGCGAGGCGCGGCTGCTTTCGGAAAACGCTCTGCGCTTCAGCGTTGCCGGGAATTTCTTGCACTCGCAAATCAAGAGCTTGAAAATGGCCATCGATGGAGGAGGTGCATCAGCGTGAGTTTATTTTCCAGTTTGTCGGTCAGCGGCTCGGGAATGTCCGCGGAACGGCAACGCGCCGAGGTGCTGGTGGAGAATATCGCCAACGCCGACACCACGCGCACGGCCGAAGGGGGACCGTACCGCCGCAAAGACGTGGTATTTCAAAGCGACTCCGCCGCCTCGCCGTTCTCTTCCGTGTTTTCCTCGCAGATGGACGGTCAGTCCACGGGAGTAAGGGTATCGGATGTGGTCACGGATTCAAGTGAGCCCGACAAACGTTACATGCCTGGCCATCCGGATGCCGATAAAGATGGATACGTGGCCTTCCCGAAGGTCAACTCGGCGCAAGATATGGTCGATCTGCTGGGCGCTTCGCGAGGCTACCAGGCGAACGTCGCGGCGATCGGGGCCGTTAAGGAGATGATTCAACGATCCATCGATCTTTTCCGATAGGGATTTATTCCGATAACGATTTTATTCCGATAATGCTTTTGTTCCGGTAAGTGGATCTGTTCCGGTAATCGAATGTCTTTCCCCATTACAGCCATCAACGCGCCTCTCCCGATCCAACCCCTCCAGCCGGCCGGACTGAACAACCCGGCGGCCCCGGCGGGCGGCGGCGAGTTCAAGAATGTTTTGCACGCCGCTATTCAACAGGTAGAGTCCTCGCGCGCCACGGCCAACAACGCGGTGCAGAGCTATTTGTCCGGAGAAAATCAGGAACTGCACTCCACCATCCTCGCCACGCAAACTGCCGACTTGCAATTTGACATGTTTCTGCAAGTTCGCAACAAGGTTGTGGGAGCCTACCAGGAAATCATGAAAATGCAGGTGTGATCTTGCCCGATGTGATCTTACAAAGCGTGACCCTGCCCCCTGACCCTCATCCATGGACCAACTGAAGCAACTATTCACCGCGCTGACGGTGCGTCAACGTATCGGCATCGCGGTCATGGCGCTGGTGGTCGCCGGCGGAATGACTGGCTTCGTCAAGTGGAAGCACGAGCGCGACTTCAAGCCTCTCTTCACCGGCATGGCGCCCGAAGACGCGGCCGCCATTGTGCAAAAACTCAAGGAAGGCGGCGTTGACCATCGCATCGGCGACAACGGAACATCGGTGCTTGTTCCTGAAGCCAAGATCGACGACTTGCGGCTGGAGATGGCGGGCGCAGGCCTTCCGAAGACCGGCCGCATCGGTTTTGAGCTCTTCGACAAGACCAATTTAGGGATTACCGACTTCACCGAACACGTCAACTACCGCCGCGCCCTTGAAGGCGAGCTCGAGCGGTCGATCAAGGCGCTGAATGAAGTAGATACGGCGCGCGTGCACGTCACGTTTCCGAAGGACTCCGTATTCCTGGATTCCAAGGAACCGGCCAAAGCCAGTATCCTGCTGAGGCTGAAGCCCGGCGTTCACCTTACTCCGCAAAACGTGCAGGCGGTCACGAACCTAGTGGCGAGCGCCGTCGAAGGGCTAACGCCGGAGTCGGTCTCCGTGCTCGACATGCAAGGGAATTTATTGAACCGGCCGCGCAAGACTGGGCTCGACGGCTCCGATCTTTCCGATACGTATCTTGAGTACAAGCACCAAGTTGAAAAAGACCTAGCCTCGAAAGTGGAAGCGACGCTCGAGCCGCTGCTCGGCGAAGGCAAGTTTCGCGTCGGCATCTCCGCGGACTGCGATTTCACGACCACGGAGCAGAGCGAAGAAGCCTATGATCCCACTAAGTCGGTTATGGTGAGTTCGCAAAAGACGGAAGATCTCACCGGAGCGACGCAAGGCGCGGGCCAGCCCGGCACGGCATCCAATCTGCCGCGCCCCGCCTCCCGGCCCATGGTGTCGGGCTCCTCCACCTCCCGGCGCAGCGAGAACGTGGCCTTCGAGACCTCCCGGGTGGTGAAAAACGTCAAAATTCCGCGCGGCATGCTGAAGCGCATTTCGGCTTCTCTCCTGATTGATCAGGAAGTGAAATGGGAGCGGAAGGGCAAGGGGATGGAGCGCGTCCTGTTACCGCCTCCGGCCGAGAAGTTGAAGGCGATTCACGACGTTGTGGCCGGCGTGCTCGGCCTGGTTCCGGACCGCGGCGACCAGCTTGTGATCGAAACTCTTCCGTTTGAGCAGACGCTCGAAGCCGAGCCGCCCGGGGGCGATCCCAGCAAGCCATCGAACGCGCCGAAGACCGGCCTCGACGCGCTGCTGATGGATCGCCGGGTTCAGATCGGCGCGGGAGCTCTGGTCGTGGTGCTGATCGCCCTGGTCGTGTTCCTGGGCTTGCGGAAACCGAAATCCGTCCAGGTCTCAACCCCGATGGCTCTCGCCGCGCCGGACACGAGCACCGCTCTCGAAGAAGCGAAACGGCTCGAAGAGGAACAACTGGCGGCGATCGACGCGCAGTCTTATAAGCTGCCGCTGCCTCAGCCCACCAAGAAAGTGGAAGTACTGAAGACGCACCTCAAAGAGGTGGTGAAGAAGGATCCGGCCCTGACCGCCGGCATACTGCGCGGCTGGCTTGAAGAAGACCGCAAGTAAGATCGAGTGCGATGATCCTGAACTCAACTAACGGCGAAGAACTGAAAGGGATACAGAAGGCCGCGATGTTGCTGGTCACCCTCGGCGAGGATTCAAGCGCCGAGGTGCTCAAGCACCTGAATGAAGACGAAGTGCAACTCGTCAGTCATGCCATCGCCCGGGTTCACAACTTCAACTCTCAACAGGCCGATGCGGTTCTCGAAGAGTTCCATCAAATGACGATGGCGCAGGAGTTCGTGGTCAAGGGCGGCCCGGATTACGCCAAGAAGATGCTCATGACCGCCTTCGGCCCCGATCTGGCCAAGCGGCTGATGGACCGCCTGGCGAAGGCCATGGGCAACGACGCGGCGAGTCTCGACGTGCTGCAGCAAGCCGATCCGCAGCAACTCGCCAAGTTCATTCACAACGAACATCCCCAAACGGTGGCGCTGGTTCTCTCGCATTTGAATCCTTCTCAAGCCGCTTCGCTGCTGACCTCGCTGCCCCAGGAGCTACGCTCGGATGTGGCCCTGCGCATGGCCAGTCTCGATCAGATCTCGCCCGAGATCATCCAGAAGATCGCCGGCATTATCGGTCAGAAACTGCAAAACCTGGGCGAATTCAGCCGTGAATCGTACGGCGGCGTGGGAGCGGTCGCGGATATGTTCAACCGGCTGGATTCCCTCACCAGCAAAGATATTTTGAGCGAGGTGGAGCATCAGAATCCGGAGCTGTTCGATACCATCCGCAAGCTGATGTTCGTCTTCGAAGATCTGCTGCTCATCGACGTAAACGGAATCAAGGAAGTCTTGGCGCGGGCCGACCGGAAACTGCTCACGGTGGCGCTGAAAGGTGTAAGCGAGCAACTGCAAACACATATTCTGTCGGCCATGTCGCAACGTGGCGGCGAAATGCTGAAAGAGGATCTGGACTCCCTCGGTCCTGTCAAGATCCGGGAGGTCGAAACCGCTCAGCAGCAGATCATCGCGGTCGTGCGCCAACTCGAAGGCGAGGGCGTCGTCAGCTTGAAGGGAGCGGTGGGAGAGCAGTATGTTGTGTAAGATCGCAGCCGATTCGGAGGACGTTAAGCCGTTCTTATGGCGAACGCTCGCGGGCCCCGGGCCGGGTACGCCGGCGTCAGGGTCGAACGGGGAAGCCACCCCGGGCGAAGCCGCCGGACTTCAGCAGCGGATCGCTGAACTTGAACGGCTCCTCCAAACTGAAACCGCGCAGGCCAGGCAGGAGGGTTTTCAGGAAGGCGCGCAAAAGGCCCAAGAGGAGGCCTCCGGTGAAGTGACGGCGGCGCTGGACCGGCTCGCTCAAAAATTGAACGAGGTAGCGAAGTTGCGCGGCAAGATTCGCTCCTACGCCGAAATGGACATCGTAAAACTAGGGCTTGCCATTGCTCAGCGCATCTTGCGCCGCGAGTTGACGACCGATCCGGAAACCATCCACGGCTTGGTACACGCAGCCCTGCAGAAGATTCAGAATCGCGACATCCTGAAGGTTCGCGTGTATCCAGGGGGCGCCGAAGCGCTTCGCGCCAGCCTCGCGCGCGCCGGCGCCGCGCCGGCCATTCAAGTGGTTTCCGATCCCACGCTTAAAACCGGCGACCTGCTCTTTGAAACGTCCGTCGGGGAACTCGACGCTTCCGTCGAAACCCAACTGCAAGAGGTGGAGAGAGGCTTGGCCGACCGCTTGTCCCTACGATGACCCCCGACGAAACCATTGACATCGGCCCCTTGCTGTCCAGCCTTCACCAACTCGACCTGCTGCGCTGGCGAGGCGTCATCACGGACGTCACCGGCTTCGTGGTCGAGTCCAACGGACCCGCGTCGCGTCTGGGCGGTTTCTGTGAAATCCACGCCTCGAACGGCAAACGGATTCGTACCCAGGTGGCGGGGTTTCGCAATGGCCGCATCTTGTCCATTCCGCTCGAAGAGATTGACGGGCTGCAGCCCGGCGATCCGATCTATGCGCGTTCCGAAGACTCGCTGATCACCGTCGGGCCGGGACTGCTCGGGCGCGTGCTCGACGGTTTCGGCCGCCCCATGGACGGCGGACCTCCGATCGAAGCCGAAGGGAAGTATGAACTCTACTCTGCCCCGCCCGGGCCGCTCGAACGGGAGCACATCGTTAAGCCTTTAATCACCGGCATCCGCGTGATTGACAGCATGATTCCCTGTGGACTGGGCCAACGTATCGGGCTGTTTGGCGGCAGCGGCGTCGGGAAAAGCACCTTGATCGGCGCCATGTCGAAACAGAACTCCGCCGACGTGACCGTGATCGCGCTGATCGGAGAACGAAACCGCGAAGTGCGCGGCTTTATTGAGCACGAGCTGGGTCCGGAAGGCCTCGCGCGCTCGGTAGTAGTCTGCGCCACTTCCGACCGGCCGGCTCCTCTGCGCGTCCGGGCCTGTTTCGTCGCGGTCGCGATCGCCGAGTACTTTCGCGATCAGGGCAAGAACGTCCTTTTGGTGATGGACTCGGTCACGCGCCTGGCCATGGCGCAACGCGAGATTGGGCTCGCGGCCGGTGAACCGCCCAGTCAAAAAGGATATCCGCCGTCTGTCTTCGCCATTCTGCCCAAAGTGTTCGAGCGCGCCGGCGCATTTCCGAAAGGCACCATCACCGGCTTCTTTACCGTGCTGGTGGAGGGCGACGATATGAACGAGCCCATTGCGGATGCGGTGCGAGGAATCCTCGATGGCCATATTATTCTTTCGCGGCACCTCGGCGCGGCGGGACACTACCCCGCCATCGACGTTCTCTCGTCGCTGTCCCGGGTGGCCTCTCATGTCACCACTCCCGAACACATGAAAACGGCTCGCAAGGTGCGCGAAGCCATGGCCACTTATCATGCCTCTGAAGACCTCATCCAACTCGGCGCCTATGTCTCCGGTTCCAATCCGAAATTGGATTCGAGCATCAAAGCGCGGGAAAAGATCCTCGGCTTTCTGCGCCAGGATGCCAATGAGAAAGCACCTGTCGAAAGCACCTTATCCGCCCTGGAAGAGATAGCGTCCAGCTTATAGGTCAACGGGGATGAAAAAATTCGAGTTTCGTCTCGCTGCCGCTTTGAAACTGCGCGAAAACCAGCTAAAGGCGGAACGCACTCAACTGCAACAGCTTTTCGCGGAAGAGCAGGGCCTCAAGGATGCG
>JAABUQ010012405.1_pt1 | contig 10595 bp, 17 predicted proteins | sample 5560001 | NCBI WGS metagenome assembly JAABUQ01 (sample SAMN10711888, study PRJNA513371) | rock metagenome | isolation source: Antarctica rocks | place: Antarctica: Victoria Land, Finger Mt nord | collected 2015-12-18 | reverse complement strand
GACGAAGTTGTGCTGGTGGCGGAGGTGCCCGCGTGCGCTGCGCAGGCGCGCGAGCCGGCGGCCGAGCTGTGCTGAGGTCACCGGGCATGTAGATGTTTACCCCTGGCCGGCGCTGGGGTGCACGACCTTTGCGCTTGAAGTTGAAGGGGCTGTGCGGATGTTCACCCTGCGTGTCTCCCCTGCTTTGAACCTGTGTGAGTGCCCTTCTGTATGAGCACGTTTGCTCTTTGCCCCTCACTTTGCGCGTGCTGAAAATTAATGATTAATGCAATATGGGTCACCAATCTATAAGGCGCATGGTGCTGTCATAACAGCTCACACCTCCTCTGCAGCACTGGTGCTGCACATGGCCTGATACTTTGGAACAATTTGAGCTTCGCTGGCATACTTGGTACCCCTACTTCCAGGCAGCCTCATGTTTCACGTTGACAAGTGGTGTCTGATTCCGTGGCGTTGTTGCTTGTTTCGACACAGTGGCGCATAAAATAATGAGGTACCAACCTAGCTCCCGCTCCTTCATGCTGCCAGCCTAGGCGCGCACGATGGGACGCACAAAGAGTCCATGGCGCGGCTTGATGGAGAAGGGGCTCCACAGCTCCAAAGGAACCTGGCCAGGGAGCAGCTCGAACGTGAACCTGCACGGGCACGCCATGCACTCATGTCATTGCCAGATGGCTCCTGGCATCCACTTAGAAGCATGCTTTTGGAGTGTATGAGCGTCATGGTGTAGCACACCATGCAGGGCGCATGCAGACCTGTGCCGTCCAGCGTGGGCCAGATTGCATGCAGACAGCCGATGGTAGTACAAATTCGTTCACCAGAACTGCTTATGCGGTGTTACACCTCCCAAATCACATTACCTGCGGCGCAAGGAGCAGCCTCGTAGCATGGACGCAGGGCTGCATGCTGCAAGGCTTGCAACATGTCAAGGTTGCTGCCGAGATGTATTCAGTGTTTGAATGGCCCAAACGTGTGTAACCATGTTGTGCGCATGTCGTGAGGGCTGCGCACCGCTGGTAGAGGCGCAGCAGGACGATGCGGCCCTCCTCGGCGGCAAAGCGCCGGCCGATGCACGCGCGCGCGCCGTCGCCCCAGGGGTTGAACGCGCGGCGCTGCGCGTCGGTCACCTCCGCCGCATGGCCCGCGAGCCAGCGCTCGGGCACGAACTCGGCCGCGCGCGGCCAGATCGCGGGGTCGCGGTGGATGGCGCAGATCACCGTCTGCGGGTTTGCAGGACGCTCAGCACGCCTCGCTGAGGGCACGCTCTGCCCGCAGAAATCCACAGCTGCGGCGAGGGACCTCCACAAGGCGCTAATCAATGCAGCCTTGCAATCAGGTGGTCCGGCGTATGCCGTGGACGCCTGCCGCTCGCATATGCTGAAAAGACGCCCAGTGACACGGCGCTGCGCTGTGCCTGCAGCGCGGTGCCCTTGGGGATGAGGTGGCCGCCGATGCGCTGGTCGGCGGCCGCCTCGCGCAGGATGCTGACGCCCGGGCCGTACAGGCGCAGCGACTCCGTCCAGCACGCGTCCAGGAACGGCAGCGCCGCCAGGTCCGCGAGCGCCGGCGCGCGCACGCGGCCGAACGCGTCCACCTCCTGCCGCCCGGCCGCGCAGGCGCTGGAGCGCTTGCCCCGACCTCTGGCCGCACGCAATGAAGTGTGCATGGAGGAGGCGCGACTTGCTGTGCATAGCACGCCTGACATGCAGACGCAGGATGCAGACACAGGATGCGCATCGACTTCACGTTTGATAGCAGGATGTCAACTGACATGGGAGCTGCGTCCAGCCCCATGCTTAAACAGCCTCACGTGGCCATGTGCCGGTCAACATTAGCATGAAAGGTGCAGCAGCAACTGCTGTGTGCATGTGATTGCACAGACGCTCATGACCAGGGTCCCCTGAACCACTGAGTGGTCCTGTCAAGATCTGGTGCGTCACTGGTGGGGCGGCGCGCCCGCAGCAGCGCAGCCTGCGCCGCCGGGTGCGCGGCCAGGCAGTGCACGCAGAAGGACATGGCCGCCGCCGTGGACTCCGGCGTGCCCACCAGGAAGCTCATCGCCTGCAGCCGACACCCCAGTCGCAGCCTCACCGCATGCACGATGCACCTGCCTGGCCCATTCGTTCTCGTACTGGCGCGCTTTCAAACAGCACGCAAGCTGAGACCACACTGCCTGCAGCTCGTTGTGGTGTGCGGCGCACAGCTGCACAGGCGCAGCGCAGCACAGGGTCAATGCCGCAGCGACATGTCACCGCGCATCGCCGCGCCGGGCGCTACAGACGCTGATGGCATCGCCGTCTGCGCAGCTCCTCGCGGCGCCTGCTGGGCGGACCTGCTGCAGCACCTCGTCGTCGGACAGCGCCGCGCCGCCGCGCACGCCGTCGTGGTGCCGCGATGCCAGCAGGTGGGCGATGAAGCCGCCGGGCGGCGTGGGCGCCCGCGCCTCCTCCTCTCCTGCGGGTGCTCTGAAGGTCTGAACACTCCTTGGCGCCAAGGGATGGTGCCAGCGCTGCATGCCTCCCCCCTCAACTTGATGTCTGTGGGCCCTGTGCCTAAGCGCCCTCTGTGTGCGTGAATGGCTGCCTGCCGGCAGAATGTACCCATACGGATGGCGCAGTACATAGCATGTGCCATGTCATTTTCTGTGCAAATTCGAGCCCTCCAAACAGACTGATTAACAGGTTTGTGCTTGGTGGCAGGCGCACCGTCGCCGGCAGCTGCATTGGCCACCATGCTGACGCTGGCGGCTGTCAGGGCCTTAGCAGGCCCGTCGAGCGTCCCTGCGGCCTCTCGAGCGGGCGCCGGGGGCGCCAGTGCGAGCTCGGCTTTGACGCCGCGCAGCACGTCCTCGCACGTGCCGCGCAGGATCAGGTACGACGCAAAGATCTGCGTGACGCGCGCCACACCACCAAGTCTCAGTGAACGAGGGCCAGACAGGTGGCCCTGGGTCTATACCGTATCTTGCAGGGCAGAGTGTGGCACAGCGCACAGCCTCTTTCTAATATCAGGGCCCAGGCTGATATCAATGTATGCATGTAAAGCAGGCCTGACACTGGTTCATGTGAGGCAAAGCAGCCCTAGGTCAGCCCTGGGTGTGGGCGGCCGTCGCGCCCGGAGGATGGCGGCGTCGGGGAACAGCTTCACCAGCACGCGCAGGAGCGGGAAGGCAAACGGGAACAGCGCGCCGGCCGTCAGGTAGTGGCTGCGCGCGCCGTCTGCGCGCGCCCAGCAAGCGGTCCTCCGGCGAGCCCGCGCCAGCCTACCGCTGGATGCCGGTGTGCAAAGGAACAAAATTCGAGAGCAGACTGATAGCTGGCCTTAATCGTGCTGTGCGTGGCTGCAGCTTGCTGCCGGAGCCATGCATTGGGTGACGCGCGCGGTGCGAGCACTATGCGCGCTGCCAGCAGCGCTGCAGCAACCGCAGCGGCCGGGCGTGTGCGGCGCGCACACTCGATGTCCATGAGCGTCTGCATGGCCGTTACGAGCGCGCTCGCGCGCGCCGCGGCGGGGCCGCCGTCGTCGTCCTGGGCATGCATGTCCACGCTGCGCGCGTAGGAGCATCGACGTGAGGCCACGACTGGCCCTGCCTGCACATTCCCCGCATGCACCTCCACCAGTTTGCAGAGCAAAAATTTGCAGAGGCATGTGCAGGGTGTGGGGAACCCAGAAGGTGGTGTGACAAGACGCACAAGCTGGTGGTGTTGTAGCCTGCCGAGTCAGACCATGAGCAAGGGCCCCAGGCTGCCACTCAGTGACCACAGCGTGTCCGCGAGACGCGCGCGCGCAACCGAGCGGCGCCGACCTGTCTGCAGCCTCGCAGGATCGCAGTGCGAGCATGGCGGACTTGCCACACCGCGCGTGTGCACGAGCGCTCTGTGCTTGCATGAGTAGAGGGTGCAGCAGAGGTCAACAACCTCCACAAGAGGTTGATACGCAGCAAGCAGTTGCGTCGCGCGCCCGAACACGGCGGCGCCGACCACATCGACGGCCACGCGGAAGAACGCCGTGAGCATGTCCAGCTCGCCGCCCGCGGCGGCCACGGCGCCTAGCCGCTCGGCCAGGCGGCCGGCGGCCGCGTTCATGGCCGGCGCGTAGCCGGCCAGGCTCTCGCTGGACAGCGTCGGCTGCCACGCGCTCTGCAGGCTGCGGTGCAGGTCGCGGCTGCGCGCGCGGGGTGCGCAGCCTTGCGCGCGCCTGCTGGTGTCCCATGGCATCTGCCGTCCTGGCGGCACTGCGAGGGCTCGTTCATGACAGCAGCGGCTGCACGCCTTCCTGCCGCCTGCATGTGATACTCTCGGCTGCACGTCACTGCCGCTCTTGATGTGTTCCAGGACATGCGCTGGTCGCATGACGCGCAGTGACCAAACTGCATGCTAGATACAGACAGCAGTGTTGTCCAGTCTGGGGCGGACCGGGCGCTCCACTCTATGTAACCAGGCGTCATGCCTGGTGCATGCACGCCCTTGAACGCATTTTAACCAACAGCACAGCCTGCTGCTGGCGGGCGCCGCGCTGCGGGCGCGCACTCGCGCGCCGTGGTGATGGAGCTGAAGAAGGACGCGTTGTCGGCCGCGCTCTTGAGGTCGCCCAGGTGCGGGTACGCGTGGCGGTTGGGGTTGCGGCTCACCAGGCGGCCCAGCTCGGGGTCCGCCACCAGCACCACCACGCGGCTGCCGAACCACACCTGCGGCCGCGCGCCGCGCCTGCAGCCAGGCGGGGCGCCCGACCCTGCTCGCAGCGCTTTGCGCCGGCCGCTTGCGGACAGCGAAGGCAGCATTGTTCTGCCTGGCAGATTCAGTGAGCACGCTCGCTCACAGCATGCAGCAACACGCTGATCGCGGCCGAACAGGAGCTGCGCGCCTTCCACACTTTGCCGTACTTGGGGGCGTGCTTGAGGTAGTACATGGCATATGAGAGTCTGGTGATCTCCCCCAGGTTGCCGGTCAGCCACCTCGGTGGAGGTCCTGCATTTTATGCGGACGACAAACTCAGAGGTGCCACCAGCAGACAGAAAATCAATCCATGATGCCTCAGTTTCTCGTACCCGGGATGCTCCTGTACCTCCAGCGCTGAAGCGGGCGATATCCGTACAGCGCCACCTGTTTGCATAGGCGTGCAAGCTATCTCGTATGTTTAAGCAAAGCAGTCATATTCGAATATGGCAGGTCCCAGAGGAGGAGTGCGCTCACAAAGAGTGCCAATGCCAAAGCAGCGTACAGCGACATTGGTAAGCTCGCAGAGTGCGCCTGCGCAAGACAGGCTTGGCGGGATCAGCGTTTCTTGCGCGCTGCAAGTCAACCTGCAGGGCGTGGCAAGCACAGGTCGTTGCAGAAGCACAGGAAGGTGCGCGCCCACCATCAGTCTGGGCAGCGTTGCAGGGACGTTCAACATATATGAGCCCTGCATCTGTTCAGCCACCACAAACTTTGGGGCAGCACAACTTGTGGGCAGCTGTCCGTACCCGGCTTTCAGAAGTGAGCTGACGACGGAAGTCGACATGGCGCTTGGATGTCTGTACCAGCGCCCCCCGAGAAGACAGGGTAGGGGAAAGCATAGTGAGCAAATTCAGCAAATGCCCCGTGTTCTGGTCGAGTGTGGAGCCATGACGCTGCTTTGCGCAATGCTGAGTGCAACGCAACGTGTGCCGAATGAAGCGGCAGAGCTGAGGCAGCTCTGCTGCCGGCAGGTGACATATGAGGACTCGCTCGTGAAAGGGCACGCTGCAAGCTCTGCATGTGGGCACAGTGCTGTCCAGTGCCTGTTCGCGCGCGTGTGACACACGGAGTGCTTGTTCAAGCCTTGCTGCCCATGCTTGCACTACATCCGAGCTGCGACAGTACATCGGGACGGACATCCTGTTATGAACAGCTTTCAATGCAGCCACCTAACACTCACACAACCCCGCAGCACCACAACAGGGACAAGCACCACAGGGCGGCCTTGAGCCGTTAACAGGCACAATGTGTAGCATTGGCTACTGGCAACTCCCTGCAATGCACCTGTGCGGCTAGCTTGCTATAAACATGCTGGAGGCATGCATTTTTACTCTGCCTTTGGACTCAAAAATTGCTTAAATGGCATTGTCCTTCCGCAGCGCAGGCCATGTTACGGAGGTGCACCGCTGGGCGCAATAGATGAGCGCACAGCCAGCAAAAGGCCGCAGCCATCAGACTTCCTTCTGGTTGGCAAAGTACGTCTTGCTGCCCTTGGGGTCCGGCTTGATCGTCTCGCGCCCGGGCTGCCACCCGGCTGGGCACACCTGGACCCACAGAGCGTACAACTTACTCTGCAGCAGCTGCCATGCTACACGCATGGATGATGCATTCAGAGGGCAGCTGCTCTGCAGCACTGCCAAAACTGAGCAGGCAGCAACATAGGCCGCAGCAAGCGGTCGCCGACTCAGTCCAGAGGGGGCGGGCAGGCGCCAGTGACTACAGAGATGCTGAGCTGCCAGGCGAGTCGCCAGCAGCGCACCTCGCCATGCTCGTCAGTGAACTGCGCCAACAGGCACACCTCTGGTCAGCAGCTGGCTGAAGAGTGATGATGTAGTTGACGAGCTCCTCGTGACTGACAGATAAAGTGCATGCACCCAATGCGCCAGAGGTGCAGAGCAGCAATCAGGACTTGCGGAGAAGTCAGCTGTGCTTGCCCACACAGGGCTGCCTCGCCAGTGGCGCTAGACGCTCACGACCAGCGGCGCGGGAGAGGTGCAGCCAGCACAGACCCGCCTGTCCTCTAAATGCACCGCAACCTGGAAGGCCTTGACCAATCGCAGCGTCTCGTCCACGCTCCGCCCGACTGGCAGGTCGTTGATCGTCATCTGGCGCAGGACGCCGGTCGGCGATATGATGAAGAGGCCCCTGCACAAGATGAGGGGATGAGCGGGAACCGCTGCTCCCTGTCAACTGTTCACAAAAGCGCCGGCATGCTGCAAACGGCCCTCGTGCACGTTGGCCCTGAAATGCGCATGCAGTGAGCGGCATGCAGCTGCCGGGTCGCTGGTCGCATGCAGGGAGACAGGTGAATTAAAAGTTAGTTCCCGTCCTGAGTCCGCATGCACCCAGCCGCGACAGGTCCATGCAGAGTGTTTGGTTTGTCGGTGACACTAGGTGCCTTCACCCCCCGACTGGTATGGCCCTGTCGGTGAGCGCGACCCCACTCACACCGCAGCCAAAGGCATGGCTAGCAGCTACGCAGAGTCCACTCCAGCAACCATGGGAGGCTCACCGCAGCGCAAGGCCCGCGTCCTCACCCTCGGTGATGAGCACGCCTGAAACACATACGTAAAATCTGAAGCATCTCGTGCACTTGACATGGCACTCCAGCATCCAGGACACCGGGGAAGCAACAGCAGGGTGAAGCAGTGATGGCTTGAAGGTTTGGACGCCTTGCAGGAGATGAGTGGCGGGGCTGCTCACCATACTCGTTCGAGATCGACTTTGTTATGTCAGACAGCAGCGGGTACTTCAGTGCCCCCACGCCCCCAGTCTTGCGCGGCTGCTTGCACACGCGGCAGTGTCAGAGCCAAATCGCGTCATGTGCGTCCCCTACGATGTTGCACAGCAAGGCCAATGGTCCCCACCTGCTGCTCCCACGCCAAGTGGCTGTACACATTGTCCACGCTTGCGCCCACCACCTGGGCTTTGCCGGAGTCAGCAGCGTGGTCCGTGCGCACACTTGGTGACGAACAAAGGTGAAGAGGGATACCACCTCAGCATCGATCTCGCGAAACTCATCGATGCGGTCGCTGAAGGCAACAATCTCGCTGGGACACACAAACGTGAAGTCCGCCTGCAGCGCGGTGACGTCAGCCATGCCTTGCGGGCACCTCATTCAGCACACAACATTACAGACTATGGCATCAAGTTGGAGGGGCGGGAGGGGTGCGTGCCGGGTAGAAGAAAAGCACCAAGTACTTCCCTGCAAGTTGCCGCGACACCAGCCTCAGCTCGCGTGCTGCACTGCTAGAAGCCATAAGTATTGCTTGCGCTCCTGCAAGCAATCCATGGACGCCTGCAAACAGCAGCGCAAAGCACAACACACCGCGGTAATCTTTCAGGGAAATTGTTTTTATCTCGCCGTCGACAACGGCCTGCCCAGACCATGCTGGCGCCGGCCTCCCGACGGCCGCGCGTTGCGCCGCGTCTGCTGTTGTACACACAGCCGCCATACAGAGTGACAGGAAGAGCGGCAAGGAGTGCATAGGGAGGCGGCTAGAATGCATTACACACCATGCATTTTACCATGCCGTACATTTTTTCTTTCTTTCTCTATTTTGTATGCAGCTCGACAGACAGCCAGTCACGTGTGCATGGACACCCGCAGCCAGCATCCGAATCAGCCAGCTCTGTTGACAGCAAGTGTCCACTACATCTTGTTCAGCAACAGGTACAGACTCCTTCTGCCGCCCTCGGCACTTGGTTGGCTCACTCCCCAAGCACTGCACAATGCGAAACTGTCTACAAATGAATACATGGGCAACGGCTTCACTTTCGGCCCTAAAATACATGCTCGTCGCAGATATGCAACAGGCAAGCCTGACGGCAGAGGGGGGACAAACTGCAGGCAAGCAGCGCGCGCCGTGGCTGCAGTGCAGGCACCAGCTACTCTACAATGACGATGCACAGGAATGCTTCTGGCCCTCAGTGTCAAGTGATGCAAGCACGTCAGCCCAATGCTACATATGTCGACGCCCTGGATACTTGATCACTGCTATGGCAGGACCTCGCGCCGCACCAAGCTCACCCGCTACACAAGTTCAGCCGCAGCAGCGCTGCAGGGAGCGGTGTAGCCGATCCAAGCTGCAAATGTGCTGCAAGCAGCCTGGTGCAATGCCTGTACACCATGAGCTCAGGCTGAGGGAGCCGGGGCATGGAGCTTGGGCCGAGAACAACATGCGGTGCCCGTTGCTCAACTCTCCGCGTCACCTACCACACAGGACTCTGGGCTGCCGGCAGCGGCCTGCGACGAAGAGGCGAGCTGCGCGCAGACATCACTTTGTCGGCCACTGCGGCGCCACCTGGTGCAGCGTCGTGTAGACCAGCTGCGCGAGCTCCGCCACTGCGGCGGGCGGCATCCGGCGCCCGGTGCTGACCAGGATCTCCAGCTGCAGCCGCGACAGGTCGTACCAGGCCCAGCGCTTGTCCAGGTAGCCCATCACAATCATCTGTACAAAGCCGCCCCACAGCGCCGTGGTCTCCGCGCTGACGGTGGCGCTCGCGCCTGGCGCAGCCACACAAGACGTCTGCACAGCAAGAGGTAATGCATACGCAGCATCCGGCACATGCCAAGCACAGCAGAGCATGTGCACCCCTCAGACGGCAGCACCCACGGCCCAGTAGCCACCCTGATGACACGCTACTGCTACACAACCAGCTCTGCACACGAGCGGCGGTGGGCGCGGTGGTGAGCGCAGATGTGGCACGAGCGGCAGCGGCACTGGCGTGCACGGAGCCCCGGCACTACCGCGGGTAACCACGACTCAGAAGGCTGCAGAAGCACCGAGTTGGCAGCATGGTCGCCAGCCGCTCAACACCTCCACACCAGTGACAGCACAGAGCAAGTTGCGTCTAATGAGCAGCGCGCCGCGGGTCCAGCAACAACCGCACCTGCGCCAGACGACGGCAGCTGCAGGCGCGCGACGGTCTTGCGCGGCAGCTGCAGCAGCGTGAGCCACACGATGCAGCAGTACAAGCTGCACTCCGGGTGCTCTGCCAGCTCGCTCGCTATACTCGCCTCCGACCAGTTGCACTCAAACGCCAAGATCGAGCTCCGCGTGAAGGCCTGCAGCCACACGCGGCCGTCAGCAGCAGGCCAACATTGTGGGTGCTGTGCAGCTCGGCTGCCTCACCACACCAGTCACTTGCTCAAACGTCGCTGCATGTGACTTAGCCGGGCCCTTCTGGCGCCACACAGCGCGGACCTGCAGCGCGGTCGCGGCGCGCGTGTCGTGCCCTGCAGGGTCTTCCAGCACGCGGTAGCGCTGGATGAGGTCGTCTGCGACGGTCACCCGCTGGCCCACCGCGCTGGCGCGCACGCATGCCTTTGTGCGCCGCGTGCCTCCCTGCGACGTCAATAAGGCGTTGGCGCTGTGCTGTGCAAACACAACACCAGGAGCGCTGTCTGACATCCACAGGCAGGATTTGCAGTGGCTGAGCTCAGTGCGTCCTCACGTTCAAACTCCTGCCGGGCACGTAGCGCCATGTGGGCGAAGAGCTCGCGGGAGAAGCTGCCCATACGTGACGCTGCACATGCACACGACAGCAGCGGCAGACAGGCTGCGTGGTCGACCACAACATAGCCGTACTAGCAGATGTCCTTGGTAGTTCAGACCTGCTGCGTATGCACCGCTTTTACTAGTATCTACAAGTAGTGAGCCAGAAACTCATAGATGCAAGGACGGACCTCACTCGGAAGGAGCACACAGTGTAGCCCTGGAACACCCTTCCACGTGCACGTGCACATGCCCAATGGCCCCACTGGCGCAGCCCCGCCAGACCTGCCCGTCAGGCGCGTCGTCATGTCCCTGCCTGCCGCCGCAATGCGGCTGGCGTGCGCGCTGCTGCTCATGTGCCTGCCAGTGCGCGGGTCTCTGA